>Ga0155617_1040_pt1 | contig 32528 bp, 25 predicted proteins | sample RifCSPhighO2_12_FD_107274 | JGI IMG/M metagenome (GOLD analysis project Ga0155617, IMG submission 107274) | Legionellales bacterium RIFCSPHIGHO2_12_FULL_42_9
ATGGCAATTGCAACAGCTACAAAAGGCTAAATTTGAGCAGCGCGCAGTCTATCTTGGGCATTATAAACCGCATCGATTTAGTGCAACTCATTATGGGTATTGCGTATTCCCAACCAAGCTTGCAGGAATTGTGCAAATTCAAGGGCGATATACGCAGTTATGTATTGGATTTGGCAGCGTATGGCATCCTGATTGTCGCGGTGTCACGCCAGAGGAACTTGAGCGCATTAATTTTAAAGAACTTGATTTAAGTGCAATGGTGGCGGAGCTCGTTAGTAAAAAAAATGTACCACAAGACGCAGCAATGGATACGGCTAATGCGGCGCATGTTAATGCCATGCATGATAAGGGGCGCGCGCATGAATAAGCGAGTGTTGTTTTTGAGCCTCATTTTGATGACGCAAAGCCTTTATGCCGAAACACCAGCTGGATTTCTTTGGTATAACGTACCTAAGGTTGAACGTCATCAGAAGCACCCAGGGGTAGCGTTTCATCAATTAAGTTACACAGACAAAGATGCCGTATTACGTTTTTACACCATGGAAGCCCTTCATAAAGTACGCTTCACACATAGCCTAGAAGATGAACGAATATTTTTAGCGCTGCAAGATTATTGGTTGCGTGAGGCCTCACTTCATGGGCGCATAAATCAACAAGCGTTATTGCAATATCCAGAATATGATTTCTCGGTGACGCATCCCACCTCAAATTTAGGCACAAAATTACAGGATTCTATCGAGTATGCGGCACAGCGAAAGACATTGAGAGCGCTTGCACAAAATGCCGGGTTGCTATTTTTCTATCGTGCAAAGAACCCTATTGATCAACAACAAATCCCAATTTTGCGTGATTTTTGTAAGACGCATCATTTTTCATTGATACCCATCAGTGTGGATGGAACAACATCACCTGATTTACCGGCATCTCGGAGCGATAAAGGACAGGCCGATAATTTGCATGTGCGTTATTTTCCAGCCGTGCTATTGGTGAATCCGAAAACCCATCAAACATTACCAGTAGCTTATGGATTAACGACACAAGATGTGTTGACGGCTCATTTAATGTTAGTGGCGCGTCAATTTGAAGGAGAAGTAATATGAGAACGATGTTGGTATGGGGTTGTTTACTTTTATCAATGGGGAGCGTGTGTGCCAAATCGAGTCGAGACGTCTTGACGCAACAAATTGCCTCGCATTCCCAAACGGCAACAACATCTGCGAGCACGCCTTTTTTCAAAAATCATGTGCTTCTGTTTTTCTTCGCAAGCAGTTGCCCGCATTGTCATCATCAGGCGCCTATTTTAAAAGACTGGGCAAATAACCATGGCGTCACCGTGGATGCACGTACATTGGATGACAAGCCTTTACCCGAATTTCCAACGGCAACCACGGCAACTGCATCCCTCGTGGAAACAGCATTTAGAGGCAACAGCATTCGATATCCGGCACTTTTTGTGATGAATCCAGCCTCTGGCGCACTGTATCCGGTAGCAATAGGTAGCATGACGACTGATGAATTGAATACGCGAATGCAGGTGCTCGTTCCTAAAATTATTGCTTATGAACAAGGAGGCCATTCATGAAAAAAAGGATCATGTTGATGATTGGCCTTGCGAGTTTGTCCATGCAGGCAGTGGCCGATGTGAGTGCTGACTTGGATACGTTTTTTAACAACCTGGGTTATGCATCCAATACCACGAACGTTCAAGCTTATGAATCCCAAGCCTCTGGTTTCTTTGGAGGCGGCTCGCTGTATGCAAGAGCACCGGTTCGCCAATATGAATTGGTAACACTGGACATGCCGGACTATCGTGCGGGCTGTGCTGGCATCGATTTATTTACCGGTAGCTTAAGTTACATCAGCGGAGAGAAACTTACCAATTTAGGCAAACAAATCATGACAAATGGTGGTGCTTATGCGGTGGATGTGATGTTAGCCACGACAGTACCTGAGTTAAAACAAGTGCGTGATTTTCTGCAAGCCACAGTGCAAAAGGTCAATCAGTCGAGCATCAATTCGTGTGAAATGGCGCAAAATTTGGTGGGTGGTGTTTGGCCGAAGACCGTTGCCAGTCAGCAAAAAATTTGTAATGACCAACGACGCATGGGACAAGGCGGTTGGTCACATGATTACGTGGATGCACGGATGGCATGCTCTGGCGATGCCTATCGTGAAACGATGGACAATGCTTCAAAAGATCCCGCGCGTGAAAAACAAGTGGTCATCAACAAAAACCTAGTGTGGTCGATTTTGCAATCATCCCCGTTTGTGGGCGACAACACAGAGCTTGCGGAGCTCATGATGAGTCTAACGGGTACGATTATTGTTGATAAAAATGGCAAGGTCACTCAAGTCTCTTCTATGGCCGATAACGGAGATCTTATTCGTGCGTTATTGGGTACATCCGGTTCCAATCAAGCACAAATTTGGCGCTGTGATGAGTCAAAAAGCTGTTTGAATGTGCGTTTAAGTACGATCACGATTCCAGAAACACGCGCGTTAAGTGGTCGCATTCGCACTTTTATTCGTTCCATTGATGAAAAACTTAAAAGTGATGTGAAATTATCACCGACTGAAACGGGATTTTTGGAGATGACGTCGCTGCCGGTGTTGAAGTTTTTATTGGTGCTGAATAGCACGCAGTATGGTAATGCGGCGGTGGATATTGAAGGTTACTCCACATTGATAGCGAGCGACCTGTTACAACAATATTTAAGTCATCTGTTACAAACGGTATCCATGGCCACCATGGGCAGCACGTTACCTGATGATTTATTACGAGACCTGCGGCGTCGTATTGAAAAAGCCAACACACAAATTGCTGCCATTGAGCCGCAGGTTGGGCGTAAATTGACGGAGAAACTAGCCTTGATTCAAAACGTAGCACGAGTCGAAAAACAATTGGCGGCGAGCTTAAATACAGTGGGGGCTGCATGATTACTATTCACGTATTAGGATTCGGCGAGTTGTATCAACAACTATTGAATGCGGTAGTTGCCATGATGGGGCAGTCGTTTTTTTCAAGCTTTTTAAAATTAACAGCGCTCATGGGCATTATCATGGCGTCCGTGGGCTATATTAAACAACGCGATCCGATGATCTATGCCAAGTGGGTGATGGGGTATGTGTTGGTGATGCAATTAGTCATCACGCCTAAAACAATGGTGGAAATTTATGATATTTCAGCACAACGCTCGATTCCAGTCGCGAATGTGCCGGTGGTGTTTGCGGTGACCGCGAGTTTGATTACCACAGTAGGTGTTGGATTAGCTGAGAGTTATGATTCACTGCTGTCGTTACCCAATGATTTGACCTATACCAAAACAGGCAGTCTTTTTGGATCGAAAATCATTCAGGCCTCCCGTGATTTTCGCATCATGAATCCACAACTTAAAGCGGAAATGAATGAATACCTGCGTAATTGTGTGGTGGGCGATATTCGCCTGAATCACAAATACAGTGTCAGTGATTTAAGTACCAGCAAAAACATTTGGGATTTAATCAGTAAAGACGCCTCCCCTTTGCGAAGAACAGCGGTGAATGGCATGAGCGTTACTTGCCAAACAGCAGCAAGTCCGAGTGGTGCGTATAGTCTGCGCGCGAAATTAAATGTAGAGATTAAAAAAGCGTACACCTTCTTTGGTATTAATTTGTTTAGTCATGCACGTCAAAGTAACTATGAAAAGCTATTTGAAACGCACCTTCAATCCAGTTTTGACTATTATCAGAAGATGACCGATACATCCGCTGACATTTTTCTACAATCCATGATGATAAATGCTGTCGGTGATGGGATTAAAGATTACCAAGCGTTTACCGATAGCACCGCAGGGGTTGTGAATAATCAGGTGACGAAATCACAAGTGCAACACCGTTGGTCATGGGCCATCATGGGTCAAAAGGCAGCGTGGTCGTTGCCGATTCTACATACGCTCTTAACCGTTTTATTGTTTGGGATATTTCCTGTCATCATTGCAATGTCGACGCTTCCGAATGGCGTGGCAATTTTTAGGGGCTATTTGCAATTTTTTATCTCGTTACAATTTTGGCCGGTGTTGTTTGCTATTCTTAATGCGGCCATGACGATGTATGGAAGTAGTCAATCGTCTCAATATGGCGGCATCACCATGGTCAATATTGATAAAATCGATGAGCTGCATGCAGATTTATCAGGTGTTGCGGGTTATTTGATGCTGATGATCCCTTTCTTGGCGAAGGGACTCGTGTCGAACTTAAGTGATGCATTTAGCAACTTGGCGACCAGCATGACCGGTCATTTGCAAGGTTCAGCCATGAGTGTGGCTAATGATGCAGCGAGTGCGAGTTTTAGTTTCGGGCAGACCGGGTTTTATAACACGAATGCGAATTCCTTCTCTGCTAATAAACATGATAATAATTGGACACACATGCATGGCATGCACAGCGAGCAATTGGCTACAGGTGTTATTAAAACCCATACCCCCAGTGGGGATACAGTATTCGATGTGTCTCCTGGAATGACAAAAAGCGCCGTTTCCATCAATACAGCTAAAGCATTAAGTGGTTCACTGAATCAAGCATTTGAAGACTCAAAACAAGCCACACAAAATGAAAGTACGCACTTTCAAACCTCTCTTTCTAATTTTGCTCATCGCGCGGTGCAATTATCTAAACTACAAGGTCATGACACGCGTTTTGGCAATGGTGTTTCAGACAGTGAATCTAGTCAATATAGTCAAGCATTATCGACCATGGCTAATATTGCGCGTGATGTATCGAAGCGTTCTGGCGTAGGTCAAGAGGAGGTTCTAGCACACTTAACCGGTGCGGGGACTCATTGGCAGGCAGGGCTTTCAACCGATCGGAGTATCTTAGGTACGCTTGCTAAAGTCACTATAGGCGCTCAAGGGAGTGCCGATATTCACGGTCGATTTGATCGCACTTCAACTAGCCAAGATCGTTATCATGAAGGAACGGATACTGGTATTTCTGCGAGAGAGGCAGAAGACTTTAATGAGGCACTCAACCATGTGCGGCATTTTACACAGACACATCATTTTGATGAAAATGCGTCACTTAGCGAAAGCCTTTCTAAGCAAATGGGTGCTGATTTACGTGACGCACAAACAGCAGGTCACAACATGGAAGCATCTCTTGCGCGTTCATCACGTATAAGCTCTGCCAAACATTATGTGGAATCACATTCAGCACAAATTAATACCGATCTGAATCAATCCTTCCCTAAATTTGTAGATAAACAGGTTGGTCATGCTAAACGCGATCAATTATTTTCACATCCGGGGGACACAGCTTCATTACAGACGCTTGAAACATTAGGGAGTGAGTTTATCTCCCAGAAGCGTGATACGTTATTGGCTGAGTTTGGTAACCAAGGACAAGGTTCAAAATTAGATGCAACGTATCAACAAAACGCGCACGATTTATCAAAGAGTAGTGAGCTAAGAAACAGGTATACTCAAACAAAAAATACACTTCAATCAAGCGCAAAACCCCAACTTGGTGTAGACTCTGCGGGTGATCATTTACTACAGCAAGTCCAACATCAAATAATCGATGCTCAAGGAAGATTGGCTGAGAAAACACATCACATCGCTGCAACATCAGAGGCTCTGCATACAAAAGCAGATCAAACGATTGCACGCATAAAAAACAAGGCAACCGATGGCGTAATCCCAGGACATGCTGTTGATCGTGTCGCAAAATTTATACATCTTAAAAAGGAGGAAGAAGAATGAGTCACTTAAAACAACAAATCCAAGCGGATCTAAAAACACTACAATCACTGGATTTAGATATCTTGCCTGCAAAAATTTATTATGGGGAGATGCTAAAATTTTTTACGATACTGTGGGGTAGCTTTTTAGGTATACAGTTGATAGCCGCGAGGGCTATCAACAACATGGGTGTTTGGCAAGATTATTTTGAGCGTTACGCCGAGCACGAATCATCCATTTATGGAAAGATGTGGCTTGGATGCATCATATCATCCTTCGTTATTAGTTTGTTTTTGCTGTCACGGATTAAGCTTTATGTGATTTTTAAATATCAAATTAGACAACACTTACAAACAGGCCTTTTATTAACTCGAAAGATGCGTCAAATAGCCTGTGTTTTTTATGGGTTATTTGCTTTTTTTATCTTCCCTTGTACCTTGTTTTGTGACCCAGATGTAACGTTATTCGCGGCAATAGGCGCCATCATTTTTACAGCACTTGCTAGTCAACTTTTGATTGGCATGGAATTAACTCGCGTCGGTGTTGGTGTGTTACTGGAAGCGGTCTCTGCTTTATTTGGAAAAAATGAAAAATCAGAGAGAAACATACCATGACAACACATACGCCGAATCATAAGCACTTCACTCGTGGCGGGCAAATTGCCTTCCACAATTTACGCATGCTCTTTCAGATCAACAAAGCATTGTTTACCGTGCATTGCGTCAGTTGGGTGGTAATCTGTGCGGCACTGGTCTGGTATTTCATTCCCAAAGAGATATTCATTCAGGTGGCGGACTATGAGGCGGCAACTGTTTTAAAATTAGTGGGTAAGGAGCACGTGTTTAACATTCCCTACCCTGGCGGCGTATTGAAGCAATCAGTACATGCGTTAACGACACATTCCTATTATCCAAAGATAGCGGCCATGTGTTTAAATAAACTCATTCAATGCGCTTGGATGGCATTGGGTGCTTCATTGGCAATGGCTGTATTGCTGTCTTGGTATTTTGTTAAAAAAGGGAAGTTTCAGTCAAAAAACCAATTTATTCGTGGAAGCATTCTTGCCGATCCCAGTATGGTAAAACGGCAAATCATCAAAAATAAAATGCATTCAGAGATCACTATCGATGGGTTCCCATTGATCAAAGACAGCGAAGTACAGCATTTATTAGTCCACGGAACCGTGGGTACTGGTAAAAGTCAATTGATGATGAAGATCTTGGATGCACTGCGTCAACGGGGGGATCGCGTCATTGTTTATGATAAAGGTTGCGCGTTTATACCACATTACTTTCATGAAACACGCGATAAAGTGTTGAATCCTTTTGATGAACGTTGTGCAACCTGGGATTTGTGGTGTGAGGCCCCTCGTGATTCTGATTTAGAGAATATGGCAGAAAGCCTGATTCCCATAATCGGCGAGTCTGATCCTTTTTGGGTGAATGCAGCACGCACGGTTTTTGTATCAACCGCAAGTAAGATGCGTTTTGACGCACAACGTTCGTTAGAAAAGTTATTGCACCTGTTGTTAGTCAGCAATTTCTCCCAATTGGAGCATTACCTTGTTGGAACACCAGCCGCAACACTCGTGAGTTCTAAAATTGAAAAAACAGCCATTTCAGTTCGCTCTGTGATTACAACTTATTTAAAGTCCTTGCAATCACTTGTGGGTTTATCGGGTGAGGCTTTTTCCATTCGTGATTATCTGTTAGATGAAAAACAATCTGGTTGGCTTTTTATATCAAGCAACGGTGAACAACATAAAGTACTAAAACCTTTGATGTCGATGTGGTTGGCGATGGCATCTTTGACGATGTTGAGCCTTGAGCCTGATTCAAAACGTCGTATCTGGTTTATTTGTGATGAATTACCCAGCCTTCACAAACTCCCCTTATTGGGTGAAACCATTGCTGAGGTACGTAAATTTGGTGGTTGTTTTTTATTAGGCATGCAAAGTTTTTCACAACTCGAAAAAGTATACGGTCGAAGCGGCGCTGCTGAGATTTTTGATTTATTGAATACACGCTTTTTCTTCAGAAGCCCGAGCAGCGATATGGCGCGACTTGTTTCTCGAGAACTCGGTGAAGAGGATTTAGACGAGTCACGAGAAAACTATTCCTATGGTGCCAATAGCGTGCGTGATGGTATTTCACTCAGCAATCAACGTGTAAATCGTCCTATTGTTTCCTATCCTGAAATTTTGGGGCTGCCCAATTTAACTTGCTTTGTACGCCTTCCCGGCAGTTATCCCGTCACTAAATTGCAATTAAAGCATCAAAAACGTGATATAGCGGCCGATGCATTACGCTCAAGGAAGATACCGGTCTTAACGCCGAGTCTGGGTACCGATATAAATGTGGAAATAATGCCTAAATCTGACACGAGTTTACCAAGAATAGAGGGTACGGTTTGCATTAATGAATATATAGGGTAAGGCCACTATGTTGAGTATAAAACCATTACAATCAGCCAAAAGTGCTTGTGATTACTATCTTGCAGCCTTTAATTATTATCAAGGCGATTCAACAGCGATTGCATGGTTAGGAAAAGGTAAAGACTTTTTAAACCTTAAAGATGAGGTGGAGCAAACAGCCATGCTGCGTCTTTTAGAAGGTGTTTTACCTGATGGAAATAAAATTCAAAATAATCGAGGTGAACATCGCCCTGGATTTGACATGACCTTTTCCGCACCTAAAAGTGTTTCAATTTTAGTAGGCCTTGGAGTAGCACCTGGACTTGTGCATTTTCATGATGAGGCAGTGAAGTATGCTATTTCCCAAATTGAAGCTGAATTTACTGAAGCACGATTTGTTCGTAATGGGGAAATTCACTATCAAAAAACGGGAAATTTACTAGCGGCCACGTTCAGACAACCAAGCTCTCGAGCAAATGAACCCGCTTTACATACGCATTGCGTAACGATGAACATAACTTTTTGTGATGGCAAAGCAAAATCTCTCGCCAGTGATAAACTTCGTGTTCATGGCGTTGTGGAGCAAATTCAAAATAATGCGCATTACTGCGGTCTTTTATATCGCCATCATTTAGCGAATAGCTTGAAAACCGCTCATTTTTCATTGCGCATGGTTGGTGATGGTTTATTCGAAATCAATGGTGTTCCCGAGGAATTACTACGCGAATTTTCCACGCGTCGTGAAGATATTGTCGAGTGTATGGATAAAAATGGCTGGGCAGGTGCTAAAGCCGCATCACAAGCTGCCCTCATCACACGTCAAAATAAGGAAGAACATAATTTAACGCAACTTAAACACATCTGGAAAGAGCGCGCAATTGAGCTTGGATTTGATGCTGAAACGTTCATGCAAAACCGTTCACTGCAAAAAGAAACTTCAAATTCAATGGTTGCACTGATTAAAGACAAGTTGAAATCGTTATTTTCATTGAATGATAAAGAGCCAACAGAAGAAGAAATTGCAGCCGCTTGCGTTCAAGTTGCCATTGAAACGCTAAGTCAACGAACGTCTGTATTTAGTGATAGAGCATTAAAGGCACAAAGTTTAAAACACAGTCTTATCTATGATGGAGTGGTTTCTGAAGAGGCGATTACAAAAGCGATATTACAAGAAAAAAATGCAAACCAATTGTACGAAACCTATTGTCCTGAAATAAACCAAATACTACTAACTACACCCTGGTTATTAACGCTGGAAGCAGAAAGTCTTGCACGGATAGAACGCAACCAAGGAAAGATACCATCGATTGCTACTCGTCGAGAGGTTCGTATTTTTCAAGACAAAATTGATAAACAAGTTACCTACCCAATGACAGGCTCACAAAAAGAAGCGATTTTAACCATTTTAACCAGTAAAGACCGTTACTTAGCCGTGCAAGGATATGCGGGGGTTGCAAAGACCACCATGCTTGCTGAAGCGAGACATTTAATTGAAAGCAAAGGTTTTACGCTTCGTGGCATAACAGTGGCGAGCTCTGCAGCAGAAGAGTTACAAATCAAAGCAGGAATTCGCTCCGATGTCTTTCCAATCGTGCATCAAGAATTAAAAACCGCTGCACGTGGTGCTTTGTCAAAAACAGTATTTATCGTAGATGAAGCATCCATGCTTTCTTCCTCCCAAGGACATGAGCTCATAAAGCGGATTGAGTACACAAAAGCTCGCCTTGTTTTTGTCGGAGATAAAGCACAACTCCCTACTGTTAATAATGGTCGTCTATTTGGCTTAACTCAAGAATATGGTATTGAGACAGTCGTGATGAGCGAGATTGTCCGTCAAAAAAACACACAAGCGTTGCAATCAGTGATTCATGCAACACGAGGTGAAATTAAAGAATCTATCGATAATTTGCATCACGTTGAAGAAATTGAATCGCATCATGAACGCATCGAGTGGATAGCCAATCATTGGTTATCAAAAAATATTCAACGTCGTGAGAAAACCTTATTATTTGCACCAACCCATAAAGACCGAGTCGAAATCACCTCATGGATTAGGCGCGGTCTAGAAAATGAAGGCACGCTAACGGGTACAGGTTATATTCAGCAGACATTAAAGATAAAAACCATGGAAGCCGTGCAACAACGCTTCGTAGCTTATTACCAACAAGGCGATGTGATTCGTTTTAACCAAGATTTTCATCAGAGCAAAACAAAGCGTGGACATTATTACACGATAGGTCAAATAACCAAGTCACAATACCGTGACAACATTTTGCCGCTCGTTGATGAAAAGGGCAAAACATACGCGTTTGCCCTAAAACATTTACCCCAATACAAAACGCATACCGCGGCGTTTGAACGAATACTAGAAATATACCGCCCTCAAGCGTTAGAGCTTAAAGTGGGTGATCGCGTTTTATGGAATCGCAATGATAAGAAAGAAGGAATTAATAACGGGCAGCGCGCCACACTTATCGGTATTTATGAAAAAGACCTTCGCTTTAAAGCGGATGACGGTCAAGAGATGGTATTTCCCAAAGATCATCCTGCTTTAAAGCATCTCGACCATGGCTATGTGTTAACGAACTATAAAGTGCAAGGCAAAGATTCAGCTTATGCCGTGGGGCTTATGGAATCTCAACATCGATTTAGTGCTACCTTGAAAAATTTTTACGTGCAAATTTCTCGAGCTGTACACGAAATGACATTGGTGACAGACAATAAAGAGCACTTGATAGCAGCCATTAAGCGGAATAAAGATGAGAAATTGGCATCATTGGATATTATATCAAGGGACCAATTAAAAATGCATGAGGCTCAATTTAAAAATAAAAATTCAATTTCAATGCAGTCCGTAATTGATGGAAAGAAGCATTTCGAAGAACGTGCGGGCTTCAAAGATCATGATACTGGCTATAAATCCCAAGATCTTGAGTATTTTAAGAATGCTATTCTAAATAAAAATTTGAGCCCTATTGAGAAAAATAAAGAATTAGAACGCTATTAATGGAGGAGCGCAATATGCCAAGATTTACAATGACATTACCCAAAGTAACCTATAACCGAATCACAGCCATGGCGGCGCAATGCAATGATTCGATGTCAAACATCATGAATCAATTGATTGAAATTGGTATGGAGCATGCCGATAAAAATTATGCATTTCGTCATACAGAAAGGCATTGTCATCAGTTATCGATCCAAACTAATGTATTAGTCAAAAACATAGCCGCTGAGTTTTTAAAATTTTCACATGAGGATTTTGAAAAACTGAGGCAGGCTGCCGAGAAAAAATACAGTGATTTGGTTGGTGTTGCGGATGTACTCAAAAACTAATAGGTATCATTTACACCTTTGTATCCTGAGGTAGGAGGACAATTATCTATGTAACCATCTGCGTTACGTTTATGAAATTCTGGCATTTTTTTATTTTCATCGGTGCTTTGAGTAAACGAAGCAAAAAAACTATAGATGCAAGTCAAAATAGAGGTGGCGCCTTCCCCCAAGGTGTCGTTAATTTTATTATTTTCGATCATGACATTTTTCCTCAAAGACTGAATCAGTTATAAACATGCTTGACGCAATTGATTCGTTACAGGCATAAAGCGTTTGGCAAAATCAATGAGCCCGTGATTTCCATTGGTAACTATGGCTATAGCCATTCCCGTTTTATAATCACCAAACGCCAAAGATGAAAATGCGCCTGCATGTCCAAAACACGGTTTAGTGTTCCACCAGCCGTAAGGTGAAGGCAATAGCGTACCAAGCATGAAGCCTCTACCAATCGCAGTATATGTTCCAAGGCTTTTGTTCCAACCTGACACAGACAATGTAGTGTATCGACGTATGGTTTCTGCAGATAATAGTTTCTTACCCGTTCGAGCGATGCCGTCATTCAGCAAAAACTCATAAAAAGCAGCTAGACTTGCTGCATCGGTTACCATACTAAATGCGGGATTTTGTGAATCGAATAATTCTTGGGAATTATTTATCTCTTCAAAATTTTCTGCAACATTCGTATTCGCAACGATCACTTTCTTTTTTCCTAACCAATAAGTGTAGGCAAGAGAATCAAGTGGGCGATGGGCTAAACCAAATTGCAGTGCAGGTAAATTAAGCGGTACTGAAAACTCATCGTTGATAAATTGAGCGAGTGTTTTTTGAGTGATTATTAAGACGATCTCATTCAATATAACCCCAAACTCCCAGGGCATATAGGCAAGAGTACCGCGTTTATAAACGGGTTTTGCTTCTACAATAAGTTTGAGTATATGCTCTCGATTAGTTAATGCTCGATAGTTTTTATACAAAGCCGGTTCAATAATCCCTGCCGTATGAGTCAAAACATCAAGAATAGTAATACCATTTTTACCATGACATGCAAACTCGGGGATAATTTTGGCAACAGGAGCATGTACATCAATTAAACCACGTTCTTCAAGTAAAGCAATTGCAATAGCGGCCAGTGGTTTTCCCGTTGAATAAACAGGAAATGGTGTATCTTGTTGTACTTCTATGTGTTTCGCTTCTATTGCTCTAAATCCTCGGGCCAATCCTATAGTCAGATTCAACACGACCTGATTATTTCTTCTCACGACAAGTTGGCCGCCTGGAAATGCGCCAAATGATTGTTGGTATCGAAAACGCTCAACAACATGATTTAGTTTAGCTGGATTAATACCAACCGATGCAGGATCAATAGAATCTTCATAAGGGAACATATTACACCTATCTTGTTAAGCCGGAGTATAATTTTTTAAGCGCTGTGAAAATTGTCGTAATACCTCGATCCCTGATTCTTCTGCTTGTTTGCACCACTGTTGCAAAGTACCAATTAATTCCTCTTGCGATTTGGCTGCTTTCAACCAAACATTTTGTAATGATTCACGGTAGTTGTGAATGGTACGTAACATTTCATAATGACTCAACAATGCTTGTAGGCGAGAGTTTTCCTTTGTGGATAATAAATTGTTTTGCCGCCGCAATATTCGATTGGCACCGATAAATGCATGCTTATCCAAACCATTTTGAATGTGATTACGTTTCACGTGTTTTAAAATTGGACGGGTAACCTCTTTATAATAATGCGACATAACTTGAAATCTATTCCCGATGACTGCTTTTACAGTACTTCGGTCGATTTGGGTCTTATTGGCCTGTTGCATTAATTTTGGTGGTAATTTTTTTACTGTCGCTAACTTCAAAAAAGATAAAATACAAATGTACATCCAGCCGATATCAAACTCCCACCACTTCTGAGAAAATTTAGCTGAGGATGCAAATGCATGATGATTATTATGCAGCTCTTCACCGCCTATCCAAAAAGCGAGTGGAAATATGTTTCGTGACGCGTCGGGGGTTTCATAATTACGATATCCAAAAAAATGTCCTACTCCATTTAGAACACCCGCTGCCCAGAACGGAATCCACATCATTTGTATTGCCCAAATAGATACACCTGGAACACCAAACAAGAGAACATCGATCAAAAGCATTAAAAAAACGCCTTTGGACGAGTGACGTGAATATACATTGCGTTCAATCCAGTCGTTAGGTGTTCCGTGAGAGTATTTTTCAATTATCTCTCTGTCTTTACGTGCAGCACGATATAATTCAGTCCCTTCCAAAAGTACTTTTTTAATTCCAAATACAACCGGGCTATGAGGGTCGCCCTCTATATCTGTAGTCGCATGATGTTTACGATGCACAGCCACCCATTGAGCAGTGACCTGGCCTGTCGCCAACCAAAGCCAAAATCGGAAAAAATGACTAATAATAGGGTGAAGATTCAGAGCACGATGAGTCTGATGACGGTGCAAATAGATGGTAACGCCAGCAATAGAAATTTGTGTTAACACCACCGTTGTTAATACATAGCCCCAAAATGATAAATTTAATACGCCAAAAATCATAAAATACTCCGATTATTACGTTGATATTTTTTAATCCAACTTTTGGTAGCTTGGTTTAACCTCTCATGCAAGTAAACTAATACGATCATAATGATGCAATGTTTGCACAGAAATATCTGCTAATTTACTGAGTTCTTTTAGATGCCACGATGTTATTTATTTTTGCTTTTTTTATAGAGTAAAGTATATAGCAGGTATAGAGTCAATGGTTATTTCAAAAGATATCCGTGTTTTTGAAATGAGTATTAATCATACAGTAATTGGCTGTTTTTATCAAAAAACACCCAATGCCCGCATTCAGGAGCATTGGTTTCGCTTAACATAAGACGGCGTTTTTATGCTTCTTTTGAATATAATGCGATAGCATTACCTTCTGTATCAAGAATAATGGCTCTATGCCCATAAGGGCCAATCTGTTCTTTATTTTTTAGTATCTCACAACCTAGTTTTATTACTTCGGCAATTGCTTGATCTAACCGACACTCAACGTTCAAATAAATTAAAGGACCATTTTGAGCCGGTTTTCTATCGTTCATAATACTCAGGCAGCCGGACACATTGTTTTGTGTATGAGGTAATAATCCAAATACAAACCCTTCTTCAGATATTTTTTGAACAGGTGAATCTAAGATTGCACTATAAAAGTCGATGGCTCTGTCTAAATCAATAACTGGAATATCAACCCAGCACAATGTATTCATTTGGCTCGTCACCAATGTGCCTCTATAATTACTCGTCGTATTTGGTTTGTTCATTACTAATTTCCTTTTAAAATAGCTTGATTTTCATAAACTGGGATTATACATAAAAACAGGTTGCCTGGTCACCTGCATTTATGGCACCGAGATGACACTATTTTTACATCACCAAAACGATAAATTTAATACGCCAAAAATCATAAAATACTCCAGTTCTCATGTTGATGTTTTTTAAGCCATATTTTTGTCGTCTGATCGAATGGCTCACCATGCATGATGAGATTAATAAATTCATTTTTTAAAAACATAGAATCGCCGTACATCTCCGTAAGTATGTCTTTAAATGATTTGATGATGCATTCTTCAGGTTCATTGTTAATCTGGGCAAATAGATCCAATAATCGTCTGAAATAATAAGATTCAACGGCTTTATCAAACCATGCTACATTTTCCTTTGTCTCCAAACCGCTTGAGCCAATATGATTGATATGTTCTGTTTTATAGCCTTTCGCCCAAATAGTTGTTCTTAGTGCAGCATATTTACCCCAAAAACGATTCGACCAATCCATCCCTAACTTTGCTATTAAAAGACCCATGTCACTTGATGGATCTTTATCTAAATTATCATTAACCCGAACAATTATGTCTTTTCTTTCCTGTTCGAGTTGGGTTATTTCATTTTCTGTGAAACGACTTTTTAAATCCTGTTCAAAACGCGCATATTCCTTTAATTCTTCATCATTTAATACGTTACCAATCCATGTTTTTTCAAGTTGTTTTGCTCTGCGATATACGCCAATTATCTCAATAGTATTTTCCCAGGAAATAATGCTGTCTTGTGCGCAGCCATTAATAATTATTTTTAATGCATTACTCGCCTCAAGCATAGCCGCTGCTTTTTTCTCTAAAAGTTGAGATTGTGTGGTCAATTGATCTATCATGTTTTCATTGGATAAAAGCAAGCGCGCGATTTGTGAGAGATCAAAGCCAAAGAATTTTAATGAAATAATTTGTTGTAGTTTTAATAAATCCTTTTCTGAATAAACACGATACCCATTAGGTAACCTGAGCGACGGCTTGAGCAGACCGATGCGATCATAATGGTGTAGTGTTTGCACAGAAACATCCGTCAACTTGCTAAGCTCTTTTATATACCACTTTGACATTTATTCCCCCGTTTTCTATAGAGTAAAGTACAATGCCAATTTAAAGGCATGCCTTTCTTAATTGGTGACTTATCGGGATAAAGCGTTTGGCAAGATTAAACATTCCTTGATTTCCATTTGTTAATATTGCAACAGATAACTTTGTTTTATGATCTCCAAATGCTACAGATGAAAAAGAGCCCGCATGACCAAAGCATTGTTTTGTGTTCCACCATCCATAGCATCCATAAGGCGATGGTAAGGTAGAGCCTAAGACAAACCCTCTACCCATGGATGCATATGTTTTTAGGCTCTTGTTCCATCCTGAAACTGAACATTTCGTGTACTCATGAATAATTTTTTCTGAAAGTATTTTTTTTCCAGTGTTTGTTACCCCATTGTTGACTAAAAACTCATAAAAAGCAGCTAAGCTTGCAGCGTCAGTTATCAAACTAAATGCTGGATTCACTGATTTGAATGACTCATCAGGATTACTGCTTTTTTCATAAATGTCAGCGACTTTTGCAGAAGGGACAATCACTTTCTCATTCCCAAGAGAATAAGAAACATCTTTTGTTCCAAGCCAATAAGCGTACGCAAGGGAGTCAATAGGCCTTCCAGCCAGTCCAAATTTTAAAGCAGGTAAACTCAATGGAATTGCAAACTCTTCATTAAAGAAGTCGGCAAGTGATTTGCCCGTAATACGACGAACTATTTCACATAATAATATGCCATATTCCATAGCCATGTACGAAAAAGTCCCATACTTGAGCATCGGTTTTGCATTGATTAATAAGTTTAATACAAATTCCTGCTCTGCATGTTTGTGTTCACTGTACAGACTTGGAGATACAAGACCAGCTCGATGAGTCAATATATCTAGAATAGTAATGTTGCCTTTATCGTGACGCTCAAACTCTGGAATAAATTTAACAATAGGATCGCGCACGTCTAAAAGACCCCGTTCCTCAAGTAAAGCAATAACCACAGCCGCTAATGGCTTTCCAGTTGAAAAAGCAGGGAATGGGGTATTTTCTTGCACATTAAATTTGAGAGACTCTCCCGACCTATAACCTCGCGCAACACCAATACTTTCATTTACCACGACTTTACCATGGCGTCTCACAACCATCTGCCCCCCAGGAAATGCGCCTAATGAGTACTGATGTCGAAAAAGTCCCACTGCTTTTAATAAAATAGCACGATCCATGTCCACAGAGGCTGGATCAACTGGTTTTTCGTACGGAAACATTTCTCTCCCCTATACTTCAATTATTCTCGTTCAGTAGAAATAATTAGAGCTGGTTAGTCTCTTGATATACGCTACTTGACCATTTGTTATTCCATCTCTTATAGAATATAAGTATATAGCAACTATAGAGTCAAGCGATTTTATAAACAATGATCAATAATTTAATTTTATGCCTGTTTTTTGATTAACCAATTGGTAGTTGGATGGGCTAACCGCTAAGAACAGAATGGCTAACGATCCAGTAATTTTTTCACAACGACGGGAAGTCCTTGCGATGGTGCGATTACTGCACCTTTACGCACCATTTTTGGGACATAGTTTGCTTTTAGCTCTAGTTCTATATGCAGCAGAATCTGCGCTACGATAATTTTCATTTCATATTGAGCAAAAGAAGCACCAATACATCGTCGTATACCCCCACCAAAAGGCAAATATGTGTATGGAGCATCAGATGAATTTAAAAAACGTTCTGGTATAAATTTTTCAGGTTCATTCCAACTATCTGGATCATGATGAGCAAGATAAATACACGGAAAAATAATTGTTCCTTTTGGTAAAGTATATTTTCCTAGCGAATATGTGTCCTTGGTGATGCGTCCTACATATGATGCTACTGGTGTTATTCTTAAGGCTTCTTTGATCACGGCATCTAAATAAACCAATTTATCTAGGTTAGATACCAATTCGGCATCGTGAGAGACAAATTGATTTAATTCATCTTTTAATTTTTTGAGTATCAGAGGGTTGGACAAAATTCCATAAAATGTCCACGCAATGCCCATAGAACTTGTCTCGTGACCGGCTGCTAAGAGTGTTAGCATTTCATCTCGGATCTCTTGATCTGACATTAGATTTCCTGCTTCATCTCGTGCTTGTAACAAAAGACTTAAAATATCTATGCGAGAATCTAAGTTTATTTTTTTTCTCGCGGCAATTTCTTCGAATAGACACTCATCCACTTCTTGTCGCAATTTCATTATTTTAGCCCATGGTGTCAAAAATCCTAAATTCCTATGCAATATAGGAGTAAGCAATGTTAAGAATGCAAAAGGTTGGGCGCTCTCTCTAAGTAAAGCATGCAATGATTTTGTAAGCGTCTTGAATCGAGTATTTTCTTCATCCATACCAAAAATAGCGCTTAAAATAACACTAAAAGTCATATTCCGCGCTTCATCAACCAATTTCAACTTATTATTTTGTTTCCAATTCAAGATTTTCTTTTTGACTATTTTAGTCATCAAGTCACCATAAACTTTCATTCGTTGACCATGTAATGGAGGCAAAAATAATTTTCTATGGTGCAGGTGTTTTTGGCCATCTAATGAGAGTAATGAGTAATCCCCAAAAATTGGTCGGATAACGGTTGCTGTCAGTTCACCAGTATGTAACTGACTGGAGTCAGCTGAAAAAACTTGCTTTAGATCAGCGGGATCACTTATAACAACAGCATCTGGGTGACCCAATGCGCGTATGAGAAATGTTTTACCATAAATTTTTTTACATTCTTCAAATACCGTTATTGGTTTGCGAATAAACTTTATTAATTGAAAAAATGAGTTTCCGCTAGGGCCTTTAGGTAACATGCTGTTGTTATTCATTTATTGCCTCATTTAAGTTGTATTTTATTTTTGCTTCGTTGTTTGGTTGTCTCAAACTTCAATTATATTTTTACGTCTAATTTTATTCTGTAGCTGGATAATGCCGTACAGCAATGCCTCTGCTGTTGGCGGGCAACCTGGTACGTAAACATCCACAGGAACAATGCGATCACAACCACGAACGACTGAATAAGAATAATGATAATAACCGCCACCGTTCGCACAGGAACCCATGGAGATCACCCACCTTGGCTCAGCCATTTGGTCATAGACTTTTCGGAGTGCGGGAGCCATTTTGTTGCACAACGTGCCTGCAACAATCATTACGTCAGATTGACGCGGACTTGGACGGGGAATAATACCGAAACGATCGAGGTCATAACGTGATGCGTACACATGCATCATTTCCACAGCGCAACAGGCTAGGCCAAATGACATAGGCCACATCGAACCACTGCGTGCCCAGTTAACCAATTTTTCGACTGATGTCGTGGCAAAACCGGTTTTTTGAAACTCTTGTGATGGCATCTTATTCATTTGAATACTCCTCGTTTCCACTAAAAAAATTAGCCGTTATATCCGCACTTAAAGCAGATAGCCTGGCTATTTTTTGGTGGTGGAGAAAGCAGCACCAAATCTATAAGATAAGTTAATGATCTTCGTGAGCACGACTCAAATATACAATAGTCAGAACCATAAAAATAAATGCTTGTAGTGTAATAACTAAAATATGGAAGATAGACCAAGCAAATGACAGCAGAAATTGTGTCACAGTTAATGCTGCCGTAGTTGCAACGGATGACGTTTTGGTGTCCAAGGTCAGCAGCCCTATCAATATAAAGATCAATTCACCTGCGTATAAATTGCCAAATAACCGTAACGAGAGAGAGATTGGCTTAGCAATAAAGCCCACTAGCTCTAACACTAAATTGAATGGGATAAAGATAGGGTTATTGAAAGGGAATAAAGTGAACTCTTTTAAAAATGCTTTTGGCCCTTTCACTTTAAAGCTGTAGAAAATAACTAAGAAAAATACTGACAGTGACATGCCAAAGGTCAGATTTAAATCATTTGTTGGCACCACTTTCAAATGATGAAATCCTACCAAATTTGCTAATCCTGGTAACACATCCACCGGAACAATATCCATGAAGTTCATCAGGAAAACCCAAATGAAAATGGTTAACGCCAACGGACCAATGATGGTATGGCTTCGGCCATGAAAACAGTCTTTGACTTGATCATCTGCAAACACCAACATCATTTCAGCAAAATTTTGTAATTTCCCTGGAACGCCTGTTGAAACTCGACGCGCTCCCATGTACATAACAAATAGAACAATTACGCCAAGACTAATAGAAAAAAATAATGTGTCCAGATTTAACGTCCAAAAACCACCATCAGAACCCAAGCTCATTGTTTTGACATTGAACGTTAGATAAGTGAGGTGATGTTTGATGTAGTCTGAACTTGATATCATGATAGCCTCTTCTGGCAAATAATTTTATTAGCTTCATTCTCGCGCGCATTATAAAGCATCTGATATGGATAGGCAATTGTATTGGAGACGATTGTGCGAGAAACGCAACAATCCATGCAGGAGAATAAAACCTGTTATTATTCGAGATTAATGGCTAAGTTGCGTCATTAGTCAATCTCATTTTCTGTATTAGCTCGCATTTATCTAAATTTATCGCCTTTGACTCCAGATTTTTTTTGATCATAATATGGTACTTGGAGAGCAGATGCTTGGACAGACTGTAAGGGCAGGCAACAGTATTGTGTTTCAACTGGACTCAGTGTAATTTTACGCGTTGTTTTTTTCCTCCACTAAGTATATTTGCAATTGTAAATAACGCTACGCGCCACGCACCATGTAAAGCGGTTTGATGCATTTTATAAAGAGACCAATATGCGAAACGCGCTATTTTTCCTTTCATTATTTTATTTTTAGTTAATACGTGACCGACGCTGTTATGCTGGCCTAATGAAATTAATGATCCATAGTCATTGTACCAATAAAGGGGTAATGGTTTCTTTTTCAAATAAGCACCTAAGGCTCGAACTAAAAAACTTGCCTGCTGATGTGCTGCTTGAGCACGAGCAGGAACGAATGTATTGTCGCCTTGAGGACAAGATGCACAGTCTCCAAATGCAAAAATAGTCTCATCTAAAGTTGTTTGCAACGTTTGCTTAACCAGCAATTGATTGTTTCGATTGACCTCTAAATTATCCAACATAGCTAAAACATCCGGCGCCTTAATTCCAGCGGACCAAACAATCATGTTCGCAGGTATAAATTCATTGAGTTGTGTATATAATCCTGATGAAGTAACGTTGCAAACGCGTGTACTCACATGAAGGGTAATTTGCTTGCTTTGTAGATCTTTAGAAACCATATTAGAAATAGTAGGATGTAAAGGAGCCAGTATGCGCTCTGCTGCTTCAATTAATATAAGTGAAACATCTTCTGGATTAATTCTTAGTCCGCAATGAGTTAATTGTGTAAGAGAATAATGTAGCTCGGCTATCAACTCTACCCCGGTTGCTCCTCCACCGACAACAGCAATCGTAAATGGTAATTGTTTTGACTCGTTTTTTTGATGCGCTAGCCGCAATAAATTTTGTATGAACGCTTGATGAAAATAGTTCGATTGCGAACGACGATCTAAGAAGAAACAATGCTCTTTGACACCTGGCGTTGCAAAATCATTGACGGAGCTGCCTACTGACAACACTAATATATCATATGATATATTCCGATCCGGAACTACTTCTTGTCGTGCCTCATCCTGTATCGATGCAAGTTTGATCGTTTTATTCATGCGATCAAGACCGTCTAGTGTTCCCAAGCAAAACTCAAAATGGTGATGATTTGCATAGAAAAGATATGGCAATGCGTCATGATTGGAGTCTAATGTGCCTGCTGCGACTTCATGCAAAAGAGGTTTCCATATGTGCGTTGTTGAGCTATCGACTAAAATAATTTGGGCTAAGTGTCGCTTACCTAACTTTTTCCCTAGTTTGGTTGCTAATTCTAATCCACCCGCTCCACCGCCAACAATTACAATGCGCGGCAATCTTTGTTCTCGTTGCCATGTGTATTCCGCTAATATTTTTTTAGGCGAACCTTTGGGTAATATTGAATTAGTCATAATGCTATTAACCGAAGTGAGTAGTGTTTCGAAAATTCCTTTTCAGAGCTTTAAATTAATGGACGAAATTATAACATTTAATTTATTAAGTAAGTAGTGACTGTATCAGCCGTCGAAAGGATTTGATGTTTTTTATCGTCTTCCGTGATGAAGCAGTGATGAAAATCTGATGATCTTTACCTAAATAAATAAAAAAATATTAATAAAAACATGCTGTTATGCACGCGCGCTCTTCATCAACTGATTCATCATGCTTTCATCGCGATTTTTTATTAAAAAATCCAATATAACACATATAATATATTATAAATCATATGGTTATGATATGTCATTCAGATGACGAAAGGTGTACTGCATTTGCTTTAATATGTGGATTTTCATTTTATTACTACGAGCGTTTTTCGCGACCTGATATATTAATTTGACTCAGCGCACTACCATTTGGTGTTGCGCATTGTGACATAAAATAATATGTCATTTTGAGAAAAATTGAAAATATCGACTTTATGTTTTACATAAAACACGAATTGTTGTATATTAGAATTCATATCGTTGTTTTTATGTTGAGTATTACTCGTGGAGCCGTATTATGAGCTGCATTACTTTATTACCAAGACTAATTCGCTTAAGAGACGCACCAGATTATTTAGGCATGGATCGTCATCGTTTCAACGAAGAGGTCCGGCCTAGCATAACTGAGGTTCCGATAGGTTCACAAGGAATTGCTTTCGATAGACTTGATTTAGATGCCTGGGTAGACGATTATAAGCGATGTAGTGGTCGTCCCGCGGCAACCAAGCAAAGGAGTTTGGAAAAATGGGACGAAAACGAACGCCAGGAATCTATAAAAAAGGTAAGAACTGGCAAATCGACAAGACAATCTTTGGATACCGACTTTGCGAAAGCACTGGTACTAGCGACCTCGAAGAGGCTGAGAAGTACCTCGCAAGACGTCTTGAGGAAATAAGATTAGCAAGTGTCTATGGTGTTAGGCCTAAACGCAGTTTTAAGGAAGCAGCAACAAAGTTTCTAATGGAAAATCAGCATAAACGCAGCATCGCTGATGATGCTTGTCGATTAAGAGAGCTGGTTAAATACATTGGAGATTTGCCGCTTGAGTCTATTCATATTGGCGCCTTGCAAGGATTTATTGAGGGACGGCGCAAAGATGCTGTAAGTTCTCGAACCATTAACCATGGTTTGAAAATTGTGCGGCGGATCTTGAACCTTGCCGCTAGTGAATGGATGGATGAATACGGTTTAACGTGGTTGCTTAGTGCTGCCAAAATCAAACTCTTACCAGAGCATGATTTGCGTAAGCCATATCCATTAAGCTGGGATGAACAGAACAAACTATTTAATGAGTTACCTTCGCACTTAGAAAAAATGGCGCTTTTTGCTGTGAACACTGGGTGCAGAGATCAAGAGATATGTGAGCTGCGTTGGGAATGGGAAATTAAAATTTCTGAGTTACCGCATATTCTTGTGTTTATTATTCCTGCTGAATTGGTAAAGAATGGTGAGGAGCGTTTGGTTGTATGTAACGATACTGCACGGTCCGTTGTCAATACAGAGCGGGGGAAACATCCTACTCATGTATTTAGTTATCGGGGTAGGCCGCTAGCCAGAATGTTATCAACGGGTTGGCGTGATGCTCGGTGTAAAGCGGAATTAGCTACTGTTCGTGTGCATGATCTGAAACATACGTTTGGAAGGCGATTGCGTGCTGCGGGCGTTAGTTTCGAGGATCGTCAAGATCTGTTGGGTCATCGTTCCGGACGAATAACCACACATTATTCGTCAGCGGAACTACAGAACCTTTACGAAGCAGCCAACAGCGTTTGTGAAAAGCAAAAAAGTGGAGTGATATTAACTTTGTTGCGTAATCCAAACTTTAAACCAAAGAGTCATGCTAAGCAAGAAGCAACGGTATTTTCGTTGTGAATGGAAGGTAGGTCCCGAAGAAATCCCGAAGTGGATTTTACGGGATTAGGACATTAAGTTGTAACTAGTTGATTTTACAGGTTTTAATTGGTGGGCCCACTAGGACTTGAACCTAGGACCAACGGATTATGAGTCCGCTGCTCTGACCAACTGAGCTATGGGCCCGCAGGTGGTAATTGTAATTAAAATTACAAATTATTACCACCGTTTTTTACTATTTTTCATCACCTTCGATAAAACTTTTTAATTTTTCAGATCTAGAAGGATGTCGTAACTTTCTTAGAGCCTTTGCCTCTATCTGACGAATACGTTCTCGTGTTACATCAAATTGTTTACCTACCTCTTCTAATGTATGATCAGTATTCATCTCTATACCAAAACGCATTCTAAGTACCTTCGCCTCTCTAGGAGTTAAAGTTTCTAAAATCTCAAGTGTCGCTTCTTTTAAACCCTCAGCAGTTGCACAATCGATTGGTGATTCAATGTTATCATCTTGAATAAAATCACCTAATCTTGACTCATCATCATCACCAACTGGCGTATCCATAGAAATTGGCTCTTTAGCAATTTTTAATACTTTACGAATCTTATCTTCGCTTAACTCCATTTTGACTGCTAACTCTTCTGGGGTTGCTTCATGACCTGTTTCTTGCAAAATTTGCCTAGAAATACGGTTTAATTTATTTATAGTTTCTATCATATGCACAGGAATACGAATAGTCCTAGCTTGGTCTGCAATAGAACGCGTAATCGCTTGCCTTATCCACCAAGTTGCATAAGTTGAAAACTTATAACCTCTCCTGTATTCAAACTTATCAACTGCCTTCATTAGACCAATATTACCTTCTTGAATCAAATCAAGAAACTGTAAACCACGATTAGTATACTTTTTAGCAATTGATATAACCAATCTTAAGTTAGCTTCAACCATTTCCTTTTTTGCTCTTCTAGCCTTTGCCTCGCCAATTGACATTTCACGATTAACATCTTTTATCTCAGCAATAGTTAACCCATACTCTGCCTCACATTCAATCAATCTTTCCTGTAATAGCTTAATGTCACGAGTATACGTATCTATCAAGGCAACATCTAATTTTTTATTTTTACGTTTTAATTCGTCTAAATAATCTAGATTTGTTTCCTGACCAGGGAATGTTTCAATAAATATCTTCCTTGGTATTTTAGCTCTTTCAATACACAATCTCATAATACTGCGCTCAAACTCACGCACATGATTTCTAAGACGTCTAAAGTGTTTAGTTAAACGATCTACTTGCTTGGAAGTGAGCTTCAATTTTAAAAATGACGCAAGCATTTTCTCAACTAACTCTTGAGCATGCTTATCATTTTTTCCTTTACTTTTTAAAGCAACTACCGCTTCGTCATATTTTTGCCGTAAATCATCAAAATATTCTTTAGCTTGTTCTGGACTCGGACCATCATCTACATCTCCGCCTACGCTACCATCATCGTCATCAGTGTCAACATCATCGTCTCCACCATCACTACTATCATCATGATCGCTAATATCTTGTTGAGTATCATCCAGCATAGAGCCAATACTAGAAGGTGGCGCGCTAGACTCTTCATCATCACCGTCAACAAAACCACTAATAATATCGCTAAGCCGCATTTCTTCTTTTAAGAAGGACTCATAAGCATTCAATACCAATAATATAGTTTCAGGATAAGATGCTATCGACTGCAATACTTGGTAAATACCATGCTCAATACGTTTAGCTATCTTTATCTCGCCCTCACGAGTCAATAGTTCAACTGTTCCCATTTCCCGCATGTAAGCTCGAACCGGATCTGTAACACGACCAGTTTCTTTATCCACAGAAGCAATAACTGTAGCGGCCTCGTCTATATCTTCCGGAGCTTCTTCTGTACTTGCTAAAAGTGCTACTAGTTCATCTTCACCTGGTGGCTGCTCAAAAACTTTAATATTCATATTTTCTAAAATATTAATGATTACATCAAAGTTTTCGGTATCTACTAAACTAGGTAGCATGTCATTTATCTGAGCATGAGTCAGATAACTTTGGTCTTTTCCTAGTTTAATTACATTGGTAATCTGTGATTGCTGCTGCTCGTCGTGATCGTTTATACTCATAAAATATATTGATGCCTGCAAAAATTAATCATGTAAACTGATAAATCAGTCCTTCCTCGTAAAACATGCCTTCAAAAATATCCGATGAAGACGGATTCTTGTATTCTTAAAAATTCTGCCGCATGAATTATAAACTTGCTTTTATTAACATGCCAGAACATATCCGATATTTATTTCTTGTGCAATATTATACTAAAAGATACTACAAAACACGAAATTTATTATTTAACCCTACTAATGCTTATTAACAAATTGAATTTTAAACCTAGAAAAAGCAGTTGATCTCGTAGCGAGAATGACTAATGTACTGAATTTTCTAGGTTAAAGAATCTTTGCTGTATGACGTTCTTTTAGTAAGCCTTGTAATTCCTCTCGCTCTAATTCAGTTAAGCTCACTTTTCTAGATTTTTCAATTAATTCCCGAATTTTATTTTCTTTATTCTGCTTCATCATAAATAGAATAATTTCATACAATTCTTTAGCCTGCATATTTTCAGGAATTTGATGCTTATATCCAACAACTTCATTAATTGTATTAAATATAGGGGTATGTCTCCAAAATTCCAGCAAAGACGCCGTATTTATCTCTGGGTTTTTTATAATTTGCTGCATAATCTTCGATAATACTTTGGGGATTTTATCTAAATAATCTAATTCATGAGCCAATTTTTGATATGCTAAAAAAACCTTGGAATTTTGTAACAAAATTGCGAGTGCAACTCGCAAAGGGCTTCTTGGTTGATTTTTATTTTTAACTATAGATGCCTCATCTATCTCATTCGCCGTTAGCTGTAAAATTCTATGATTTTCAATCCGAGAAATACTAGCTAACTCATTAATTAATAGTTGCTTATAAGGAGTATTTGGCATTTTATCTAAATATGGCTTCGATTTTAAAATAAGCTTACTCTTGCCAGTCAAATCAGAAATATTAATATTTTCTATTAAGGTATCTAAGAAAAATTTATTAAGCGCCGTCGCCTTAGAAGTTCTCTGTAAAAAAGCCTCTTTTCCCTCTTTTCTAACCAAACTATCTGGATCTTCTCCATCATCTAAAAAAATAAAATGAGCAGCCAAATCACCATCCAAATTTGGCAATGTATTCTCCAGTGCCCGCCAAGCCGCTTGCTTACCAGCCGCATCTCCATCAAAACAAAAGATTATTTTTTTCGTGTGTTTTGCTAATAACTGAATATGATATGTACTAGTTGCTGTGCCAAGCGTTGCAACAACATTCCAAATACCATATTGCACTAAAGCTAAAACATCCATATATCCTTCAACTATTATTATCGAATCTTTGTTAGCGTTTTGCTGAATAACTTGATACAAACCATATAATTCACGATTTTTTTGAAACAAAGTGGTTTCTGGAGAATTTAAATATTTAGGTTTTTCTGTATCAGATAAAGCTCTTCCTCCAAACCCAATAATTCGACCCTGTCTATCTTGGATTGGGAAAATAATTCTATGACGATATCTATCATAGATTTTACCGCTATCATTTTTTATTAACATACCTGTAGATAGCAATTCTTCCGTATTAACAGGAAAATTTTGTTGTAAATTATGCCATCCATCTTTAGCAAAACCTACTTTATACTTTTTTGCAATTTCGCCTGTTAAACCACGCGATTTCAAGTAACTTATTGCCTCTATACCGGAAGTTTGTAAACATTTTTGATAAAAATTAGATACCTTTTCTAACATATGATATAGCGTAATATTATTTTTATTTTGAGAAGTGGTTTTATCATATTGAACCTGTAAACCAAATTTAATAGCTATAGTTTCAATTGCTTCTGGAAATGAAAGCTGTAAATAATTCATGGCGAAACTAATTACGTTGCCACTCGCACTACAACCAAAGCAATGATAAACCTGCTTTTTTTCATTTACATTAAATGATGGGGTTTTTTCATGATGAAAAGGACAACAAGCAAGATGACTAGCCCCTCTTTTTTTCAGAGGAACATATATATCAATAAACTCAACAATATCTACCTGCGCTAGTAATTCCTCAATAAAAGACTGTTTGATTAAACCTTGCATAAGGGAGATCCCTAAGTAGTCATCACAATAATATTAAAATATAGAAAATCTTTCATAAGTCTTTTTCTAGGATTATTAAACGTTAAGTTTTTCTTTAATTTTGGCGCTAATCAAGCTCATATCAGCTCTACCTTGTAATGGGCCTTTCAAATATGCCATGACTTTACCCATATCACGCATTTCTGATGCGCCAGTAGCTGCTATTGCTGCTTCAATATGCTCTAAGATTTCTTTTTCACTTAAAGGTTCAGGCAAATATTTGCTGATTAGATTTAGCTCAAACTCTTCTTGAAGAACTAGATCTTCTCGATTTGCTTTCTTAAATTGGGAAATTGATTCGTTACGCTGTTTTGACAATTTATCTAAAATTGCAATTATTCTAGAGTCATCTAGTTCTATGCGCTCATCTACTTCAACTTGTTTGATAGCAGCCATAACCAAACGCAACGCTTCTAGAGTTTGCTTATCTCTAGCTCGCATTGCGTCTTTTAAATCGCTACTTATTTGCTCTTTTAAACTCATGCTCTACGACGACGTCTTTCTGGACGATTCGCCATAACTCGAGATGTTTTCTTAAGATGACGCTTTACAGCGGCTGCTGCTTTGCGCTTACGTACAGCTGTAGGTTTTTCATAGAACTCACGTCGACGAAGCTCAGTTAAAAGTCCAGCTTTTTCGCAAGAACGCTTAAAACGACGAAGTGCATACTCTGGATTTTCGCCTTCTTTTACACGAACAGTAGGCATTAAATATTCCTCTTTCAATAATTTTAAAATATTAGGTTCGTAATTCTAATGATCCAGAAACTAATCGTCAAGTTAATTTTAGATTAATTTAATATCTGAAACCATTTCTCAAGAAATATGCAAAACAATTCCTGCCCTGGTAAAAGCACAATTCTTCTTGTAATATTGGCGATGTTTTAATAATTATAATAATAATATGGAATTGTTGGTGCGAATTGCTAAGTTTCTTGTAAAGAAGAACATTTTTTTATTTATTACGGGTTTTTTATTTGTACCATTACAAATTTTTGCTGCTGGTGGGCAGGTGTTAGATAGTTCTTTTTTCCCTAATTCTGCTGAGCTAACCACGGTGAATCATTTTGAATTTGTTGGTGGCAATATCTTTTTTGTACCACAGTTTACTTTTAAAGGTACTTCGCATGGTCAAGATGGAACTGCTCATGCTAGAGTATATGATCCAGTTGCATATGTGTATAGTAAGTATCGTATAACAGATAAATTTGTGGTAAGTGCACATCTCATTCCTAGTCTATACGCTGATGTTAGTTGGCCAGCAAATTCTATAGTTGCCCATACTTCCATTTTAACGGATGTCTTGAATTATCGTGGTGGTATTCAAGTTGGATACCAAGCTACCCCTGATTTATCTTTAGGGGTTGGTGGTAATATTGAGCGCATATCCTTACAACTTTCTTTTTTAACGAATAATCTGGGTCAACAAATAGATAAAAATGCTTCTTATTTTCCTTTATATGATTTAGGACTTTATTATAAACTGGCTCCTAAAACTTATATGTCGTTGGTATATTATTCACCTGTGTATGGGCTTGGTCATGGGGTAAGTAAGGCACATAATGTTATTAATCATAATTATGTAGCATTAAATGTTGATGCCTCAGTGATATACATCGGTTTAAAACATAATATCAATGATTGGTGGCAAATTCATGGTAAGGTTTATTTTGCTAAATGGGATGTGGCTAAAAACTTTTTATTTTACAATACTGTTAGTGGAGATATAATTAAACCTGCTTATTGGCGTAATGTTTGGACATTTCTTGTAAATAATCAATATACTCTTTCCGATAAAACTCTTTTAGATGTAGAGTTTTCATATGAAACAACTCCTGTTTCGCGTGTTGAGTATAACTATGTTGGATTCCCTATTTCAGCTATAATTAATTTCAATGTAGCTATGAGTTATAAGGTGTATGAGAATACATATGTACAATTAAAGTATAGTCATTCTAGTTTTGCCCCTAATACTTTGGTGCGTTATGATGGAACACATGGTACAGTATCGGCTAATATGAACGCGGCTGTGTTGCAGGGCGCATATAAATTTTAGGCTTCACTTATTTAACATGGATACCGTGATTGCCACTCCAGTTTGAATCAGGTGGATTGATTTTAAATTCCAGGCATCTTTGAATAAAAAGTGGGGCCACGAAGTCATCTTGATAAATATCTGTGCATGCTTTAAAGTCGATAATCGCATCCTCCCACTGTCTTTGTTCATATTTGGCAAATCCTTGAGAGAAGAATTTATTATAAGTTGTTATATTGAATGATACTTCGTGAATGTCTTCAGCGATTAATTCATAGATAGCGATGGCTTTGCCTTTACCTTTTAAAATAACCCTATCTAAAAAACGCAAGGTAAATTGATTCTTTATTTCTTTGTAGATTGCTGCGCTTACAATAATTTTGGTTCCATATATTTTATTAATTCCCTCAAGTCTGCTAGTTACATTGATATTATCTCCTAAAGCTGTGTAATTCAGGCGCTCGGATGAACCAAGGTTACCAACGATGGCATCGCCCATATGGATTCCAATTCTTGTTATAAATACAGGAAGACCTTGCTTTTGCCATTTTTTATTGATGATATTTAAGGATTTTTGAAATCTAATAGCAGCTCTTGCTGCTTTATGACATGGTTGAGGTTCACTTAATGGGGCCCCCCAAAAAGTCATTATGGAGTCGCCAATATATTTATCTATGGTGCCATGTTCTTCCATGATAATTTTTGATAAAACCTCAAAGTATTCACAGATTTGTATCATTAATTTGTTTGGATCTAAAACTTCAGATATCGATGTAAAATCCTTTATGTCTGAAAATAATACCACAAGATTTTTTTTAGCACCTCCAGCGGTTAATTCTGCTCCTGACTTGATTAGTTCTCTGACTAAATGTGCTGGTACATATTTTTGGAATAAACGTAACCCTATTTTCATATCATGTAATGCATCAGCTAGAACAATAACTTCTTTAATTCTAGAATCAATTTTAATATCATGAGCTAATTTGAAATTTTTAATTTGTTTGGTTTCAAAAACTAATTTTTTCATTGGTTGTACAATATGAGAGATTAGTCGTGAAACTAAAAGTATACTTACAATTAATGTTATTAAGCCAATGATAAATATCATGAATGAGGCTTTCTTTAATACGCCAACAAAATCATCTTCTGGTATAACTATACCAATGTAAAATGTGTGTGGTCCAAATCCTGTAATTGGTTTATAACTTGCTAAATATTGTTGTGTTTTATCTTTAAATAAAAATACATTTTTGTTTAGTGTTTTGTAAACGGAAAAAGATTTGTTTACTCCAGGAGTTAATATTGAGTTAATATTTTTTATTGCTGGATTACCATATTGGTTAAGTTTGGGGAAAGCGATTACTCTATCATCATCTAATACTATAAAAATCGTACCATGCTCACTGACTTTAATTTTTTCTATAAATTTTCTTAAAAAATCTATTCTGATATTTATACCATATGCGCCTATAAACTCACCGCTAGGTGTTATTGCAGGGGATGCGATAGTAATTCCCCAAAAATGAGGGCCGAAGTATAAAAATTGATATACATCAGTAATAAAAGATTTTTTAGTTGTTTTAATGGTTTTGTACCATTCTCTAACCCTTGGGTCATAAGTTAGATTGACTTCTTTAATTTTTTTTATGGTATTTGTTTTTAGAAAATGAATTGAGGTTTCTCTGGTTGCTTCGGAAGATCCTGGAGTAGAATTAATTGGGCGAGTTAATATCTGGGAATATATATTATTATTACCTTCTTCTCCTGATAAAAATACACTACCTTTTTCATCGCTCCAAAATACAGAACTTACACTTGGATGCGCTCGTTTTTCATATTCCATCATATTTAATACAAAATTAGAAATTTTTTGTGTAGACAGTATATTATTACTAATAAAAGATGCTCCAAATTGAGTTTGTGAAAGCGCATGGCTAAGTTCATTATTTATTTCTTGATCGATTGAGGATGAAATTTGATGAGTTAATTGATAAGAAATTTTGGTCATACTTTGTGACAATTCATAGTATGTAATGACTAATATTGTAGTTATAGCTAGTATGAATAAAGTTACAAAAGTAAAAAGAATACTGAATCTAAGAGAAATCAGTATTTGCTTTGTTTTTTTTATTAGCGATGAAAACATATGACATATTGTCCGGAGGTTTTCTTTTTTTATATGTTATACTGAGAAAATGGGAAAAAGCAATGTAAGAGTTATTTCGTACCACAGTTGTCGCATCAAAATTCAATCAATGAGGCGTAGGTTGGGCCTCGGCCCAACAATTCATATTTAATTTGACTAATATTGCACAAGTTGTGCATTCACAATTTAAGAAAATTAAACCACCACGGGAATTAGCAAAGCGCTTAAAACCTATTGCATTAAGCGATTGTTTAATGTCCAGGGTTGCGATTTTTGGATTAAAATTTCCGTCATTGTTGAAGTTTGATGA
>Ga0155617_1153_pt4 | contig 30681 bp, 18 predicted proteins | sample RifCSPhighO2_12_FD_107274 | JGI IMG/M metagenome (GOLD analysis project Ga0155617, IMG submission 107274) | Legionellales bacterium RIFCSPHIGHO2_12_FULL_42_9
TTGTTGCGGGGCTCTTGGCTGATTTGGCTGGAATTATTGCCAGTGTGGCTGTTTGCCGGTATTTGTTTTTATAAATAACGAGGAGTAAATGACAATGTCGAAGAAATACACTGAAATTACGCAAGGAATCAGTGCGCAATTAGCTAAAATGCGTAAAGAGCTGCCTGATGTGATGGCGGGTTTTGGAGCATTAGCGCAAGCTGCAACGAAGGATGGTGCTCTCGATAAAAAAACAAAAGAACTTATTGCGATGGCGCTTGCAGTGGCAAATCACTGTCCTGGTTGCATTGGGTTTCATTCACAGGCTTTGGTTAAATTAAAAACAAGTCGTGAAGAGTTGTTAGAAACGTTGAGTATGGCAGTTTATATGGGCGGTGGACCTTCATTAATGTTTGCCGCTGAAGCCTTGGACGCTTTTGAAGAGTTCAGCGGATAAAGGTGCGAGTTCATCCCTCGGCATGTTGCATGGCTGACTCATGGTTTGAAAAACTCTGGAAAGGGGATGCTTGTTGCCCTTGGCAAGGATACGACTTGATGACTGCAAGCCAAGCAATTTGAGAAACGGTCATTTTGTCTTTATCACTTTGTTGACTTGAATTGCTGCGATATGCTTGAACAATTAATTCATTCATCGTTGGGGCGTTCAATTGCACGCCAATTGGCAAACAAAACAGCGGCTTACCTTGGCTTTTTGCGAGTTCATTGGCTTGCATTAATGTTTCTGCAACGGTTTCACTGGTTATGGATAAAACATTGCGTGCGGAACGCGCCCACGCTTGGGATTGTGGATCTGCTTTCATTTCCATTTTGGGGATCCCATCATAGATATTGATATAATGTTCAATGGTATCTGCGCGTGCAGATAATGATGCAAGAATTAGGAGTGAGAAAAGTATGCGGTACTTGTGCATAATGAATAACCTTTTTGCCTGGAAGAAATAAACCTATTCAGTTTATACTTATTTACGGCCAATTTGCTAGAATGGATTCATCATTCTTGCTATTTTTTAACTATTTATGACGAAACCTACCCAGGCAATCTACCGTTCTTCGCAAATTCGCTGGTGCGAAAAAATGGCAATTCAAACACTAAACCTTTCTGTTGATGAGCTGATGTTGCGTGCCGGAACTGCTGCATGGAAGGTACTCCGCCGAGAGTTTCCAAAAGCCCATAAGCTCGCCATTTTTTGTGGCGGGGGAAATAATGCTGGCGATGGGTTTGTGTTAGCTAGGCTCGCTCATGAAGAAGGCTATGTCGTGACGGTATATCAATTTAAAGCTTTCGAAAAGCTCCCTGATGCAGCTCGGCATGCAGCGCTTCAAGCGATTGCTGCGGGCGTGTTTTGTACGGTTGTTGAAGAGCACCTTGACCCAGATACTGATTTAATTGTTGATGCATTGCTTGGTATTGGTTTAGCCGGAGAAGTTCGGGAACCGTTATTAACGGCAATAAACCAAATTAATGAAGCCGAAATTCCTGTTATGGCGCTCGATATCCCTTCAGGACTTTCAAGCGATGAGGGTCGGGTGCTGGGGGAGTGTGTTCGTGCGTCCCTCACCGTGACTTTTTTTGGAAAAAAACTAGGTATGTTGATGTGTGACGGTCCGGATGTGTGCGGCCGAATAGTCGTTGATTCATTACAATTGGACTCCTTGTTATCCTCCATCACAGCAGAGGTTGCTTGCCTTTCATCCGCAATGATTGCTAATTTATTGCCTAGGCGGCGTCGAAATTGTCATAAAGGCGATTTTGGTCATGTCTTAATTGTTGGCGGCAATGTCGGAATGCCTGGTGCGGTCGTAATTGCGGCCCTTGCCGCTTTGCGAGTTGGTGCGGGATTGGTTACTATTGCAACAAAACCGCAGCATACAAACACAGCGGTGGCCCAATTGCCTGAGGCTATGGTGTATGGAATTGAGCAGCCTGATGAGTTACAACGATTGCTTGATAAGGCGACCGTTTGTTTAATTGGTCCAGGATTGGGTGAGGATGTTTGGGCTACTGAGTTATTTTTTCGGGTTATTGGTTCGCATTTGCCGATGGTTGTTGATGCAGAAGCCCTACGGATTTTAGGAGCAAGTCCCCAGCATGATGATAATTGGGTATTAACGCCACATCCGGGTGAGGCGGCAAGTTTGTTACAATGCACTACGATGACGATACAGCGTGACAGGTATGCTGCATTACATCGATTACACCAGCAATACGGTGGTGCCATTGTTCTGAAAGGCGTGGGATCGCTGATTGGTGCTGATGACAATCAAACGTTCATTTGTGATAGAGGTAATCCAGGAATGGCAAGCCCAGGCATGGGGGATGCGTTAAGTGGAGTCATCGCGGGTTTGATAGCACAAGGCTTAAGCTTAGTGGATGCTGCAAAACTGGGAGTTTACGTGCATGCGCGCGCTGCTGATCTGGCTGTTACAGAGTCAGGTGAGCGCGGATTGTTAGCGACTGATTTGCTGCCTTTTATGCGTCAATTAATTAATAATGAGGTTGTTTGATGGTGGCAGTTTGCCAATACATTGTGCCCGACGAAGCTCAGATGGTTGATCTGGCGGCTCAATTTTCTGCCTGTTTAACAGCGCCGCTTTTGCTGACATTCAAAGGGGAGCTGGGTACAGGCAAAACGACATTTATTCGTGCCATGTTACGGGCATTGGGGATTACAGGCCCAATTAAAAGCCCTACCTTTTCATTGGTAGAAAGTTACACGCATCAACACTTGCTAATTCATCATTTTGACCTGTATCGTATTCAAGATGAGGTCGAATTGGAATACTTGGGCTTTAGAGATTTTTTGAGCTCCGATGCAATTTGTTGTATTGAATGGCCTGAAAGAACTTCTTTTTGTTTAGGAATGGCAGATATTGCGTGTTCATTCAGCATGGAAGGTAGTGGGCGCTGTCTTGATTTTAATGCCATAACTGCCACAGGAAAAAATGTCTTGGCTTGTGTGGATTGGAGTTTGAACAAAGACATGAAAAAAGACCCTTGTCTTTGTTTAAATAAATAGTGCGGCTTCAAGCTAGGGATCATTATGAAATTAAAAGTAGTTACCCTATGGCTAAAGATTATTTTATTACTTTTATTTTGTACTCAATCCTTTGCAGAAGCGAAGTTGCAAACCGTGGAAGTGAAACAACTTGCTGGCAAAACGTCATTGTATTTTGTATTAAATGAGGCAGTGCCCCATAAAGCATTTACCTTGACTAATCCAGACCGGATTGTGGTTGATTTTGAAAACACCCAATTGGCGTTCAATTTGAAAGCGCTTAATGCCCACAATCATTTAATTAAATTGGTTAGAAGCGGTTCACCAAAACCGAATACCCTACGATTAGTGTTTGAAGTGACTGATCCAGTTAAACTCAATGCGTCCGCTGAAAAAACAATTCAGAAAGCGAACCATGCCTTTTCGTTGCATATTTTTTCTTCGACTAAGTTTTCTTTGTTAGGCACTAAACCCAACAATCCGGTGAAGCTTAGCTACCCGTCGCGATCTTCCTCTTCTGTCAATCAACCCGTCCACGCGCAAAGTATGCCAAGAGCGAATCTGCGTGATGTGGTGGTGGTGATTGATCCAGGACATGGCGGACACGATCCAGGTGCTATGGGGCCTTATCATTCACAAGAAAAACAAGTGACTCTGGCGATTGCGCGTCAATTGAAACAAATTATTGACCGGCAACCGGGAATGCACGCTGTTTTGACAAGAACGGGTGATTATTACGTTGCGTTGCGCGACAGGTTAACCATTGCACGGCATGCCAATGGGGATGTCTTTGTGTCAATTCATGCCGATGCATTTCATAATCCTAATTCAAACGGAGCGTCTGTTTTTGCTTTATCGCAACGGGGGGCAACGAGTGAGGCGGCACGTTGGCTTGCTGAGAAAGAGAACTACTCAGAGCTTGGCGGCGTTAACTTGAAAGCGCTTGATGATAACAGCGGACTTGTTCGTACCGTGTTGATTGATTTATCCCAAACTGCGACGATTAGCGCTAGTTTAAAAATGGGTGATCGAGTCTTGAGAAATCTAAATACGATGACGCGATTACATGATAGGCGTGTTGATCAAGCCCGATTTATGGTCTTGAAGTCACCAGATATTCCATCGATTTTGGTTGAAACTGGTTTTATTTCAAATCCGCGTGAAGCAAAAAATTTAACGGCGCCACGCTACCAGACCCAACTTTCCGCAGCAATTTTCAGAGGGGTCAAAGCTTATTTTTGGGATTACCCGCCGCAGGGTTCCCGTATTGAGGCACTTACCGGCAATAATCAATTTCATATCGTAACACAAGGCGAGTCTTTATCAGCAATTGCAGATCATTATCATCTGACGGTTGCAGCCATTGAATCTGCTAACCATCTTGGTAAAGGCTCATTACAAGCAGGCCAACGACTAGTGATTCCCGCGTAATGTTCACACGAATTAAGCGCCTCCCTGTATTTATTGCGAACCAAATTGCCGCCGGTGAAGTCATCGAGCGGCCTGCCTCTGTGGTTAAGGAATTATTAGAGAATGCCATTGATGCTAACGCGTCACAAATCAACGTTGAAATAGGTTTTGGTGGATTAAATTTAATTAAAGTCAGTGATAATGGCTCGGGTATTTTGGCCGATGATTTACCATTGGCAATTGCCCCGCATGCGACAAGCAAAATTAATGAATTGACTGATCTTTATGCAATTCAAAGTATGGGGTTTCGTGGTGAAGCATTAGCGAGTATTTCCTCAGTCTCCCGACTGGCAATCTCTTCAAAACCTGCCTCACAAGAACATGCTATGAGGTTTGATGCCGTCAATCAAGAACTAAGCGCTTCTGCACGAACACAGGGGACGACGATTGAAGTTCACGATATTTTTTTCAATGCGCCAGTCAGAAAAAAATTTCTGAAATCGGAGCGCGGTGAGTTTCAAGCCATTGAGATGATGGTTAAACGCATTGCAATGAGCGCGCCTAAGGTTGCCATGAGTTTGACGCATAATGGTCAATTGCAGTGGCAATTAAGTTCTGCACTGTGCAAGTCTAGCATGCGTGCCCGTATTACAAAGCTATTAGGAAAAAAGTTTCTAGATGGTGCGAGTTATATTGAAGTTCTGCATGCGGGGATGCGGCTAGAAGGGTGGCTTTCTGATGTGAACTATCAACGTAGCCAAAATGATGGGGTTTGGATTTATTTAAACAATCGGATGGTCAAAGATAAATTACTCAATCATGCGGTTAAACAGGCTTATACGTCTGTCCTTTTGCCTGGACGTTATCCGGTTTGTTTGTTGTATTTGACAATTGATCCGGCTCTAGTTGATGTTAATGTTCATCCGACCAAACATGAAGTGCGTTTTCAACAAGCCCGATTAGTTCATGATTTTATTGTGTCGCAACTAAGTCGTGCCCTAGCGGTACCGGCAGGGGCAATGAACTGTGAACCGCCTGAATTGACGCATTCCTTGAATGTTTCAAGGCCTCTTTTGCAGGTTAAAGACATTAATCCGCGCTACAACGCAGATAGGGAGTGTAGAGGTCTCGTTGGCGAAGAACAACAATTCATTGCGCTTGACTCGCAATTTTCGCTGCTTTTAATGGGGAGTGAGGTGTATCTGGCTGATCTACTGGCCTTAAGAAAGCATTGGTTGTTGCAGTCGTTGCACCAAGAAGTGATTCCTTGGTCAAATCGTCCGTTATTAGTGCCCATTGATTACAGTGATTCATCACGTGACTTTAGTCATTATAATAATTACTACTTCTTACTGCAGCAATTGGGGATTGAACTAGACGTGGTGGACAGCAATACTCTCACGGTTCGAACGTTGCCACAGGTTGCTCCGCAGTTAGAGATTAAGTCTTTTTTACAGGCTATTTTTTCATTAGACTCGCCTGATTTAGGGCAGTGTATTGCAAGTATAGCAGTTCATTTTTTACAAAATCCTAAGGCAATCAGCCCATCGCAACACGCTGCTTTTTGGGAACACTTGAATAGTCATCTCGCTGACTTGCTTGATGGTTCAGGGTTTATCAAACAATTATCCCCGGCGTTGTGTCAGGAATTACTGCATGTTTAAACGTGTTATTTGTTTAATGGGTCCTACTGCTTCAGGAAAAACAGCCCTGGCTTTGGATTTAGTGAGCCATTTTCCCTTTGAGATTATTAGTGTGGACTCGGGGATGATTTATCGCGGTATGGATATTGGCACTGCAAAACCGAGCCTAGCCGAACTTGCTATAGCTCCGCATCATTTAATTGATATTGTTGATCCTCCAGAGGCCTTTTCTGCAGCGCAATTTTGTAAAGAAGCGCATGGGCTCATTAGAGGGATCGTTCACCGAGGAAAAATTCCATTATTAGTGGGTGGAACAATGATGTATTTTAATGCCTTACAAAAAGGCTTGTCGGTGTTGCCTGATGCCAATGAAGCAATACGTCAACTGTTAGTTCTACGAGCATTGGAGTCGGGTTGGTCGGTACTTCATGATGAGTTGATGCAAGTCGACCCAGTTTGCGCAAAACGTATTCACAAACACGACGCACAACGTATTCAACGGGCTTTAGAAGTGTTTTATCTCACGCAAAAACCACTCTCTGATTTACAGAGGCAAGTTGTCGGAAAAGGCGACTATGAGTTTATAAATTTAATCTTATTTCCTGAAAATCGAGCTTGGCTTCATCAACGAATTGCATCTCGTTTCGCGTTGATGCTTAAACAAGGATTTATCACGGAGGTTGAACAGGTATTGCAGCGGTGGCCTTTGACTTTAGCAAGCCCGGCGTTACGATGTGTTGGTTATCGTCAAGCGTATAATTATTTAAACGGCGATGGGGATTATGAGGCATTCTGTGAGAAAGCACTCGCCGCAACGAGGCAATTAGCTAAGCGTCAGCTTACCTGGCTTCGTCACTGGTCGAATGCTTATCGTATTGATTTCAGAGGTGTTGAGGGGACGAGTACGAAGATTATGGCGATTATTCAGGAAATATTGGATAATAAGTCGCCGGATGTGAGTTGTTGAGTGTTTATATGCCGTATTATTTTTTACCAATTGGAGCTATTGTGTCGAAATCCAATAAACAAGCCGCCTGTTCTGAAAAAACACACATTGTTCATTCTAAGGATTTACCCTTAAGTTGCCCAACCGATGAGATGCTGCTTTGGAACGCACACCCAAAGGTTTATTTACCCATTGATAAAACAGGTCAAGAAGTTTGTCCTTACTGTGGGACCCGCTTTATTCTTCAACATGACTGAACTATATTCCGTGCCTCGTTCAATTTGTCTGGTTCGTCTCTCAGCACTTGGTGATGTGTTGATGTTCGTGCCTTTGGTAAGAACCTTGCAGCGGTATTTGACCGGAGTTCGACTCACTTGGGTTATTTCACCGCCTGCTTATGAGTTGGTCAGAGGAATGGATGGGGTTCGGTTTATCGTTATCAAAAAGCCGCAAACCATTGGTGACTATTGGCGTTTTAAAAAACGCATGCAGGGACGTTCCTTTGATGTGCTTATTGCAGCCCAGGCATGTTATCGTGCTAATTTTCTTTATCCCTTGATTCATGCACAACGAAAAATCGGTTATGACTGGCTTCGCGCAAAGGATCTGCATCGTTTGTTTGTGCATGAGTCCATTTTGCCTGGCCGTGATCACACGTTAGAAGGATTTTTAAAATTTGCTGAAGCAATTGGGGTAAGCAAGACCGATTTACGTTGGGATTTACCGATTGATGAAGCTGATTATCAATGGGTGAAAGACCGTTTATCGGTAAGTTTAAATACTGATAATTGTCCAATTGATAGTAGCCGATCTATTCTTCTTATCAATCCTGCAGCCAGTAAACCAGAGCGCAGTTGGCTTGTTGAACGTTATGTGGCAATCATCAAAGAAGCTCAATTGCATTGGGAAATGAATGTGATTCTAACCGGGGGACCGACGGGGTATGATCGTGAACTGGCGGACCAAATTCTGAAACAAGTCTCTTGTATTGATTGGGTTGGTAAAACTAAACCTAAACAATTATTAGCGCTAATAAAACAGGCTCGCTTAATGATTTGTCCAGACACAGGTCCTTCGCATATGGCTGCTGCAGTAGGAACCCCGGTGATTGCACTGCATGCAGTGACCAGCTCAGCAATTTCAGGTCCTTATCCCTACAGGCATTTGGCTGTAGATTGTTATGCAGAGGCGGTTCAGCAATTATTGAAAAAAACGGATGTCACCAACCCATGGGGAACTCAAGTGCACGGAAGCGAAACGATGCACTTGATCAGTGTTGAAGCGGTCTTGAAAAGGATGAGTGACGTGCTGGCTTAGTGGGGTTTTTTACTGTGATCGAATTTTCATGAGCCACCACCTCCTGGCGCTGCTGAGCCTGCAGTATCAGCCCCAGGGGGGGCCGCTAATCGTGAGTCAGGTTGAGTGTTTTTAGCCGCTTGCAGAAGCATGGTTGTTTCGGTTAATAAAGAGCGTTCTTGTTGTACGCGCCCCAAATAGAGTTGATAGTTAATTTCAGCTAATAAAATGGCAATCTCTTTTTCAACCGTTGCAGATGAAGCGGTATTGATTTGAGCAGTCCATGTTTGATTAGTTGATGAATTGGACGTTTGCGGTTGTAAACGCCAGGTCGCCATAAGGTATTCACTCAATGCTGGACTTGTTTTTTGTCCGTTAGCCGCTATCGAATTTTGTGGCATGCGTTTGGCCAAAATAGAATAGAGGTTACTGATGCCGACCGATGCTTGTGCTGCATACACTCGTAAATTAGTGAGGTAGTTCGCAATCGTTGATTGAGCAGCTAATTGAGCCGCAGGTGTAGCGGTAGGGGAGACGGCAGTTGTATAAAGAGCGCCGTAGACAGTTGCATTTGGTTGGGTTATAGGGTTTACGGAGCTGGTTGCATAGCGAATATAATTTGCAGCTTGCTCGATTTGACTAGTTGCAGTCAACCCTTGACCATCGCTTGGTGGAGGGGTACTACCGCCACTCGATGTAGTATCTGGATTATCAAATATCAGTGGCCCAAGTAAAGTGTCGCTGTTTAACTGGGGCAGTAGTGACGCATTTTGTGCGGGCAATGAATAAATATTAGTGGCTGGATAAACACTGCCTGCACTAGTATCAGCGCCTGAAGGAAACGCGCCAATGGTATTCAACATGATTTGCACTTGCGATAATACAGGCCCGCCACCTGCACCAGAATTATTCTGTATGGTTCCATCCGCTGCAATAGTAGTCCCAGTTTTACAAGGCAGTGGATAAGGCCCCCCTGTTATACTATTTACACAATAACTGACATCAGGGGTTGATAAAATGTTTAATATTGCTTGATTGACTGGATCCGATTGATAAGGGGATTGATCGATAAGGGGTGAGGCTGAAAAGGCACCTGGATTGGGGCCAGGATAAGCAATTTTTTGCGCTGCGGCGAAGGATTGATTTTGATACGTATTAATTAATGCCGCTGAAGGGGATAATGATAATGTTGTGGGAACAAGTTGTGTGCTAGTGGTTGATGCCGCTGTAGCGCCTGCTGCGGCAGGATTTGGTGCGCTTGGTAATAAGATTGAGCCAAGAAAACCGGTAATTAAGTCAATTTCACTGGCAAAAGTTGCCGTGGGGTTAGTCAGCTCATTGGTAAAACCGCCTGAACCGGCAGTGGGTCCAGAGTTACCACCGCTGCCGGGACAATTTCCATTCGCTGTGGGACAGTAATTAGTTAAATCGTACCCATAATACATCCCTAGATTTTGTAAATAGATGCTTATATTATCCAAATCTTGTTGCATGCTTGATAGTTGGGGAGTGTCATCAGCAAATGATGAACTTGCGGCAATAAACAGCAAGCTAGTTAGACTAACAGCAATTGATTTTTTAACGTGATCTAATGGAACAGTTTTCATTTATTCCTCTCCTTCTAGCGCGCGCGCGACAAGTTGTAGCCGATAAGTAGAAAAAACTCGAGCGAGAAGACGAAGACGCTCGAATGCAATATTTCTTTTTAAAAAAATTCCTGCCGGATCGTGACTGCCTGTTGTTGTTTCTTCAGCATGAATCAGGACTTTCGAGGCACTGCCAGGATGAACCATATCAATGGTTTGTAGTAAACGTAAACCACGGCCTGATTTGATATTGGCAGCTAAACGAATAAATATTTCTTCATGACCTAGGGCATTAAGATCAATTTTTTCAATATCATCCAGCTCCTTCCCTATTTTTTCAATGACGTCCTCGAGCTCTTTTTTACCATCTAAAGTCCAGACTTCGACACTTTCAAGAAATACAATGACCCGATAGATCATGGGATCAACATAGTCGAACCAATACTTTAATGATGCTTCGTGGCTTAGATCAGGCATTGCCGCTCTTCTTTTTTAGCGAATTTGCAAAACAAACGCTTGGTTTTAAAAATGGGTAACGATTTACTTTTTATTTACATGTAACAAGTTGCTGGACGACATACAAACTTAATAATATAGTAATATTATCTTAACAAGATTGAAAGTCTATCAATTGGAAAGTAAATTTTATGAAAAAACCTTCCCACAGCGGTTTCAAGAAAGTAGTAATCTCCGCGTTTGATTTTCGGAAATGGTCTGATTTCGAACGGATGAAAGGATTTACTTTGTACCTGGAAAATGGGATTAAGAATTTATTTATTCCACGTCAACAAGCAGCTAAGCAAACTTTTGATGAAGCACTTCAGCAATACAATGTGAATGAAAAGGACTTGTTAAAAAAGCAAAATGGACTTTTACGCTTAAGCCTATTTATGTGCATTGTTGCATTAGGGTTCTTGTTTTATGCAATTTATCTTGCCCTGTTTGGCTCGTGGCACGCCACCTTATTAAGTATTGTGATTATGCTGCTGGCCTTGACTATGGCTTTTCGTTATCACTTTTGGTATTTCCAAATTAAACAACGTAAATTAGGGTGTACTTTTCAAGAATGGTTCCAACGGGGATTTCTGGGTAAAAAAGATAAATAGGTGATAAAACATGAATAATAAATTACTGACAAGCCTGTTGTTTGCATGTTTTCCCGTTCTTGCTTTGGCCGATGGCGGTCTTGACTCATTAAATTTCGCGCCTCCTGTTGGTGATTACTCAGTCGTTTTTCTTGGGAATATTTTTGGTGTCGTTGATGGTGTGCTGCATGGTACGGGCAGCCAAATTATGGGTAACATATTTGGGGTATTTAATGCCGCGGTGCTTGCGCTTGGCGGCATTGTCATTATGTATACCTTGCTTGTTGCTACTTTAAATACAGCGCACGAGGGCGAAGTATTAGGTTCACAATGGTCGTCTATTTGGATACCGATGCGTTCAACCCTAGGTTTAGCGTTGCTGATCCCCAAGGCATCTGGCTATTGTATGATGCAAATTTTTATGATGTGGGTTATTGTGCAAGGGGTTGGTGCCGCCGACAAGGTATGGAATGCGGCATTAGGTTATTTGAATCGCGGAGGCGTGATTGTTCAGGCACAACAAGCGCCACTTCAAACGCTTGGTGGAAATACAGAAGTTGCAACAGGTGCTGCGCATATTTTAGCAGGTCAAGTGTGTATGCTCGGGATTCAAAAAGCATTAGAAATCCAGCGGCAAACTTATTTAGCTGCAAAAAATACCGGCGGACCCCCTTGTCTTAGTCCAAAGAATGTCATGGTGGGCGTCATCTGTAATGATCCAGTCCCTGATTTTATTAGCTCAGTCAATACGGTTTCTGTTCAGAGCGCGTTTGGGGCAAGTTCACCCTACCTAGTGCTTATGCCAAATTTTGATTCCACCAATCCTTATAATGTATTAAATGGTATTTGCGGTCAAATCTCTTGGTCACAACTTACAGGACCTAACGGGCAGTCGCTTGCTAATGGTGGTCTAGGCGGGCTTGCATCGTCGCTAACCGCGGGTGAGCTGCAAACCGCCTCCATGTCGCGCGCTATTGCACTTCAACAAATGTACATGGATTTATCTACAGTCGCGCAGGTTATAGCGAATAATAATCCGGTTCTCAATCCACAGACTAACACGACAAATACGCCTTCTACGCCACCCTATAACCCGTTTGCGCAACAACAATTTGGTGTGCCTTATTTAAGTACAGGCGGGCCTTGTGCAACCATGAGCACTATAGCGCAGTGTGTGAGTTGGGGTATCGGAACTGCAACAGGGTCTACTGGTGTTACTGGTGCGCCTATATTTAGTGGGATTGAATTTCAGGGGGCAATGGAAGATTACAGCGGCATCATGACACCTACCCTGAATTTGATTAACCAAGCCAAAGACCAAGATACCGCAATTTCTGCGCGTAACTTTATCCAGTCTGCTGAAAATTCCGGTTGGATGATGGCCGGCAGCTATTTTTTTGATTTAGTACAATTAAATGGCGGTGGTCAGGGAGCGAATGATGTGGATACAAACACGGGATTGACTAGTAAGCTCAACACATACGATAACCTGTCGACTGTATTTAATGCAACGTACTGTTCAGACTCCGCCTTTGGGAAGAGTTTATGTCAAATGTTAACTGCGGATGGGCAGCAGACTGGCAATATATCCAATGGCCAAATTTTGTTTAATGCGGTGCAAGGCATGCTCGATGGATCACGAATTCCTGGTGTGACGCCCATTGCTACCAATTATCTTATTCCGACTGATTATACTTCGGCGCTGCATGCTGTTATTAACGGAGCACTGAGTGCTACTGCTTATGGTTATATTAATAACGCAATCATGGTGCAACTGCCTGGGCAACCTGGTTTGAATGCCCCAGCTTTTAGTATGAATGTTAATCTTGGATTTTCCGCGAACCCTATGAAACTACCGACAATCGATTTTGGTTGCTCGAGTGTAAAAACCTTCGTTTTTGTTTTTTGTTTAGGCGGAATTTTAGGAGATGTATTTTACAACCTTATCTTGGTGAATTTGTTCAATTACCTGATAACGTATATCATTGAAATTATTAATCAAATTGTTATGCAATTTATGATGCTGCCATTATATGCTATGGCGAATATCTTTTTAATCTCTTTATCTAATATTCAAGAGCCTGGCGCTAATCCCGTGGTGGCTTTGGCAAATATGGGAGTGTCCTATATTAATCAGGCAAGTGAGATGTGGATATCTGAACTCCTTCTTGCAATAAATGCTATTATATTTCCAATTTTTGGTCTCTTCATACTAGTAATGATGGCGATGGCGTTACCCTTGGTGGCTGCTTGGTTGAGCGTTATGGTGAGCATCGGGTTTACCACGGCGTATTACGTTCCGATTTTGCCTTATATGATCTTTACGTTTGGATCGATTGCTTGGCTAATGGCAACGATTGAGGCAATGGTTGCGGCTCCTATTGTGGCTCTCGGTGTTTCTAATCCGGAAGGTCATCAGGCGTTTGGTAAAGCTGACCAGTCAATCTTGATTTTAATGAATGTCTTTTTACGACCTGCTTTGATGATTATTGGTTATATTGCAGGAATTGCCTTGTCGTATGTTTCTGTGTGGGTTCTTAACGCAGGCTTTGCGGATGCAATTAGTTATCTAGGCCAAAGCAACTCGTCAATAAAAAGTCCAATTGGTTATATCAACTGGGCAAGTATGTATGGGCTCTTCTTTTCTGTATTAATTTATACCAGCATGTATCTCACCTTAGTGCAAAAGTCATTTAACTTGATCTCTGAATTGCCTGATAAAGTATTGCGCTGGATTGGTGGGACACCAGAAACCCGTGGGTCCGAAGCTGCGGAGTGGGCTGGCGAAGTCAAAGGGCAAGTAGAAAAAGGCGGCGAATCGACGTCGAAAGGACAAGCGGCAATCCAAGCGGAAATGAAGAGCTCTACTACAGATAAATTGGGTGGCGGTAAAGGCGATGGTAAGATGGGTGCTGAGGGCTAATCCTGAGTACTGCGCAAAAACTTAACTTTGTGACCGAGCGTATAGTAATAACACTAAAACAATAAAAATAGCTTTGATATATATATTAATTTTCATTTTTTGACAAACCCCCAGGCAATAGGCGATCGGGTGTTTTAAAATCAGGCGTATGAGTATTGGTTTACTGACTTTCGTTGGTGAGCCAAACAGTGGCGCCTCATGAATGGAAATGTCCGGATTGGAGTTAGCTTCAATAATGACTCCACGTGATTTTGCAATGGGGATTAGAATATCCTCACATTGGACATCAAAGCCCACGATATTCAGATTTAATGTTTGAGCGGCTTGACACAGTAGACGGGCATTTTCTTTGCATATTTTTTTACCCAATGACTTCATTGTGCCGCCACGGGTTGAGTTGCAGGTATAACAAAGCACAATGGTTTCTTTATCGTTAGGGACCGTCTCTAAGGTCATATTAAGTTCGGCTAAACGGATTTGATATTCTTCATCCACTTTTATGGGCCCTAGAGGCAGTGTTTTGATTCGCTTTTCACGTTTCACATTATCTATCGCAATTAATTCCTTGATGGAATGAGTGCCATCGCCAACAACTGCCGCTGGGAAACGCTGAACGACCCCAATCACTTTATTAAAAAAAACTAATACACGGTAAGCAGATAGGCCGCCATGGAACTCTTCAACAGTTATAAATTGATGTTCCGGCATGCATTTGTTCATATAAGTTTGTAATTGGGTAATATTCGTTATATTACATAAAACATCCTTGCCAGAAGCGGTTCCCGTCATGGGTTTAGCGACCAGTGGAAAACGTAAGCCTTGAATTAAGGATTCTAACGGTTCATTTTTCAAATCTTCCTTACCCAAGGTATATGATTTAGGGACAGGAAAGCCTGCATTTTCTAAGAGTTTATTCATGCAGCACTTATTGTTTGCAATGTTTAAACTACTGCCGAAATTATAGGGTGTGTCGCCGCCACGAAAGAAATAACGTTGCTTACCCAATTTAATATCAAGACCATCGATGTCATCAATTAATGTTGCAGGTAGTTTTAACGAACAGGCCGTTTTGTAGTACAGCAATGAATTTTTATTCATTTTATCACCTTATCAGACCAAACCAACAGAACACACACGACCTAGTGCTGCTGGGTGATTTTACGGTATGTTATTACTCGTTATAATTCAACATTCAAACGGGCACTCAAATTTTTAACCAAACTGTTGTGCAATCCTTGATTCATTTGACTATTAAATGTAACAACAAATTGTGAGCCCATGTTATAGACTCTTAAAAAAATATTTCCAATTGTAGCCGCACCGCCAGGATTTATCTCGCTGGTTGACTGGTTCCAATCAATGTAATTCGTTTGGATGTAGTTATCGTCTACAATTTTATTGATATAAGTGTACACCAAAGAGTAGGGTCGTTCATGGATGGATAAAATTTTCCCACCTAAAATTTCATGTTGCCGTATTTCGGTGGTAGTGCTGTAACTGATGCTTTTAAAGTAAATAGAGAAACTCTCTTTTATTTGTAATGCTAACTCTTGGGATGTCAGATTTGTGCTATCAAAAAAAACAGGTAACCCGGTTGCGAAATTAGCGACTAATTGTTTTATATTAGCTACAGGCAAATTACGGTTTGAAAAACTAGTGTAGAACGATAATTTATAAACACCAGCCAGTTCGGAAATAATCTGATGCTGTAGTAAAGCAAAAATAACACTGTAGGGGAACTCTCCAATTTTATTCTCACGGGTAAACTGATCAACTTTGTGTTTTTCAATTGAAAAACACGTATTTTGTTTTTGTAAACGACCAGTAAATAAAGAGTTTAAGTGATTGTATTCATCTGGATTAACCCGTAATAGCCTGGATTCTAACTCGCTAATATTGTAATTCGTATTCAGCGAAACTTGATTTACCTTATTTAAACAGTCAATTTCATCTGCCTTTTTCAAGCACTTTATTTCATGAGTTCCTTCATATCGGCGAAAGATTTCTTCACGAACCAGTAACGCCGACCAACCATCGAGTGCAATATGATGGTAAGCCATGATTAAAAAGTACTGGTTCTTTTTTTTTTGTATATATATCCTCACGAGTCGTTCTGAATGCACCGAAGTTTTTAGTTTGCGAAGTTCATTCCTCGCAAAGAAAATAGAGGTTCGAAGTCTAAAAGTAGATTGTTTATTTGTGCTGACAAAGAAGAGGTGGTTATCTTGCAACTCTAACTTGCTTGTCAGCATAAAGTGATTCGCGAGTGTATCGGCAATTGCGGTTTCAAACCTTTTTAGATTGATATTCTCTTTGAGGCGAAACGAAGCGACGAAACAGGCAGAGTTTTTCTCCTGAGGGCTATTTAGTTCGTAAGAAAAAAATCGTGTTACATTGGGGCTTAATTTGACGGTGTTACTAACGCTCGACTTTTCTAAATTAAGATCAACGAGACAGGATGTAATATTCGATATTCGTACTTCATCATCAATTTTTGAAACATCTAACCATTTTCCCGTTAGTCTCAAAAACTCTTCAGTCATTTCGATGTAGTCGATTGACTCAAGCCCCAGATCAATGATCCTCATCTCTTTATTGATTTTTTTGTTGTGAAAAAAACGTTTGAAGTAATCTGAAACATCATGAGCTTGATTTTGAGTATGCGTTTTTTTAATTAACAAATAGTCAATTTTTCCGCTCGTTGTGAGCGGTAGTTCTTTAGTAAAAATATAGTCATTAGGATGCATATAACCGGGTAGATGCATTTTTAAGTTAAGCTTGACTTGTTTTAGAAGTGCCTCATTATGCAGGGCCCCACAGATTACCAAATTAATTTTGTTTTCGTTTCTTTCATCTAAAAATGTAATAAATTCTAAGGTGTTGAGGTGTTTTTTTAATACATATTCAATTTGATCTAAATTAATGAGTTGACCATATTTTTTGATTATTCGTTGTGATCGTGAACAAAAATACACTTCATTATTGTGCAGTTTGACAAAATCATTGGTTTTAATGAAGCGGCGATTATTAATGATCAGATAGTTATTTTTGCTTAGTTCTTCATCAAAGTAAGCTGTTGATAGATCGCCAGCAACGCATAGTTCATCGCCTTTAGTGGAGTCAGGTAGTAATTTATATAGAGAACCTGCTCTAAGTTGTCCCAGATGCAGTCTATCTTTGTCTTGCAGTGGGGCATTGATTCTTTTATAAAATGGCACTAAGTATTCCGTCGCACCATATAAATTGTAAAAAGTGGTATTGGCTTTGATTTGAGAAAACCACTGATTGATGATTGTAATATCAATGGGCTCTCCGCTTAATAACACTAAACGGATAGGTGACAGGGCGTGCTGTTGTCTACTTTGTTCAATGTGCTGCATGACTATTTTGAACAGAGTTGGGGTTAGATTGAGTACGGTAATCTTATTTTTACGAAGGGCATTCACCATCAATTGCAGTTTATTGGTGGAGTTTCCAGCCATAAAGCGTAGGTTTGTCCCAGCTAAAGCGGGAACAAATAATGGTCTTAGGCAAGCCACGAATGAAAGCTCAGTTGCAAATAAAAGGGTGTCTCGAGAGTTGAGCTTAAATTCGTCTAAGCACCACGATAGATAGTGATCGAGCGTGTCATAGTTATAATGGACAACTTTGGGCTTTTCGGTAGTACCCGAGGTAAAGAAGACGATGCCCGGTGTCCAACAAAACGTTTCTTGATTTTTTTGCGAAATGTAATAAAAAAATTCTCTATTTTTATCTTCAATAAGTTTGGTTTTAAATTCACAGTTAAATTGGCTTGTCAGTTGGGGTTGAAGCAGTAGTAAATCAACCTGGTATTCTTGCAAATAAGTTTTAAGTAACTCAGCAGAGGTTGAGGTATGAACGGGAATATAGGTTTTATTGCTCAGCACAAGTGCATAACACAAGCACAGTGCGTTAATCGATGGAGTGCTTACAATCATGACCGAATTGACATTAAGTTGATTAATCCACTCGATATATTGCCTTACCATATTGAAACACTGTTTGCTGTTAAGGTTAGAGATATCATCAGCTAACGAGAAGTTATTGTTAGTATAAAATAATGTGTTAAGTAAGCGCTTAGCCAAATTATTTTTTATATCTATTGAAAACCCGTCCATTCATCTCCGCACGTAGGCTATTTTTGGGCTAATATCAATGAGCACTCAACACCGAGTTTTTTTTCTTGGGTCGACAGAATTGAGAAACCGATTTCTTCTAACATGGCTCGATACTCTATTTCAGTTTTCATAACGTGGGCATCAAAGTTATCAATAAAAATATAACGGTACTCACACGTGAGGCATAAATCGTTATTGTATTCTTTAAATGTTTCACAAATCACGACGAGGCCATTTTTTGGTAAGGCCTGGTAGGCCATTTTTAATAGCTTTCTGTTTTTACTTTTATCCCAATCAAACAGTACTCGTGTGAATAGAATGAGATCAAATCCCATAGGGAAAGTATCATCCTCAAAAAAATTACCATCAACCACGTGCACGAGATGACTTAGCTCCTGAGATTTAATATTGTCTCTTGCCATTTCTGCGGGTATTGGCAGGTTGTAAACGGTCGCTTTTAAATGGGGATGTGCAGTAACCAGAGCACAGGCAATAGTCCCATCACCACCACCAACGTCTAAAAGATGGTTGACCGGTTTAAAATTGATTTGTTTTAATAAACAATGAATAGACATCGAAGCTGTCTTCGCCATCCAATCTTCAAGCATTACAGATTGATCTTTTGTGGTTGGTGGCCATGACCATGACGAGTAATGCTCATGAACCTTCTCAGAACGTAATACGGCGGGCAGATTTTCATTTGCAGCCGTTTCCCATAAAGTAAAGTAGAATTTAATCATCTCCCAGGTATCTCTTTGCATAAGTTGGACGAACTCATCCGTCAATTGATATGCTTGCTGATGATCAAGCTGAACTTTTATTAAAAAATTTTCACAAGCAAGAAGATGCAGCCACTTTTTTGCTCTGATAGGCATTAATCCCAGGGCTTCTATGATGTTACATTCTAAAATACACGCGTTGTTTTCAAATAAATCAAAAATTTTGAGGTTAAACATCGCTTCTACAAGCTTAAATCTGGCATTGTCAGCGATGAGTGAGTAAAAATTGTTATAAAAATCAGCATTATTTTTAGTATTTGTTTGTGCGGTCAAAAGAGTAGGGTTGTGTTGATGCTCATTACTGTTTCGTTTTGCAGACCACCATTTGATCCATGACATTATTATTTTCATAAGATTGGTTTTCATTGAAGGTGATAAGAACGAGATTACCTATAAAACGATTGTTTCGCAATAAATGGCATTCCAATGGGTTATTCTTGCCATGCCGATTTAAGCAGATCTTGTCATCACTCCTATGTTGGCGCAGTATAACTAAAGAGAATCAGCGAATTGGGAGTATTAAGAAGTGGCAGAAGTGGTAAAAAAAACCGATAAAAAAAATCTAAAAGATATTCTTAATGAACCCCTCGCCATCATTGGCATGAATTGCCAGTTTCCCGGAGTGGATGCGGATGTTGAAGAGGTTGATGCATTGCATGAGATGTTGATTCAAGGATTAACGCCAATTAAAGAAGTGCCAAAAAATCGTTGGGACATTGATAAGTATTATGACGCCGATAGAAAAAAAGCCGATAAAATAATTAGCCGCAAAGGAGGATTTTTAAATAACCCGCACTTATTCGATACCCATTTTTTTAAAATATCTCCTGCGCAAGCCAAACATATCGATCCGCAGCACCGCCTATTTTTAGAGGTTGCAATTCGTGCTTTAAATCATGCCAATATAGCACCTTCGTCATTAAGTGGTTCTAACACCGGGGTATACTGTGGCATTTCCACTCATGAATATAGCCAACTGAATTGTAGAGATAATATCGAATTTAATGCCTATACCCCAATTGGGATAGCGAACAGTGCGGCGATAGGGCGACTTTGTTACTTTCTTAATTTAAATGGGCCAAGCATGACGGTTGATACCGCGTGTTCTTCCTCGCTGTCAGCACTTTACCTGGGTGCCATGGCGTTAAGAACCGGACAGTGTCCTATGGTCATTGTTGGTGGCGTTCATCTTAGTCTTTGCCCTGAAAATTTTATTGGCTTAAGCAAAGCGAACATGCTCTCAGCCACAGGTAAATGCAGTAGTTTCGATAGTAAAGCGGATGGCTATGCAAGAGCCGAAGGTTCAGGGGTGGTTATTGTTAAACGCCTAAGTGATGCGATAAAAGACAATAACACAATCCACGCTATTATAAAGAGTATTGCCATTAATCAAAACGGGGATGCAGCTAGCTTGGTTGCGCCTAATATCAATGCACAAATTGCTGTACATCAGGCCGCTTTAGAGCAGGCTAAACTGACTGCAGCCGATATTGATTATATTGAAGCCCACGGCACCGGTACGATGCTGGGCGATGCGGTGGAATTTAATGCCATTCAAACCGTACACACTGGTCACCACTCTAAAAATAAACCGCTGATTATTGGGGCCTTAAAAAGTAACTTAGGCCATACTCTTTCATCATCGGGTATTGCGTCACTCATTAAAGTCATTGGCGCATTCAAGCATGAAACCATTCCCCCTAATTTACATTATTCGTCGCCAAACCCGTCGATCGATCCCGCGAGGATCCCTGCGGTTTTGCCTGTTCAGGCGACAGCTTTTATTAAGCACAACACTAGAAAAAGGACGGCACAAGTACTCAATTTCGGTTTTAGTGGGACCAACGTCAGTGTCATTGTGGAAGAGCCGCCAAACGTTAAATTAAATGTTGCAAATTCAAAGCACAACAAACCATATTGTTTTGTTGTTTCAGCCAACAGCGAATACTCATTAAAGAAAATGATGGCGAACTATGCACATTATTTACGCCAGTCGTCTGCAAGCCTACAGGATATTTGTTATACCTTAATCAATTGTCGTGACCACTATCAATTTCGCTGTGCCATCATTGCAAACGATAAATCAACATTAATTAAAAAAATTGAGCGTGAAGACTATGAGTTGAAAAAAGTAGTTATAAAAAAAGGGACCAAAAAGAGTGTGGATGAGGCAAATGACATGTATGAAGCCTATCTATCAGGCGCCAATATAAGATTAGATGTCAACGAGGCTCACTATAATAAAGTCGATTTACTGTTGTACTTTTTTGATAGAAACCCGTATTGGCATGAACCAAGACAAGCCACAGAGTCTGTATCAGAAACAATTAAGGGTTTAGATGCTGAGCCAATTGCAATCATCGGCATGAGCTGTCGTTTTCCTAAGGCGGCTAGTGTCGATGCGTTTTTTTCATTATTAAAAAATGGTGAAAGTGGCATGAGCGATATCCCGTTAGAGCGATGGAATAACGCTCAATATTATGATGCTAATAGGGATGCGTTGGGTAAACTTTATATCAAACAAATGGGTTTAATTGATAATATTAAAAATTTTGATGCCGATTTTTTTAATATTAGTCCTCGTGAAGCCAAGTTCATGTCACCGCAGCACCGTGTATTTCTAGAGGCGTGCTATCACGCGATAGAAGATGCGAATCTCTCTCTTGATTCGATTAAAGGCAGTAATACTGGCGTTTTTGTCGGTTGTGAGGCGAATGACTACCCCCAAGTATTAGTTAATCTTGGCATGAGTTTGGAAGATCTGGATATTTACTTTTCAACAGGGAATGCGTCCAGTGCGCTGGCAGGTCATGTCGCTTATGCATTCGATTTGCACGGCCCAACCCAAGTGATAGACACGGCATGTTCCTCATCGCTCTCAGCCATTCACAATGCATGTCTGTTTTTGCAGTCTGGCGATTCTAATATGGCCATTGCAGGCAGTATCAAACTATTGCTTAGTCCTGCGTCTAACATTGTACTCTCAAAAGCCAAGATGTTATCGCCGGATAGTCGTTGTAAAACGTTTAGCGATGATGCTGATGGTTATGCTCGCGCTGAAGGGTGTGGTGTCGTTGTCTTAAAACGTTTGAGTCGTGCAATCCAAGATAACGATAACATCCTTGCTGTTATCAAAGGATCAGCCATTAATAGCGATGGTAAAACTGCGGGTTTTACTGTTCCTAATAGACACGCCCAAGAGGCAGTGATTAAGACCGCATTGGCTCGAGCCCAATTATCGCCTAGTGATATTGACTATATTGAAGCCCATGGCACGGGTACGCCAGTCGCTGATCCGATAGAAGTGAACACACTGACTGCCATTTTTAGTGAACACCATAGTCAAGATAAACCGCTTTATATCGGCTCTGTAAAAACGAATATAGGGCATTGTGAATGTGTTTCTGGGATGGCTAGTATTATCAAAACGGTGTTGAGTCTACAACATCACATGGTGTTTAAGCACCTTAACTTTAGAAAATTAAATCCGGCGATTGAATTAATCAATACAATCATTCCGTTAGAGAATATTGATTGGCAGCATGAAAACGAATTACGTTGTGCCGGCGTCAATTCTTTTGGCTTTACTGGTGCCAATGCACATGTGGTCTTGCAACAAGTAGCACCAAGAAAAAAGGTAGCGCGTGTTCTTCCACCAGAGTCCTTGCTTGTCCTCTCAGCGAAAAAGAAAGAGACACTTGAATTATTACTGACAAGTTATCAACGTTATTTAGCGAATACCTCAGATGAGTTTGCTGATATCTGTTACACGGCGGCAACGTGTCGTAATCATTTTGCGTTTAGGGTGGTTATTAAAGCCAGTACGGTTAAAGAGGCAGCCGCACTGATTGCTAAAAATGACTACACCATTTATCACATTAAAAAAGAAAAAGAGTTCGTGCAAGGACCGTATGACTTCGAGCAGTTACAAACAGCCTATCAGGATGGATTGCGTATTCATTGGTCTGATTTGTATAAATCGTTTGATACCCAGTTTGAAAAAGTTAAATTGCCACTCTACGAATTTGCACGTGTTGAACATTGGTTTGTTGAAAAACAGAAGCTAGATAGCGCATCACCGCAATACATTCAATCCATCCTTGATTCGGAGTCTTTGCCCGCTTTGCCAGAAGGCTTAGCGACACCACTGACAGTGGCTCTAGACGCTATTCACAAAAGTAACCAAAATTTATCACCCTGGCTCGTTCGCTACCTTGAGACAAGCGATGATAAACAGCTTCAAGCCTGTAAAGACTTATTACTTGAGCTCTGCAAAAAGATTCAAGAATTACCCGCAACAACCGATCTAGATGATGATAAAGGATTTTTTGATATTGGTTTTGACTCATTAATGTTAACGGAGTTGGCGTTCTTTCTACAGGAAAAACTGCAACCACCGCTTATTGTGACAGTCCACATTGGTTTTGATTATCCCTCCATTAATAAGCTTGCTACGCACATTAAAAATGAGCTTGACACAACGCTAATGAAAACCTCTGTTTTGCCATCAATACCAGCGCCTACGGATGACTCTATTGCCATTATTGGTATGAGTTGTTCACTGCCTAATGCACCCGATATTGCCGCATTTGAGACTTTGCTTGAACAGGGTTTGAGCGGTATACAAACTATTCCCATTGAGCGTTGGGACAATAGCTTATATTACTCCCCCGATCCCGATGCACCCAACAAATCCTACGTCAATAAACTGGGTTTAATTGAAAATATCAAAACATTTGATGCCCATTTTTTTGGTATTAGTCCGCGCGAAGCCAAATTGATGGAGCCGCAACAACGCTTATTTTTGGAATTGAGTTATAAGGCTTTAGAAAATGCAAACTATCCGACTGAGGCTTTATGCGGCAGTTTAACCGGTGTGTTCGTAGGCGTGAGTGCGAATGAATATTATGCCCAGTTAGAAAAAACGGGTTTTTCGAGTGAAGAACTGAGTTTGTATTCAATTACGGGCAATGTATTGAATCTTATTTCGGGGCGTGTTGCGTATGCTTTTGATTTTAAAGGGCCTTCCTTAAGTATTGATACTGCGTGCTCGTCTTCTCTGGTTGCAGTGCATTATGCCTGTCAAAGTTTAAAAAATCGCGAAATTGATTATGCGCTGGCAGGCGGGGTGAATATATTATTAAATCCGGAGTCAAATATCACTTTATGCAAAGCGCGTGCGTTATCGCCTGAGGGCCAATGCAAAACATTTGATGACACTGCCGATGGGTTTGTACGATCCGAAGGCTCAGGTGTCGTTTTTCTTAAAAGACTCGCTGATGCGCTACGCGATAAAGACCATGTGCTGGCAGTGATTAAAGGTTCAGCCGTTAATAGTGATGGGAAATGTGCCGGTTTAACGGTTCCTAATGGTAAGAGCCAAGAAGACGTGATGCTAAAGGCGCTCCAGCAAAGCCAATTATCCAGTAGTGATATTAGCTATATTGAAGCACATGGCACCGGCACGCCTTTGGGGGATCCTATCGAAGTGCATGCCATTAATCGGGTGTATGGCCGTCAACGAAGGCCAGATAATCCCTTATACCTTGCCTCCGTTAAAACGAATATCGGCCACCTTGAAAGTGCTGCTGGGGTTGCGGGTCTTATTAAAACGGTTATTAGTTTACAAAAGAATAAAATTTATAAACATTTGAATTTTCATCAACTAAATCCCAATATAACATTAGACAATACACGCATCGTTTTGCAAACTATGGATTGGAACACCAATGCAAAACCAAAATGCGCCGGCGTCAATGCCTTTGGTTTTAGCGGCACCAATGCGCATGTTATTCTGCAAGAGTTTCCGAGGGCAGACTCTCAAAGAGCAAGAAAACCAGTCAAAATGCATGCGCTGGTTTTATCAGCAAAATCCAAAATTGCTTTAGATAAGTTAGCAGAAGCCTACCACGCTTATTTAACCACGACACAAGATGATTTTGGGGACATCTGTTTTACTGCAGCGACATGTCGTACGCATTATCCGTATCGATTAGCAGTTAGCGCGGATAATAAAGCCTCGGCCGCTGTTCTTCTATCAACTATGACGTCCCGAGGCCTTGCCTTAGGATCCAGTGATCTCACCAGTTCACTGGATCCTAAGGCAAGGCCTCGGGACGTTGCAAGTAGGGAGGCACTTCAGTCATTACTTAATGACTACTTGCGCGGCACAGCAGTCGATTGGTCGTTGTATTACAACAATAGTGGTGAAGAATTTATCAAAGTCACATTACCGAACTATACTTTTGAGCGACGTGAATTTTGGCCAGATCACAAAATTGATGCAAAGGCACATCAAAATCCCTCTACTTCTTATGAATCAGTTTTGAATCACCTGTATCTCACCAGCTGGAGCGTTCTGAATCATAATCTAGCAAACAAAAATTATATACCTGAGTTTTTAGTGATTTCGAAAGATAAGGCTAAAATCAAAAAACGAATGGCTTTTCTGAGTTATCAACTGATATCTGATCTGAGTCAAATCGAGACTATAGAAAATAAAAACATAGTGTTTCACTATGAACAGGGGCAATTCTATGATCTCGTGCATTGTTGTCAAACGATGTTTAAATCACGCCCGAAAAGTTTTATATTACTGACTGAAAATGCCTACGCCATTCATGATAAGGACGTGGTTAATCCTTACCACACTATGGCAAGTTCGTTTTGGAAAAGCGTTAGAAATGAGCTTGATTTCAATAAAAATTATACGGTTGATTTATACGGCGCGCGCAGTATAGACACAGAGGGCAGCTTGATAGCTGTTTTAAACTATCTATTTAATGCCAATGGCGCAGAAAATCAATTCGCTGTACGAGAGTCAATTTATGTTCCTAGGCTTCTGAAAAAAGAGCGGTCGATTAATCAAGGGCAACCACAGGTAGTGTTTGATAGTGAGGGGAGTTATCTCATTGTTGGCGGAACTGGTGGTTTAGCAAAACCATTGATTGAGTATCTTATTCAGAGAAACGTTAAACACATTTGTCTTGTCAGTCGCTCAGCATGCCGAATACAGATCAGGGCCTTGATTGAAGAGGCGGCACAACAACACGTTGATATTAAGCATCATCACGCTGATGCGAGTCAATATCAGCAAATGAAACATATCATTGAGATAATGGCACGGAGCGCCAACCCACTGAAAGGTGTGTTTCATCTGGCGGGGGTGATTCATGATGGCTTGATTGTTAATTTAAGTGATGAGGACATTCAAACTGTATTAAGTGCCAAGATGGAAAGCGCACTCATTCTGCATCAATTAACGCAATCTATTCCATTAGAACAGTTTGTTTTATTTTCATCGATTGCCTCATTACTCGGTGGTCGAGGACAGGCTAATTATGCGGCCGCCAATGGATTCTTAGATGGTTTGGCGCACTTAAGACATCAGCAGGGTAAGCCCGCAATAGCGATTAATTGGGGGCCCTTCCACACCGTTGGTATGGCGGCACATTTGACAGAAGGGCTGCAACAACACGGGTTTATATCATTAGGCCAAGAATGCATCGATATTCTGGATACCTTATTGGCAAATCAGTTACCTCAAATTTCAGTCTGTCCTATGAATTGGGATCTTTATTTTAAACATGCGCCTAAACAAGCGTGGTTGTCCTATCCTATAACACGTCCGCGCGCAGTTGAACCTCGTTTTTTAAATTCCTTGCGGCCACTGACTGTTGATGACTGTGTCGTAAAATTGAGTGAGGTCTTACGTGCAATCACAGCCGATGTTTTAGCTTTAGATAATAGAGAAGAGATTTCACCAACAGCGGATTTATTTAGAATGGGTTTGGATTCACTGATGAGCCTTGAAATTAGACATCGGATCCATGACCAATTGCAGTGCGAACAGTTGAGTTTACCCATCGAGTATTTTATTAACGATCCAAGTATCGACAAAATGGCACGGCATATTGTTTCTGAATTACAACTTATTTTTGCAGAGGCTAAGGATAACCCCCTCACTGAACAGCACGCCGTAGAAGAAGTGGCAGTCTGTGATTTTCAATACTTATTCTGGGCACTTAATAAACTGGGTTATAGCTCCAATGTCGGGATGCAGTTGCGAGTACATGGTCAATTGAATAAAGATTATGTGTATCAGGCATTTGCTTATGTGGTTAAACAACATAGTGCTTTTTGGCTCAATTTTGCTGAGAATGCGCCGACGCAACGCGTGAATAGACAAGGTCAATTTAATTTAGTCTATCGAGACATCTCCTTAAGTCATGAAGCAGACGAATTAAACAGCGAATTCAGAATTAATATCATGAGGCTGATGCCTCTAACGAAATCACCCTTAATTAGAGTCTATCTGTATAAAATTAATCATGATTTGCATGAATTGCAATTGGTGTTCCCTCATATCATTGTAGATGATCTGTCGTGCGCAATGGTGCTTAGTCAGTTCAAGCAAGCGTATGCGGCGTTTGTTCGTGGCGAGAAACCGATACCGATGCCTGAAAAAGACTCTTTTTTGAATTACGTGCAACAGAATAATCGTCATTATGAAAAAGATCTAAAAGATAAAATTAATTTTTGGCGGGCTTATAATCACGGCTTTAAACGGTTGTATTTTGGCCAAGAACATCACTTGCCTGATGCGGCGCTCTATCAGCCTAAGTATTTATTTCATTACCCCATTGCATCTCAATTGATTGAACCGTTTATCAAATGGCATAAAGAACGAAATTGTAATGTCAGTACTGGTTTAGTTGCTGCCTGCCAATTGGTTTTTCAAAAAATAAGTGGTCAGCATAAAATACCAGTGATCCTGATTCACAGCGGCCGTGAAGGCAGTCAATCTAAGTCGATTGTGGGTTTATTTCCGGAATATAAACGTATTAATGTAAGTTTAAATAAAAACAGTCAATTGCTTGATTGCATCACGTTGATTGATGAGCAACTGGTTAAAACAGCACCCTATCAAAAATGCGCACTGCCCATCAGAGATCACGGTTTAAAAGGATCACGATTATCTTTGGATAGTTATTTATCGACTATTTTAAATAAACTTTTTTTAACAAAGCGGTTTAAAAGAAGCAAACTCAATTCAAGGCTGATTGATTACTATATCGAGTACTTCAGTCGGATTGCCACCAATAAAAAAAGGACAGTCATTAAATATAAGTTGAATGAGTTTTTTAATTTGAAAATGCCATTGCAACAACCGGATGGATTGAGTGTGGTTATTAGTATCACACCTGGTTTTTTTGTTAAAGAACATCCAGAGAGACATTTTGCAAATTTAGAGTATACGTTTTCTAGCCATTTTGCTTGTCTAGACCGCCCGATAGGGAACCATACCTTATGGATTTACTTTACCAAAAATCAGGATGGTGATTATTATCTTTCAATCAATGGGCCGTTAACCTCCGCCTGTAAAGATCAGATGGCGTACGAGTTTAATCAAATTATTGCACAATTGATAGAACGTTATGAGCATCAACAGGTTTTGAGTGATGAGGCGTGATGAATTTTAAACGTATTTTTAGATTACCAAGAAGGGCAGGTACTGAAGCCTTAACGGCGCGACAAACCCACGATATGATGGAAGACTTCCCGAATCATTATAACAACTTGTATTGTTCTAGCGACGCGTTGCAAACGTTACGCAACACCCGATTGCAGTCATTATTACACTATGCCAAAACAAACTCTCCGTGGTATAAAAAGGAGTTTGCTCACATTGACATTGATACGATTACTGAACAAAACTTAGCGGAGCTCCCGAGCCTAAATAAAGTGACTCTCATGAACAATTGGGATGACATTGTCACTGATCGACGACTCTCACTGAAATTGGTCGAGAAGCATCTTAACAAAATAAGCGAAGACGAAAATTTACTTTATCTTTTTGAGAAGTATCATGTTGTAACCACGAGCGGCTCCAGTGGAATTCGAGGGGTTTTAATCTATGACTGGGAAGAGTGGAACCAATTTTATATTCAATTGATACGTTATGGATTGTACCATCGTGATGGAACAGAAATTTTACCTGATCCTGCAAAAAAAACGCGGATTGCCATTGTGAATATATCCAATCAAGTGTTTGCAACGTATTCTTTTCACAAAACATTTTATTTTAATGACAGAGAAAAATTTCATTTCCCAATTACACTGCCTTTTGAGCAAATTATTGCGGGTCTAAATCAGGTTCAACCTGATATGGTAATTGGATTACCGCCAACGCTATACCAGTTATGTCAAGAGGCGCGTCATGGTCGACTCACTATTGAACCTAAGGTCGTGGTTAGTTTTGGCGAACCACTGTACCGAACAATTCGAAGCTTAATAAAAAAAACATGGCCCAATGGGGCTATTTTCAATACGTATAGTTCGTCCGAGGGATTAATTGGCATGAACTGCCATGCGGATAGTCACGAAATGCATTTAAATGATGATGGATGTATTGTTCAACTCGTGGATGATCTGAATAACCCAGTGGGTAAAAATAAGATGTCTGGCAAAGTGTATATTACTAATCTGTATAATTATACCTTGCCAATTATTCGTTATGAGCTGGCGGATCAACTGATATTTTTAGATAAACGGTGTGAATGTGGCATTAATCACCAACTGATTGCCGAGCCTTTGTACCGACCTGAATTTGATTTTATTTATCAGGGCAGTATTTTGGTCCATCATTATGTGTTTGTTACACCGATTTTACTTGAGAAAAACATTCGGGAATATCAGGTTATACAAACTGAGAATGGAGTTGATGTTAAAGTAGTACTCCTTGGCGTTATCAATAAAACGCAACTACAACAAGCTATTGCTGATGAACTAAGTCGGCAGGGTTTGTCACAACCCGAAGTGAAGATCATTGAGGTTCTGAAAATAGACTACCCACCGTCGGGCAAGTTAAGACGTTTCCTACGTGATCCAGCACTTCCCGCACCTTTATGTTTCATACAAGAGCTCTCATGATTTCAGGCAAAAATTACTCCGAAGCAGCAATGAAAGAGTATAGCGCCAGTCTTGTTGTGGATCTTCCTATGCTTTTCATACTTCTTATACAACTGAATTAGCTAAGGTTTGACCGGAATTAATTTAAAATTATATAACGATCGTTTTTTGATCCACACTAAAACTTGTAAATAGAAAGTGGGAGATAAGTAAAATAAACACTATTTATAAGCCCCCAAATATTTCCCATACCCCAGATGAACTGCAATGCTCTTTTTTAAAGGCACGTACAATTTCTGTTTTTGATAGTTGATCAAAAACATCCCTTGACGTAAAAAAATCACTCATATATGATGGTGGTTGTTTTTTGACCAAAGCGACGGGTTAGCAAATACCCATTATTCACAAAGTTTATGGGTTTAAGCTTAAGGAAATATTAAAAGGCTGAAAAAAAATTTGTCATTTTCATAAATAAGGGCCTGTCATAGCAATAATTAAACAGATGTAGAATGTTTCTGTAGTAGGCGGGTGTTCCACATTAGCCTATCCTGCTGATAAACAATGGGTTAGTTGGAGTCCCACAACCAATATTAAGGAATTTTATAATCCAAATAATCAGCTTGAAAAAATAACTGATTCAACAGGGAATGATTTAACCTATAACTACGATTACAGCGGCCGTTTAATTGCGATAAGCGGTAATACAGGCCTCACAGTGATTATCGAGTACAGTCTGCAGGAAACAAAGATTTACTCCATCGAAGGAGGTATAAAAACGCTGGCGATGCAGTATCAATTTGATGAAAAACACAATCTTCAAAAAACCACAATACCGATTAATGCGGATGAAAATTATGAAATTAATTATGCTTACGCGGCGAGCTCTGGATTATTAGAAAACATAGTCCAAAGCGATAAAACTGAAGTGTCATTTGCTTATGACAAGGAAGGCGATACCTATAAACTG
>Ga0155617_1175_pt2 | contig 30111 bp, 31 predicted proteins | sample RifCSPhighO2_12_FD_107274 | JGI IMG/M metagenome (GOLD analysis project Ga0155617, IMG submission 107274) | Legionellales bacterium RIFCSPHIGHO2_12_FULL_42_9
ATTGCTATTGCAGCGTGTGAGCAATGCGGGCGAAATCAAGTGCCGGTGGTCACTTTCCCGGTGACTTTGGATAAATTTTTACGGCAGAAACCCAATGGAAATGGCTACGTGTTGGAACCGCATACGGGCAGATCGTGGCGTGAGCACGATGTTCCAAAAGGTTGCCTGACGTTGATGATTGGCCCTGAAGGAGGGTTTAGTCCAGAGGAGTTAAATAAAATTTTTGGAGCGAGCTACCTGCCGCTTAAATTGGGGCCGCGCATTTTACGCACTGAAACGGCAGCAATTTGTGCATTGAGTGTAGTACAGGCGATGTACGGTGATCTATAATACTGAAGTAGCTCCAATAGGAGGGTCGTTTAAATGAAGAGGAATACCAATGAGTGAACATGTGAAAGTGATAGCAGAAGCTAATTTTGAACAAGAAGTATTAAACTCAGGAAAGCCAGTTCTTATCGATTTTTGGGCAGAGTGGTGTGGTCCTTGTCGTGCGTTAGCACCTATTTTTGCGGAAGTAGCCTCGACCTATAGCCAGCAAGTGTCCTTTGGTAAGGTTAACATTGATGAAAATCCACAAATCGCGTCTAAATATGGTGTAATGAGTATTCCTACCTTGATTCTATTTAAAAATGGACAAGTTGAAGCAGTCAAAATGGGATTATTGTCTAAATCACAGTTGAGTGCGTTTTTGGAAGGGCATTTATAAGAGGCTTAAAACCCAATCCGTTCAATAATTTTCTCTAAATCATCTGCGGAATCAAAATGAATAACGACGGTTCCTTTTCCGGACTGGGTTTGTTTAATACGAACCGTGGTTTTGAGGTGTTGGGTTAAGCGATTTGCCTCATCGCGAAATAATTTTCTATCGATTGCGGGCTTTATGTTGGTTTGACTAGCATGTGGATCAGAAGTCGTGTTGTTTAGACGTTGAATGAGTTGCTCTGTTTCACGGACTGATAGCTTTTTAGCAACAATTAAAGTTGCAAGGTGAGCTTGTTGTTCATGAGGTAGGGCAAGCAAGGCACGCGCATGACCCATATCCAGTTCTTTATTGTCAAGCAAGTGTTTCACTTCAGAACTTAATGAGAGCAAACGCAAATAATTACTCACCGCGGCGCGTGATTTGCCCAGAATATCGGCGACTTGTTGATGGGTTAAATCACATTCTGTCACTAAGCGTTGCATAGCTTGTGCTTGATCTAACGCACTTAAATCTTCGCGTTGTAAGTTTTCAATGAGGGCAATCGCCATCGCCGTTTCATCATCAACGTTTTTTACCATCACTGGGATATCAGTTAATCCGGCCAGTTGGGCTGCACGCCAACGCCGTTCACCCGCAAGAATTTCATAACGCTCAGGATCAATTTTACGAACAACGAGAGGTTGTAAGATCCCTTGTTGCTTGATGGAGGCAGCTAATTCGGCAAGTGCCTCTTCATTGAAGTCACGACGTGGCTGATATTGGCTCGGCAACAGGCATTCTATAGTGAGATGGGTGAAATTAGCGTCATTGGCCTTGATTTCAGTAAGTAACGTGGACTGGCTTAATAAAGCAGAAAGATTACGGCCAAGGGAAGTGCGTTGTTTAACGGTCATGCTTGTCCTGTATTAATTAGTTATGGTTTGTTTACTGATGACTTCCGCGGCGAGCACCATGTAAGCCGCGGCCCCAGCAGACGATTTATCATAGTGCATGGCAGCAAGGCCATGGCTTGGTGCCTCGGCCAAACGGACATTACGGGGTACAACAGTACGATAAACTTTATTGCCAAAGTGGTCCAGCAATTGTTTCGATACATCCGAACACAAGCGATTGCGTGGATCGTACATGGTGCGCAGGACGCCTTCGATGCAGAGCCGCGGATTGACTGATGATTTAATCTGTTCGATGGTCGAGATTAGTGCGACTAATCCTTCTAAAGCAAAATATTCACATTGCATCGGAATAAGGACAGAATCGGCTGCGACTAAGGCGTTGATGGTGAGTGTATTTAATGCAGGCGGGCAATCAATCAATACATAGTCATAGCTGCTTTGAATCGGCTGAATGGCTTTAAATAAAAAGGTCTCGCGGTGATCCCGTTCCATTAAACTGACTTCAGCAACCGTTAAATCACCGTTAGCAGGAATTAAATCATAGCCGCCAGCAGTTAATAAGCACGCTTGTACCGCTAAGCAATCGTGAAGCAGCACGTCATTACAGGTATGAACCAGTTCGTTTTTATCAACACCGGATCCCATGGTGGCGTTGCCTTGCGGATCAAGATCAATTAACAGTACTTTTTGGTGTAGGGCCGCAATGGAGGCGCTCAAATTAATGCTGGTGGTTGTTTTGCCAACGCCGCCTTTTTGATTGGCTATGGCGATTACTTTGGTCATCCTTTTTCCTTCTTTTTACTTTTCGTACTTGACTGAGTAGCCTGGTTGCTTGCAACCGGGATTTATTTAGTTCTCCCGGTTGCAAGCAACCAAGCTACTTTTTTATAATGACAGCACAACGTTGCTCATCAAGGCCTGGTACTTGATATGGGTGAACTGCATAAGGGAATGGTATACTCGCCAATTCTTCCTTTGGATAAACTCCTTTCATCGCAAGCCAGATCCCATCGGTCACAACTAAATGATTGGTCCATTGAATAAATTGACTTAAATCACTAAACGCCCGGCTTACCACTGTATCAAAAGAAACGGTTACGTGGTAGTTCAGAGCACGTGTTCGCACAACCGTGACATGACGGAGATCAAGGCTCCGCTTGACTGTATTAAGAAAGCGAATTTTTTTGCCATTGCTATCCAGCAAGACAACATTCAGAGCTGGATTGGTAATGGCCAACACCATACCAGGCAATCCAGCACCACTTCCCACATCAAGGACTCGATTGCCGTGTAAGTAGGGTGCAATGGCTAAACTATCAAGAACGTGGCGCGTCACCATAGTGGGTAGTTCACGCACGGCAGTGAGATTGTAAGCTTGATTCCATTGTTTGAGTAACACTAAATACTGCAGTAAGTGATGATGATGCTGTTGGCCACGATTAAGGGCTTCTAGTCCATCATGAAGCAATGCAGAAGCGGTGAGTTCGTCATTCATCAAGCACAAGCCTTACGATGTTTTTTCAAATGAACCAATAATAGTGATAATGCTGCGGGAGTAATCCCAGAAATACGGCTTGCTTGCGCCATAGAATGCGGTTGAATTTGGTTTAATTTTTGAATGACCTCACTGGACAAACCGCGAATTTGATTATAATCAAATCCGTTGGGCAAGGGCATCTCTTCGTGTTTACGTAGGCGCTCAATTTCCTGTTGTTGTCGCTCAATGTAACCGGCATATTTGCACTGAATTTCAACTTGTTCAGCAATGTCTTTTGGCAACTGTGGCAAATCTAATCCGGCAATGGTTTGTAAATGGTGATAATTAATTTCTGGCCGTTTCAAGAAATCATGGGCGCGGCAATCTTGTAGCAGGGGATTTTTCATCAGGTGATTGAGTTGTTCATTATGTTCAATACGGATCCAGGTGTTGTGCAATTGCGTTTGCGCACTTTTTATTGCGGTTTCTTTTTCATTAAAGACAGCCCAGCGTTGCTCACCCACTAAACCCAGTTCTCGCCCTTTTGCAGTTAATCGTAAATCAGCATTATCTTCACGCAGTAATAAGCGATATTCAGCGCGTGACGTGAACATGCGGTAGGGCTCTTGGGTCCCGTGGGTCACTAAATCATCAATAAGCACACCAATATAGGCTTCATCACGGCGCGGGCACCACAGCGGCTTATCTTTAATGAGAAGGGCTGCGTTTAATCCGGCCATAATGCCTTGTGCGGCAGCTTCTTCATAACCGGTTGTGCCATTGATTTGTCCGGCAAAGAACAAGTTAGCGATCGGTTTTGTTTGCAAAAATGACGTCAAGCCTCGTGGATCAAAGTAATCGTATTCAATGGCATAGCCTGGGCGTGTGATGTGCGCATTTTCAAAGCCTTTGATTGTCTGCACAAATTCATTTTGTACTTCAAAGGGCAAACTGGTTGAAATGCCATTGGGATAAATTTCAAAACTAGTTAAACCTTCTGGTTCAACAAAAATTTGATGTGAGGTTTTATCAGCAAAACGCACCACTTTGTCTTCAATGGAGGGGCAATAACGTGGACCAACGCCTTCAATGATGCCGGCGTACATCGGTGAATCGTGTAAATTAGCGCGAATAATGTCATGTGTTTTTTCGGTGGTATGCGTAATGTGGCAAGGCACTTGTTGCGGATGTAACTTATGACTGCCTAAATAAGAAAAGACCGGGACTGGGGAGTCGCCAGGTTGTACCGTCATTTGCGAATAATCAAGCGAACGGCCGTCAATGCGCGGCGGTGTTCCGGTTTTTAGACGTCCTACTGGAAAGGCAAGCTCACGTAGACGCGATGCGAGAGCCACTGCAGGCGGATCCCCTGCACGGCCACCAGCATATTGACTGCGGCCAACATGAATTTTTCCCGCGAGAAAAGTGCCGACCGTGAGAATAATAGCGTTGGTGTGCAACACTAAACCCATTTGGGTCACAACACCTACGACGCGTTCGCCTTCAATTAAAATATCATCCACCGTTTGTTGGAATAAAGTTAGATTAGGTTCTGTTTGCAGTTTTAAACGAATGGCTTGGCGATAAAGCACTCGATCCGCTTGGGTGCGGGTTGCCCGCACCGCAGGGCCTTTTGATGCATTGAGCATACGAAATTGGATGCCAGCTTCGTCAGCAGCCAAGGCCATGATGCCACCAAGCGCATCAATCTCTTTAACTAAATGGCCTTTGCCGATGCCGCCAATGGCTGGATTACATGACATTTGTCCCAACATGTCTATGTTATGGGTCAAGAGCAGTGTGTCAGCGCCAAGACGTGCGGCTGCCAAAGCAGCTTCTGTGCCTGCATGTCCACCACCGACGACAATGATGTCATATTGTTTGTTTAGATTCATAAAAAGATAAATTATTGTACAATTGAATCTCGCGATTATACGCGAGAATGATTACAGCGGCTAGTGCCGCAACAGGCGTATATGTTTCCACTGGGAAAAGCTTAAGGTGAAGCACTTTGTAATCGCTTAATTGTCCCAGCTTATCGGCAACTGTTGTTGAATTAAATTGTAAATACGCCCTATTTATCATTAAAGATTACACTTGTATCGTATTTAGCTCGACTTAAACAAAAACTACTGCGGAATGATTTTATATTAGAGGAATTAACAAAAACACGACGTACAAATTCATTGTAAGTATCTATATCTTCGACATGCACCATTAATAAATAATCTACATCTCCCGAAATAAAATAACATTGTTTTACCTCAGGACATTCATTCATTTTTTGCTCAAAACGATCTAAAAAGTCATCACCTTGTTTTTCCAAAGTAATACTCACAAAGCTAATTAAATTTTGCTTTACTTTAAATGGGTTAACTAATGAAACATCTTGGGTTATTACCCCGTATTCACGTAACTTTCGAACACGACGCAAACAAGGAGGCGGTGATAAATTAACTAACTCAGCTAACTCCAAATTAGTTAATTGATTATTTTTTTGGAGTAAATTAAGAATTTTTTTGTCTGTTTTATCCAAACTCAAAAACTTTTCATCATCACTTTGATTTCTTGACATTGCTTTACCTGTTATTTTTTTCATATATTACTCATTTTATAAAAAAAACCGTTTTAAATGAAATTTAATTGAAACAAATTAGAAATTTATTTCTTAAGTGTTAATGATAGCATGGTTTTCATTAGCGTATCGTTATTTCAACCGAAATGTAATGAGGGTAATCAGATGAAAATGTACAAAAAAATTCTTATTGAAAATAGCATGCTGGATATTAATCTTGGGCAGTACATTGATCTATCAAAAGAATCGCTTTCTCTTCAAGATTATCAATGGTTAGGTGATATTATAAAAAAATCAAGTTATCTTGAAACAATAAAACTACCACTATATCCAAAAAAATTTATTGAAGAAATTATTCAAATATTACATGAGTCAATTAAATTAAATAGCACTCTAACAACAATTCATCCAGATTTATCAGAAGTAGAGGATCAATTTTCAGAAACCACATTATTGCATTATCAACAACTCCAGTCTTATTTGAATAGAAACAAAAACCAAATTTTTGCTATTCATGGTGGTGGAAACATTGGGTTAGGATTAATGGCGGAAGTAATATCAAAAAGTCCGTTTAAATATGAAATAAGAGCAACCTCAAGTAATCAGTTTAATCGTGATTTGATTAATAGCACCGGAAAATATGGATTGCAGCATGGTTCATCTTTCAACAGCCAAACTACTTGTGTTGAGGGAGTGCAATTAGTTCCCAGAGAGTCATCAGAGATTGTGGAATTGTATACCCAAGCAAATTTAGTGGCTATTTGCCTGACTCCAGTCGCAATAACTGATGAGGCCAAAAATATCGCCGAAGGATTAATTCAACGGTATAAAACAGATGGTGCGGGATTAAAAATTTTAGTTTTAATGAATATACCTAACTGTGATAAGTTCGTCAGTGAAAAAATTAAAGAGGCTATTTTATCCATAACTCAGGATAGTGATTATGCTGACAAGATATTATCTGCTATTGAGTTTGTTCCAACTGTTATCGACCGCATAGTCACTGCAATTGAACCAGAAAAAGTAAAGAATCAATTGAGAATGCAACTCTTAGAATTAAATAGCCAACCTTCTTTTCAGGCAAGTTTAAAACACAATGATTTAATTGATCTTGCCAAACCATTGTCGCAACAAATAGAAGATATCCTATCAAATCAAGCAGAACTAATACGCGCAATCAGAGCCTTTCATTTGCAATTTAACTTATTTAATGCAGAAAAACGTTTTTCTATTTACGTTCCTTCTCAGTTTTCAGAAGCTCGCCGTTTGCCATTAATGAACCTAACAAATGATATGGAGCGAATAGAGGTAATAAAAAATAAATATATTAATGGGCCTCATGCCATCTTAGCTTGGTTAGGAGCCTTAATGGGATATCAAACCATTGCCACAGCCATACAAAATCCTCTTATATTCACCTTTATTAATGAAATGATGGATCAAGAAATTAAACCCATCTTAAAAGCAGAATATCCGGACATATTGAATCAGGAGTTTGAATCACTTAAAATGTCCTTCCTTGATCGAACCATTGCAAGTACAGATGATCCAGTATTACGAGTTGGGCGAGATCCCTTACGAAAACTTGATGCTGGAGCCCGAATTAGAGGAAGCATTGAATTAGCGCATAAACATCAATTATATTCTTATACAACACGGTTAGAGTTCGGTATTGCCGCAGGCATTTTATATTCAATTAAAGGAAAGGATCCTGTTAATCCAGGATGTGAAAAAATTCAAGAAATATATAGCGCAAACAATAATTCATTTGCCGCAGTGTTGTGTTACCAAGGCGTAGCGCCTAGTGGAAACTATACCGGATTAGATCCGGAAAAAGATAAGCGATTAATTGCAAGTATCTTAGCTAAAATATCATGGCTTAATTCATTATATGAAGAGCGCTTTAGGTCTTCCTGGCCGCTAATTATTACTAGCTTATCTATAGGGCAAAATAAACCACTTGTTGATCTCACTTTCTTTTCATCAACCCATCGACCATCTTTTTTTGCTCAAAATCAGAATAGTGCCGCCTTATTAGCTATAGGTAATCGGCACCAAACTCAAAAACTTTGTCTTTTTCTTAACAATGAATTCAAGCGCGAGGAGCCTAGGATGATAATGCTTCATCAAAATGACACAGCAATGATAGATAAAAAACGTTTCTATCAAGATAAATTAAAAACGCTTGGTATTAATCTAGATACTCAAACAGGTCATTTATCTTATGATGAAAAATTTACTCCTTTATCATTACCATTTGAGTTGGTTTTTGTTCGTCATGGGGAAACTTATGGTAATTGTGGTCAAGTAACAGCAACCGGAAAAATTGATCATGCCTTGGTGGGTGCTGGTATAAAAAACAAAGAAAATAGAATCTTCCAAGGGGATGTTGATCAAGAAATTAATCAATTAACAGCCTATGGTGAACAACAGGCTGTGGATCTTGCTGAAAAATTACGGCGGGAGTTATTAGATAAAGAATGGATACCAGATGTTGTTTTAATGAGCCCACTTTCCAGAGCTCGAAATACAGCTACCCCATTTGTAACTCAGAATCAGTTTTCAGATCGTTGTATTATTCTTGATGAAATAAAAGAGATGTCCTTTGGAGCATGGGATAATCGTCGTGTTTGTGATATGACACCAACTGATATTTGTCATTCTTTCTATCGAGAGCAAAATGCATTAGTTAAACTTTCAGGAGAAAATGGTAATGGCACTCACCAAGATGCTGAAAATTTATGCGATGTCATACTTCGAGTGCACAATACCCTAAAGCGTTTAGGGACTCAGTATCGTGGCCAAAGAATTCTCATGTTTTCTCATTCTATGGTGGGAGCCGCCTGTCTCATTTTATTGGGCCTCGCTCAAAATTTTGAATATGAGAACTTCTTAGCTTTCGATGGAAAACGGGCAGATGGTACTTATTATACTATGCCTCATGCCACGCCTATTTGTGTTAATTTTTCACTTGAGTTAAAAAATGAACAAATACTTAATTTATGACTTCAGGATAAGACCCATAAATTTAAATCGGTAGAGGGCTAAAATTATCGAAAAATCAGATAGTAACGCCATTCTCAACTTCTCGAATCCCCGTGGCTTGACCACGGGGTCTATTAAATGGTCGAGTATGAATGGATACCGTGGTCAAGCCACGGTAATACGTAAGTTTGGAGAAGTTGAGAATGGCGTGATAGTACCGAGAGGGAAAATATATAATATGCTGAATGTACAAGCCAACGTATCAGCATAGCACAGCATAGTATTTGCTTCTGTGTGCCGATTCATTTATAATCCGCGCCGTGAACACAGTGAGTAACTTAGGTGCTGAAAGCATCCGGCGCGTATTTGTTCTGCAAGCCGTTATGACAAGCGTCATTACGGTGGGCTTGTATTTCGCGCGAAGTGGAAATGAGGCTGCATCGGCTTTTTTGGGCGGGCTCGTGGCTATTTTATCGGCTCTGAGCTTTGCAAAAGTGCTTTTTCGTCATCGGGGGGCAAGGCTCGCTAAGAAAATAGTGAATGATTTTTACCGCGGAGAGGCAGTTAAAATCGGGTTTGCTAGTTTGCTTTTTGCGTTGGTTTTTCGATTTTATCGGGTATCACCGATGGTGTTTTTCATCACCTACAGTGCAATGGCGATGAGTTTTGGATTTTTACTGTTAATTTTTGGTCGGGGGCCTAGACGAGGCGCCTAAACTAATAAAGATATTTAAAGACGATAGGTTAAAATGTGACAGAAATGGTATCCAGTACAAACTATATTAAACATCACTTAACGTATCTTAGCTTTGATCTAAAGTCGATGGCTTTGGGCTCTAATGGATTTTGGACGCTCAATTTAGATACCGTGTTTTTTTCTGTGTTACTTGGCGTGTTTGTTCTGACGGTGCTTTATTTGGGTGCGCGAAGTGTTACGACGGGTGTGCCTGGGAAGTTACAAAACGTTGCTGAACTATTGCTTGAATTTGCAGACAGTCAGGTGAAAGATTGTTTCCATGGCCGCAACGCATTAATTGGCCCATTGGCATTGACTATTTTTGTCTGGGTATTTTTAATGAATTTCATGGATATTTTACCGGTTGATATATTACCCGCTCTGGCTCAATCAATGGGGATCCATTATTTAAAATCAGTACCCACTACGGATCTCAATCTGACATTTTCAATGTCGTTGTCAGTGTTTTTTTTGGTTCTTTTCTATAGCATTAAAATTAAAGGAGCTAAAGGGTTCATCAAAGAACTGACGTTGCAGCCCTTTAACAGCAAATGGCTTATACCGTTTAATTTTTTACTGGAGTTTGTTGGTCTAATCGCAAAACCGATTTCTTTATCGTTGCGGTTGTTTGGAAATCTCTACGCCGGCGAACTTATTTTTATTCTCATTGCACTGCTGACGTTAAATGCCACAGAGTCATCTTGGTTAAGTTCGTCAACACTCGGGGTTGCGCAATTTATTCTTGCCTTGGCTTGGTCCATATTTCATATTTTGGTGATAACCTTGCAAGCGTTTATTTTTATGGTATTAACCATTGTTTATCTTAGTTTGGCTCATGAAGAGCATTAGGGGATGTTTATACTCGATTCCGAAGTTTTTAATACTTGACTTTCAAAAACACCGAATTACTGCGGCTTGACCGCGGTATCTATGTAGCGCTTGATAGGACTGGATCCCGCGGTCAAGCCGCGGTAATTCGGCACTTGAAGAAGTCAAGCATTAAAAACTTCGGAAGTGTAAATACCCCCTGGGTTTTTTTCTTTCACTGATTAAGGGGATTGTTATGGTAGATGCAAGTTTAATCGCTCACGTGCAAGGTATGACGGTTATCGCGGTTTCTTTATTAATTGGTCTTGGTGCGTTAGGCACTGCCATTGGGTTTGGTTTACTAGGCGGTAAGTTTCTTGAAGGATCGGCACGGCAGCCTGAAATGGTTCCCATGCTGCAGGTCAAGATGTTTATTGTGGCGGGCTTACTTGACGCAGTGACCATGATTGGTGTTGGTATTGCATTATTTTTCACCTTTGCTAATCCATTTTTGAGTAGTTTGGGCTAGCGAGTTGTCAACAGCCCCTAATAGTACTTATTACTCTGTTTAACCTACATTGTTGAATAGTAGGAGGATGCCATGGAAATTAATATTACGTTAGTTGTACAAATGCTGGTTTTTATTACATTTGTATTGTTTACCATGAAGTTTGTTTGGCCGCCGTTGTCGCGTGCATTAGAAGAGCGACAAGATAAAATTGCTGATGGGTTAGCTTCTGCTGAACGAGGACGTAAGGAGCTTGAGCTCGCCCAACATCGAGTCAAAACCGAGCTAAAACAGGCAAAAGCACAGGCGCATGACATTATTGAAAAAGCTAATTATCGTGCTGCAGAGCTGCTTGAAGAAGCGAAAGAAGATGCGCGATGTGAAGCACAAAGGCAAATGAAGCTGGCGCAAGAGCAGTTTTCACAAGAAATTAATAGTGCTAAGGCGAGTTTGCGTATGCAGTTGGCAACTCTTGCAGTTGCTGGGGCCGAGAAAATTTTGAGGCGAGAGGTGGATAAAAAAGCCAATAAAGGGCTTCTCGATCAGCTGATTGAAGAGATTTAACTATGAGCAATTATGTCACTATTGCAAGACCCTATGCTAAGGCTATTTTTGAGCATGCTAAGTCGTGTGAAAAGCTGAAAGAGTGGTCAGCTGTATTAAATTACTGGGCTCTGGTTGTTTGTGAAAATAATGCCGTTGAATTCATAACTAATCCGGCGACTTTGCCAGATCAGAAAACCGCCTTGTTAACAGCGCTGGTTCCGAAAACAATGACACAATCCGAATTGCCTACCGTACATAATTTTATTAGTTTGTTGGCCGATAATAAACGTTTATTTACTTTGCCTGCGATTAGTGTCCTTTTTGAAGCGATGCGCGCAGAGCAAGAAAAAACACTGAATGTTGATGTTATCAGTTTCTCGGCATTAACAAAAGATCAAGAAACGGCCTTGGTTAAGAAGTTGAAACATCGATTAAAACGTGAAATAGCACTGAATGTATCAATTAATCAGGCGTTGTTGGGCGGTGCAATTATTCAGGCCGGTGATTTGGTAATAGATGGCTCAGTTCGCGGGGAACTTAATAAACTTCGAGCCCATTTGGTCAATTAGGACAGGCCCTAGAGTGTGAGGATAACTAGTTATGTCAGAACAGGTCGCATTAAATCCATCAGAAATTAGTGAATTAATAAAAAAACGAATCGAGCAATTTAAGGTTGTGCCGGAAGCGCGTAATGAAGGAACCATTGTTAGTCTTAAAGATGGGATTGTTCGACTTCACGGTTTAGCCGATGTTATGCAAGGTGAAATGATCGAGTTTCACGGCGGTGTATATGGTCTAGCGCTTAATCTAGAACGAGATTCAGTGGGCGCTGTAATTTTGGGTGATGCGTCCCAGTTAGCCGAAGGTCAAAAGGGAAAATGTACCGGGCGAATTCTTGAAGTCCCTGTTGGGCCCGGATTACTCGGTCGAGTTGTGGACTCTCTTGGTAATCCCATCGATGGTAAAGGCCCTATTAAAGCGGAAAAATTGTCACCAATTGAGAAGGTGGCTCCAGGGGTTATTGCGCGGCAATCGGTTAATCAACCGGTGCAGTCAGGTTTAAAAGCAATTGATGCAATGATTCCAGTAGGTCGGGGTCAACGCGAATTAATCATTGGTGATCGCCAAACTGGTAAAACAGCAATCGCAATTGATACCATTATTAATCAAAAAGGCACCGGTATTAAGTGTATCTATGTGGCGATTGGGCAAAAAACATCGTCAACTGCGGCCATTGTTCGTCGATTAGAAGAGCATGGTGCGTTAGAGCATACCATTGTTGTCGTCGCCAGTGCTGCAGAAACTGCCGCGTTACAATTCATTGCACCTTATGCGGGTTGTGCTATGGGCGAGTACTTCATGGAAAACGGTGAAGATGCATTGATTGTTTATGATGATTTAACTAAGCAAGCTTGGGCTTATCGACAAATTTCCTTGCTGTTGCGTCGGCCTCCGGGACGAGAAGCATATCCTGGGGATATTTTTTACCTACACTCTCGGTTACTTGAGCGTGCGGCACGCATTAATGAAAAAGAAGTTGAAAAATTAACACAGGGTCGTGTGACTGGAAAAACAGGATCGCTAACCGCGCTACCTATCATTGAAACCCAGGCAGGTGACGTATCAGCTTTTGTTCCAACTAACGTGATTTACATTACTGACGGTCAGATTTTCTTAGATGTTGATTTATTTAATTCAGGCGTACGACCGGCTATTAATTCAGGGTTGTCAGTATCGCGAGTGGGCGGTGCGGCACAAACTAAAATTATGAAAAAATTAGGTGGCGGAACACGGTTAGCGCTCGCCCAATTTCGTGAATTAGAAGCGTTCTCACAATTTGCCTCCGATCTCGATGATGCCACACGCAAACAGCTCGAACGTGGTCAACGAATCATGGAAATTATGAAGCAACATCAGTATGCACCGCTTTCTGTGGCTGAAATGGGGGTTTCATTGTTTGTTGTCGAAAAGGGGTATTTGGATGATGTGGCCGTTAAAGAGGTGACGTCATTTGAGAAAGCGTTACATGATTATATGCGCGATTCGCATGCGTCTTTATTGAGCAAAATTGATAAAGCAGGGGCTTACGATGATGACATCGAGTCGGCCCTTAAAGTCGCAGTCGACGAGTTTAAACTGTCAGGAAGCTGGTAATCATGGCTGGTGCGAAAGAAATTCGAACGAAAATTGCGAGTATAAAGAATACTCAAAAAATTACGCGTGCGATGGAAATGGTTGCGGCAAGTAAAATGCGTAAGACGCAAGAGCGTATGCGTGCTTCTAAGCCTTACGCCAATAAAATTTATGATGTGGTGAGGCACATCGCGCGAGCTAACTCTGAATACCGTCATCCATTCATGAAGGCGCGGCCAATTAAGCGAGTTGGAATAATAATGGTGACCACCGACCGCGGTTTGTGTGGTGGTTTAAATGCTAATTTGCTGCGTGAAGCCTCTCGGGTTATGCGCGATTGGCAACAAGAAGGGAAAGAAATTGCACTGGGAGTAATAGGGCGTAAAGGCCAAGCTTTTATTAAGCGAGTTGGTGGTGCGGTACTTGCCTCGGTGGATCATTTGGGTGATAAACCTGGAATAAGCGACTTAATTGGTTTAGTTAAAGTGATGCTTGATGCATTTTATCAAGGCGAAATTGATGCATTGCACATTGTTTACAATGAATTTGTGAACACGATGTCGCAAACGTCGGTGATGAAGCAATTGCTGCCGTTACCGATTGCTGAAGAAGACAGTAAGGCATTAGGGCATCATTGGGATTACATTTATGAACCCGACTCCAAAGAGTTGCTCGACACCTTGCTTGAAAGATACATCGAGTTGCAAATCTATCAAGCCGTTGTTGAAAATATTGCTTGTGAACAAGCTGCAAAAATGATTGCAATGAAAAGTGCTACGGATAATGCGGGGGATTTAATTAAACAATTCCAATTGGCTTATAACAAGGCAAGACAGGCGGCAATTACGCAAGAATTAGCAGAAATTGTGAGTGGGGCATCTGCGATATAGAGGATAGAATTATGAGTTTAGGTACAGTAGTTGAAGTCATTGGTGCTGTTGTCGATGTGGAATTTCCACGTAGCGCTGTGCCCAAAGTGAATGACGCCTTGAAACTTGTTGAAGGCGATTTAGTGTTTGAAGTTCAGCAACAGCTTGGCGATGGTGTTGTGCGTACTATTGCGATGGGAACAACCGATGGATTAAAGCGCGGCCTCAAAGCAGAAAATACCGGTGAACCAATAAAGGTTCCTGTGGGCACACAAACACTGGGTCGTATTATGGACGTACTTGGGCGTCCTATTGATGAGGCTGGTCCTATTGAGACGAAAGAATATTTGCCAATTCATCGCAAAGCACCGAGCTATGAAGAGCAAGCAGGCAGTCAGGAATTACTGGAAACAGGGATCAAGGTTATTGATTTGCTTTGTCCCTTCGCCAAAGGCGGTAAGGTTGGTCTTTTTGGTGGGGCAGGTGTTGGCAAAACGGTGAATATGATGGAGTTGATCCGCAATATTGCCATTGAGCACAGCGGCTACTCGGTGTTTGCCGGTGTTGGTGAGCGTACTCGCGAAGGAAACGATTTCTATCATGAGATGAAAGACTCAAACGTGCTTGATAAAGTATCGTTAGTTTACGGACAAATGAATGAGCCACCGGGCAACCGTTTGCGTGTTGCTTTAACAGGGCTAACCATGGCTGAGAAATTCCGTGATGAAGGTCGTGATGTGTTGTTGTTTATTGACAATATTTATCGCTATACTTTAGCGGGCGTTGAGGTTTCTGCGTTATTAGGCCGTATGCCTTCAGCAGTAGGCTATCAACCGACTTTGGCTGAAGAAATGGGTATGTTGCAAGAGCGTATTACCTCGACTAAAACCGGATCGATTACCTCCATTCAGGCGGTTTATGTTCCTGCGGATGACTTGACCGATCCTTCACCTGCGACTACATTTGCGCATTTGGATGCTACGGTCGTTTTATCACGTCAAATTGCAGAGTTAGGCATTTATCCGGCAGTGGATCCCTTGGATTCAACGTCACGGCAATTGGATCCCCTCGTGGTTGGTCAGGCGCATTATGATACCGCGCGTCGTGTTCAACAAACGTTGCAACGTTACAAAGAGTTGAAAGACATTATTGCTATTCTCGGAATGGATGAGTTATCGGAAGAAGATCGACGCGTTGTTTCTCGGGCTCGTAAAATTCAACGCTTCTTGTCCCAGCCATTTTTTGTGGCGGAAGTGTTTACCGGCTCACCAGGAAAATACGTTTCTTTGAAAGAGACGATTAAGGGTTTTCAAGGTATTTTGGCAGGTGACTATGATGATTTGCCTGAGCAAGCCTTTTATATGGTCGGTGGTATTGAGGAAGCAATCGCAAAAGCGAAGGCACTATGAGGCGAGAGGAACCTATGGCGATAACGACTCATTTAGACATTGTTAGTGCTGAGAAAGCCATTTTTTCGGGTCTGGTTGAAATGGTAGTGGCCACTGCTGAGTTTGGTGAGCTAGGAATTAATCCTGGTCATGCGCCACTGCTAACGATTCTAAAACCAGGAGAAGTTCGTGTTCATTTGCCAGGAGGCCATCAAGAGGTTTACTATATTTCAGGTGGAATGTTAGAAGTTCAGCCATATTATGTGACAGTACTGGCTGATGCAGTGGAGCGAGCGGACAATCTTGATGAGGCCGCTGCTTTAGCTGCTAAAGCCCGGGCTGAGGAAGCTATTGCTAATAAAGGAGCTGAGTTTGATTATTCGATTGCAGCGACTGAGCTTGCAGAAGCCATTGCTCAGATCCGCGCTATTCAGAAAATCAAAAAACACTTAAAATGAACCAAATTGTCGAATGCAAGCCGCTGACGGAGTTCACTGAAAAAGCGTATCTTGATTATTCAATGTACGTTATTTTAGATAGGGCCCTACCCCATATTGCCGATGGCCTAAAACCCGTACAGCGTCGCATTATTTATGCGATGTCTGAATTAGGTCTGAGTGCAACAGCCAAACATAAAAAATCAGCTCGTACCGTCGGCGATGTGCTCGGTAAATTTCATCCACACGGTGATTCAGCCTGCTATGAAGCCATGGTGCTCATGGCGCAGCCTTTTTCGTACCGCTATCCATTTGTTGATGGGCAAGGCAATTGGGGATCGCCTGATGATCCGAAGTCTTTTGCCGCAATGCGTTACACAGAAGCGAAGCTTTCGGCTTATGCCGAGTTATTGTTAGCCGAGCTAAGATTAGGTACAGTAGCTTGGGTTGATAACTTTGATGGAACCTTACAAGAACCGTCTTTAATGCCGGCGCGATTGCCTAATTTATTATTGAATGGTGCAACGGGTATTGCGGTTGGCATGGCCGCTGATATTTTGCCGCATAATCTCACTGAAATTGCCAATGCCTGTATTCATTTGTTGGAGCATCCAACCGCGACACTTGACTCCTTGCAGAACTACGTTTTAGCCCCTGATTTTCCAACGGAAGCTGAAATTATTACACCTAAAAGCCAGATCCGAGCTATTTATGAAACAGGCCTGGGATCGGTGCGTATGCGGGCGATTTATCGGCAGGAAAATCATACTATTGTAATTCATGCGCTACCGTATCAAGTTTCTGGCGCTAAAGTCATCGAGCAAATTGCATTGCAAATGCAGCAGAAAAAACTACCGATGGTGGATGATATTCGCGATGAGTCGGATCATGAGCATCCCACTCGCGTCGTTATTATTCCTCGCTCTAATCGCATTGATGTGGATGGATTAATGTCGCATTTATTTGCAACAACGGATTTAGAGCGCAGTTATCGGGTTAATTTTAATGTCATTGGCTTGGATGGAAAACCGCGTGTCAAAGGCCTATTGTCCTTGTTGCAAGAGTGGTTGGTGTTTCGTATTGCAACTGTTAGAAGACGAATACAACATCGTCTTGAAAAAATTCTTGAGCGTATTCACGTATTAGAAGGCTTTATCATTGCCTATCTTAATATCGACGAAGTCATCGCGATTATTCGTGAGGATGACGATCCCAAAGCCGAGCTCATGGTGCGTTTTAATTTGAGTGAGCGTCAAGTTGAGGCAATTCTTGAGATGAAGTTGCGTCATTTGGCGAAGCTTGAAGAAGTTCGTCTACGGGTCGAATTGGATGAGCTAAGTACAGAACGCAATACCTTGCAACAAATCCTTGCTGATGAAAAACGCCTTAAGGCCCTTATTAAAGAGGAAATGATCGCCGACAGGGATCGTTTTGGTGATGCGCGTCGCTCGCCCCTGATAGAGCGCGGTGAGAGCTGTGCCTTAAAAGAAGAAGATGTGTTACCGAATGAACCAATTACTGTCATTTTGTCACAAAAAGCATGGATCCGTGCAGGCAAAGGTCATGATATCAATGGTCGCGAATTAAGTTATAAGGCCGGCGATGAGTTTAAATCACAAATTAATACCCGCAGTAATCAGATTGTCTTGTTTTTTGATAGTGAAGGCAAAGTGTATAGTCTTCCAGGGCATTCCTTCCCTTCTGCGCGCGGACAAGGGGAACCATTAACCAGTCGTTTAAATCCGACGGATGGTATGGTTTTTGAGGCGATGGCTGGTGGCTCACCTGAAGAGTGGCTTTTATTGGCGAGCGATGCGGGATATGGGTTCATTGCGCGCATCCAGGACTTATATGTAAAGAGCCGCAATGGTAAGGCGTGTGTTAAACTAAGCCCCGGAAGCCGTCTTTTGCTGCCGCGTTTAATTAGCGATATCTCTTTGCAGCTTATTGCGTGTGTGAGCAATGTAGGCCGTTTATTGGTGTTTGCCTTGACCGAATTACCAGAGCTTGCACGAGGCAAAGGGAATAAAATTATCAGTATTCCTACAGCAAAAGTGTTGTCGCGTGAAGAGTGGGTTGTTGATATTCAAATACTCTCGCCAGGTCAAGTACTGACAGTGCATGCTGGCCGCCGTCATTTTACTCTAAATCATTCCGATTTAAGTGCTTATCACGGTAAGCGCGGACAGCGTGGAAACAGGCTGCCGCGTGGGCTACAGAATGTCACAAGCTTGGTTGTTGAGTAAGTCGGCTAGATCCCAAAATAAGTATTGTATAAATTGAGATACTCTTGATCTCCTTCAATTACTTTTATTTGCTGATTAAGTTGCTGAATTAAAGGGGCATTTTTGGGTAATGCCATGACACCAATCCCATCGGCAACTTTTATTGGTTTACCGAGAGTGGTAAATTTTCCGCCCCCATTAAGCTCCCAGTAGTTGGCTTCGTTATTATCTACAAATGCAGCGCTAATACGCCCATTACTTAAAGCAGCAATGAGCGAGTCTAGATCAGGAAAAAGCGTAATCTTAAGTTTTGGGGTGTAGTGCGTCATAAAAAAACTGTAAAAAATACCCTGAGATCGGTTCGTGTTCTCTTGGACTAACCCCACGCTACTTCCTTTAGGCAAGGCATCAACCGATTTAACTCCATGGCTTTGCAACACTAAAAATTGCCCTTTGCTTAATAAATAAGGGTAAGAGTAAATGTAATGTCCATTTAACTGATTTGGGGTAATGTAAAAATCAATACCATCAACGGCAATATCAATTTGACCATTTTCTAAAGCGGAGAACAAGGCTTGATATTTCATAGGGATTAAAGAACATTGCCTGTGTATATGTCGACAAAGCAGTTTGATTAAATCAGTTTCAAACCCTTGGTTTAAAGAAATAACATAAGGAGGATCAAATGCAACAGTGCCTACTTTTATAGTTGCATAACTAGTAGGGCTTATCGACAAAAAGAGTATTAACACTGATGATACATTTTTGATCCATCTCATGATCGCTATTCCTTTGTTTTAAACTAGGGGCTTATGACAAGCCTAATGGACGACTTTATTTTAAAAAGTCTAGCATGATTAAGGGATTGGGTGAAATAGCAAGTCTTAGGGTAGCAAGTCTTAGGGGCCTGTCACGTTTATTTCTTGACAGGCCCTTAGTAACTTCCTCATTTCCTGTTGTTGTGCCGCTTCTAACTGGGTCAAGGGAAGTGTGGCGAGTGCTGCAGTAGCATACAGTTGCCGAATACTTGCCTCATTCAATGCCTTAATATGGCGCTTTATCGTATGGGTATCACCGCGAGCGATTGGGCCTGTTAACGCGCTCTCAGGCGTAATGGCTTGTTCAATATTATTTAAATTACTTTGCATGATTTGATGGATCATACGCTTTGCAACGGCAGCATCAATTCCTGCTTCTACAAGGAGTTTTGTGCTGATCGCAGCCATTGTGACCAAATAGTTTGATGCGATGACCGCTGCGGCATGATAAACGGCCTTTTTTTCGGGTTCAATGGTAATTAAGACAGCTCCAAGCTGCTTAAATAAGGGCGATAGTGTGTTAATAGCATTGGGGGCGCCTTCTAGGGCACAATAACAGCCTTGAAATGCATTGGGATCAAGTTGATTCAATGAGAAGGCTTTGAAAGGATGCAGGCTTGCCGTATGGCACCCAAGCTGTGTGAGCGGATTTAGAACTGCTGAGCTTAAAACGCCACTGCAATGAACGACAACAGTGCCTGGTTTGAGGATGTGTTGTTCAGCAAGTGTATTTGCAATGGCCGCAATGTGCTCGTCAGGAACTGTAATCCACAGTATGTCGGTGTCTTTAAGTTTAGTCAGTGAGCTAATGGGTCTTCCTGCCCCAAGACGTTTTGTCGCAGTGTGTGCCGAAGCAAGTGTTGTATTACACAGATCCCTTAGTTCACCAAGATCGTCGTGTAACAATGAAAAAGCCAAGGATTTACCTAAACGCCCTGCCCCGATAAGACTAAAATTCATGCTTGACATGCTGTTTTGTTGACCTCAGGTACTGTATTGAAAAAGACCCTAAAAAACACTATTATAGTGTAAAAAGACGGCAATTATATCACTAAATCATCATTTATTGGTTCTGGTAACTTAAGTATGTTTACAATATATTCAGTTGATAAAATGTAAACTCACACTAGTTAGTAAAAATACTATTGAATTTTAGGCCATTTTCTGCGTAATATGAAAATCTGTGAGCAAATACTAAGGGGAACGCCCTATGTTGCCAGAAAAGGCATTACTACTTAGTCAACTAACGTTGACAGATCCGGATTTTACGAAGGCCTTGTCAGCGCAAGTGGCTCCCGCAGCAAATCCAGAGTCAACTCAAACTAAGTCAGCGCATGTGGTTTTACCAGGTTCATGGGTTGAATCAACAACTGGTAACACAATAAATGGCTTTTACAAGCCGACAACAACCTCGAAAGATGAAAAGAACAACCACCCTGTTTTGATGGGAAAATGTGAAGTTGCAATTGGCGTGTTTATGAACATGTGGTTGGGCAAAACTGCCGCTGAGGATCGGCTGGTATTTGATGACTCGGGGCAAATTGTTGGAACATTTTCAAGAAAGCTTCCTGACTATAAGCCCATGGCATCTTTCGAGCATCCAGTTCCCTCGGGGGAGATAGATGAGTTAGCCAACCCGACAACAGTAGAAATCTTAATAAAACAAAATGTCGCGCGCTTATTAACGGCATTATGGGGTATTGGTAATATCGATGTTAATCCTTATAACATTAGTATTAAAGGCGAAGGCAGCGTTCTGGATTATGGTCAATGTTTACCTCTTTTCATGCTTATTATCGAAGGGAGCGATGGGTTTTTAAAGAGGCTTGAGGAGGTGGTTGTATACAAACCACAAAAACTGGTGGGTGAGGATCTCAATACGTTGCCTATACTGAGTGAGGGGCATTACCGAAACCACTGGCCTACTAATTTTGTTCCTGGCACTCTTAATTTGTATAAACAATTTCAATCCTATGAGACGTTTAGAAAACTGTCAGTCAACTCCCATCTGCGTGTAGAAATTGCGCCAGGAAAGAAAGTTTCATTTCAAGAGCAGATGTTTGAAAGTTTATTAACGATGCTTTTGACTTATGACCCGGAGATGCTGCGCGCTCGTCTTAACGATTATTTGGGTGATTTGCCTTTGGATTTTATGTCGCTGCCGGAGGCCAGAAAAGAGGCTCTTTGCAAAAGTGATACGGTATTATTTAATGAAAGGACTGATAAAGCACCATTTGTTAAGCATATGATGACCGTGTTTCAGCATCAATACGATGAATTATACCGCGCTGTGGTTTTTTACCAAGGATTTAAATTAGAAGATGGTCCGATTGCTCCAGTGGTATCGTTTATCGAGTTTTTACGTAATCGTCCCTCGGCACGTAAAAAAACGATTGCATGGGCAAAAGAGCAGAATACGCTATTTTCTTTTTCGGATGCAGCAAAGTTTAACGCAGAAACAATGGAGGATCGTTATGCGCAGATATGGCGAGATGCCCATGTTATCCAATTTTGGGTGCTTTGGCATGCTCTCATCAAGTTAGCAAAGGATGTAGCCAAAGATCTACGCATTAAACCTATTCCTGCCGTGCCTGATTCATTGTTTAAGATTGAAGATAATATTACTGAGACTGGACAAATCATTAAACCGCTCATGGACCAGGCCCGAGATTTAGATGTTTCTGTCGATAGTGATCCGGACAGTAACGTGACGCAAGGCTTGAAATTATTGAATGAATTCATCGTTAAGTTGACTGAGGCTAGCGTAAAATATTTCGATAGTACGCGTAATTTATTGAATATTCAAGAGAACGATGAGTATTGCGAGGCATTACTTAGTTTGCCGAAATTGTATCACAAAAAGATTTGCGATGCTTGGAGCTCCACAGCCTGGGTGGGTTGTTTTGTAGGGCTAGTGAGAGAGCTGGATTCATTACATGGAAATCTGCGCTTAGACTTACATAAATTCGCGGACGATGATGCCTTGGCGGCCCCAGTTAAGCTTAACTATACCGCACTGCTTAATCGGTCATATAAAGATCAAGAGGTGGTCAATACGTTTATTGGCGCATTATTTGAATGGGCTAATGCTTTTGATAGAGACGTTCTTATCTCACTTATTTCTCAAGTCAAGGACCTCTATGAAGCTAAATGGTTTAACTGCCGTTATCGTGGTCCTGAAATAGCTGCTTATCTCAAAGATCTTGAAAAAAGAAAAGAGGTGGATGGCGCCAATATTTTGGCTTATGTCCTAAGCACAGGCGAATGTAATAAAGGTTCCTTAAACACCAGTATTATTGAAAACATACTGCCTTTGGTGTTGCGGTGGAGAAGAGGTTTCGGTGGAATTGATAATGTCAATTTAATGAGTCTTGATAATGCATTAAGCGGTAATGCAGTTGACTCTGTGTATTATACTCAGAAGATTGTTGATTATGTGCGAACCGCTGAACAATTTACTCATATCTATTCACCGTTATCCCAGATGAAGTTCAATAGGGCGATGTATAGTTGGGTTAACAAACTATCGCGAGAGCGGTTTGCGGCGTTAGTTAACCAAGCCTTAAATGATCATGAGCCTGAATATAAGCCGAATGCATCCCATGCAACTCAGTGGTACGCATTTCTCCGCACGACAGTGCGTACTGTAAAAAGTTATACAGTGGGAGGAACCGTATCAAGACGTCCAGAGGTTCTTGACTATTTGCAGGATAAGGACTTGAGTAATTCGGGTGTATTAGGCTCAATTTTTCATTTTAAAGACGGTGGCATTGATGAGCCGACAGCGGTTTTTGGAGTTCCGGCGACGGAACGCCCGTTCAATTTGTGTTTGTTTGATCTTATTTTTGCTGAGATGACAAAAGAGGTGTCTGCTTCCGCTGCTGCGGGAGTGCGATTGGATTCAGCTTTGGAAATAATTTCTAAAGTAGATAAATTGAGCTCTAAACATTACCCCCACTTTCCTTCGTTTAAATATTATGCAAAACAATATTGCCAGCACACTAACGACCAATTGGCGCCATCCCAAGCCGCAGAGCAGCCCACACCGTTACCTACTACACCGATGTTACCTATGGCTTCGTCAATGTAGTGAGGGGCGATGACAGCACGACCGATTCGAGGTATGATTTTCGTCCGGATGATTTTGAGTGTCGCCTTCTACTATGTGTTTTGATTTTATAAGAACGTTGCCTCAGTGGCTACTTCCCAAACAGGCCTTGACCGTGTTCGCAGGTTTTTTGGCGGATTGCAGAATTGCCTCAATCAAAAATTTTTTGATAGGCTGGTTTATTTCGCGGTATTCGGTGGACATGACGATTGCAGTGGTTGAAGATCCAAAGGCCTATCCGTGCTTTAATGATTTTTTTATTCGTCATTTGAAGTCGGCATCTCGCCCTATCGCTCTAGCCGATATTATTTCCCCCGTGGATGGAGTGATTAGTCAATTAGGACTAATTACGCAAGGTCAATTATTGCAAGCAAAAGGTCATGAGTATGCCGTTGATGAATTATTGGCCTGCGCGCCGGCTTTGTCTCAGTTGTTTGACGGGGGACAATTCGCCACATTTTATTTATCGCCTAAAGATTATCATCGCATTCATATGCCGTGTGAGGGAACTTTGCGTGAAATGATTTATATTCCTGGTCAGTTATTTTCGGTGCAGCCAAGGACCGCCAGTACTATTCCTAAATTATTTGTGCGTAATGAGCGCTTGGTTATCTTTTTTGACACCAAATATGGATTAATGGCGATGGTGCTGGTGGGGGCGGTCGTTGTTGGGGCGATGAGCACAGTTTGGCATGGCGATGTGTTTAGAACCAAGATAAAATCATTTTATAATTATACCAGTTTAGATCAAACCATTGTGTTGGCAAAAGGCGAAGAAATGGGTCATTTTAAGCTGGGATCAACGGTTATTTTACTTTTTGCCAAGGAAAGTCCCATTCACTGGCAATCCAAGTTACAAGCGGGCCATGTTGTTTGCTATGGCCAGGCGATTGCAAAAGCAGCTATAAAATAATCACAAACTACCGCGTTTATCCTGCAGCGAAAAACCCTGCAAATCCCCTAGGAAATTCTTGGTAAGCGCCATCACTTTGAACAATTCGCCCATTTCATGTGGTTGAATCAATTGTTTAACCGCTTGTACTGCTTTGATTCGCTCATGTTCGTTATCAATTGCGTCAAGTAAACTAGGCAGACCTGCTGCCAATAAAAAAGAGGCTTGGTTGGTATAACCCGCAATATCAAATCCAGCTCGGTCTGCTGCTTCAGCAACATGGCTAAAATCAACATGCGCAGTAATATCCTGCTCACCAACGTGAATTAATGGATTAGCATGGGCTTTGTGGCGATGATGGCACATTAAAGTGCCGAGCTTGCGTTCGGGATGATAATATTCGGCGCGTGGAAAACCATAATCGATGATGAACATCACCCCCTCTTGCAACATGGCGCTGCATTCAGCTAACCAACCGTCAAGAAAAAAGTTCACTTCGGATTGATAAGGGCCACTGTCAGCAGGAATATACTGTTGTACATAATCAATTAGTTGCGGATTGGTGCAAGGTTTAAAGCCCTCGATTAATTCTCCCTGTTCGTTCAAGGCAATAACACTGTCATAAATGCCGGTCTCATCGCGCAAAAAGCGGTGCACAGGCATGGCATCGAGCACTTCATTTGCCAAAATTACGCCAGAAAAAGGCTGTTTTGGCCACTGACTTAACCAATGGATGCGATTGGCTAAATGTGGGATTTGTTTATTAATCAGCGCCTGTTGGTAATCTCGTAAATGCCCACTGACCTCCAAGATAAAATAATTTAGAGGCAAGCAATTCAACTTATCTAGATGAGTTAAAATATCAATGCATAATTGCCCCGTGCCAGCACCAAATTCAAATAAATTGGGATTATCAAGTTCGCTTAAAATGGCTAAACATTGCAGTGCAAGGGTTTGCCCAAACAAGGGCGTTAATAGTGGTGCTGTAACGAAATCGCCAGAAATCCCTAATTGTGGGAAGCTTGTAGTATAATAGCCGAAATCTGGCGCATACAGGGCATGATGCATGAACTCCACAAAAAGAATTTCACCGCGTGTCGTGAGTAAGTCGTGTAATGATGTTGGGATAGTCATAATCTCGACTTTATGAAAAAAGCACCGAATCCCCGCGGCTTGACCACGGGGTCCACAAGGTGTTTAAATGGATACCGACTTTCGTCGGTAATTCGGCATTTTTTTGAGTGTAATTTAATTCAGTCGATTTTATTATGTGCATTTTTAAAAATTTCATAAAGTCGAGATAATGGTAAGCAAGATATCGTGAAACTAGAAAATAAACAACCCAAAGTTGCTCTAATCACTGGAGCCGCACGCCGCATCGGTGCTGAAATTGCCTGTCACTTACATCAATCTGGGTTTCGCGTCGTTATTCATTGTTATCAATCTTTATCAGCCGCCAATCAATTAGCACAAACGTTGAATGCCTTGCGTCCTGACAGTGCCTTGGTAGTGCAAGCCGATCTGAGCTTAACAAACACCTGTGATGCCGTTATTGAAGCGGCAATCCAGTGGGCAGGGCGCTTAGATTTGCTCATCAACAATGCTTCTGTGTTTGCTAAATCTAATTTGAATACGAGCGATCTGGCCTTTTGTGAGCGACTCTATGCGCTTAACGTATTTGCACCATGGCATTTAAGCATCAAAGCGCGGCCATGGCTTGAGACGGTGTCCGGAAATATCATTAATATCACCGACATTCATTCTGAAAAACCATTGAAAGGCTATGCAGAATATTGTCAGAGCAAAGCTGCTCTCACGATGCAAACTAAAACGCTAGCTCGTGAATTTGCGCCACATATCCGGGTCAATGCGGTAGCACCAGGTGCCATTGCCTGGCCGGAACAACAAAATACCGTTTCCGAGGCAGTCAAAAATCAAATTATTAATGAAACGCCGTTAAAAATACACGGCCAACCTAAATTCATTGCCGAAGCAGTGTTAGCCTTGATTGCTAATCCATTCATTACTGGACAACTATTACGGGTTGATGGCGGGCGATCGATTGGTTAAAATGCCCCTAATAATCATAGTAAGGTGCAATCCGTGATCAAACTTTTTAGTTTGTTAGTCATATTCTTCAACCCGCTGCATGCGAAAACGTATACCGTTTTTCTAGGCGATACGCCGGTACAGATTATCCAAGGCACAATGCAGAAAAGAACCAGTCAACCCATGGCGAAAACCTTGGTGCATGTGCATGAAAATGAAATTACAGCGCTTGCTGCCGCAACAAAATACGTGCACCACGAAGGCGGAACGCTGATTACCCTAAAACATGGCGGCACGCGCAATATCGTTTTTCATTTAGATAATGTTCGCTATGAAGTGGATCCAAACCGTATTTTTACCGATCATGGCATTAAATTAACTCTGCACCAATTCGGTCACTATTCAAAAGCCGCACATCGTGAAGTGAGGTCGTTAGCGAAGCAAATTGTGGCACTGATCCCGCCGGGCAAAGTCATAGCTGTGCATAATAATCGCGATTATTCATTAAAAGAATATTTTCCGAATCAGTCCATGCATTCGGATGCTAAAGCCGTGTATTATTTAAAAGATTCCAATTACCGTAATTTTTATTTCGTCACGAAGCCCAATGAATTTCAACGGCTTAAAATGTTAAATTATAATGTCGCTTTGCAAGCACCAACCGTTCGTGATGACGGTTCGTTATCGTATTATTTAGGCAAAAGGGATTATGTTAATATTGAAGCCGGCTATGGGGAGCTGAAGGCGCAGCTTAGTATGCTCTACCATGCTTAGTCTAAGAGATTGTTTACAAATTTGCTAAGGTGGTTTTTTCATGATGCTACAAGTTGATGAAGTCACATCCAATGGTGTGCAACAAAAAATCCTTGAATTAAGTGCGCATCTTAATGAGCGCATTTTAGGTCAAAAAGGCTTGATCTCTCGTTTGTTAATTGCTTTGTTAGCAGATGGTCATTTATTGGTGGAGGGTGCGCCAGGGTTGGCTAAAACCAGGGCAGTCAAAGAACTTTCTGCGCTCATTGAAGGCAACTTTCATCGCATTCAATTTACGCCAGACTTACTGCCAGGTGATTTGACCGGTACCGATATTTTTCATCCCGAAGATGGATCATTTATTTTTCAACCAGGCCCTATTTTTCATCATTTATTGCTTGCCGATGAGATTAATCGTGCGCCCGCCAAAGTTCAGTCGGCTTTATTAGAGGCCATGGCGGAGCGGCAAGTTACTATTGGCTCAAAAACCTACCCACTGCCGGAATTATTTTTGGTGATGGCAACTCAAAATCCCATTGAACAAGAAGGGACTTATCCGTTGCCTGAGGCGCAACTTGACCGATTTTTAATGTACGTCAAAATGAGTTATCCAGACGCATCGGTTGAACAAGATATTCTGGCATTAGCTAGACGAGAGGCGCTCGGTGGTACTGCTAGTCAACATACTGCGATTTCGCCATTGAGTCAAAGTGATTTATTCAATGCCCGCAAACAAATATTAGGTGTGCACACGAGCCCTGCGTTGGAAGACTATTTAATTCAATTGGTGATAGCAACGCGCAAACCTGCCGCTTATAGTTCGCAATTAGCGGGTTGGTTACGCTTTGGTGCAAGTCCAAGGGCAACCATCGCACTTGACCGCTGTTCAAAAGCACATGCCTGGCTTGCCGGCCGTGATTATGTGACACCAGAAGATATTCAAGTGATTGCCCATGATGTGTTAAGACATCGTATTTTATTAAGTTTTGAGGCCGAGGCCGAAGGTGTAACCAGTGATAAATTCATTGATGTGTTGTTGCAATTAGTTGGCGTGCCTTAATTAATGCACGGGACGTTGTGGCGACAGGCCTGTTGCCTCAAAAAGCCTCAAAAAGCCGCTTGATTCGTACGGCATATTGCCGTATAATTTGATATATGGTTAAAAATGAGATATTAATATGGCACAACCATCTATTAAATATAATCATGAAACAGAACGTCTTGAGACAAGAATTAGTTCAGACAAAAAAAAATTGCTGAAAAATGCGGCAGAACTATCGGGTAGAACACTTACCGATTTTGTTGTAAGTTCAGCGTATGAAGCTGCTGTTCGCGTAATACAGGAGTATCAACAACTACATTTGACTGCCGCTGATCGTGATGTTTTTATTCAGATCTTGTTAAATCCACCTAAAGCATCAAATAATTTATTGAAGGCAGTGAAGGGATACAAGAGAGATGTTGAATCTAAATGATAGAGACAAGCCAAAATTCATCCAAATATGTGATCGAGCGTTTAGACAAGAATCATGATAAAAATTTATTTTCCTGTGGAACTGATGCATTAGATCAATATCTCAAAACACAGGCTAGTCAAGATATAAAAAAAAATGTTGCTATTACCTATGCGTTGATCCAGCAAGGCATCGAAAAAATTTTGGGTTTCTATACCATTTCATCCATTGGAATATTTCCAGGAGAGTTACCTGAAGATCTGACAAAAAAACTACCAAGATACCCAGTTTTACCTGGTATTTTATTAGGGCGCTTAGCAGTAGACAAGTATTTTCGAGGGAATAAACTTGGCGCCTTTCTTTTATTGGACGCGCTTAAAAGAAGTATTGCGGTAAGCCATCAAATTGGAATTGTTGCTGTTATTGTTGATGCAAAGCATGAAGTAGCAGTAGATTTTTATAAACATTTTGGTTTTATATCATTCCCAGAGAATAACCATAGATTATTTTTGCCACTGAGTATCATTAAACAGTTGGACTTATAACATAGGGCACGACATTCCTCATGAACCCTTGTTACGATACAATGCATCAGCCTCTTCTGCCTTCTGTTGATTGTGCAAGAGTTGCTGTTCGCTCACTTGTTGTTGCCAAAACTGATTTAATTGCTCACGAAAACAAATCAGTTGGCGACAAGCAAGACCTAAATGCCTTGCCAGCATCGGTAATTTATTAGGGCCAAATACCACGCAGGCGACCAACAGAATCACCAACAACTCGCCGGAAATCATGATTTTTTCTCGTCATGGTTTTCTTCTTGTAAAGCGCGACGAAAGTTTTTTACCGCACTTCCCAAATCTGATCCAATGTTTTTCAATTTGTTCGTGCCAAACAGCGCCAGAACAATCAAAAGAATAAGCAATAACGATAATGGACTTACACCACTTAGCCCCATATCAACAACCCCTACTTTGAATGATTAAAATTAAATAATGTTATCAATCCGCCACCACAAGCAAGAACGGCAGCAACCACTGTTAAATGATGCAAAACCACCCAATGAGTATACCCTAAAACAGCCAATGAGCCCATTACCACAAACAGCGCACTGCCAATTCCACAGAACCAAGCCCGACGTTCACGAGTGAGATCATGGTGCACTTGCTGTTTAGAAAGTATTCGAATGTTTTTTTCTTTGTTTAGTTGCAATACGTCATAAATTAAACGCGGCACGTGCGGTAATTGTTCTGCAAAAAAGGGCAAATTGTCGCGTAATTGTTTAATAAACGCTTTTGGGCCCACTTGATCCCTAAGCCATTTCTCTAAAAATGGCTTTGCTGTCGCCCAAAGATCAAGCTCAGGATAAAGTTGACGCCCTAATCCTTCGACAGCCAACAGTGTTTTTTGCAGCAAGATCAGTTGCGGTTGCATCTGCATATTAAAACGGCGCGCCACTTGAAACAAACGAAGCACCACGTGTCCTAGTGAAATGTCTTTGAGCGGTTTCTCAAAAATAGGCTCACAGACCGTGCGGATGGCACTTTCAAATTCATCCACGCGCGTGTTGCGTGAAACCCAGCCGGACTCAATGTGCAACTGTGCAACACGTCGATAATCACGATTAAAAAAGGCATACAGATTTTCGGCAAGATAGCGTTTATCCCAATCTGTTAAGGTACCCATAATCCCAAAATCGATGCATAGGTATTGCGGATCATCTGGGTGTGAAGGCGATACGAAAATATTTCCGGGATG
>Ga0155617_1209_pt2 | contig 29029 bp, 28 predicted proteins | sample RifCSPhighO2_12_FD_107274 | JGI IMG/M metagenome (GOLD analysis project Ga0155617, IMG submission 107274) | Legionellales bacterium RIFCSPHIGHO2_12_FULL_42_9
TCAGTATATTTGGCATTTTGTGGATGGAAAACCAATTAAAAATCATTGGAGTGAGGCGAGTACTGTCCCCGCCACAAGTATTGTTTCGGATCGACTTGCAACTGATTTAAAAAAGAACGGATTTAAGTTTGTAGGAAGCACCATTTGCTATGCTTTCATGCAGGCAGTGGGTATCGTTGATGATCATACAATGAATTGTTTCCGGCATAAGTAGGCGTTGAATGGCTATCCATTGGACGAGCTGATGGTGATATGGCAGCAGGCAAAAGACCATAAAAACTTGAATGGCTGATGTTACTGCTATAAAAATAAAACGGGCTTGCAAGTTTGATTTGTGGCCAACTTCATAGGGATTATACACTCGGCGCGTTAATGTAGCATGCTATTTGCTACATAATTATGTTGAGCATTTAATATTCAGCGTCAATGCAATCTATTGATAATTATTAATTTTTATTATGTGGGTGAGGTGGGATATTAAGCAGTGATTTGTAGTGTAGCAATGTAGCATGAAAAGACTAAATACCAGCTTGTCGTTCACCTAGGCATTCTGAAAAACGCAACATGTACCCATCTGGATCAAGAACGATAAACTGACGATTACAAATTTCAATTTGATTAATGCGGTACCATTTTTCCTCAATAGGTAGAAAAATATTAGCATCTGCTTTTTGGACACGATTATACAATTCGTTAACCTTAATGGTCTGTATTTCCAAATTCATTCCTCTACCGAAAGGTCTTTCTAATGGTCCTGACAGCCAGGTTCTACCGATACCTACTAAAGCATCTTTTTTGATTTCATCTAACATAATGCGTGCGTCTTGCCGCTCCAGCATAGCGAACCCCTCTTCTTCACGTTGGTATTGAATTTTAAAACCTAAGGTTTCGGTGTAAAAAGAAAGACTGGCTTTGATGCTGGAGCAAGTAAGCTCAGGTGTTATCGGCGTGATAATTTGCATGTAAGACATACTGTATTCCTTTAATTGACCATTTATTGGCGGATTTGTAACACCGTTAACAGTGGGCGGAGAAAACATAGCGACCACGATTGAAGGTCGTGAACGTTATCCTGTTAATGTGCGTTATTTGCGAATTACGCGATGATCCGGATAAGGCTCACTCACCTTAGCCATTATTTTTATTTTGTTTTACTTTACCTTCCGCACCATCACAGAGACAAAGAAAAATGAGACAAATAACATCATCATCAAACTCAATTAAAATGTGTGTGGTGGAAGCAAATGGCTTGATTGTCCCAGGGCACGTAGGTACCATTTTATTAAAATTTCAATGGGAACCATGATAATAGTACTGCATTTTAAAAGTCTCGATCGGTTCAATTAATGTGTTAAGAAACAAAGCCCTAAGCTTTGTCTCCATGCTGACTGAGATAATTTTTCATTTTTGTAATGGTTTCCTGGTCATTCTGTTCTTCTAAATAGTGGATTAAATCGTAGACAGTAATTAACGAGAGAATATTGATGCCGGTTGATTTTATTTCATGCCGTGTTAATTGGTTATTTAAGCCATGTTCGCAGCGATCAAGTGTAATAACAATGGTTGTCAAAGTGCCGCCATGGTCACTAATCAATTGCTGTGCTGTACGAGAAGTTGTGCCCGCAGAAATAACATCATCAACAAGTACAGTGCGGCCTGTTAATGGAGCACCCACTAAAAGCCCGCCTTCACCATGACCTTTTTCTTCTTTACGATCAAATGTGACCGTACGGTTAACTCCTCGCTCATCTAAAGCAATTGCTGTTGCTATAACTAATGGAATACCTTTATAAGCAGGGCCAAAAAGATGTTCAAATTCAATGTTATTTTTGATTAAAATTTCAGCATAATGCCGTCCTAAAAATCGCAATGAATCACCGTGATAAAATAAACCGGTATTAAAGAAATAAGGGCTCAACCGGCCTGACTTTAAAGTAAATTGGCCAAAACGAAGAATCCCGCGTTCTATTGCGAGATGGATCAAGGCTGATTTTGAGTAATCCATGTTGACCCTCATTGAGTGACGTGAAAAAAATCGTTAACAATCAATAAAAAACTGTTATGCTAGGTATTATATCAAGTTATCCTGTCAAGGAAGTATAATTTTTATAAGTTGGATTATAGGAGTTGCCTACAATTTAGTCAAGGTAGTAAAATTGTCAGCAACGACTAGGGTTAATTGTTATAGGTAAGCTAATCAAAGGGGAATTGAATGTCTCAAAAAAATACGGGTCATGTTAAATGGTTCAATGAAAAAAAAGGATTTGGGTTTATCGTCAATGAGTCTGGAGAAGATGTTTTTGTTCATTACAAAGATATTCAAGGTGAAGGATTCAAAACACTACACGAAAATGATGCGGTGACGTTTATCATCGATAAAGGCCCCAAAGGTTATAAAGCTCAAAGTGTTGAGGTTGTTAGCGAAACGGAGCAATCCTAAAGAAAACTAGCTCAAAAACTAATTCATATTGTTTTGGTACAGTGTTGTCGTGTTGATCTTATCCCCCTTCACCGTAACCTCGGCTGTCAGAAGGCGAAGTTACAATCAAACCCATTTTCCTCCACGAAGTGGGGTAGGTGAGGGGGGAAGGAGCACAGTTTAAATAATACTATCCAAAGAACCAACCGATATCATTCTTTGTGACCGCGCGCAATAATTGTTTTTCAGTATAAACAAGCCGTTGTTTTTATTGCTGTTGTTTTTATTACTTGACCCTGTTGATTAATAATCGTTATCATTCACAGCAGTTTTGCTCTAAAAAATAAAATTCTATGAATGGTCCAGAATTACTCTCCCCGGCCGGTTCCTTAAAACGGATGCGTCGTGCTTACGCTTATGGTGCTGATGCGGTGTATGCAGGTCAACCCCGCTATAGTTTGCGCGCGCGTAACAATGAGTTTACCCATGAAAATATAGTAATTGGCATCCAAGAAGCTCATAGTCAAGGCAAATTTTTTTTTGTTGCCAGCAACATTATCCCTCAAAACAATAAGATTAAAACCTATTTGGATGATTTAGCGGAAGTCATTGAAGCAGGACCCGATGCATTGATCATGGCTGATCCAGGTTTAATCATGATGGTGCGCGAGCGTTGGCCGATCGTTCCAGTTCATCTTTCTGTGCAAAGCAATGTGATGAATTATGCTTCCGTTAAATTCTGGAAAACGATAGGGGTTACACGGATTATTCTTTCTCGGGAACTTTCTTTGAAAGAGATTGAAATCATTCGTGAGGAATGCCCTGACATTGAGCTGGAAGTCTTCGTGCACGGGGCATTGTGCATGGCCTACTCGGGCCGTTGTTTATTGTCGGGATACTTTAACCACCGTGATCCCAATCAGGGTGCTTGTACTAACGCATGTCGTTGGAAATACGATGTTAAAGAAGGTAAAGAAGACGAGTGGGGTAATGTGCATGTTAATGCTAATGAGCCTACGCCACCTAAATCCTATGTTTTTGAACAGATGCCTCAACGCGAAGGCGCAATGAATAGCATTGAAGAAGATGAACATGGAACTTATTTATTTAACTCCAAGGACTTACGCGCGATTCAACATATCGAAGCGATGGCTAACATGGGCATACATTGTGTCAAGATAGAAGGGCGTACCAAATCTGATTTTTATGTCGCCCGAACAGCACAACTTTATCGTCAAGCGATTGACGATGCAGTTATCGGAAGACCTTTTGATTGGAAGTTAATGGATGCTTTAGAAGGCCTGTCTTCGCGTGGGTATACTGAAGGGTTCTATCGGCGTCACGTGCCCGATGAGTATCAAAGTTATAATGATAAAAGCGATAGCAACATCAAACAGCAAGTGGTGGCGTCAATGCTGGAGTATGATTCAGCCAAAGCCATGTTAACTGTGAACACCAAGAATCAATTTTCGGTAGGGGATACCGTTGAAGTGATGTTACCCACGGGCAATCAAATTATAAAATTAGCCGCGATTGAAGACAGTGAGGGGAATGCCATAGAACGTGCTCCTGGTAGTGATCATGTGGTTAAAATTCCAGTGGATTTGACTGATAGTAGTCAATTAGAGCACGGCTATTTAATAAGACATTGGATTGCAGAATAGAGGACGTAGTAAAATGTAGGGTATGTTGACAATTGATCCATAAAGCCGAGGATAAAATATGAATTTGCAGGAATGCAATTTATTAAGAAGAAGGATCTTTTTCCCATTATTTTTGACCCAGTTTTGTGGTGCTTTCAATGATAATGCATTCAAACTATCGATGTTGACTCTGATTAGTTATTATTTAACAAAATCGCAATCAGCCTCAGAGTATTACCAAGTCATAGCGAGCGCTTTGTTTATTTTTCCTTTCTTTATTTTTTCAGCGACTGCGGGGCAGCTTGCGGATAAGTACGATAAAGCCACGTTAACCCGTATTATTAAGTTTTCTGAATTGTTGTTGATGCTCACGGGTAGTTTTGGCTTGTTGCATGGCAATATCGTTGTCATGATGCTTGTTTTAATGGGGATGGGACTGCATTCCACCTTTTTTGGACCCATTAAATATGCCATATTGCCCGATCATTTATTACAAGAGCAATTATTACCGGCAACTGCACTGATTGAGGCTAGTACATTTATGGCTATTCTATTAGGCACGACCTTGGGTGCCTTGGCGATTGGTAGCACCGGTAAAGCGCCAGTATATAGTATTGTATTGATTAATGGACTGGCTATTACTGGCTTAGTAGCGAGTTTTTTTATTCCGAAAGCGCCCTCGATATCGGCTGATCTTAAGATTGATTGGCAAGTTTGGCGTTCGACCAAAGCCATGTTACAGATCACGTTTAATAATCGCGCGGTTCTTCCGGTGGTGCTGAGTATTTCCTGGTTTTGGTTGATTGGCGCTGTATTGTTAACCAAATTACCTGATTATGTCCATTACGTCTTAAATGCAGACACCACGGTATTTGCTTTGTTTCTTGCATTATTTTCCATAGGAATTGCCTTAGGCTCATTGGCAATTAGCCGTTTTCTTGCAGGGCTTATTACGGTGCGCTATGTGCCATTAGCGATGCTGTTATTGTCATTATTTGCGTTTGATATCTATTGGGCAACACCCATAGAGATTTTTGATACACGGAAAGAACTATTGTCATTTTTATCTTTCTTGTTTTCATTGAACCATTTAAGAATTGTCCTTGATTTTTTCCTTTTTTCATTTTGTGGCGGATTGTTTATCGTGCCATTATACACTTATTTACAAGTGAGCTGCGAGGATAAACGGCGCGCCCGTGTGATTGCAGCTAATAATATTGTCAGTGCTGTTGCCATGGTGAGTGGTAGCGTTTTGGTCATGGTGATGATGAAATTAAAGTTGACTATTGCCTTTGTTTTTTTAGTATTAGCTGTATGTAATGCAATTGCCGCTGTACTATTTTGGTTTACTGCGAAAACGAAGGTGATTCATCATCGTTCAGCCAGTCTCGGATAGGCAAAAATTCGGTGTAAAGACGAGCCTCCAGGGTGTTAGGTTCGGGATGCCAATCATAGTGCCACTCCACTTCAGGAGGAAGTGACATCAGGATTGATTCGCTGCGTCCACCTGACTGCAAGCCAAAAAGAGTGCCTCGATCGTAAACTAAATTAAACTCCACATAGCGTCCGCGACGATAGCGTTGAAATGATTTTTCTTGTTCACCATAGGCGATGTTTTTTCGTTTACGGACAATGGGTGCATAGGCAAGACTAAAATGATCACCGATACTTTGTATTAAAGAAAAGCTGTTTTCAAACCCGCCTTCGTTAAAGTCATCAAAAAACAAGCCACCAATTCCGCGTGCTTCTTGGCGATGTTTAATAAAAAAATAACGATCACACCAGTCCTTAAACCAAGGATAAATTGTTTCGCCAAATGGCTTACAAGCGGCTTCGGCGGTTTTATGCCAATGACGGCAATCTTCAATGAATCCATAATAAGGGGTCAAATCAAAGCCACCACCAAACCACCAAATCGCGGGATTATTTTCTTTTTCAGCAACAAAGAAGCGCACATTGGCATGAGTGGTTGGCACATAAGGGTTTTCCGGGTGAATAACGACTGAGATCCCTAACGCCTGAAAGGTGTAACCTCTGAGGTCTTGGCGATGCGCACTTGCTGAAGGCGGCAGTTCGGAACCAAAGACATGAGAAAAATTAACGCCTGCTTTGGCGAATACCTTTCCTTTTTCGAGAACACAACTCACTCCGCCTCCACCCAATGGTCTGTCCCAGCAATCTTCTCTAAATTGCTTTGTACCATCAAGTTCTTCAAGAGTGGTGCAAATATGTTGTTGTAAAGCAATCAGGTAATTTTTTATTTGGCTGACCGCATTGTCTGGTAGTAAGGTTAGCTTTTTAGGCATGGCAAACTCCAAAATTCATTATTTGAGCTATAGTAACTCAATGGAAGCATAATATAAATTGGGGAAATAGTATGAAAGAGAAATTGCTATTATTCCTTTTAATAGGGGTTACGATGACGTGCTGGGCATTGCCAACCGCACAATTTTTGCAAAGGAAGGAAATTAATTACACGGACAATCCAACTATTAATGAAATACTATTCGATTTTAGTACCGAACAGGTGATTCCTGATGCGACTCTTCCACCGTTTAATGAAATAAAAGAGATGCTCGAGACTCAGGCATTCACATTAAATAGAGCTGTTATCAATAAACTATTAACCAGCTTACAATGTACGGCTAAGTCTAATCTTAACCAAAATACTATTTTAACGGTGATCGACTACTCACTTCCGTCGAGTGAAAAACGCATATGGGTATTTGATTTAAAACAAAAAAAATTACTATTTCATACGTATGTCTCGCACGGAATTAAATCAGGCGCCGCAGTAACCGATTATTTTTCTAATACAAACGATAGCAAGGCGAGTAGCATTGGTGTGTATAAAACGGGAGAAGCCTACTATGGTCGCGAAGGACAGACAGTGCGATTAGATGGCTTAGATAAAGGATTTAATGATAACGCGATGCGTCGTTATATTGTGATGCATGGCGGTTGGTATGTTGATGAAAATTTCATCAAAAAATACGGTAGGGCGGGCCGCAGCTGGGGATGTCCGGCATTGCCTCCTACATTAGCCAAACCTATTATTAATACGATAAAAGAGAACTCCTTATTTGTGATTTACTATCCAAATGATACCTGGTTTTTAAAATCAAAATTTCTCAATTGTAATAGTGCGTCTAGTAGTCAATATACTGGTCAGAAAAAAGGTGAGATTAATCAACAAGTAACACAAGAAAATGAACGGGAAGCCATTCTTTTTGCTGATCTGAATGGTAATAATCGGCGCGAAGAAAATGAGCCAATTATTGTTGTTACCGCTGATAATTATGTACGGCTATTTCATACTAAAGTACCGGTAGAGCGGATGCTGCGTCGGCAAATTAACCAAACTGAGTATATTGCCTTAAATAATGGTGAATTTAGTCAGCTGGTCACGACTAACAATAAAATTTTAAATGATGAGAATATCAATAGCATGGATGCCGTGTATTTTGTTATTCCTGAAGTCGCGATGGAGCGGGGGTACTACCATACGCACATGAAAATAATCAGTTTAGGGAAGGTAAAAGAAGTAAAATTGAATTCGAATGCCTCTCAAAAAAAACAAGAAATATCGAGTTATACTGTTTACTTTGAAACAAAATCGGCAATTCATTTGCGATCGACTAACCATTTTATCCGCTGGTTAGGACTTTGAGGGTATACTGGCACAGTTCTCAACTTTGGGGTGGATACCGTGTTTTTGAGCATTTGCCAATACACGTTAATTTTTTTGTTCGTTTTATCTACCAAATTTCGTAAATAAACTGTAAACTTCAAAAGAGAAATTTAATAGTTGACATAATTAGCGCATTAAAACAAAAGCTCATTATTCAATCAAAGTTAATTTTCTTTTTTATACGGATGTGGCTTTTTAATCACTCATTGTTAAACTTATTAAAGGACTAATATTATGCCTACACCAACTGCTTCACAAGCATCATCACCTACTAGCAAATCACTAAGTTCATCAGCTAATTCTTCACGAAGTACGTCACCCGCACTATCAAAAAACGGATCAGAATCTTCTTTAAGCACTCCATTACCCACTGTTTCACAAATTCCATCACCCATGGCGTTACCAACTGAATTACAGAATGCAACACAGAGTGATTCACGAAGTAGCTCACCTGGAGCGGAACAATATCTATTCCCAAGACCGTCTAGATTAACCTTCTTTGACATTGCCTTACGTAGAACAACAAATCATCGTTTTGGTCATTTAGATGTCGTAAATACAGATAGTTATAAAACGGCCACAATTTCTTGTGAAGACGATGCGTTAATGGATCTATTGTGTAGACAAATCCCTCGCGCCGATGAGTACACCATGAAAACACTGGCCTATATGCAAACCTGGCGATTGGGGATATTGCGGTCCAATATCCATGACTTGCAAGTTGAGTTGAGTCGTTTTGAACACATGGCATCTTCAGTGGCAAATGAAATTAATGAGCGAGAAGAGGCAAACGCACAGGAAGAGTGTGAACTGTTTTCTTTATTCTATCAGGTAGACAATGAGCAAGAAGACGACACAGAGTCTGAAGACGACGATGTGGAAGTTGTTTCTTCTCTGCATCAATGCCCTGAAGAGGAGGGTGAGGAGTTTGAGGAAGAAGAATCAGACAATGGATATGGAAGTCGGTACAATTGTTTAATGTAGATCCATTGGCTTGTTATATTACGCACATTATAGTGCGTATCGATTCAATGTGTGCTAATGGCTATGGCAAATGAAGCATTTGCAATCGCCATTAGTATTGATAAATTTAAACTCGACTTTAGCCATTTTTATAAAAATGGTTAATAACCCGTCTTTTCGAGCGATAGCGAAGCAATCCAGAACGGAAATCTTATTGAAAATTGGTCTGGATTGCTTCACTTCGTTCGCAAAGACGACATTTTTATGAGTGTTTTTAAAAATGGCTAAAGTCGAGTTAAAAGGACTTATGTTATGCCTCACAAACCTCGCTTATTTGGTTCTACACAAGTTAAATCAAATCTGTCTTCGGCAACCGCTCAAAAACTGAAGCATGTTCCTGTGGCGAATTCAGATAAAACAACACCCGATGATCAATTGGATTTTATTAATATCAAGCAAATGATAGCTCTATCTCAGTTGCAACACCCAGTCAGTGCACCTCCACAGGAGTTAGCGAAAGAATTGCCGCAATCGGGTTCAGGATCTGTTGCTTCAGCAGATAAAGATCCAGAAAAATTACATAGTGAAGAAGAACCGGCAGGATTCAGGCCATAAGTATTGTCTATATCTCAAAGAGGTGATGCTAACCCAAAAGGTAACTGTTTAATTTGTGTTTTTGGTTATTTTATCTACCAAACTTCGCAAATAAATTGTAAAATCCATCTAAAAAAACCCCAACTGTGAAAAAATAATGCTATTCCACAACACGGAAACTTTATTATTCAATCAACGTTAATTTTTTTTGAGTATTATTTTTTATTAATCGTTTAATTCATAAGGAATTATATAATGCCGACACCAGGTCATACACCCGTTGCATCTCCATCTCCATCACCAGAAGCAGTTGCAGTCAGCACAACCCCAGCTAGTGCCGCAGAATCCCCTAGTGTCGCAGTAGAAAATGAGCAAGCAAGAGGGGGTGCAGTGACCTTATTTGGTTTCTCACCAGCAACTCGTATCACTGCACGTCATAAGGGGCATATTCATACAGTAAAAATAATAAAAGATACGTTTGAGGATAGTGAGGACGTTCTGGATAGGGTATGTGGTATTATCCCGCATGCTGATGAAGCAACAATACGTCTGCTCGAACTTATCAAATTCAATGAATTGTTATCTCAATTGAAAGAAGAATTACAGTCTAAGCTACGAGCTGCTCAAGATGTTTTACCAGAAGCTGGTTCAACGGCTGCTGACTCAGTGGACTACGATCCTGAAGATCAATCATCTGTCGAAGATGGAGTGGAGCGATTCATAATAGAAATGATAGCTGCAGGATTTAATGGAAATGGTGATCAGGAAGAAACCTCAGACGTAGAAAAGATCGGATTTTGCAAACCTTCATGAGTTAATTTAAAAATCCCTCGCCTGCCTGCCTCGCGCTCGTCGCCCTCTTGTGTGCTGAAGTCAATGAGCGCAAAGCGAGGCAGGTGTGAGTGATATCTATACTGCGCGCGGTATGGTAGTCAACACGTGTTGGTCAACTACTTAGTGCTTTATACTCGATTCCGAAGTTTTTAATGCTTGACTTCTTCAAGTGCCGAATTACCGCGGCTTGACCGCGGTATCCTGTCATGTCAAGCGCTACATAGATACCGCGGTCAAGCCGCGGTAATTCGGTGTTTTTGAAAGTCAAGTATTAAAAACTTCGGAATTGAGTTTATAGACCATCACCAGGGATAATTGTTCCTTCCAGTGTGCCAAAACCAATTTTATATCCCTTGCCCTGACAAAACCCAGTAAAAATTATCGAATCGCCATCTTCAAGAAATGCACGTTCGCTTCCATCAGTTAGTTTAATAGGTTGGGTGCCATTAAAGCTTAATTCTAATAAGCTGCCCCAGTTTTCCTTATTAGCCCCACTAATGGTGCCCGTGCCCAATAAATCGCCTGGTCGCATAATGCAATTATTGACAGTGTGATGTGCCAGGAGTTGTTCCATGCTCCAATAAAGCTCTTTGCAATTCGTTTGACAAAGGGTTTTACGTTCACTGGAGCCTTTGGCTTGCAGTTCAACTGTTAATTGAATATCAAGCTGCTTTGGATGTTTTTGCTGTAAATAACTTACTGGCTGTGGCACCTGTTCGGTAATTGGTACAAAAAATGGTTGTAGTGCTTCCATGGTGACGACCCACGGTGAAATGGATGTGGCGAAGCTTTTGGATAAAAAAGGGCCTAAAGGTTGATATTCAAAGGCTTGAATATCTCGTGCGCTCCAATCATTCAGTAAAACCACTCCAAAGAGATGTGACTGTGCCTTTTCAACCGAAATTCGGTGTCCTTCCGGATTGCCAACACCCACAAAGAGCCCCATTTCCAACTCAAAATCAAGTTTTTTTGTGGGAGAAAAAACAGGCGCCTCTTGATTTGGTGATTTAATCAGACCACAAGGTCGATTAATTTTAGTGCCTGAAGGAAAAACGGTACTTGGGCGTCCGTTGTAGCCAACAGGTAAATACTTCCAATTGGGCAGTAAAGGAGCATCGCTGGGTCTGAATAATCGACCCACGTTGGTGGCATGGTGTTCGGAGGCGTAGAAATCCGAAAATCCGCCAATTTTAAAAGGAGACAACATTTTAACTTTATCTTGTGGGATAAGTGCCATTTTTAAGAGAATAAGATTACTTTGTAGCTCATGATTGTCTTTGCTTAACAGGGATTGAATACGTCGACGCATCGATGCCCAAAGTTCAGGTCCAAGGGATGCAAAAGTATTTAGCGAGTCTTGATTAAAACAGTACTTATGGGGTTCTTTTGTTAATAATCCTTCGTTTTCAAGCAAGGTTAAGTCAAGCAGATAACTGCCAATCGCTGTTCCTATTCGTGGAAACTGGTGTTGTTCGTGGCGAAATACACCATAGGGTAAATTATAAATTGGAAAAGGAGAATCGAGTGAGCCATCAACAAAGGACTCCAGATCTGCTGTATTTGTTTGCATAAATTAACCCCATCATTAACGCCATTCTCAACTTCTCCAAACTTACGTATTACCGTGGCTTGACCACGGTATCCATTCATACTCGACCATTTAATAGACCCCGTGGTCAAGCCACGGGGATTCGAGAAGTTGAGAATGGCGTCATCATTACTATAATAATCTATAGGTATAAGTTTATCTTATAATTACACGGATTTCGTACTTAACTGGACGATAATGGCAAAACAATAGCATTGCTTTTTGAGTAAAGAAAATACATTGTTTTACTGAAGGATTATTTTGATAGAAATTGAGAGGAATTTCAATCAAAGGATTCCAGCGGGGTGTGATTAAAACTGCGGTTTTTAGGGTATTGACAGGTATCCGGTTTGCCGCTTTCTTCACAAAATGCCGTGTGATGTTCGCTGCAAAAGGACTTTGTGGTCAGTGTACATGGATTATCGGGAATGCTATGAAAGATAGTTGCTAAGCAGCTCGTTTGATCTTGAAATACGAAATGGCTGTCACAATGCGCTGTTTTGGACAAAGGCGTGCAGCTTAATTCATCGAAATCAAGGCAGTAGGGTTTGCTTGCTTCTACATCATTATGCGGAATACAAACACAAAATTGGTAGCCATCTTCGGGGCAGCCGTCCTCATCAGGACCACAAAGCCAATACAGATCGGAGGCCATTGCACACTGTGACAATAGTAAGATTACTCCTGTGAAAAGAAATAATAGATAACACTTTGTTTTAAAAAACATTTTATTCTTCCTTGGTTTTGGTTGGATGTTGAATTGCTTTTTTTGAAAAGCGATGCAGCCTAGCGGAATTAAACTAAAAAGTCACACGATTTTAACTTGAGTTTAATAATTTTTAAATTGATGATGCAGCCAATGTGAAGCAAGTATAACTAACAGGGCACCCAGCAGATCCAGTGGATAATGCCAGCCTAAAAGCACGCAAGAAACGATTAACAAACAATTTAAGGGCAGCAGCAAAAAAAACAACATGCGATAGCCATAAGTTAAATAAAGACAAAACCAGGCCCAGATGACATGAAATGATGGGAAAGCAACCAGACCGCCGGCAAGGGTCGTTGGCGCGAGATGGTTGTGGATTTCATGGAATTTAATTCCGGTGGCTCGTTGCTCTTCGAAAAAAAATGGGCTGTATAGGTTGCTAGCAGGTGCTGTTGTCGGGAAAAAATAATAAATGCTAAAACCAATTAAGGCACTGGTAAGTAAAAAGAAATAAAAAGTACGGATTTTTTTTATGTTTAGAGTGAGGATCATGAATAATGGCAATAGTCCCAATTGATAGGCTAAACTGGCATAGGCAAACAGCAATATTTTTTTAAAAAAGGGGTGTTGTGCGGTCCAAGCGACAATTTGCGTCATGTCCAATGTGTAAGTTGACTCAAAATAAATAATTAACTCGTCGACACGTTTAAATGGGGTGTATTGTACCGCATTCGTGATGAATGCAATTGATGAGATGACGAGATAAAAAAAGAATATTTCTCGGACGATTAAGACAATGGTATGTCCCGGATTGAATTGTAAATAACTTCCTGCCAAGATCACCAACAAAATAAAGGCAGCAAGAATAGCGTGTGTTGGAAAATAATTATTACCAATATAATGAAGATAAAAAAAATTAATTGAACAGGCGGCAATTGAGACAATTAATACCAGTAACCAACTGATTACTATTGCTTTATTCTTGATCTCACTCGGTTTTTTATGAATGTGAGATAAAATTAGATTGTGTGATTTCTGCAGGGTAAACAAGAGTGTTTGGGCGGAGTTATCCATACAGTAGCCTTGATTAGGGGCTGTTTACAAAATTCTAGCGCTTTGTAAATAGCCACTATTAAAAAATTCAACATACTAGTGCCTCGTCAACATTAAATATTAGGGTGAGCATCTAAGCGCTCACCCTAATATTTAATGTTGACGAGGCACTAGTGTAGCATTCTGGCAATAGTCCTGCTTCTCGCGCAAGACTTTTTGCCCCTATTGAATCAAATTTAATAGTAAATTCGATCAATACAATGACAAACCAAAAAAATGTCTTTTTTCTGCTAAATGCACCTTCAAGTTGATCCTATTTTCATACAATTTAGTCCATTTTACTAATTAAAAAACGATATTTTGAACCAAAACATGACCCTAAAAAATAGGTTACAGTTACTTTCCGAAGCGGAAATTGAATAAGTACGCATAAACTTAATTCAATTCGACCAAATAAATAGCAAATTAGTGGCTTCTCAGCGCAGAGGTCTTAACGTAGGGCCAAAGCCGGACAATTCATTAATCCGCGACAAAATAGGCTTAAAAAAATGGCTTAAAAAAGTTGCGGAAATAGTTTGATTGGTCCAGAATAAACCCAGCTCTCCTATTCTGTGACTTCTATCATGCCTCACTCCATTCTGCATTTCTTACAAAGCTCAGATTGTCCTCATGTATATTTATTATCAATGGGCCTCACAGAAGACACCTATCGTGCGACGAGTGAAATGCCTCTGGGGGCACAAAAAAGACTAGCACAAACCATAATCGAAAAAGCAAGGGATGAAGAAATCCTAGCCATCATCCGAGATTTGGCAATCCTCGAGTTCTCGATTGAAAAAAAGAACCCTATGCAAAGGAACGGCCGATTCATCGAAACTTTATTGCGCACCTACATGATTCGCAAAGAAGAAGTTTCATACCCAAAACACCGTCCTGGGGAAATTTTAAATCCGTCATTGCTCACTCGGCAAGCATGGGAATCAGTGAAAAATGCAGCGGCCCTGAAACTCACCTCAGAAGAATATACGCACTTCATGAAGGACTCATTCTACCCCTTGGCTTTGCAATATTTACAAGAAAGCTTCCCCAAGGCAGGAATTTCAGATGGACTTAGCACCACTGAAACCACTCAACCACTCAACATCCATCCCGATATGCGGGACCTTACCTTGGCACTTCCCTTGGCAGTCAATAAGCTATTGGTTTTACAAGCGCTTAAGACACAAATCTTAGAAACCCCGTGGGTGGTGAAAAATACATGGTTTTTTTCACACCCAGTCGTTCAAGGCAAACGTCTTCCGCAAGATGTTTACGCGCTCTATAGATTCATCGAGAAAGCAGAAAAAAACAAATTGTCTCCCCAAAAAGCTTATGAAAACATCGTCCAGTACGCCCAGAAAACGCTTGATTCAACAAAAAGCAGAGACACGCAGCCCAATCGATTACATCAAGAGATTGTGCAGCACAAGACTTTAATCACCCATTACCGCCCTTCGCGCAGGCTCACTGAGCTCAATGAGGACCACGCTTTTCGTCTTGCAGCCAGACAGGGTGATCTTGCTACCTTACAACAGATAATAACTGATAACTGCCCAAACTTTTTTATAGCTAAATTTTAGGCACTTATCAGCAAATTATTGTTAATACCGCCATCGAAGAGTTTAAAGTTACGCCAGAAAAAATGGCAGAAACTATAAAATTTGCAATGATGGGCGCGTAAAATCACGCTAAATTAAACTTTGGGCAGTTATCAGGATAATAAAGAAAACCTCTTATCCACAAGACATGATTGCGGCTTACAGCTATGCGGCCTTTCGCGAAGCTGCGAGCCAGGGTCATTTGCCCATCCTGAAATGGTTAGTAGCAAAAGCGCCCGACAAGCTCCAAGACATGATTGCGACTTACAGTTATGAGGCCTTTAGCGGGGCTGTCTGTCAGGGTCATTTGCCCATCCTGGAATGGTTAGCAGAAAAAGCGCCCGACGAGCTCCAAGACATGATTGCGGCTTACAGCTATAGGGCCTTTCGCGAAGCTGCGAGCCATGGTCAGTTGCCCATCCTGGAATGGTTAGCAGAAAAAGCGCCCGACAAGCTCCAAGACATGATTGCGCCTTACAGCTATCTGGCCTTTCGCGAAGCTGCGAGCCATGGTCATTTGCCCATCCTGGAATGGTTAGCAGAAAAAACGCCAGACAAGCTCCAAGACATGATTGCTGCTGGCGACTATATGGTCTTTTGCGAAGCTGCGAGCCAGGGTCAGTTGCACATCCTGAAATGGTTAGCAGAAAAAGCACCCGACAAGCTCCAAGACATGATTGCTTCTAACGACTGTGAGGCCTTTAGCGAAGCTGCGAGCAAGGGTCATTTGCCCATTCTGGAATGGTTAGCAGAAAAAGCGCCCGACAAGCTCCAAGACATGATTGCTTCTAACGGCTATAGGGTCTTTCAACATGCCATCATCGTTCATTGGTTCTTGGATTTTTCAAAGGTTTTTACCTATGCCGAAGCCCACACACGACAATATCAGAGCCATGTTCATCCTTATGTCACTCGGCTCACAACCGAATTAAGAGCAGAAAAAAATCGATTTGAGGCAGATAATCCCTATGGTGTTTTTGATATTCAAGACTCTCAAAAAGCCCAATTGCTATTTTATGTGATAAGAAATTTGATTCGAAGGAATGATGTAACGCTTAGAGACGATATTCAGTTGCTCATAGAGATCCCAGCAGTCAAAGCATTGCTCCATACAGAAGTGACCATAGGTCAATCCAATGAACTATTGCGATTGGCTTTGAGCATCAGGAATCAGGCAGCTGCGGCCTTATTGCTGAATATCCCCGCAGTCCGTGAGCTTGCCGAAAGGAATCGCCATTACGGATACGGAGAAGCAAGAGGCACGCTCGATTTAAGGGCACTGGCCATTGTGCCAACTTGACATCGATTAGGTGATTTTAGTACATGCCATTCTATGGGAGTCCCTCTAAATCGACAGGCCATTTATAGAACTGGTATACTAGACGCAATTACGAACGAGTTCGCTTTATATGGCCATGAGGATCGTAATTGGAGACCCCCCCCGGTTTTGGATGGTCTCCTTTTTATGTGTAGGAGAATATTGACAGGCATAGATACTCGACTTTATGAAAAAAGCACCGAATCCCCGTGGCTTGACCACGGGGTCCACAAGGTGTTCAAATGGATACCGACTTTCGTCGGTAATTCGGCATTTTTTTGAGTGTAATTTAATTCAGTCGATTTTATTATGTGCATTTTTAAAAATTTCATAAAGTCGAGAGATACATACCTTCGAAATCAATCAAGTCTCAATTAGAAATAATTTTTGTCGTGTGCATAGAATAATTATATACTCGGCACATTTGCTAACAATCTCTTATTATATAGGAGAATTTCAATTGATTATAAGCAATGGTCCTGCTTTTTTGTGCGCATTGTGTGTCAGTGTGTATTGGCTGGCTGTTTTTGTAAAGGCGGTCGTGATTACCCCCAAAATAGGGAAAGCACCTAATATTATTCCGAAAGATTTAGTAGGGTTGTTATCGCGATTAGTCATGCTCCCACTAGTGATTTTCTGGATTATCCTGCCTTGGTATGCGTCTCTGTATAATAATATGCCGGTAATCTCTCAGCTCGCTTGGTTAGGTGCATTATGTGGGGTTGTTGCGTTAATACTGACGCTGTTTTGTTGGTATCACATGGGAACGGCGTGGCGCATTGGCATTGATCCTAAAGAAAAAAACAAATTGATAACCGATGGTCCTTTTAAACACATTCGACACCCAATTTATGCTTTATCCATGTTGTTAATGTTAGGGTGTTTTTTGTCAGTTCAAACTAAAGCAATGTTTATTGTTTTTTGTACGCACTGGATAATGTTTACCTTGGAAACGTATCGCGAGGAACATTACCTCAGTAAACTTTACGGCACAACGTATGAAACCTACGTCAAGCAAACCAATCGATTTTTACCGCCGCTGTGTCGAAAAAACTGCAGGGCCAATAATGTCTAGCAATGCCATTACGCTTAATCAGTATCAACAATTAATGCGGCGCTTCTGCCATGCCTCAGCCTATAATGCGGTACACGCGGTTGCAATAAGCGTTGAAGAAGACACCCAATTAAAACTTCTCAATTCGATTAATGCAGTAATCAATCAACTTGCATTAGGAAATCCAGAGTTTTCCTCGGATAATCAAAATGTTACCTATATTCCTTCTACAGAACCAGTGTCTCTCATAAGTCGCTGTATTGCTCTTGATGAGCATATCGAGGAGGAGATGAACTCTCTTTTTGCAAACACAGAATTTCCTTTACGTTTTTTTATTATTTCCAATCAATCACAGCACTTTTTTTCCATTACTTACAATCACTGGATTGCGGATGGTTATGCGCTTCGCCGCTTAGTCGAGGCAATTTTTAGTCATAAAAAAGAACAGACTGTTCCAGAATTATCATTGAATGCTCCAAGTATTGAGGATTGTTTCAAACACATTTATCAAAAAAGAACGTTCTATTATCGCTATCTAGGCGTGGTGCAGAGTTTTTTTCGTTTTTCACGGGCATTGCGCACTGATGCTAATAATGACGAATGCACTGATACGGGTTGTTATACTCATTTTTTTGAGCGAGAGGTGTTTCAGCAGTTGGCTGACTTTTGTAAGGTACACAATGTCACATTGAATGATCTCTTTATGGCAATACTGGCGCAGCTTTTTGGACGCATTACGCAGGAAAAAAGAACAAAAATAAAGTCGAAATTTTTAAAACCTCGACGCGATCGACTAGTGATTGGTGTTATTGCTGATATTCGTGGTTCGAGTCAACTCTCATTAAGGGAGATATTTGGTTTGTTTCTTGGCTTTTTTTATGTGTCATTTAAGTCACCTGAAAAAGACTCCTTGCCCGCCCTAGCTCAAAGGATCGGCTCTCAAACAAAGCGCATGAAAAGTAATTTTACAGCAGTGAAGCAATTTCTATTATTTAAAGTACAAACGAGCATGTGGGACAATCGGAAAGATAAACGACGGCAGTATCGTTTGTTTAGTAAAAACACGCCCATTACTGTGGGTATTTCCAACATGAATCTGAATAAGAATGAGGGTGTTTTATGGAGTGCTGTTCATCAATATATCCGGTTTTCGCCAACAGCGATGGTGTGTCCAATTGTGTTTAATTTAACCACATTCAACAACTACTTATCTTTGGGAATTAATTTTCGTAAAGCATGCTACAGCCCAAGCGAAGTGGAAAAAATTAAGAATGCGTTTGTTAGCGATATTCTTGCCCTGGCTAAAACGGATGCCGTGGCTGCTTAGGCAATCAAGTAATAATCTACCCTATGGCGTAGCGTTTGTTTTTTGCATGGCGCGATAGATTTCTTCACGATTGACCTTAATTGAGCGGGGGGCTTCAATGCCAAACTTGAGGTTGTCACGATCAGTAGTTTTAAATACGATGACGGTTACAATTTCTCCATTCAGATGAATTTGAATAGGCTCTTCAAAAGGGATGGTAATAATTTCCATGAAAAACTCGTTGTTTTTTTTTAAAATTATATTTTATTTTTATCATGAAATCAATGTGTTAAGTTGATTTTTATTTTTATATCTCGCTAACCCCCAAAATAATGCCTAGTACCACATTGCGTTTTTCACTCAGCAAGACATTAAAAGTTCGACAAGCCGAGCCAATGGGCATGCATTCAAGGGCGATGTGGTGTTCGGCAAGAAATTGTATTGCCTCGGATGGAGAGAAAATATTCGGTTCAGTGTGGCCAATTAGAATAATTTCAGCTTGATTATTAAGGAATGGAGCGAGGGTGTGTTCGTTTAATTCAACAATGGATTTGATGTGCCAACCAGTGATTAATGCAGCTTGACTGACAATGATGTTTTGTTGATAGGTAACTGCATTAATGCGAACGTCGTGCTCACTGTAAGCTTCAATCGCATGTTGATCGTGTGCTTCGAGATGGATGTACATGGTTTTTCGTCAAGCGATAATTTATACTGCGACGCAGTATAGCATAAAGGGTTCAAAATGGATGTTGTTATCAATGCACATAAAGACAATGCACCCGCAGGAAGTATCGCTTTAACTACCCAAGGTGATTTTTGGTTAAATGCGCTAGCTCAATTAGGGCAGGATCCGGTTAATACGCCCCTCGCGGATTTATTTCGTGTGCATCATCAATTGGAAGCAGGTGAGTGGTTAATTGTTTCCCTTATTAATTGGCAAGTGACGCATAATGACGCGATGATAACCGCTCATGGTGCAGATCTTAATTTAAATGAAGCCGTTGCCCGCATTTGGTTTGCTGAAATTAGTCAATTCCTTGCTCAAGATGGATTGACACTGATTTATCATAGTCCTTATTATTGGCTCTTGAATGCGGCAACTAAGCCGCCATTAACCAGTCCAAACTTACCGGCAATACAACATCAATCCTTGATGCCAATCTTGGCAGAACTCGATGAAACAATGTATTGGCAGCGTCTGTTCACTGAACTACAAATGTTTTTAGCAAGTCATCCACTGAATGCTGCAAGCGATCGTTTGATTCCAATTAATGGGATCTGGTTTTGGGGTGGTGGTCAGTTATTGACAACGTCTTCCGATCCTTTAAGGCCAATTGTCACAGATGATCCGATTATTCAACAGGTCTTTACACCCTGCTTGCCAGTTGATCTAGATAATAAAGCGATTGATGAGAAGACGTTGTTTGCAATTTGTTACCCAGACGTTGCGTTATTAAAACAATTAGACAAAGTAACACAAAAAAGAACAGTGAATTGGTATTGGAATAATAGAGCGTATCAGACGAAATTTAAGCCTTGGTATAAACGATAATCGACATAAAAACAACAACACGGAGTAACAAGCCCAATGCAAATTGCACAACGACCGCACTTATCAGAGCCCTCAGATCTATCGGAATACCCCGCCATTTTACAACGCATTTATGCGGCGCGTGGGCTGACGAAGGTGTCACAACTCGACAGCCGCCTGCAGACCTTGCTGCCATTTAATACACTCATTGACATTGATAAAGCGTGTCGACGGCTCGAAGAAGCGTTGCGCTATGAAGAGCGCATTATTGTGATTGGTGATTTTGATGCGGACGGAGCGACATCCACGGCATTGGCTATTTCTGCTCTAAAAAGTATGGGGGCAAAGCAGGTTAATTTCCTTGTGCCCAATCGCTTTGAGTTTGGTTATGGCTTGACATCTGGCATTGTTGAAGTGGCTAAAAAAATGGAACCTAAGCTCATTATTACGGTCGATAACGGCATTAGTAATGTTGAGGGTGTGGATACGGCGAATGAGGCAGGGATTGATGTCATCATCACCGATCATCATTTGCCCAGCGACACCGTACCCAAGGCTTATGCTATTGTGAATCCGAATCAGGTTAATGATCCATTCCCTAGTAAATCCATCGCAGGCGTTGGCGTGATTTTTTATGTCATGTTGGCTTTACGGCGTCATTTAGCCAGCACCGATTGGTTTACTAAAAACGGTTTAGCAGAGCCCAATATGGCGCAATTTCTTGATCTCGTGGCTTTAGGAACAGTGGCTGATGTGGTGGCCCTTGATCAGAATAATCGTATTTTAGTCAAACAAGGCTTAGCACGAATTAAACAAGGTTTTGGCCGTCCAGGCATTAATGCGTTAATTAAAGTGGCTGGGCGAGAAGCTCAACGTCTCAAAGAAAGTGATTTAGGGTTTGCAGTCGCACCTCGTTTAAATGCCGCGGGCCGCTTACAAGATATGTCTATTGGAATCGAATGCCTTATGTCAGACAATGACGCGCATGCACTTGAATTAGCGTTGCGTTTGGATGAATTAAATAAAGAGCGTCGCATCATTGAAACCGAGATGAAAGATCAAGCCTTAATCAACATCAATCAATTAATTAGCAAAATTGAAAAGGGGAAGGAGTTACCAGTTGCCCTTTGTTTGATGGACTCGTCTTGGCATCAGGGCGTTATTGGTATATTAGCGGGGCGGTTGAAGGAGCGTTATCACCGACCAACCATTATTTTTGCGAAAGTAGGTGACGAAGAGCTGAAAGGATCAGCACGTTCAGTATCGTCCATCAACATTCGTGATATTTTAGCGGCAGTGGATCGCGATAATCCGGGGTTAATCAATAAATTTGGTGGTCATGCGATGGCCGCAGGTTTAAGTATTCATCCTGCCGCATTAAGTGATTTTCAAAGTGCTTTTTTACGAGAAGTTGAAAAATTTCTTGATCCAAGTGCTTGTGTTGGCAAACAACTAACCGATGGGCCGCTCTCTGCCGATGAGTTTACTTTACAGACCGCCTTATTGATTCAGGAGGCGGGGCCTTGGGGGCAACACTTTCCTGAACCCAGTTTTGATAATGTTTTGGAGATAGTCGATCAACGTGTTGTTGGGCAAAATCATCTCAAACTAACCTTTTCGTTGCCAAATAGTGATAAAATACTCGACGGCATTGCTTTTAATGTCGATCGTGAGCTTTGGCCTAATTATCGAGTCAAAGAAGCCCATGTGGCCTATCGCTTGGATGTGAATGTGTATCAGGGACGATCGCGATTGCAATTAATGGTTGAGGTTTTGAATCCCCTATTGTGAGTGTTGTGAATAAATTAATTTCCCCGTTAGCCATTGCGCCGATGATTGATTGGACTATGACGCATTTTCGTGTATTCATGCGCTTAATTGCACCGAATGCGTTGCTGTACACTGAAATGCAAACAGTCGGCGCCGTAGAACACGCTCCAGAGAAGGCTTTATCGTTCAATGCAATCGAACAACCTTTAGCGTTGCAGCTGGGAGGTTCTGATCCTAAAAAGCTAGCTGATTCGGCAAAGCGCGCTGAAAAATTAGGTTTCATTGAAGTTAATCTTAATTTGGGTTGCCCAAGTGGCCGGGTCCAGTCCGGAAATTTTGGCGCGTGTTTGATGAAATCGCCTGATTTAGTTTCTGATTGCATTAAAGCGATTAAAGATACAGTCACTATTCCCGTCACGGCAAAAACGCGTATTGGCATCGATAAGCAAGATAGTTATGATTTTTTTGCAAACTTTGTTCAAGAACTGATTGATGCAGGGTGTGATAAACTGATTGTTCATGCCAGAAAAGCATGGCTACATGGTTTAAATCCAAAACAAAATAGAACCATTCCGCCAGTGCAATACGATTATGTGTATCGTATTAAAGAACAGTTTTCAGAGTATCCCGTGGTGATTAATGGCAATATTAATACCCTCGCTGAAATACATGAACATATGCAATCAGTGGATGGGGTCATGCTAGGACGTCTCGCCTGCCAAAACCCCTACGCATTAGCGCTCATTCATCGGTATTTTTATCCCCAAACAATGATACGACCTCGTGCAGAAATTATGACAGCGTATTTAAATTATGCGGGAGTACAATTGGAGCAGGGCGTACATTTTTCTTTATTATTAAAACCCTTATTTAATTTTGCTCATGGCATGCCTTATTCCAAACGCTGGAAAGCGTTGCTTACCAAGGCTCAGCAGACAAAGGATTTTGCTGTGTTACAGGTAGCTGCTGAGGTGTTTAGTGAGAGTTAGAACCTGCGTATCGTAGGTCGGCTATATTGCGCGCGGCCTACGATCTAAATCTGGCCCTACTACCACCAAAATTGGGGTAATGGGAGTCGCGGTTCGATAATAGCTGGTTTTTTAACAATTAGCTGTTTAAAGGTATCTTCGCAGACGGGTTGCTGATTTCGAGTTGCAAAGTAGCTCAGTGGTGTTAAGGTCGCTATATCGATATTCAAAGCAGGGCATAACGTCACCCATTCTGCAAAACATTGTTCGTCAACCTCATTATTACCATATCCAGTTTGTTGATTTCCCAGTTTGCAATAAGCAATGGACGCCATGGCATTGAGAAGATTTGGGAATGACTCTTCGCCAAACATAAGCTGAGTACCACAGTACAAGAGTGCCATATTCAAACCGGTGTTGTATCGTGCTGAATAGTCTGGATTAGTAATCTCTTGGGGATTAAGGTATCCATCCGACTGCGTTATGCGGCCCTCTGCAAAACCCTGGTAAAACCAAATTAATCGTCGAATAGCAACGGCGGTGTTAAGCACTGGTGTTGCTGGTATCTGTGAATCACCTACTGTCCCTTCTAAGAAGGCTGTATCATATTTTTGGTCTTGCGATAAATGAAACGCATCGATCAGCCGATCGGATGAGGTTTGAGTGAGGCCAAAGTTAGTTTGAAAATTAAGCTCAACGTGACTTTGTTTCGAAAGGGTGACTATCTGCCGCCACTGTTGCAAATTTGCTTTAGAGTCGTTTGTTGATATCGAATAGCCGCACATGTCGGTGATACTCGCCGAGTCACCACTACTTTCTTTCAGAGTCATACCCAGAACATGTGCCCATTGATGGGCAATTTGGTCGTCAAAATAAATATTTTGTGCATTGATCATGTGTTGGTAGATGAGAAAATGTTGAAAAAACACCATTCTCAGATTCAAACTGATGGAGGTGCATCTTGAATCTTGTTCTTTCATCATGACGTCAATCATATGCTGAGTGAGAACAGCAACTTGGTAGCGATCAGGTAATCCCGTCAGATTAGGGAGCCAGCTCTGATTCTCAGGATCGGTGGATCGTGTCAATTGGATAGGATCTGCAAATGAAGGTGGGGCATTATTCTCAAAGTAGGGGGCAATAGATACCAACGATGAGGGGCCAGGTGGCGTCAATGGAGCGGCAAATGTTGTGAATGGCGCTAACGAAACGAGTATCGCCACTTTAATATATTGACTTATTCTATTCATTATTTACAGGCCAATAGTCCCTTTGTGGCACGCCATTAATAAATCATGCCATTGACACACTATGCATAGCAAGTAAAAAATGGACTTCGTCAGGTCTCCTATACCGGTTGATATGTTGATTAAATTCATCACGACCATGATTAAAAGCGCGGGTTAAATCACTGTCATTTGCGACTTAAGATAGTATTTTTATCCGATTTTTAGTAAATTAAGCGTTTTTAATATTAATTTGCTCGTCCCGATGAGTATAAAAAGCCAAGAGGATCTCCTAAGAGTATGCTAACCACGTTGATTAAAAGAATGTTTGGTAGTCGTAATGATCGCACTTTGCGGCGCTTGGAAGAAAATGTAGTCCGCATCAATGCGTTTGAACCGGCGATGCAATCTTTATCTGATGAACAGTTAGCCGCTAAAACCATTGAGTTTAGGGAAAGGCACGCCAAAGGTGAGTCATTGGATGCGCTTCTTGAAGAGGCTTTTGCTACCGTTCGTGAAGTATCGGTCAGAACCTTAGGTCTTCGCCACTTTGATGTGCAACTGATAGGCGGTATGGTGTTGCATGAAGGTAACATTGCTGAAATGCGCACCGGTGAAGGAAAAACACTGGTCGCGACTTTACCTGCGTACCTGAACGCGATCACAGGCCTTGGCGTGCATGTGGTCACCGTTAATGATTATCTTGCTAAGCGCGATAGTCAGTGGATGACACCCATTTATGAATTTCTAGGCTTGACGGTTGGTGTTATTTATCCCGACATGCCGCACCCCGAAAAACAAGCAGCTTACCGAGCCGACATTCTTTATGGCACCAATAATGAGTTTGGTTTTGATTATCTGCGTGACAACATGGCATTTTCGTTAGCTGATAAAGTGCAACGTGAAGTCAATTATGCGATTGTTGACGAAGTCGATTCGATCTTAATTGATGAGGCGAGAACCCCATTGATTATCTCAGGTGCCGCTGAAGGCAGTTCTGAGCTCTATTTGCGTATTAATAAGTTGATTCCACTGTTAAGTGAGCAAGCACCCAAAGAAGAAGGTAAAGAAGACGACGTTGAAGGCGATGGCGACTACATTCGGGATGAAAAGCAAAAACAAGCGCATTTAACCGAAGCTGGCCATCAACACGTTGAAGAGTTATTAACCAAAGAAGGTCTGATTGAGGCAGGGCAAAGTCTGTATCATGCCGGCAATATTATCTTGATGCACCATGTGATTGCGGCGTTACGCGCCCATGTTATTTTTAATCGTGATGTTGATTACATTGTTAAAGATAAACAAGTGGTTATTGTTGATGAGCATACAGGCCGCACCATGCAGGGACGACGCTGGTCTGAGGGCTTACATCAAGCCATTGAAGCAAAAGAAAATGTACCCATTCAACGTGAAAATCAAACGCTGGCTTCCATTACCTTCCAAAACTTCTTTAGGTTATATAACAAACTATCAGGAATGACTGGAACCGCTGATACTGAAGCGTATGAATTTCAGCAAATTTATAATTTGGAAGTGGTGGTTATTCCAACCAACCAAACCATGATTCGTGCCGATGAAGCGGATCTGATTTATTTGAGTGAAGCGGACAAATATCAAGCGGTAATTGAAGATGTAAAACAGTGTATAGCCCGAAAGCAGCCTGTATTGGTGGGCACGGCTTCCATTGAGGCGTCTGAGTTGCTCAGTGATTTGATGAAAAAGGCTGGCATTAAGCACCAAGTATTGAATGCGAAATTTCATGAACAAGAAGCACACATTATTGCTGAAGCAGGGCGTCCTTCGGTGGTTACTATTGCCACCAATATGGCTGGTCGCGGTACGGATATCGTCTTAGGCGGTAATCCTCATGCGGAGTTGGCGGCATTACCCGCTGATGCCAGCGAAACCGAGAAACACAAAGTAAAAAATGAGTGGCAAAAACGTCATGATGAGGTCATTCAATCAGGCGGTTTGCGGATTATTGGATCAGAACGTCATGAATCACGGCGTATCGACAATCAATTGCGTGGTCGAGCTGGTCGCCAAGGCGATCCGGGCAGCAGTCGCTTTTATCTGTCGCTTGATGATCATTTAATGCGGATTTTTGCCTCACAGCGCGTGGTGAATATGATGCGACGTTTAGGGATGCAACCTGGCGAACCCATCGAACATAGCTTAGTCACTAAAGCCATTGAAAATGCGCAACGTAAACTTGAAGGACATCATTTTGATATTCGGAAGCAGTTGCTTGATTATGACAATGTGGCGAATAATCAACGTAAAGTAATTTATTCACAGCGCGCAGTCATCATGGCAATGGATAATCCTAAAGACATTGTGGTTAACATGCGCGAAGAAGTACTCTCTAATCTGGTTGATAACTTTATTCCCCCACAAACGCTTGAAGATCAATGGGATCTGAAGGGATTAACAACAACACTCAACGAAGATTTTCAAGTACAGGCCGATATAAAAGAGTGGGTTGAACAGGATCATAGCTTGCAAGCTGAACAAATCAAGGAAAAATTAGCTGCCTTGTCTTGTGAGCGCTATGACGCCAAGGAAGCACAAATCGGGCGAGAGGTGATGACCCAATTTGAAAAATCAATCATTTTACAAACTTTGGATTTACATTGGCGTGAGCATTTAGCCGCGATGGATTATTTACGACAGGGCATTCATTTGCGTGGTTATGCGCAAAAAGATCCAAAACAGGAATATAAACGGGAAGCCTTTGATTTATTTACAACACTTTTAACCAGCATGAAATATGAGATTATTCGCCTATTAACTGCGGTTGAAATCCAAACTGAAGCTGATCTTAATGCAGTTGAAGCACAACGACGGGCAGAACAAGTACGAGGCATGAGTTTTTTACATCCTTCTGAGGATTACGATGAGCGCCAAGCTGATTTAGTGGAAAATAATGTAGTGCAGATTAGACGATCCGCGCAAAAAGTAGGGCGTAATGATAATTGTCCTTGTGGCTCTGGCAAGAAATTTAAACACTGTCACGGCAACATAGCGTGAGAATCAAAGTGGCAGTTGCGGTTATTTTCGATGATGAACAACGGCTATTAATTACGCGTCGCCCCTGGAATAAATCGTATGGCGGTTATTGGGAATTTCCAGGTGGTAAGCTCGAAGAAAATGAAGATCCCAAAACTGCCTTGGCGCGTGAGCTTCAAGAAGAAGTAGGCCTTCTGGTTATTACGAGCCAGCATCTGGGCGATGTATTGCACGATTATACAGACTCGCAGGTTCACTTAATTGTGTTTGCTGTGCATCAATTTGTAGGTGTGCCAAGTTGCCTCGAGTCTCAACTGGATTTGCGCTGGGTTAAACACGATGAATTAGTGGATTATCAATTTCCAGAAGCTAATTTAAAGATTATTAAAAGATTAAACCCTAACATACCGAGGTTGCGCTAATTCGATACTGTTCATCGAGTGTATTAATTGACTCTCTGAGCACCTCTGGATCTTGATTATTAAAAATAATATCATCCGCGATTTGTTTTCGAGATTCTTCATCAGGTTGTGATTTTAGTATGGCCATTGCGTCGTCTTTTGAGCATTTGTCACGTGTCATAATGCGTGTCAGTATTGTGGCTTTATCAGCGGTGATAAGTAATACTCGATTGATATAGAGGAACTCTTCTCGATTAAACAGTAGGGGAATTTCAATGACGCAATAGGGCGTTTTCACCGTCCGAATTTCTGCTTGAATTTGCTGTTTAATCAGAGGATGCAGTAGATTTTCCAACCATAGCCGTTTCTTGGGGTTTGAAAAAACAATGGATCGCAAGGCACGGCGATTCAGTTCACCCGTAGGCAAAAAAACACCGTCACCAAAATAGTTACGAATGGCTTGTAAAACCGCAGGTTCGAAATTAGTTATTTGTCGAGCAATGGCATCAGCACTAATCGTAGAAATACCTAAATCAGAAAAATAACCTAAGACGGTTGTTTTGCCACTCGCAATTGTTCCTGTGAGACCGACACAATACATTATTCGCCCATTGCATCATTTTGCGCATTGAGGTTGCGGCAAGTTATCATATTCATATAACACGATGCGGGAATATCACTATTATCTTTACAATAGGCAAGACCTGCCAATGCGGCATCATCACGCACAGCATACACATTGCTTGGCCAAATACTTGCAGCTCGGTCTAAAGCAACGCATCGCCACATGGGCCGTGTTGATTGACCATTAACAAAATGTTCGCAGTTTTTTTTAGATGTTTTGCAAGACTTTGGGTAAGCACTTTGTTTTTTGCAGGCGGCAAAGGATTCGTTAATCGCAGTGAGTTGATAATTACCATCAATAGTCCATACTTTACTTTCTGCATCAGTAGTAGTGCATTGCCAGAAATTGGTCGCCACACTAGGTTTTTCGGCCCAAATCAGCTGAGACAGTAATAAAAAAGAAGTAGCAAGCACGACGTGTACGATGATGTGTTTTTTCATGTTCCCTCACTTACCTAACACCCGACTGATGTAGCCTGGTTGCTTGCAACCGGGATCAGCAGCATTAAAGGTCCTGGTTGCAAGCAACCAGGCTACATCTACTTAGGACCAACGCTTCTTGGCCTTGACCGCCGCGCCGACCATTTATCAAAATATCGAATTCCCGGCGAAAGCCGGGATCCATGTTCATAGTGAGATCCATGGGCCCCGCGGTCGACGTCGCGGGGATTCGGTGGTCGGAACGGCGGTC
>Ga0155617_1144_pt1 | contig 28998 bp, 27 predicted proteins | sample RifCSPhighO2_12_FD_107274 | JGI IMG/M metagenome (GOLD analysis project Ga0155617, IMG submission 107274) | Legionellales bacterium RIFCSPHIGHO2_12_FULL_42_9
AATTTATTACGGATAATCCCTGCATTAGCCATGAGCTCAGCGACTTTATGTTGATCATAGTTAGCAATGATTTTAGCCTCAAAATTATCAAAACAAGCACGGAAGTTTTCGCGTTTTTTTAAAATAGTCAGCCAATTTAACCCCGCTTGCATGCCTTCCAAAATCAAAAACTCAAATAATAAGCGATCATCATAAATAGGCACACCCCATTCACAATCATGATAATTCAAATACAAAGGATCATCGTTAACCCAGGCGCAGCGTGTTTTCATCAAAAATAAATCCTTTGACTGCTTTAAAATTTATAGTACCGTTTTTTCTAAATTAATAAGCCATTCTTGTAATCACTTTCAAATCGGATTAACTTTACTCTACGCTGAAAGGATATAACGCAATTATTTATCGTTTCTGTTAAATTTAACCGTTTCTTCCGAACCACTTGCCATATGCCCCGCGCTATAGGAGTGCGCGCCACTGCCTGCAAGCCGGCCTTTATCAACAATTAAATACTCATCGCGAATGGGTTGTCCCTCAAAGTAACACTCAAGCATTTCACGCACACCTGCTGCATACCTAGCTTGTGCAGAAAGCGTTGTACCAGCCACATGAGGCGTCATTCCATGATGTGGCATGGTTCGCCATGGATGGTCTTTGGAGGGTGGTTGAGGAAACCATACATCCCCGGCATAGCCAGCAAGTTGCCCACTCTCTAGAGCCCTTACCACGGCATCACGCTCACAGATTTTTCCCCGTGCCGTATTCACAAGATAAGCGCCGTGTTTCATCTTGCTTATCAACGTATCGTTAAACAAATGTTCCGTTTCAGGATGAAGAGGACAGCTTAAGGAGACAATATCGCAGAGAGGAACCATCGATTCAACGTTGGCATGATAAGTCAAGCCTAGTTCTTTCTCAGTTTTTTCAGGGAGCCGATGACGGTCGGTATAATGAAGTTTTACATCAAACGGTTTTAATCGCCTCAAAGTCGCCAAGCCTATACGTCCTGAGCCAACTATACCAACCGTCATGCCCTCAATATCGTAGGCTCTTGTAACACAATCTGCAATATTCCAACCTTTATTAATCACCCATTGATAGGACGGAATATAATGATGCGCTAATGCCAAAATAACCATCACATTATGTTCCGCCACACTGATACTATTACAATAAGTGACTTCTGCCACCGTGACATTGTTCTCAATAGCGGCTTGCAGATCAACATGATCAGAGCCAATGCCTGCTGTAATTGCTAACTTTAATTGTTTCGCTTTGGCAATCCTTTCCGCGGTGAGATAAGCTGGCCAAAATGGCTGGGAGATAACAACCTCTGCATTCAACAATTCTTTTTCAAAACGAGACTCAGGGCCGTCTTTATCGGAGGTAACAATCAATGTATGGCCTTTGTTCTCAAGAAATTGACGTAATCCAAGTTCGCCAGAAACCGATCCCAATAAATGTCCAGGTTTAAAATCAATCGCCTGAGGTGTTGGTAAGCGCTGACCATCAGAATAGCGTTCAAGTGTTGGAATACCATCACGTGCATATGATTTTGGGTAACCATCAATTGGATCATCGTAAAGTACACATATAATCTTTGCCATACAGTAATCCCTTATAGTAAGTAAAAAATTCTAAATAAAATAAAGTGGCAGCTAGAATAAATAGTAGCTGGAATTTTGGAGTATATAAATCATACTCCAGATAGGTGATTAAATATTGAATTTTTTCATAAATGCGTCCATCGTAACCGCAAAGCATTCATGATGACTGAAACAGAACCCAATGCACAAGGGCAGGCGATAATTAATACGGAGACAGCGGCAATAAGACCATAGCTGAACGAGGGAGATGGCCCGAAAATCATCCATGCTATGAAAGCAACCACGGCAATAAGGATTACAATGGGCACAAACCAACCAGATACAGTATCAGTTAACCTCTGGATAGGGGCACGACTGCGCTCTGCATCACTCACCATTTGCACTATATGCGCCAACATCGTGTCGCTGCCAACATGCAGCGCTTTCATGACAAAGCTACCCGTCTGGTTCATTGTGGCGCCGATTACTTTTGCACCGACTACTTTAACAACCGGCATGGACTCACCTGTGACCATGGATTCGTCAACATGACTACGGTCCTCCTGAACTTCACCATCGACTGGTACTTTCTCGCCTGGTCGTACTCGCAGCAAATCACCTGGACGAACTTCATCGAGGGAAATTTCCTCTAAGTGACCATCTTTGGCAATTCGATGCGCACTCTCAGGCGTTAATTTTAATAAAGCGCGAATAGCACTACCTGTTTGCTCTCGTGCTTTTAACTCCAAAACTTGTCCTAACAAGACTAACGTGGTAATTACCGCTGCTGCTTCAAAATAGACGGCCACCACACCATGCTCATTACGAAAGGCCGCCGGAAATAATTGAGGAAACAAGGTTGCCACCATACTATAAATCCACGCCACACCAATGCCTATTGCAATCAATGTAAACATGTTCAAATGGCTTTTGAGTGATTTTACCCCGCGCTGAAAGAAAGGCCAGCCACCCCATAGCACCACCGGGCTAGCTAAAATCATCTGCAGCATCAATGAAACGCTCGCCGATATCCTATTGATTTGTCCATGCCCAGCCATCTCCAGGGCAAATACTGGCAAAGTCAATATTAATGTTATCCAAAATCGACGACGCATATCAATATATTCAGGGTTAGGTGCATCCATTGCCGCCACCGTGACTGGTTCTAGCGCCATACCACAAATAGGACACTGACCGGGACTGGATTGGCGGATCTCCGAATGCATAGGACACGTGTAAATAACAGCCTCACTTTCTGCAACAGGAACCTTGAGTTCATCATGCGTCTGATAATGGCAACAAGCATTTTTCTTTGGCTTTTCTGTATGGTCATGATGTTCATGCGTCATAAGCTCACCTATTCCTATTCCTATTTTTGAGCATCTCGTGATAAGTTTCACCCGAAGGGTCTCGTCTTAAAATTAGGACTCCATCCTATGCGTTTCATGTATTACTAAATTTGCAACAGAAGGCAATCATATCTCACTATGGTATAACTAAAAAATAAAATAAGAGAAACGCCATTCTCAACTTCTCCAAACTTACGTATTACCGTGGCTTGACCACGGTATCCATTCATACTCGACCATTTAATAGACCCCGTGGTCAAGCCACGGGGATTCGAGAAGTTGAGAATGGCATAAGAGAAGGATTGTTGCTATCCTGTTGCTATATTTGTGTTAGTTAAGTTCAAGTTCTATACTGAACAGGTACGCCTACTACACATACTAAGGATATCGCCATGAAGAAGCTAATTTTAGTGCTCATGATTGTAGCAAGCACATCAGTTATATCAGGCTGCTGTTCTATGGGTTGCGCGGGCTATACCTCAAACAGCAATTGTGGATGCAGTAGCTGCTGGTATTAGTGCTCTGCTTATTGGTTTCAAGTTTTACCTAAAAAATAGTCTGGGCTCTACGAACTAAACTAGACGTATAGGGGGTTTGCTCGTCAGTAATACTCTTTAACAGTTCGAAGCTCAGACTGTACTATTTACAGCTTTGTTTTTTTTAGTTTTTAATCAATCGAATCTTGAATCGCAGAAGCAACAACGTGTACACTGTTAATTAATTTGTTAATCGAACAAGACTTACAGGAAGGGGTCCACGTTGGCTACAATCATTGTTGTGACATCCGGTAAAGGGGGCGTTGGCAAAACGACTACTTCAGCAGCTTTTTCTTCAGGATTGGCATTACAAGGCCACAAAACTGTCGTGATTGATTTTGACATCGGTTTGCGTAATCTCGACATCATTATGGGCTGTGAGCGTCGGGTCGTTTATGATTTTGTTAATGTCATTAACGGTGAAGCCAATCTTAATCAAACGTTAATTAAAGATAAACGCATCAATAATCTTTTTATTCTTCCAGCGTCCCAAACACGGGATAAAGATGCCCTGAATATGGAAGGTGTTGAGCGCGTACTCACTGATCTTGCGAAAGACTTTGATTACATCGTGTGTGATTCGCCGGCAGGAATAGAAACTGGCGCTATGATGGCAATGTATTTTGCTGATCATGCGATTGTCGTCACCAATCCAGAAGTCTCGTCTGTCCGTGACTCTGACCGAATTCTTGGAATATTGGCAAGCAAAACAAAACGCGCCATTGAAAATAAAACCCCTGTTCAAGAGCATTTACTATTAACACGCTATGATATTGAACGTGTCGAACGCGGCGAAATGCTTTCTGTTGAAGATGTGACGGAAATTTTAGCAATCCCTTTAATCGGTGTTATCCCTGAATCTAAAGCCGTCTTAAAAGCATCTAATACCGGAACTCCAGTGATACTTGATGAAGAAAGTGATGCTGGTATCGCTTACCGTGATTCAATTAGCCGCTTTCTGGGTGAAACTAAACCCATGCGTTTTGTAAGTCATGAGCGTAAAGGACTACTACGACGACTATTTGGTAAAAACAAGGAGGACGTTCCAGCATGAGCCTGTTTAGCTATTTAAGGAAAAGACATAACACTGCTTCTGTTGCAAAAGAACGTTTACAAATTATTATTTCTCATGAGCGATCACAGCGAAACACGCCTGATTATTTACCTCAGTTAAAAGAAGAAATTTTAAACGTGATTGCTAAATACATTCCTGTTAGTCGCGATAAAGTGAGTGTTAATTTGGAACGGACCGGGGATAGTGCTATCCTTGAGTTAAACGTCACCATACCTGAAGATAGCTACTCATAGGAACGTCTCTATTCGATGTTATCTATCGCCTGAAAAATCATCTTTGCAAGTAACTCTGGGGATTCCATTGGTAACATGTGAGTTCCTTTCATTTTTATGCAATGAATATTGTAACGTTGTTGCATGTACTGAACGTCAAGCCGACTAACCACTGTACTTTGATCACCATACATCAGTATCACCGGAACACTTAACTGCTTGATATAATACGGCAAATGATGCGGTAACGTTCGAAAAATTAAATACTCAATCTGCGGATCAAAACGCAGTTGATAGCCCTCTTTGGTTTGTTCTACACCAAAACGCATAAAATCTTGCAAGCATGCCTCAGTAAATGTTCTAAATAACGGTTTTTCTTTTAAATACTGATAAAGCGTCTCTTGTGACTGCCAATATTGCCGTCTACGGCGAGCAGCTCGCGCAGGAGTAATGTTGTCAATAACTCCCAACGATTTGGCAAGTCGTACAACTCTAGACTTGAGCTGGTTAAGAATGGGCGCATCAATCATCACAACCACTTTAAACAACTCAGGTTTTTCATGAGCGGCTAAAAAAGTCAGGACACCACCTAAAGAATGCCCAACAGCAATAATTGGCGCCGTACTCTCTCTTAGAAAATTTTGTTGTTGAATAGTATGAATAAGCTCATTAACCAGACAATGCCAATTTTCAGTCACTGGAAATTCAGGATTATGTCCAATTCTATCAATATAAGTACACTGATAACGGGTTTGTAATGCCTTCAGTAGTTGGCTGTAGCATAAGGCAGGAAACCCATTACCATGCGCAAAATGAAGCATATACTCCTCAGACTTCAAGCTTAAACTGTCACACTCAAGAACGCACCAGTTGATTACCTTCTTGTTTAACGACATAAACTGCATATGAAAAACACAGAATCATCAAAATTAGCAGTATCGGTCCCACAAACGCACCACCAATAGTCGTCGCAAGTGAAACAAACGATAAGGTGACCGCAGGAGTTGCCGAGACGATAAACAAACGACATGCTTGCTTATAGGTCAGTGATTTTTTAATAAATAATTTAGCACCTAATTGCGCCATAAAGGTAAAAATAAGAAAGAAACACAGATAAAGTGTAAAAAAAGTCGCGGCCACTGTGGGGAAAAATAGGAAATCAGAGGCCCATTTTACTCGCTCAATACCCACTGATTGCACCCATTCATTTCCATCAAATATCTGATTCATTCCTTTATCAAATGGCTCTGCGAACACATCACCTGTTTCGGCTGCCGAATAATTATTAGTGTAAAATTGTGGAACAGGAAGACGATAAAGAAATTGATCCCGGGTAATCAGCATGGTCAAATTAGGATTGGTTTTATCAATCATAGTCACTTCTCCTGTGGTATCAATGATTAATACAACCTTTCCCTCTTTATTTTTGATCCGATACGGCATAGGCTTATCCAAGGAAACCTTACCATTTTGCACATACAGTTTCGGGATTTCCTTTAATGGTGCGATAATTTGTGCTTCATAAAATGAGTTAAAATCATAGGCCAGACGTGCGCTCAATGGAAATGTCGTAATGCAGATGAGTAATAACAAATAGCCAATCCCTAACCCTTGCCAACGCTTTGCAACATCAACATAAAGTCGCCCACTAAAAAAAGAAAGATAGAGTGCTTGCCAATATCGAAAAAATGGTGCATCAACATCGCGTAGTGCTGTTCCTGCTTTAACTTTAGCTGTTTTTGCCATCAGACCATCCCCCTATTCGTTTTCCTGTTTCACCATGAAATAAATTAGCTTTGTCAATCAAGAACCGAACTGCCAGATTATCACAATCAATTGCCTTACCAGAAGGAATTCTTACTGTAAACGTTGCTCTGCCACACGTCGTTCGGGTATGAATGAGCTTATCGGCACCCATGTCATCGATGAATTCAACCGATACAGGGATTGAGTCAGCGTGTTGTTGGTTCGTTATAAGCTCCACGTATTCAGGTCTTACCCCCAAAATCACCTCGTCACCTGATTTTATCGACTGTTGCGCGTTGGGCAATGGCAATGAAGGTCCTAAATCCATGATGAACCGACCATTCTCATAATCAACTACTCCGGGCAAAAAATTAGTTGAATAATGACCAGTAAATTCCGCCACAAAAAGCGAGGCGGGTTCATGGTAGAGCATCTGCGGGGTTCCGACTTGTTCAATCTTGCCATTATTCAAAATGACAATACGAGTCGCCATCGTCATTGCTTCTGTTTGATCATGGGTCACATAAATGCAAGTCGTCTTTAATGCTTGATAAATTTTCTTAATTTCATAACGCATCTCAGTGCGTAATTTGGCATCCAAATTAGACAATGGCTCATCAAACAAAAAAACGGCCGGCTGTCGAACTATCGCGCGTCCCATCGCCACGCGTTGTTTCTGCCCACCTGAGAGTTCTCGTGGCTTGCGGCTTAAAAATGGTGTTAATTGCAGCATTTCAGCTACTTTAGCAACACGTACTTTAATTTCACCGATTTTGACCCGACGCATTTTTAAGCTGTACGCCATATTATCAAAAACACTCATATGCGGGTATAAGGCATAGCTTTGAAAAACCATGGCCATATCACGCTGTGGTGCTGGAATTTCATTAACACATTGCTTATTAATTGAAATTTGACCGGAAGTCGGCTCGTCTAATCCTGCAATTAAACGCAATAAGGTCGATTTACCGCAACCAGAAGGACCAACCACCACTACAAACTCACCCTTTTCAATACTCAAATCGATTTTATCTAAAACGCTGTGTTGTCCATAGTGTTTTGAAACCTCAACTAAATTAACGGTTGCCATCAATGGATTAACCCCTTTTCAAATCCTCGCTGCATAATAAGGACCACCAAACAAGGTGGGAACATCGCAATTAATGCCACACACATAATATAGTGCCACTGTGGAACTTGATCCGCGACTCCAGCTAAATAACGTATTCCCATCACAATGGTTGACATACTACTATCCGTTGTACTCACTAATGGCCACAAGTATTGATTCCAACCATAAACAAATAAAATAAAGAAAAGTGCAGCAATTTGTGAGGCTGATAAGGGCAATAAAATATCGCGGAAAAAACGCCAAGGCGTTGCCCCATCTAATTTGGCTGCATCCACTAACTCGCTTGGGATTGTTTTAAAAAACTGTCGAAATAAAAACGTCGCTGTTGCCGATGCCATCAACGGCAGCGTCAAACCCGTGTAGGTGTTTAACCAGCTAAACGAGGCCAGCACTTGAAATGTGGGCACTATGCGCACTTCAACCGGCAACATCATGGTTGAAAAAATTAACGCAAAAAAGAATTTCTTCCCGGGAATGGTAAAATAAATCAACGCAAAAGCGGAAGAAACCGCCAAAATAATCTTGCCTGCGGCAACTAAAAAAGCCATCACAAAACTATTGAACAAGAGAGTAGCAACTGGTGGTCCTAATGTTTGTGAGCTCCCTGTAAATAAGACCATTTTCAGATTATGAACTAATTGCGTTCCCGGCACTAGCGGGATTGGCGCATGAGATAAGGCTTGTGCAGAATGGCTTGCAGCAACCAAAGCCAAATAAAACGGAATAAATAATAATAAGGTAAAGCTAATTAAGAATAAATGCACTAGGATCTGTTTATAATAACGCAGAAACTTCATTCGTAATGCACCCTTTTTTCTAAATAACGAAATTGCACTAAAGTCAGTAGCGTAACTACCACCATTAGTATCACCGATTGCGCCGATGAGCCACCCGGATCCATGTTCACAAAGCCGTCGTTATACACTTTATAAATCAAGGACGTTGTATTATTTTCAGGACCGCCGCTCGTCATCACATCAATGATGCCAAAGGTGTCAAAAAAAGCATAGATCATGTTCATCACAAACAAGAAAAAGGTAGTCGGCGATAACAACGGAAAAATAATTCGCCAAAATCGCTGCCATGTTGAAGCGCCATCTAAAATAGACGCTTCGATAAGTGTTTTCGGGATTGCTTTTAATGCCACAAAATAAAAAAGGAAATTATAGCTAAACTGCTGCCAACTCGCGGTTAAGATAACCACGAAAAATGCTTGGTTGATATTTGTTAAGTAATTAAAATGAATGCCTACTTGATGGAGAAAGTAGGTTAACCAACCGAGTGTTGGCTGACAAAGGAAACGCCATAGAATGGCCGCAACGGCCGGTGCTACTGCATAAGGACACAACAACAAGGATTTATACCAGATCTGACTCTTTTGTCGCTCATTGACAAAGAAAGCGAGCAATAGGCCCGTTCCAATCGTAAAGCACGTCACAATTAATCCAATGGTTAAGCTCACAACCAGCGCTTTAATAAATCCGGGATCAGTGAGCAAATCAATGTAATTTTGTAATCCTGAAAAACGATGATGTAAACCAAACGCATCACTAAAAAACAAGGATTGAATAATTGCATTGCAAGAAGGCCAAATGAAGAACACCAGCGTCACAATCAATTGGGGCACAAGAAAAAGAAACGCTTGTTTTTTATGCCGAATAAAATGATCCATTTAAAACCGCTTCCTTAATCACCCTATCAATCGCCATCAAGATCTCCAATAAGGGTTTAATTTTATCCAACGGCCAACTGTTTGGTCCGTCACTTAATGCCTTATCCGGATCCGGGTGCGTTTCCATGAAAATCCCTGCAATTCCAGCAGCAACAGCAGCACGCGCAAGCACCGGAATAAATTCGCGTTGCCCACCTGATGTGCCATTATTAGCTCCCGGTAATTGCACTGAGTGTGTGGCATCATAAATAACGGGGCAACCGGTGTTGCGCATAATTTGTAATGAACGCATATCTGACACTAAATTATTATAGCCAAAACTTGCGCCGCGTTCGCACACCATAATTTGTTCGTTGCCGGTTGCCCGCGCTTTAGCAACCACCTGCTTCATTTCCCAAGGCGATAAAAATTGACCTTTTTTTATGTTGACCGGAATATTCATCGCCGCCACTTTTTGAATAAAATTCGTTTGTCGACACAAAAAAGCGGGGGTTTGCAACACATCAACCACACTCGCTACCTCAAGCAGCGGTGTGTCTTCATGGACATCAGTTAAGACGGGGACACCGACTTGTTTTTTGACTTTCTCAAGAATCATCAAGCCCTTTTCAAAACCAGGCCCGCGATAACTGTTCATTGACGACCGATTCGCCTTGTCAAATGAAGACTTATAAATAAATGACAGCTTTAATTGCGCGCACAATTCCTTGAGATAGCCCGCTGTTTCAATAGCAAGTTCTTCGCTCTCAATGACGCAAGGTCCTGCAATTAAAAACAAAGGCTCGGAAAGACCGACCGTAAAATCACCTAATTTCATACTGCGTGTTCCTTTTTTTGCTGTGGATGTCGTCCTGCCATAACAAACGCGTTAAATAATGGATGCCCATCGCGAGGCGTTGAGGTAAATTCAGGATGAAATTGGCAAGCAACGAACCAAGGATGATTAGGCAACTCAATCATTTCAACTAAATTATTATCTGCCGAATGCCCAGCGACCACTAAACCACCCTCAACTAATTGTGACACAAATTGATTGTTAATCTCATAACGATGGCGGTGACGTTCAACTATTTCAGCCTGACCATAGATAGTTTGCGCTAAGGTATTGGGTACTAAACGACACTTTTGCGCACCTAAACGCATAGTACCACCCAAATCACTCTGTTCATCGCGAACATTGATACGCCCATCCGCTTCTGCCCACTCGCTAATCATCGCAATGACCGGATAAGGTGTATCCTTATCAAATTCAGTCGAATTGGCATGTTCAAAACCAAGGACATGACGTGCATATTCAATCACCGCTGTTTGCATGCCCAGACAAATTCCCAAGAATGGAATATTATTTTCTCGTGCAAAACGAATGGCCTCAATTTTTCCTTCAATACCACGCCCACCAAAACCACCGGGAACAAGAATTGCATCCACGGAGTTCAACACTGAAGTCCCCTCTTTTTCGATGACTTCAGCATCAATGTACACAATTTTAACTTTCGTTTGCGTATGAATCCCCGCATGATTTAAAGCCTCATTCAAGGATTTATAAGCATCACTTAAATGTGTGTATTTACCAACCATCGCCACGTGTATGGTTGTGGTTTGACGTTTTTGCGCGGCAACTACGGCTTTCCACTCATGCAAATCAGCAGGCTTGGCCTCTACCCCCAATTTACGCAGAACAATATCGTCCAAACCTTGCTGATGTAAAATCATTGGGATCTGATAAATACTCTCGGCATCTTGCAGTGGTATTACGCCATCTTTCTCCACATTGGTAAACAAGGCAATTTTGTCACAATCACTGGCTGCCAACGGTTTTTCTGAACGACAAATTAAGATATCCGGCTGAATACCAATGGATCGAAGTTCTTTCACCGAATGTTGTGTCGGCTTGGTTTTTGTTTCGCCAGAGGTCGCAATATAAGGCACTAAGGTCAGATGAATGAATAAGGAATGCTGACTGCCTAATTCCATCCGCATTTGACGAATGGCTTCTAAAAATGGTAACGACTCAATATCACCCACAGTGCCACCAATCTCAACCATAGCAATATCAAAGCCTGCTGCCCCAGAAACAATAGAACGTTTGATTTCATTGGTAATATGCGGAATGACTTGCACAGTTGCACCAAGGTAATCACCTCGACGTTCTTTTTTAATGACTGATTCATAAATCTTACCTGTCGTAAAATTATTTCGTTTCGTCATCATAGTGCGAACAAAACGTTCGTAATGACCCAAATCCAAATCCGTTTCGGCGCCATCTTGTGTTACAAACACTTCGCCATGTTGCACAGGACTCATGGTGCCTGGATCAACATTAATATAAGGATCGAGTTTAATTAAGGTTACGCGCAATCCTCGCGCTTCAAGAATGGCGGCTAACGATGCCGCTGCAATCCCTTTTCCTAAAGAAGAGACAACACCACCAGTCACAAAAATATAATGGGTCGTAGCGCTCATGAATTATTCCGTACATTCTGAAGCTGTTGGAGAACACGGTACATGTCGATAGCACAATCAGCAGCTGATGTGCCTTTATGGCCATGAGATCCACCCAGCCTATCGAAAGCCTGCTCTTCATTCTCGGTCATCAGCACTTCAAAAATAACTGGCACGTGATAGTCCAAAGCCACGCGCTGACATCCATAATTAATTTGTTCAAAAACACAATCATAATGATCGGTTTCACCGTATATTACTGAACCTAGGGCGATGATCACCGAGGCTTGTTTATTTTTAGCAATATGTGCCGCAGTGATAGGGATTTCGATAGCTCCCGGCACTTCCACTAATAAAATATCGTGTTCCAGAACACCACGCTCAAGTAACCGTGCAACTGCCCCGTCTTTCAATGCGCTAGTGATTTCCTGATTAAACAAACTAACCACTATTGCAATCGGAAATGACGGTACTTTAAATTCATCAGAACTGCCTATTCTATTCATAGATTAATCCTAATCGATCGATAAATAATGCCCTAGTTTCTTTTGCTTCGTACTTAAATAGTGCCTATTTTGCGGTGTAGGCGCTATCTTAAGCGGAATTCGTTCACTGACTTCAATACCAAAGCGCTCCAATGCATTCACTTTATGCGGATTATTGGTGAGTAAGCGTAAAACGTCTATGCCCAAATAGTTCAATATTTGATAAGCGACGGCGTAATCCCGATTATCAACTGGAAGACCTAATTGTAAATTAGCGTCCACCGTATCAAATCCTTCCTCTTGTAAAGCATATGCCTTCAGTTTATTCGCCAACCCTATTCCTCGCCCTTCTTGGCGTAAATAAATGATGACACCACCTTGTTCACCAATCAACGATAAACTTTGAGAAAGCTGGGCACCACAATCACACTTGGCCGAACCAAACACATCACCAGTAACACATTCGGAATGAATACGCACTAAAGGAACCTGATTAGGAACAAGAGGCGCTTTTACTAGGGTAAAGTGCTCCGCAGCATCCGATGGGCTCTTAAAAACAGTCATGATAAAATCACCCTTGTTTTTAATAGGGAGTGTTGAAGTCGCTACCGGTAGAATGCTGTCGTCATTCGCAATTTGAAAATCATGGGTACTCATGAACAAACCTCTTGGTGTAACTGCCCCGATAGAGCTAATTGATGAGCAACAATTCGCGCCAAATAATCAAACTCAACATTAAAACAGTGCCCTAATTTTAATTGATGGAACGTCGTTTTTTCTAGCGTATGAGGTATCAACATCAGTTTGATTTCACACCCTTTAACTTCATTAATAGTCAAACTCACTCCATCTAGCGTAATACTGCCCTTGGCAATGAGATACATCGCAGCGGAAGAGAGGGCAAAATTTGACACCGTAATGTCAAGACAACCACCAAACTCTTGCAACGCTGTCAAAACAGCCACTGTATCCACATGCCCGGTGACATAATGTCCACCAAATCGACCTGAAGCGCCCATTGCTCGCTCAAGATTCACCGTGTCGCCTTTGCAAAGCACCGCCAAATTAGTGCATTTTAAGGTCTCCTCTGATAAATCGAAGGCTAATAGCGGTTTTTCCACGTCCAACAAGGTCAAACAAACCCCATTCACTGCAATACTTTCTCCGCTTGCAAGCTCTGGCAGTAAAGCATCGATAACTAAACGATTACCCCCTGTCACCACCGTATTCGCAATAACCTGACCTTGTCTTTCAATTAATCCGGTAAACACACATCCCCCAACTCCCACTCAACTCGCATAACCATATTATCCAGTGTCGCTTGCCAATGAATTTGATGTTTATTTTTAAAAAATGCGTCATTTTGATAGGCAGATACTGCCTGTTCACCAACTATTTTTGGAACTAAATAGATATAAGTTCTATTAACCAACTTTAAAGCATGCAAGGCTCCAAATAATTGTCCACCCGCCTCAACCCACACATCATGGTAACCAATCTCGCCTAGGATTTTAATCACGGAAACGAGACAAAGTTGCCCATGCAAAACCGGCACTGCATGATAACGACACTGATCCATTTTTTTAGACACCGACAACGCTTCATCATGAAAAATATGACACTGCTTCGCGTTACTAAAAACTAATTCACGTCCGGTTAATTGTAATTGCCTATCAAGGATTGCCAACACCTTACCTGTCTTACGATTATTGAGATTATGGGGCTTATTAAGCCGCACATCTAAAGACGGATTATCCGCCAAAATCGTTCGGGCAGTCGTTAAAATAACATCCGTATACAAACGTTGCAGATGGGTGAACTCAGCACATTGGGCATTGGATAATTGCAGCCGCTCGCCATTAACACCAGCAATTTTCCCATCCAGTGATTGCGCAATTTTAGCGGTAACCCAAGGCCTTTTCGTATCAAACCAATGCTGATAACTTTGATAAAATAAATCAATTTCAGGCAACGGATAATGGATTACTTCAATCCCTTTTTCCTCCAAAATATGCGGCGTATTGTTTTTGACAACAAGCGGATTAGGATCGCGAAAGGCAAAAACAACTTTGTTAATGCGATGGTTGATAATGGCATCAACGCAAGGCGGCGTGCGTCCCCAATGATTACAAGGCTCTAAAGTAACATAAAGGGTTAAATCAGTAAGACCGCCTGCAGGTAATTGGTCCAAGATCAGTTGCTCAGCATGCAATTGGCCTGCACCAGGGTGAAATGCTTTCGCTATAATTTGCTGATTATGCACCAATACAGCGCCAACACTAGGATTCGGTGAACAAATACCTCGACCTAGCCAGACAAGGTCCAATGCCGCCAGCATAAAATCTTTGTGCATAATTAAGTCAATAAGTTAAAATAAGAACATGATAACAAAATATTCAATTCTTGAGTAGTAAATCTTTTTAAACATTGGATAAGGCTGCATGAATGTATGTAACACTCTAGATTCGTGCTTTGACATAGATCTCACGTAAACCTTTGTATTCAATTGGGGCTTTGAAATAAATTCAATTCTCTCAAACCCTAGATTAAACTCCAATCATATTTTGAATATACCCACTTCGCGCATGATGAGTATACTCGACAATTCAATCCAATTCACGTTATCCTTTCGTTTATAGAACAAGATAACCGGAGAACGCGTGTGTATTTAGCAGGTTTTGGCAATTATCATCAAACTGAAGCAACTGCAGGTGCCCTACCTCCAGACCAAAACTCACCACAACAATGCCCGTTAGGTCTTTATGCGGAGCAATTAAGTGGCAGTGCCTTCACCAGATCTCGTCATCTTAATCTAAGAAGCTGGCTGTATCGAATAAAACCTTCGGTCGTGCAGGGTGATTACCAACTGTATAGCAAAAAACCGTTGTTGGTCTTGGAGGAGCGACAAGCACCAAACCCTTACCGCTGGTCCGCGTTCACTCATCCAAACAAAGCCATCGATTTTATCGATGGCTTAATTCCCATTGCTGGAAATCACCTAGTTAGCACCTTTATTTACCAATGTAATCAATCCATGCACGATCGTTTTTTTAGCACGAGTGATGGCGAGTTACTGTTTGTACCCTACCTTGGTGATGTCTTAATGTTCACGGAATTTGGTAACTTATCAATAGTCCCTGGCCAAATTGCCGTCATTCCTCGCGGTATAAAATTCCGCATCGAACTGATGAGCCCAATTGCCTGTGGTTATTTATGTGAAAACCGTGTAGCACCACTCACCCTGCCCCAACTTGGTCCCATTGGTGCTAATGGCTTAGCCAACCCGCGTCATTTCCTTTACCCCAAAGCTGCTTATGAAGAAAGTCACACTCAAACAACGTTAATTTGTAAATATCAAGGTCATTTATGGACAGCAAAGAGTGATCATTCGCCACTTAATGTCATGGCCTGGCATGGCAATTATGCGCCCTATTGTTATGACTTGTCTTTATTTAATACTATTAGCTCAGTCAGCTTTGATCACCCCGATCCGTCAATTTTTACCGTATTAACTTCTGAAAGTACAACACCTGGAATAGCCAACCTTGATTTTGTGATTTTTCCCTCACGCTGGATGGTGGCTGAACACACCTTTAGACCGCCTTATTTCCATCGTAATGTCATGAGTGAGTTGATGGGATTGGTCAAAGGCGAATATGATGCAAAAAAAGAAGGATTTATGCCTGGCGGAATTAGTATTCACAATTGCATGGCTGGTCACGGCCCCGACAACGACTCCTATCAACAAGCCATTAATGACCCATTAAAACCCGTTCACTATGACAACACCTTGGCTTTTATGTTTGAATCTTGTGAACCTTGGAATGTCACGACAACCGCGTTTAAAAGCAAAAATCGCCAATTGGACTATAGCCATTGTTGGCAAGATTTGCCGGCACACTAACAGCACACTGACTCATTAACAAAAAGGCGTGCATAAAACCAGTGTCTTCAGGGAAAATGGGTATATACGAAAAACGATGGATTTATTTGCATAAACAAATCAAGTTGTTGTATAATTGCTCATTCCGACGTAATGTAAGGTGAACAAATGAGCTGTAATTTTTTTAAAACCCGTGCTACTAAGTGGGCTTCTATTATGGCCGGCATTTTCTTTGCTGGGGGTGTCGGTACTTCTGCCGCACTGTCATTAAAACTTGCAGGGCTATGTTCATCCGCAGTGACATCTTTTATAACAACTATAGGTACAACCCTCGTCATCCCAACATTGACCGGCGTTGTTACCGTTGAGGATTATACGACTCCTTTCACCCTTAACAATGTCACTTTCGCGTTACCTGACAATTTGCTGGATCTTATCAATAGTACTGACGAGTTACCCACTTATTGTTTCGCTATCCCGCTCACACTTGGCTTAGTTGTGACAACAACATTTTCCTTAGCGTTATACAGCGCAATCGCTACTGCCATACATATTCATGATCAGCAAGATGAACAGCATCCTAGAAATGGGAACTCAGAGGATAATGACGAGCCATTAGCAGCATTAGTCGTTTAGAGTTCATGATCGAGTTTATATACTGCGTGCCATAGGCATTTTCATTGATCAAGTGTAAAAATTTGATCAATGAATTTCAGGTTAAAATAAATCATCATGAGTGATCCCGACCCCTTCAAGTAATTTTCGCAACGATTTCAACGCTTCGACTTGAATTTGCCGAACTCGTTCTCGCGTTAATTCAATGGACTCACCCACCTCTTCAAGGGTTGACTTATCATAGCCACGCAAACCAAATCGACGTGCAATCACCTCACGTTGATTCTCACTCAACTGATCGAGTAAGGATTCAACATGCAACCGTAGATTGTCATTGGTTAATAGATCGGCTGGATTAACACTGTTTTCATCAGCAAGGGTATCTAATAGCGACTTGCTGTCATCAAATCCAATTGGCGTATCGACTGATGCTACTTTGTCATTAAAACCCAACAGCTTTTCGACGTCTTCCAAGGGTTTATCCACTTGCTCTGCAATTTCCTCAACAGAGGGCTCATGATCCAATTTTTGAGTCAACTGCCTCGCTGCGCGCAAATAGACATTCAGTTCTTTAACAATATGGATAGGCAGCCGTATTGTTCGTGTTTGATTCATAATCGCCCGTTCAATGGTTTGTCTAATCCACCAAGTCGCATAAGTTGAAAAACGAAAACCGCGTTCTGGATCAAACTTTTCAACTGATCTCATCAAGCCCAAATTACCCTCCTCAATCAAATCAAGCAACGGTAATCCACGATTTAAATAGCGACGAGATATTTTAACAACAAGCCGTAGGTTCGACTCGATCATTTTTTTTCGACCGGCAACATCGCCTTTCAGCGCCAAGCGCGAATAATGACGTTCCTCTTCAGCACTAAGCAAGGGGGAAAAACCGATTTCACTTAAATAAAGTTGTGTTGCATCCATTGCTTTTGCAACCGTTTTATCATCCGAATAGATGGCGAAAATTTCTTCTTCTGGCTCTTCAGCAAATACCGTCTCAACCACGTCCTCTACATTGGCTTCAACCTCAAAACTATTAGAATCCTCATCCAAATTCTCATCCAATAATAAGGATTTATCGGAAGATTCTGCCTCGTCAAACTCCTCTTTTGCAACTCTTGCATCGATTGATTCGTCTTGAGCGCGCATAATGTCACCTGTTATCTTTTATCACCATTAGTGTTTTATTTCATACCGTCACCCCGCTTCAAATAGTTCAACGGGTTAACGGGCTGACCTGACCGTCTTATTTCAAAATGAACACCCCAAAAACGCCGATCAATAACACCCACTTCCGCAATTCGTTGTCCGGCATTGATGTGTTGTTCTTCATGTACTAAATTATGGGCATTATTACCATAAGCAGTCAGAAACTGGCTGTTGTGCTTGATAATAATTAAATTGCCATACCCTCTCAAACCACTCCCCGCATAAGCAACAACTCCTGAAGCCGATGCATAAACCGCTTCTCCTTTCTTACCTGCAATATCTATGCCTTTTTTTCCTTGGGAGGGAATATAACCCGCAACAACTCGCCCATGAAGCGGCCAATACCAATTTCCATTGTGACGAAATTGCAACGCACGAGAACTCGTATTTGACCGCAACGTAGCATAAGGTGACGATTTAGAGGACGTTAGCGTTCGCTCTAAAGGATAATCAGGCCAGACTCTCTGAATGGAATTTTGTGAGGAATGTGGATACTGTAGACGTATAATTTGCCCAACCCGCATGGCATAGGGGCTCTCTAAGTGATTGTACGCTGCTAGTTTTAGATAATCTTTATCATAACGAAAGGCAATGGCGTAGAGGGTTTCCCCTTGCTGTACTCGATGCACAGACTGATTTGTATTTTGAACCGCCCACTGCGAATCAACAACCGGCGCAAGTTCGACGGGACCATCACACCCCATAAGCAATAGCATGAGTGTTGCAAGTACGATACTCAATGTAAATCGAATCATCATCCATTAACCCTCATCGAGAAGCGTAGCCCGGTTGCTTGCAACCGGGAAGTTCATCGCATTGGAGATCCTGGTTGCAAGCAACCAGGCTACACGAGTTGCCCTAAAATCGAGAAGCGTAGCCCGGTTGCTTGCAACCGGGAAGTTCACCGCATTGGAGATCCTGGTTGCAAGCAACCAGGCTACACGAGTTGCCCTAAAATCGAGAAGCGTAGCCCGGTTGCTTGCAACCGGGACGTTCACCGCATTGGAGATCCTGGTTGCAAGCAACCAGGCTACACGAGTTGCCCTAAACACGCCGCTAACTGATCAAATATTGCATAATGAGTCATATCCAACTGGAGCGGTGTTACTGATGCATAGCCTTGATTAATTGCATGAAAATCCGTACCTAAACCGGCATCCGCCTCGGGTCCCGCTTGACCAACCCAATAAATAGTCTTGCCGCGTGGATCTTCCATTTTAATAATCGGCTCAGCAGCATGACGTGTGCCCAATCGGCTCACTTGCAAGCCTTTAATTTGTGCTAACGGACAGTCCGGCACATTCACATTCAAAAGCGTTCGAGCAGGTAATTGATTGTTGACTATCTTCAATGCCAATTGATGAGCAAGAACAGCCGCTGTCTCATAGTGTTTACCCTCCTCATAAACCATCGACAGTGCAATGGAGGGGATCCCAAAATTACAGCCTTCCATTGCTGCTGCAACTGTTCCGGAATACAAGATATCATCGCCTAAATTTGAGCCATGATTAATACCCGAAACGACCAAGTCAACTGGCTCGTCTAATAAACCCGTTAAGGCCAAGTGCACGCAATCCGTAGGCGTCCCTTCAACGCTGTAAAAACCATTATCCAAGCGAAGGACTCGTAACGGCCTCGATAAAGTGAGCGAGTTACTCGCGCCACTGCGGTTACGATCAGGTGCGACCACAATCACCTCGCCAAGTTTTGCCATTTCATTGGCAAGGGCTACGATTCCTGCTGCATAAACACCGTCATCATTCGACACTAATATTCTCATAGATTATTTCCCCGGCGACTCTAACCATTGGACAATAGCCAAGTATTCAGCAATTTTTTGTTTTTCTTGCGCGATTTCTGTATATAAACCGGATTGAGCTTTATTTTTCTTAAAATCACGCTCAAGCTCTGCGAGTTTAGCTTCGGAAGTCAAGATAGTATTTCCAAAACCTTGCGGATCCCGTTGTAATTGATAAGCAAGGGTATTCACCTCATCCGCAATCTTTATAAGCTCAGCACATGCTATCTGCCTTGGATGAGAGTCAGGACAATTTTTTAATGCTCTCTGCAGTGCTTTAGGATGCAAACGATAATACCGCACGTCCTCTGACGACGCACAAGCTATTAGCGAAAGAGCCAAACTAACGAATATAAAATACCGCATTATGAATAATCTCTATAATTTACCATACACAAAGAACTACAAATGCTATCATATGCACGCCGGCTAAACTATTTTTAACACAATAAAATTATTAGATTAAAAACCATGCTTAATTTTAAAATTTCAAATAATAAACAAACAGGCGAACAGTTTGTCGAGACAACCTTGAGTGGGAAATCGTTGCTGACTATACCGCAATTAAACAAAGGTACGGCGTTTAGCCATAAAGAGCGGCGCGACTTTGGCTTACTGGGTAAATTACCTCATCGTATTGAAACGCTTGACGAACAAGTCGAACGTGCTTACCTGCAGTTTTTAAGTTACAAAACACGCTTACAACAAAATATCTATTTAAATAACCTCCATGACAAAAACCAGGTTCTTTTCTATCAATTATTGAGTCAATATCTAGACGAAATGCTTCCTATTATTTATACCCCGATTGTAGGCACCGCGGTTAAACGATTCAGTCACGAATATCGGCAACCCCGAGGCTTATACATTGCTTATTCTGACATCCACTTTATTGATGAAATCATTACCAATCGCACCAATCCAGAAATTGATTTAATTGTGGTTACCGATGGCGAAGGCGTGTTAGGAATTGGCGATCAAGGCATAGGTGGCATGGATATTCCTGTTGCCAAATTAATGGTCTACAGCTTGTGCGGTGGCATTAATCCCACGCGCACGCTGCCTATTTTTCTGGATGTAGGAACCAATAACCAAGCACTACTGGATGATCCGCTTTACTTAGGTTGTCGTCATCCACGCATTGTAGGCAAAGACTATGACCAATTTATTGCCGCATTTGTGAATGGCATTCATCGCCATTTTCCAAATGCATTTCTGCATTGGGAAGATTTTGGCCGCGGCAATGCCAGGCGACTTTTAGATTACTACGAAGATAAACTCTGTACTTTTAATGACGACATTCAAGGCACGGGTGCCGTTACCTTGGCTGCACTGCTTGCTGCCTGCCATATTACTAAAAAAGAGCTTGCAGACCACCGTATTGTTATCTTTGGTGCAGGATCGGCCGGTACCGGCATTGCGGATCAACTCGTTGATGCATTATTGCTCAATGGATTAAGCAAAGACCAAGTGTATAAACGGTTTTGGCTAATTGACCGACAAGGCCTGTTATTGCAATCAGATAACACGCTGACAGTCGCACAACGCCCCTACGCTAGGCCCGATAGCGAGCTCGCCGCTGGTTCCTCAGATAAGACGCTGAGCGCTACCGTACAGCGCATCAAACCCACTATTCTCATTGGCTGTTCAGCCCAACCCGGCGCATTTTCACAAGCAATTATTGAGACTATGTCCGCCCACTGCGAGCGACCGATTATTTTCCCACTGTCAAACCCTGATGAAAAATGTGAAGCCACGCCTGCCGATATTTTGTCCTGGACAGACGGTCGCGCACTGATCGCCACAGGAACTGCCTTCCCTGCTGTTCATTATAAAGACCACTTAGTCCCCATTGCTCAATGTAATAATGCCTTGGTATTTCCAGGGATTGGCTTAGGAATAGTAGCTGTTGATGCAAAACGACTATCAAAAGGGATGATTTTAGCCGCTGCAGAAACGTTAGCCGCCCATTCACTGAGTCAACAAAGTAATTTTGCCCCACTATTACCCTCACTCAATGAAGCGCAAGTCGTCGCCAAGCAAATTGCTGTCGCCGTTGCAAACATTGCAATCCACGAAGGATTGGCCCAAAAAAATCAACAGACTGAGTTGACAACACTCATTGATACTCTCTTCTGGCGACCAAGCTACTTACCATTTCGTCGAACAATATCAACTCATAACGACAGCATTCACTCCAATGAGAGCCCTATTGAAAGTTAATGGTCACTGTCTTTTCGGTCCCTGTGTTTGGTTCCCAAGGTCTCTTATACACAAACTGTATGGGTGCACTCTTCGGTCGTGCCACCCCTGGCTTGATTATAAAATTAAAGACAATTTGACCAGGAGCGCCCATCCGTTTGGTATTCGTCGGTGGAAGATAGTGTGATGAACTTAAGGTCAATAATGAGTGATCGTATTGCTTAGCGAACCACTGATACCCTGTGGTTGCATTCGATTGCAAGGTCACGGCGAATGTAGTTTGTGAAGCCAACACTTGATAGGTTGAACCATCATCGCTCACCGTGTGACCACACGCACTCAAAACAAATACGCATAAACCAATTAAATAGTTCATCACAATTCCCTCAAACAAGTTGTTCAGAACATCATCCCACGAGTACTCCCAGCCGTAAAGTTTTGTTAAAAAAGTATGTGACGCCATTCTCAACTTCTCCAAACTTACGTATTACCGTGGCTTGACCACGGTATCCATTCATACTCGACCATTTAATAGACCCCGTGGTCAAGCCACGGGGATTCGAGAAGTTGAGAATGGCGTTATGTGTTAAAAAAGTATTGATTTTGTTTATTTTTTGATCTAAAATTTGAATCTTCCATAAGTAATGTGATTTCATCTCGACTTTATGAAAAAATCTCCGAATCCCCGCGGCGTCGACCGCGGGGCCCATGGATCTCACTATGAACATGGATCCCGGCTTTCGCCGGGAATTCGATATTTTGATAAATGGTCGGCGCGGCGGTCAAGGCCGATATTTCTAATCAAAATTATAACGAAGCAGTAAAGCGTTATAAAAAGGTTATTGAGCAAGCAAAAGAACATCCGGAGTTAAAAGAACATGCTACCTAACGATTACAAAGAAGAATGGTACTTAAAGCTTAAACTTCTCTATGAAACACCTTATGTTATCTCTCATTTAACAGACGAACCTAATGGTCAGTTAGATGTTCAAGCCTTTATTGACAAAAAGGACCATTGTTGGGAAGTGCTTGATACGACAAAAAAAAATGAGAAAAAAACACTTATTTTGACTAGTTGGTGTTTCCAACACCTAAACCATTTTAGAGGATTGATTAATTTTTTAGTTGATTTAATAGAAGACAACTTCGCTATTTATATGCCCCAAGAAGATACTTTAGTAAATATTAAAGAATCTTTTTTTAGTGAGTTGGCGGCTTTCACACCAATTACCACTCAAAAAGCTCGTCTAATGGCAGCTAGAGTAAGCCTCTCTAATGATAAGATTGATATTATTAATTTACAAAGATTACGAGAGCTTGCTCGTCAAATTAAAGAAACTACGCCCTATGGAGTCTACAAATTACCAAGAGAAGGTGATATCTATGATGCTAACAGACCTCTTAATCTCTCCTCGGACCAAATAAGGGTAATTGAGGAAGCAATTGATCCTGATGATGAAATTCATTATGTTTTTCAAAAAGACACTGCTCCTTTTCTACATCCAGTAAAACAGCATATTAAAACATTAAAAATTAATGATAACTTATCAACAGAAGAGGTTGATTTTATTGCCTTAGTAGCCCCTTCCTTAGAAACACTTATTTTTAGTAGCTGTGGCGTTTTTAGCACTAATCTACCGTGTTTAAAAACATTAGTGCTAAGCGGATCTACACTGAGTTCAGCTCAATTATCAACGCTTCTAAAAATGACGCCTAATCTGGAAAACTTAACAATAAATTATTGTCCAAATTTGACCGGACAATCATTGACTCTAGACTCTGAGCAGCTCAGAAATTTAAAAACATTAAGTACATTTTCTGCGCTCAATTCAGTGCAGCTTGCGTCTCTTTTGGAAGTCACCTGCCAATTAGAAGAACTTTATATTATGGATAATGATCATGGAGAGCCTGGTAATTGTTTTTTTTCTACGCACCAGCTTACGCCACAATTAAAAAATTTGAAAGTACTCACAATGAGTCAAAGCACACTCTCATTATTAACACTTGCTAACATTCTACAGTCTACGCCACAGTTAGAAAAGATCCAATTATATCGAGCACTGAAAATGGGCAGTGATCATTTACAGCTACCGTCACTTAATCGTTTAAAAACAGTGTCGCTAACGTGCGACAGTCTAACCTCATACCAACTGTCTGAAATGATTGCCTCGGCCCCCTATGTAGAAAACCTAACAATATCCTGCCTCAATTCTCATGGGACACCGCTCAATTTACGTCGGACTCAATTAAGCCATTTAAAAGAATTGCGGATAGATTCTACTCCTTGTTTATATTCGGAACAATTTTTTACAATTATTGCGAATGCTTCAAACTTAGAGAAATTAGAGATTAGCTTTCATGATAGTATTGGAGAATCTATACCTAGTGTAAAACTTGGTCAGTTAGAGCATTTAAAATCAGTTGAGATTGGAAACCAGCCCTTCACCTTAAAACAATTTCATATTTTACTTAATGCAGCGCATTATATAGAATCACTGACAATCCACTTTAGTAAATTTAAATATTTATTAGAACTTCAACCGGGACAACTACCACGATTACAATATTTTAATATATCCTGGTCAGAGGTTACCCCTAATGAACTGAGTGCGCTTTTAGCAGCTGCCCCTCATTTAGTATTGTTAGAGCTATTTGATTGTGCAAATCTCGGTGTTGGCAAGCGGTCGTTATGTCTCAGAGCTAACCATATCACCCAGCTAAGAAACATCGCTTTAGATAAGATGGCAAAAAAGATAAGGCAATTGAGTCAAGAATCTGAAGTCTCTGGTTTTTATTTTAATGGGAAGGATAGAGAACAGATTCCGCCCGATCAAAACACTCACCTTATAGATGGTCAATTATCTACTGACGAGCCGCGAACTTTTGAATCAAAGCAGTTATTTAAGGGGCATGCTGGGCATGCACCTGATACCCGCATCTATCATCTTCAATCTCTTCGTTTTGTCCGTCCTTTTCTCTATAGAGAATATGTTCCCACATTAGAGACATTAGAAAAAACTAATGCAGTTATTTTCCCATCCGCACAAAAGATACGAGACAGCTTTGAGAACACCGATAACTACAATACTAAATATCATTTTTACGGGCAAACCACATTAACAGGACTTAAACCTCACACATGGAATCAACTGCCTGCTTTAAGTGTTAGCGACCGACTGTTAGGTTATTTTAGCAATTTGCACTCTGAGTACGAGATAAGGTGGGATAACACTTCTGGCTACTATTATATAAAAGTGAGTAAACCATCCTCTGGTATAATTAGTTACGTCATTGAATCCAAACCAGAATTTACTATAGCACAAGACTCATCTCCCGAGTCTTTGATGACATTAATGAAGTCTTTACAATTTCAATCCGATGGTACCTTAATTAAGAATAAAGCTTATACTTATTTAAAAACACGTCCTTGCGACGAACTTATCTATGCGCTGACCCAATTCTGCACATTCCCTAACAGCGCTATTAAAAAGATAACTGGCTCGCCCATGGATATTTTTAATCAATTAATAAAAATAAGAACAGGCGCTTGTCGTCATAGGGCTAAACTTTTTGTGGCCCTTGCTTCAGAGCTAGGACTGACTGCCTCTCTTATACAAAATAAAGCTCATTCTTTTGTGACTGTTTTGGATGAAACCAGGGTTTGTCGTGCTATCGACTTAGGCGGCATACCAGTCCGAATAGTTGAGATGGAAATGCCTGATTTACCGGAAGAAATAATAGTAACCCCTGATAATCCTTTCCAAACCTGGAATACCCAGCCGCTAAAGGCAAGGGACATGACTTCGCTTGCTGTAGAACTTAAGTGTCAATCTTTTCAACGCCATTTAGTTATTTTAGATAACGAAGAAGCAATCGAAGCGTTGCATACCGCCGTGGTGGATAAGAGCATGCGCTGCTTTTTTAAAAGAGGCAGCCCGCCACCCCAAAGAAGAGAGGGTTTGGTTTATTAATTGGTCTAATCCAAGGCCTGAGCATGTGGGTTTTAATAGTATTATCGATGATATTGATAGACGATTAAACACGCTCCCCATTCCTCCTAATGTGCGTATCATCAGCGTCATGGATAAACTATCTGCATCTACAATGGGTGAAGATTTTTCGTCACGATTTGATGCCATTAGCCAAGTCCCTGGAATAACTGGACCTACTAGTTGTAAACCAGACCACGAAACGTCTGTCCGAACAGAACCAGATGATGTGTTATTAACTACTTCTTATACATGGCAAAAAGAGTTGATAGGAAGTTATCAAATAAATGGTCAAGAAACTACTTTTATCCCCGGCGCACTGCTTCGGGCAATAAATGCGCAAGCTAAAGCATTATCAATTCAAAATGCACCTTGGGAGAACGCTGAGTTTCGTTATGGCATGACAAAAATACTCAAGACTAAACGAGTATTTGCAAATGGCACCTGGCATCCATTGCCGGAATTTTTAAACATCACATTTGCACAGCCTCTTTTTTCATATCCATCTCTAAAAAAATCAAGTAGCAAAGCTAAAGAGCTCGTGTTAAATTCACTCACTTACCCTCACTTTTTCCCTCATCAGCGGATAGGCTCAAGTGGCATTGAATTATGTGCTGGCCTATTAGAGTATCAGACTGCCATAAGGCTCTGTGTTACTGATAATCTCTCCAATGCACAATGGTATACACTTTGGCAAGAAGCCATGAAAAATCATTGTACGCTGGAGTTGCAATGTATACCAAATGTGATTGTCCCTAAAGAATTAAATCAGTGGATGGTCGCCTCAAAAAAATTGCAACCTCAACCGCCAGCGCGCCTTATCATTACTAATGACATCGATAAAGCAGAAGAACCTTATCCAGACGCCGTGCATATTCCAATCCATCTCAACACACGTTTTGAGTGCCTATTTTCCCGAGTTTCTCGCCAAGACAAAGGGTTTAGCCATGAAGAAACTAGTCTTTTAAAAGCTATTCGAGCGGACAAGTCAATTGTATTGAAAGGAACTTTTTCCAAAACACTAGGCCAACGCTTGCAATCTTTGTTTCTCAATCCAGGTTACTTGTATATCAATGGTGAACGTATTGAAATTAAAAATTCTATCGTGCTCATTAGTGAGAATGAAACAGCCTTTGTAGGTATAGAGAATGATACCATTGTTTATGACCCTGAAACTTATTTTAAAGTACTCAAAACATCACTTGCCACCTCGTTAAAAACAGCTTATACCACATTAAAAATAACGCCCTGCTACAGCCATTTTATCGATTTACCTCACTCTTTTGAACACCATGCAGCATGGGTGACCAATAAAATTGAACAACTAAAAGCTTCTGTTGGAGAGTTGACCTATGCGGATGCTCCTACCACGCCTGAAGATGTTTTAAATTACTTATCCATGTACCCTTTTGTATTTTTACAGAGTGGTACCGGGGCGGGGAAAAGTTATTTTGTAGACCATATACTACCCCATTATTTCAAATTACAACGCCGCGATGTTTCTATTCATCATGGCTTAGATAGTGTAAAAACCTGGGCTAAAAGTGCTGAGGGATTTTTATTTATCGATGAAGCCAATTTGTCCTTCGAGCAATTTAATTTGTTTGATAACGTGGCTCACGGTAAACATGAAATTTGGATAGATGGCAATTATTATCCTCTCTCACCACAGCATAAAGTTATCTTTGCAGGTAATCCTAAACAGTATGAAGGGCGATTAGAGGCAAGCTTATTTAAACGATTTCCTTATTATCTCGGATTTAAAGGCCAGGAATTGGCTACGATTTTACAACCATTGCTCGACTTTTTCGACTATAAAAATGACTTACTGGCTATGATAGAAAACTATTATCAAAAGGCCTTAGACGCAAAGGTTACTATCACGCCACGTAATGCCCAAATGATATGTCTCACAGCCTTTATCTTAAAGCAATTACCTCTTACACAACATATGCCAGAAACTTTCTTAATGCAATACGCTATTGCGCATGAGTTAAAGTCACTTACTCCTATGACTATGACCCTAATTGAAGAGAAAAAAGAAGATACGGCTATCATTAACCAGGCGCTTGCATCCCTTTTGCCTTTATTACCTCATCACGATTTTATTTGGACTCCCTCACGCATAAATATTGCTATTACTATTCAAACCTTGCTTATCATTCGTGAACGAAAATTAAATCACAATGCCGATCAAGCAGTAGGCATTAATGGAATAGTCCTTGAAGGTGAACCAGGCCTAGGTAAAAGTCGACTTTTAATCAATTTACTTAAAGCCCAGAACATCCCCTATGTGATTATTTCAACCAACAGTCCAGATATAATGCGTCATCAATTGATGGACGCTTTTCATGCAGGAAAAGTAGCTGTCGTCGATGAACTCAATAGTTTTCCTGATGAGCTATTTCTCAACAGCTTACTTTCAGGAACCGATTTAAAAGGCAATCCCCCGGAAAACCCTGGATTCTGCTTACTTGCTTCTCAAAATCCCATCACTTACAAAAACCGAGCACCTTTATCAAAAGCACTCTCTAATCGACTCCTCAAACTGAATTTAAGCCGCTATCCCCAAGAAGAATTATGCGAAATTCTAGAGAATAAATTTAAATTAACACCAGAGTTTGCAGTAGAACTCACTAAAAAATTTAATTCTGCTCGCAGCTATGCTGAACAACAACGGTTATTCCCTCTTCCGAACACACGCGCTATCTTTAAACAAGCAGAGCAGGAGATACTGCCGCCGCCACTTGCCGGCTACAACAGGACCACATGGATGTGATCCTATGGTGGCCCAGTGGTTTGAATCAACGGACTTTTGGACACCATTTATTGTTGGCACCGGCCCTGCTTGCCGCGGATGTCCTCCCTCAACTCACATTACAGAATTAGACAGTGACGTGAATGGTGCAAGTCGACCTCTGGCTGTATAATTCTCCCAAGACTGCTGTTTTTGCTCGACATAAGTTTTGAAAAAGTCCGCGCCCCCGCGCGGCCACCACGCCGCGAACCAGCGCCCCGCGCCCGCGAGGCCGGGCGCCGTATTCATAACCGAAGCCCGAAAAAGAAT
>Ga0155617_1061_pt1 | contig 28365 bp, 24 predicted proteins | sample RifCSPhighO2_12_FD_107274 | JGI IMG/M metagenome (GOLD analysis project Ga0155617, IMG submission 107274) | Legionellales bacterium RIFCSPHIGHO2_12_FULL_42_9
TCGAACTATTATTTAGGCGCTGGATTGTATCAACGACCCGGGAGGCGTGTGCTTGGTATGAAGATGATGATACTCAAGAAAAATTGTCAACCCATCAAGACATACACCTTGCTCTTGGAAGACTAGTCACTAAGCATTATCACCAAGAAGCACGTGCACTGTTCAAGTCAGTAGAAAATCCGCTGGGTTTGCTGCCATTGTTTGCAGAGCACTACGATAATCCACACCGTATGGCGGCCTTCATTCTGTGTTTGCTTGAACAAGGAGCAACACCTGCCAAGAGAAATGAAATAAGCGATAAAATCATCGAAAGCGGTTTGCTTCATGAATTTTTGCTCACGCATGTTAGTTTTATGGGTACCGACGATAATCCGGTGACGCAACTGTATCGTTTATTAAACACATTCCCTATTGCCGTGCCCTTGGTAGAGCAAGCTCTAAGCACCTCAGTGAAGACCTCCTCAGAGGAGAACAAAGCCTTTGTTAATTACTCTTTGGATGGCGCGGAGCATTCTGAACATGAAGCTAAACAATTATTGATTAGGCGCCTACGCCCCATCGTGTTTGATTCCGTACTCCAACCCGATGCTTTTAAGCCGTTTTATAGCTTATTTGGCCAACGATTTTTATTGAATCTACTCGGGTTTTTCAGCACTAACCGTAATGCCGTCGCAAAACAAATGTTAGAGCAGCAGCTTAACAAGTTATCAAGCGAGGGCGTATCGACGCAAGAACTGGTGCAACTGTTAAATGTGCTCGCTCGCGAGAATAAAGAAGCACTACTTAGCGCCGTGGCAGAACTGCTGCAAGAAACCACCATCAATGCCTTAATTGAGTCCGGAAACTTTGCGGTATTTCACTTGATTCCCTTTAAAGCAGACTTGCTTGAAAAACTCGATTTGACACAAGTTCAGCGCTATATCAAAAGTCTTCAGCCTTCCGATAACCCATTTGACCAATTGATATTGCTGAGAACGATGTTGATTCAACTTGAGGATGAACAGGGTGCGGAAAACGTTACAGCTTTGCTTTTCGATAAAATCATCAATGTACTCATGGCTAACCCTGATCTGGACGATGTCAGCCTCATTAAAGCCTTGAAGTTAGTCGCAGAGCTTCCCAACTACAATGCTTCATTGCAAAAACACGCCGCACTGCTTGCAGAGCAATTAAGTCAGTTGATTCAGGGCGTAATTACTGAAGCAGAAGGACTAACCCCCGACACTTCCCAAGACTTGAGTTCCGCTTGGCGGGATTTAGCCAGAACACAATCTGTATTAAAAGAAATATCGCCGGATTTAGCAGGCGACTTTCCGAACGATAAATATGCGTTTTATGTCAGTGTGGTCAAAGCCGTACTTGTCCATCAAGGCGACCACTTTAATCTGCAAGCCACCCTCGTAAACTTCTTTCCGGCGGTTGAAGAACAAGAGTTGTTACTACACTACCCTGAAGGCTCTGTCAGTGAGCATGAACGCACCCTGATTGAACTCTTAGCAGCCATTGATAATGAAGGCTTATGGGTTCAAGCCATCCAACAACTTGAAGCGCCGCCCATCAACCGCTTAAATTGGGTAGAACAACAGTATGGTGGCCATACTCTTGTCGAATTAGCATCAAAACAAAGAAACAATGCCTTAATCGACTATCTACTCAAAGAAAATAAACTAACCCAAGTTGCATTGAGTTACTTATTAAGAAACGCTAGTGCTGCAAAGCTTTGGGACACCGTAAAACACCTTATCGATTTACCCAGTGCTAACAAGCCTGATTTAGAATCAGTGAGTGAAGCCTTAGTTGCTGCCACCAAAGAAAACCAATTAGCTTGGTTGTTAACTCCTGAGTCCTCTGCCTTACAAGAGCAGGGACTTTTCCAAGAAAAACGACTAAAAATCAAACTTCCTGTCGACCCCGCCCAATTACTCACCTTATTGGCCGCACATGGTGAAGAAGAGACCATCAAACAGCTTGTTCAACTGTCACCTCCCGAGCTTCTTCACTCTTTTGCCACTCGCGTTAATGTCACGGATTATTCTGGTCGCCTGTTTACAAACATCTCAGCTTTTCAATTAATGTGCTGGGCGCTGGATTCACAGATGATATTCGAAGCGATGCTGAAGCCATTGCAAAAGGCTTTTAATGAAGGCTATGGCGGAGCTGAAGCGATAAGGCAAGAATTAGAACGACAATCTAATGAAATACAAACAACAGGCGTCAGCTACACCTTAAACGGCGAAGCCAAACAAGGCGAACATCACTTTGATTTCCAACCGCTTATCGCCGCCCTGGATCTGTATGTCGAACAATATGACAATTGGACTATGGCGCAGCGTCACGAGCATTGGTGTGACATAGTCGGCAGGCTGCAGCGCCTAGTGCCCGTTCATGTGGCTCAACACTATTGCGAGAGAATACCATTTGACGGCAAAAAACCATTTCGGAACACAACATTGTTGAGGGCGCTGCGCTTCCGTAATTGGACATCCACGGCTACTGATAACGTTGAATCTTGGTTTCCTTTAACTCGGGATAATAGGTTGGGTTTCGATTTCGGAATATATAATTGGCCGACAGGACGCAATAGGTCGATTGCGCAGCCGCAGGGCTGGGGCCGCGGGCCCGTGGCGCTACAGGCGTTCGTGGTATTCCAAAATTCGGCGGCTTTATCCGCCCTACTGGACGCAAGAACTCAAGACGTTGCCACACTCCGCGAGCGGTTTGCAACGCCGTTAGAAAATTGGGATTTGGACACGAGCCATGGAATGACTTTATAACGGCGCGGGAGACTACTTATTTTCTTTAGATAATGTTAGGATTTTAAATAGTATACCCTTATAAACTTAACACGATGGCCTCAGCGATTTTAGAGACTACTGGAAAAAAAATACACGACCTTTTTGGTGCATTGACTTTTTTCTTTCAGTTTTTTGGTGAATTAGTGTCGCAATTTCTTCGTCATGGCAATCGAGTGACCTGGCATAAAAGCATCATCGCCCATTTGCATTTTGCAACCGTTATAGTTATCCCGCTGGTTCTTCTCAGCATGCTCATTGGCATGGCGCTGACTGTCGGCATACACCTTACTCTGGCGCGCTTTCATCTGCAGCAACAAGCCATGGTGATAATCCAAACTACGATGCTTCGCGATATTGCGCCGCTTCCTATTGGCTTCGTCCTTTGCGTCCATTGTGGCTTGAATCTTATTGAAAAAAATCACCCCAGTTTACATCAATCCCCTAAAGTCGTCTTACTAGAAACCATTATTCCCTTATTTGCTGGAATTAATATCGCCGCATTGTTACTGTATACGTATGTCTTTATTTCTTTTTTGTTCAGCGCTTATATCACCTCCTATTTTATTTTAGAAACCAATACCGACGAATATTTGCTCCGTTTAAGTCAAATCATTAATCCCGATGAAGCAATCGAATCGTTAGTAAAAACAGTTGTGTATGCAACTACCGCGTCTCTTATTGCAGGTTATTATTATTACGCTGTTGCCAGCGAGGTAATGCCTACACGTCAGGCCGTATCGAGAATCATTACCCGCAGCCTATTTTGGTTAATTGTTATCAGTGTTGGCTTGAAGTTAAGTATTCCGTAAGAGGAAGTGAAGGGACACCATGACTGGACATGAGCGACTGTATAAGACCATTGGCTTTTTTGTTTTTGGCGCAATTATTTTATCATTTTTAACCACTTTCTTATTTTTTGGCCGCTACTTACAAGGCCGCGTTGAAACCTATGCGATGTTATTTGATGGATCATTAACTGGCCTTGATAGAACCTCACCCATCACCTATCGCGGCGTTAAAGTGGGGGAAGTAAGCCGCATCGAGTTAACTGCCACCAAGACCAAATCAAAAATTGCAATCCCCGTTTACGTCGAATTCTTTATTGAAAAATCCTTTGTCCAACAAGATAACCCAATTGAAATTTTAATAGAAAATGGCGTTGTTGCCACAATCTCAGCTCCAAATATTTTCACAGGAACTGCAAGCATTCAATTAGTACCAGGGCATGGGAAAAAACGACACTTGTTATCCAACACATTTCATGGCTACTCAACCTTTCCCACAGAAAGCAGCACAGAACAAAACGAGACGAATTTAAACAATACCTTACAAACAGCCCAACAAGCATTTGAAGACATCTCTAAATTCGTCAAGTCAAAAGAGTTCAAAGACACTCTCAATACAATCAAGGACACCGCGGATAGCATTGATAAATTAGCAACGACACTTGATAATCAAGTACCTGGCGTTCTGCTCTATTTCAGTGATAGTTTGAGTGAATTCAAAAGAGCCGCCTACTCTGCACGAAGTTTAACAGACTATTTAGCCCGTCATCCTGAGGCCTTATTACGTGGGAAAAAACTATGAATCCTGGATTAAAACGCCACTCTCTAATCTTAGGCCTTTGTTTCTTATTAGCCGCTTGCTCCCCGAGTAAAGAGCCCGACCTTTATGTGCTCAATCCAAAACCATTTAACGTGAGTCTACAAAAAAAACCTCAGCACATCCTCATTGGTATCGACTCAGTCACGCTGCCACACTATCTGGATAATCCGCAAATCATGATTTTCACAACACCCCATCAAAGCAATCTAGATGAGCATCATCAATGGGCGGAGCCCTTATCAAGCAATATCCAACGCGTCATACAAACGAACCTTATCAACAGTCTACACAGTGCTGCCATTGAAATTGCACCTTGGGACAGCGATTTTTATCCGCAATATCATCTGCGCGTTGAGATATCGCAATTTAAAGTGGACAAGCAAGGCAACAGTATTTTACGATCAATTTACACGATTGAGACGGATACCAAAATAGTGCATCAATATCAAGTCCAACTTTATGAAAAGCTAATCGTCGTCACGCCAACCACCGTCGTGCTCAGCATGAATAATTTAGTCAATCAATTAAGCGATAAAATTGCCGCGAGTTTTTCGACAACGCCATCATTACATCCGTAAGCACTGTCCCATACGCGCTAAAGTTCGTTTTTTCCCCAAGAGTTCCAAAGTGATGTCAATTGATGGCGAAGTTGTGCCGCCAGTCACTGCCACTCGCAAAGGTTGTGCAATTTTACCCATGCCCAACGATAACTCCTCACACAACTCGTGAATACACTGGTGAATTGCTTCGGCTTTCCAGGCTATGAGTGACTCTAATCGAACTGAAAGCTTCCGTAGTGGCTCTACAGCAGCAGGCTGCAAATGTTTTTTCATTGCGTCTTCATTATAAACAATGTGTTCTTCATACAGAAAACGCGTCATTTCATATAATTCAACCAAGGTTTTACAGCGCTCTGCAAATACAGGGATAACCAAGGCAAGCGGCGGGCCATCAGCACTATTAATATTATGCCGTGCGTAATGCGCTCTAAGCGCCCGCTCCACTTCATTGACTGGATCGTGTTTTAAATAATGCTGATTTAACCACTGTAATTTGTCATAATTAAATCCGGCACTGCCACGACTCACTTGCCTTAAATCAAATTTAGCAATCATTTCTTCAAGGCTAAAAATCTCCTGATCACCTGCTGACCAGCCTAAGCGCACCAAGTAATTCAATAAGGCATGCGGTAAATAGCCCTCTTCTTTAAATTGCATCACGTTCACCGCGCCATGGCGCTTCGATAGGCGTTTGCCATCCTTGCCTAAAATCATCGGCAAATGCGCGAAGACCGGGATTGGTGCATTGAACGCATTAAACAGATTAATTTGCTTGGGGGTATTGTTGATGTGATCATCGCCGCGAATAACATGGGTTATCCCCATATCCCAATCATCAATCACTACTGCAAAATTATAGGTAGGGTGGCCATCGGATCGAATTAACACGAGATCATCGAGCTCTCGATTATCAATGTGGATATCGCCATACACTTGATCGTGAAAAGAGACTACGCCCTCTAGAGGATTTTTAAAGCGAATAACAAACGGCTCATCACCTGCTCTCAAGTCCAACTCACGACAATGGCCGTCGTAACGTGGTTTTTCTTTCGCGGCAAGTTGCTTAGTGCGTACACTTTCAAGACGCTCTTTACTGCACACGCAACGATACGCCTTTTTTTCAGTCAAAAGTTGTAAAACCGCGTCTTGATAACACGCATAACGATTGGTTTGATAAACAGGCCCTTCATCGTAATCAAGACCAAGCCAGGCCATACCGTCAAGAATCGCCTGAATAGACTCCGATGTTGAGCGCTCTCTGTCTGTGTCTTCAATACGCAAAATAAATTCGCCCTGATTATGCTTTGCGTAGAGCCATGAAAATAAAGCGGTACGCACACCGCCAACATGTAAAAAACCAGTTGGACTGGGGGCAAAACGAGTTCTGACTACCATGAATTTACTCCGTGACCTAATAAATCAATGGCGTTATAATAGCCCGCTCGATCCTAATTTGAAAGTAGGGCCTGTTTACAATTCGCTAGAATGAGCTCAAAAACGTTGATTTTCGAGCACCGCAGCGCAGTTTACGGGCTTATAAATGAGCAACAGTGCACAAAAAATCAACTTTTTTGAGCCATTATAGTAAAATTTTAAACGGGCCCTAATGAAAAAATCGCTGGGAATTAAATATCACCTAAGGCTTACAACACTCATTCCCGTTTTAGTCGTTGCCATTCTTTTTGGAGTTTTCTACAACTGTCAATTTGGTAATGATTTAAACCAACATATTGCACGCCTGGGCGAGTCCTACATCAAACAACTGTTGCCAGCGGCACAACTCGCGATGATGCGGCACGATTGGCGCACATTACAAGGCTTAATTGATGCCTCAACCATCAATTCTGAAATCAAAGCCTTGGCATTTTACAATGCCTCTGGCGAGTTAATTGCCTATCGCGGCGGCAAACATGCTATTAACAAACCGTTCCAGCCACTCCAATTCACCGGCGATTATGTCGAAAGCCAAAAAATAGGGGCTAACCTCATTAATTTTGTCGCACCGGTTACCCTGCCCAAATACAATCTCTATTCAGCTGCCTCGTTAATGACCCCGAAAGAGTTCAGTAATAACCCTACCGATGACATCCTGGGTTGGTTATCCATCGATTTAGACACTCAATCGATGCAAATCAAACGCTATCAAATGTTGATTGTCACCCTCATTATTACTTTATTTGGCTTATTGATTGGCTCGTCAATCCACTTCTTTTTTTCTAAACCGATTTATTTACCAATCTCACGATTACGCCGCAGTATGAAACAAATTTTAAGTAACGAATTTGAAACCAACATTTCAACCACGAGCCACGGTGAATTAGGCGTTATTGAACAAGGTTGTGCCCATCTACAAACCCATTATTTAAACCACGTGCGTGACTTCAACCAACATATTGAAGTGGCCACCACTGATCTGCAACAAAGCCTCGAATTATTAGAAGAAAAAAACATTCAATTATCGCTTGAAAAGAAAAAGGTGGAGGAGAAAAGCCGCCAAAAATCAGAATTTATTGCGAACATGAGCCACGAAATACGCACCCCAATGAACAGCATCATTGGTTTTTCAAATGTGTTGCTTGAAAGTAACTTAGATCCCTTACAAAGTGATTATGTTAAAACAGTCAAATCATCCGCCCAGGATTTACTCATGATCTTAAACGATATTCTTGACTACTCCAAAATTGATAGCGGTAAATTACACTTAGACTCCATTCCGCTTGATTTACGCGCGTGCATTGATGAAGTACTCACGCTTGCAGCCCCCAACGCCCACAAAAAAGACATTGATCTAATTCCTTCCACAGCCCTCGACGTACCCAAAATGTGCCTTGGCGATCCGATTCGCATTAAACAGATCCTTACTAATCTCGTCAATAATGCCATCAAATTCACCGAGCACGGACATGTTCTCGTCACCACCACGCGCCTCGAAGAATGCACTAAAACGTATACCATCGCTATTGCGGTGAGTGATACCGGTATTGGTATCCCCGCAGAAGACCAAAGCAAACTGTTTAATGCTTTTACCCAAGCAGATACCAGCATTACCCGACGTTTTGGCGGCAGCGGTCTCGGACTTGTCATTTGTAAAAAATTATCTGAAGCCATGCAAGGGCGCATCACACTCGAGAGTCAACCCTATCAAGGCTCTGTCTTTACGGTATCCCTTCAATTAGAAAAATTTAACAGCTATGAAATGGAAAAACATCAAAGCACGCGGTTTTCTCATCTTAAAGCGCTTTGTTTTGATGCAAATCCCCTGTATCTTCAAGCTATTTCTAACGGCTTAGGCTGTCTAGGCGTATCATCTGTCGTGTACGACTCACCCGCTCGTTTCCACCAAGAAACGCTTACTTATCAACATCACTATAATTTTGCTTTGATTGGCATCAATGAGAATATTGACGAATCAATCCGATATTTTTTAAACCACAAGACCATTCCTACCATTTTAGTTTCCAAAGGCATGCCGCATGATCCAAATCTTATTGGTGCTAATGCCTTCTTATTTAAACCCATTAGCATCCAAAAACTACAAGAAACCATTGAGTCACTTTGCACCCCCGCCGTAGCTTTAAAAAATTCAACTAAACCGGAACTCAGCGATTTACGCGATGCACTGAAGCGCAAAAACTTAAATATTTTGATTGCCGAAGATAATCTACTCAATCAAATGCTGTTAAAATCGTTACTAAATGACTCCGCCAAAATTCACCTGGTTGAAGATGGATTACAAGCCGTCCATGCCTGTCGTAAAAAAAGATTTGACATTATTCTCCTTGATTTACAAATGCCCAACCTTAATGGTTTTCAAGCCACAGAAAAGATTCGAAGTGACTGTCTATATAATCAGACCACCCCTATTGTTGCTATTACTGCGAACAGCAACAACATGCCATCAGAACAATCCAATCCTATTGGTATTGATTTGTGCCTCTACAAACCCATTAATGAATACCAGTTGCTAACCGAACTGTTACAGCTATCAAAGCATGACGATACCTCAGCAATTAACTGGCAATTAAGTATTGAAAAAGTGGCAGGGGACGCGTTTTTTGCCAAAGACTATTTAACTGGTTTTGTGGCAGAATTACATAAAAATCGTGACGAATTTTTAAGTCTTGCCCGCGAAAATGATATCAATGGACTGGCAAGTTTAACGCATAAATTACATGGAGCCTGTTGCTTTTGCGGTGTTCCCGCATTACAGGCGCAAGTCATGCGTGTTGAGAAAAAAGCGAAGAAGACCAAAAAATTTGCAACACTGCACACAGAGATCACCGAATTAATTTATCAAATTGACCGGGTGATCGAAGAATTTAACCGTAATTTTGGAGAAGTAACTCATGTCATCAATTAAAAATGCACTCTATGCCCAATCAGGCGGCGTCACTGCCGTAATTAATGCGTCCGCCTGTGCAGTCATTCAAACCGCCCGCCTCTACCCTAAGAAAATCGGCAAGGTATTTGCGGCACAAAACGGCATTATTGGCGCACTTAATGAAGCATTGATTGACACCTCGCTTGAAAGCGATGAAGACATTGCCAAATTACTGCATACACCCGCAGGTGCATTTGGTTCTTGCCGTTTTAAATTAAAAGACGGAGGCGACGAATATGAGCGTTTGCTGGATGTGTTTAAAGCACATAATATTGGCTATTTCTTTTACAATGGCGGCGGTGATTCCATGGACACGGCGAATAAAGTCTCACGGATTAGTGCGAGCTTGGGCTATCCAATGACCTGCATTGGGATCCCTAAAACGGTTGACAATGATCTTCCTTTTACCGATAACTGCCCAGGATTTGGATCGGTGGCTAAATACGTTGCGATTTCAACCAAAGAAGCCGGTTTCGATGTGGCCTCAATGGCGGCGTCATCTACTAAAGTATTTATTCTTGAAGTGATGGGGCGGCACGCCGGTTGGATTGCCGCAGCGAGTGCGCTTGCTAATGAAGAAGCGCATCAACCACCCCATATTATTCTATTACCAGAAGCCACCTTTAATAAAAAAGCATTTTTGGCTAAAGTAGACCATACTGTAAAAAATCAAGGGTATTGTGTGGTCGTTGTATCAGAAGGGATCTGCGATGAGACAGGACAATTTTTAAGTGAAACAGGCTTAAAAGACGCCTTTGGTCACGCCCAACTCGGCGGTGTAGCACCCCAACTTGCACAATTGATTCAACATGAATTGGGCTATAAATTCCACTGGGCTGTTGCCGATTATTTGCAACGCGCGGCACGGCATATCGCATCCCGTGTCGATCTTGATCACGCCTATGCCTTAGGCAAAGCTGCCGTTGAATTGGCAATAAATGGCCATACCGCCGTCATGCCCATCATCAACCGCGACCAAGATTCGCCCTACCGTTGGTCTATCGGTTTTGTACTACTCAGTGATGTTGCCAATCAAGAACGCAAAATTCCCGCTGAATACATTGCTGCAGACGGCATGGGGATCACCCCAGCCTGTCGGCGCTACCTTGCGCCATTAATTCAAGGTGAAGCGTACCCACCTTACGTTAATGGCATGCCTGATTACGTTCGATTAAAAAATAGTTTAGTTGAGCGCGTGTTGTAATCATCGAAAACAGTCGATGTTAGCAAAACCTTGGCAGGTATTGCCAAAACACAGTTTTTGATTACCAATCGCTTGAGTTGCACCAAGCGCTGTTTGCATACGGTATTGACGAACATCGGTATAACCCATACGTCGACAAAACGAGAATGCGGCCTTGTGACCACAGCCTTTTAAGCCATCGTAGCACCAATCAACCCGATAGTGATTAAAACGCGGTACAGCATAACGGCGCAAACGATAATAATAGGCTCGTGGTGATTTATGCGGAAGTTTGCTGACACAGCGAATCGTTTTAAAGCCATTGCACTGCCACCCTTTGCAATACGCCGAACCTTCAAGAAAACGAGTTTCGCCAACATTATTAGCGATGATTGCTTGATCGGCGTTATCATAACCAATGATACGGCAGTAGGCAGAAGCAACCGCTAGTCCACACGTTTTGCCGTCGAGCTCGCAGTAATTCAAGTGCTGCCCATGATAGATGGGATGCCAGTAATTACGATAAAAAGCCGATTTATCGCGAGCAGCCTGAGCTCCAAAAACGATTAAGGCTAAAAGAGCCACTAGGACAACTTTACGGCGGATCATGAAATTATTTTTTGTCATTTTTAAATGCCCCTCAGGATGCATTCTCCGAAATCCTTCTCCCACAAGCGGAAGAAGGGCTCGATAGTGATTACGAAATATATGCTTTATCCTTTCCTAAGAACTCGCGCAATAGCTGCAGCAGTTCATCCGTAGGGTTCACCCGCCAAGCTTGCCCTGTCGCTAATCGAGCTTGCGCCTGTGTATTTTTATACTGAATTTGCACCGGACATCCGCCTTGATTTGCTTTTAAAATAGATTGTAATTTGCCCAAGTGCGGCTGATTATCCTTCGTCAAAATAACCGTTAACGATTTGCGCAGATGGACTCGCGCTTCATGGATCTGATAAATGGTATTCACAATCATGCGCGTGCCGCCGCTGAAATTATCATGGCTAATTTCTCCCTCAACGACAAGCACTTGATCAACCTGGACCGGTGTTTTTAATGTTTCATACACATTATCAAAAACAACCACTTCAAAATGCCCAGTATGGTCTTCCAAGGTCATGACAATTAATTTTTTACCCGTTTTTGTCATAATCCGCTTTTGTGCTTTGACCAACGCACAGACTAACGTTTTTTTCGCGGCATAAGGGTTTAAAGCGCGAATGGGCGTCACGTTGTCTTTAAACTCCGCCAGGTAATGAGCTACCGGATGCCCCGTCAAAAAGAAACCCAAGGTATCTTTTTCATTTTTTAGCCGTTGTAATTCGGGCCAAGGCTCACTAGCAACATACTCCTCTAGGTCGTGATGGTACTCAGTATCATCGGTTAAAAAACTCAATAAATCCATTTGACCGCTATGGCGATCTTGTTGATTGCTGCCCGCAAGCTGTATGGCTTTTTCTAAAGACGCGGTGAGCATGGCCCTGTCAATACCAAACGAGTCCATCGCCCCACTTTTAATCAAAGCCTCTATGACTCGACGATTAAGCTTACGCAAGTCTAGGCGACAACAAAAATTAAATAAACTCGGGAACGTGCCATGGGAGTCGCGCTCACGAACAACACTGTTAATCACGGCTTCTCCCACCCCTTTGATAGCACCTAATCCATACAAAATAGTTTTATCATCACACACGGTAAAATGATGGCTAGAATGATTAATGGAGGGCGGGATAATTGTTAATCCCATTAACGTGCATTCCTCAATGAAATGCACCAATTTGTCAGTATTGTCCATATCCGCCGACATCACCGCAGCCATAAACTGAGCTGGATAATGGGCTTTTAACCAAGCCGTTTGGTATGCCAACAACGCATAAGCGGCAGAATGTGATTTATTAAACCCGTATCCCGCAAATTTTTCCATTAAATCAAAAATATGCGTAGCGGCTTCCTCCTCAACACCTCGCGCTGTAGCACCAGAAACAAAGATTTGACGTTGTTGCGCCATCTCTTCTGGTTTTTTCTTTCCCATCGCGCGCCGTAACAAGTCGGCAGCACCTAAGGTATAATTAGCTAAAATCTGCGCAATTTGCATCACTTGCTCTTGATACAAAATCACGCCATAGGTCGGCTTAAGAATCGGTTCAACATCAGGATGCGGGTATTCTACGGCTGCCTCACCGTGTTTACGATGAATAAAATCATCCACCATCCCCGATTGCAAAGGGCCAGGACGAAACAAAGCAACCAAGGCAATCACATCTTCAAAACTATCGGGTTGCAAGCGCTGAATTAATTCCTTCATACCACGCGACTCAAGCTGAAATACGGCGGTAGTTTTACACGCTTTCAATAAGGCAAATGTTTTAGCGTCATCCGTTGGAATTAAGGTGATATCAACCAACTCTTCCTGATTTTCTTTTTTCGGTTGATTAATAATTCGCAGGGTCCAATCAATGATGGTTAAGGTGCGCAAACCAAGAAAATCAAATTTGACCAGACCCGCCGCTTCCACATCATCTTTATCCAACTGACTGAGCACTTGACTTCCACCTTGTTCACAATACAGTGCCGTAAAATCTGTTAATTGCGAAGGGGCTATTACAACACCGCCGGCATGTTTTCCGGCATTACGAGTCAACCCTTCAAGTTTCATCGCCAATTCGAAGAGCTCCTTGACTTCTTCTTCAGCGTTATAACGTCGTTTTAATTCAGCTTCTTGCGTAAACGCTTTGGTTAATGTCATGCCCAACTCAAAAGGAATCAACTTGGCCAATTTGTCGACAAACCCATAGGGATGGCCTAACACACGTCCCACATCACGAATCACTGCTTTTGCGGCCATGGTACCAAATGTAATAATCTGAGAAACACTCTGGCGGCCATATTTATCCGCCACATAACCAATAACCCTGTCTCGTCCTTCCATACAAAAATCAATATCAAAGTCAGGCATGGAAACCCGCTCAGGATTTAAAAATCGTTCGAACAACAATTCATATTGCAACGGATCTAAATCCGTAATTCCTAAGGCATAAGCCACCAACGAACCGGCGCCAGATCCCCGTCCTGGGCCGACGGGCACACCATTGTCTTTGGCCCATTGAATAAAGTCAGCCACAATTAAAAAATAGCCTGCAAAACCCATGTTATTAATGACTTTTAGCTCAAGCTGTAAACGATCGTCGTAAGGTGCCCGCGACTGGGTGAGGATTTCTAACGATTGATTACGAAAAATTTGAGTTAACCTCTTTTCAAAACCAAGCATGGCAAGATTAGCCAGGTAGTCTTCGGAAGTAGTACCGGCAGGCACTGGAAATGAAGGCAAGTAATTATGACCTAAATTCAAGGTAACTGTGCAACGCGTGCTAATGGCCACTGTGTTCGCCAATGCTTCGGGTAAGTCATGAAATAATTGAGTCATTTCATCAGGGGAACGTAAATATTGTTCTGCACTGTACTGAAGATTGCGACGGGGATCAGCTAACGTATACCCCTCATGAATACAAACACGCGCTTCATGGGCATCAAAATCGTTGGAATCTAAAAAACGCACTGCATTGGTCGCCACCAACGGCAAGTGAAGCGTTTCAGCCAATCGCACTACACGCTCATTATAAATCGTCTCACCGGCCCGACCGGTTCGTTGAATTTCAAGATAAAAACGATTTGGGAAAAGCTCAGCATACTCTTTTGCTATCGCGTAAGCCAGTTTCTCATCATCACGCAGCAAGGCTTTACCAATCAAGCCATGACAACCGCCAGAAAGAGCAATAAGACCTTCCGTATGCGAAGTAACCCAGGCTAACTGCACTCGCGGCTTTCCCTGATACTGGCCTTCGATATAGGCTTTGGAAACCAAACGCGTTAAATTGCGATAACCTGCGTTATTTTGACACAATACAATTAAAGTTGACACGTCGTCTGGTTTTTCTGGATCATGACACGGTAATTCACAACCAATAATGGGTTTAATACCTTGCGCCATTGCTGCTTGAAAGACTTTCACCACTGCAAATAGATTACAAAAATCAGTCACCGCCACTGCATTCATGGCGCTTGTGGCAAGTGCATCCATTAATGGTTCAATGCGAACCATCCCATCGATAATTGAAAATTCGGTATGTAAATTAAGGTGTACAAAATGGTTTGACATAATAGAAAATTGGTCTCATTTTAAGTAGCAACCGGGATTATAGAAAATTAAGTAGCCTGGTTGCTTGCAACCGGGATTATAAAAAACCCTCATTTTAAGTAGCCTGGTTGCTTGCAACCGGGGTTATAGAAAACTAAGTAGCCTGGTTGCTTGCAACCGGGATTATAGAAAACCCGGTTGCAAGCAACCAGGCTACGACTCTGTATCGCATCATTAAGACCCAATCAGTTTTTCAATTAATCGATCCGCCCCAATTAAAGGGATCACCCTAAATAATACCTCATCCATGACATGAGGCTCAGCATTTGCTAAAAATTTTATTTTTCGTTCCTTCCACGATAAAGTTTGTATTAAACTAGCCGCAACAACAGAGGACTTTTCCAAATTATTAATAGCAACTTCGGTAATTCCGCCCCGTATACTCGTACTAATAGGACAACAAATAACCAATCCTGTATTTTTATTGTACTCTCTCGAGGATAAAATCAATGCCGGCCGATACTTACCAATTTCTTTCCCTTTAGTTGGCTCAAAATCCATATAAATAATGTGATTACGTTCTGGTATGTAGTCCTTAGTCATTATTGTTCAATCTCATTAGCTAATGGCTTCGCTAACAAATCAGCATGTGCCAACTTATTAGTTAATCCTTTTATAAGTTTTTCTTCACTAAATGGGAAAAGTTTTTTATTGGAATCAGATTTTTTTACAATAAATCCGTCTTCAGTAATTTCAACGTCGACCTCTGTTCCTTCGGTAAAATGAGGAATATCGCGCATGACTCCACCAACACGAAGTGCTAAACCATTTCCCCATTTTTGAATTCGTGCATGTACTTTCATTTAAACTCCAAGTGTCAACAATGTTGATACTTCCAGTATATATATTGTATCAACTTATTCAAAGATAGAATTAAAAATTTTTAAAGTATTACGGCTCAAAGGCGTCACGCAGGGCATCAACCAAGAGATTGCTCGTCAATACCAAAATAAACATTAATAAAAACGCAGCCCCCATTGGCCACCAAATGATGGGATCACGCGCGAGCTCAAGTCGAGCACCGTTGATCATATTCCCCCAACTAATCGTTAATGGCGAAACACCAACGCCCACATAAGACAACACTGCTTCAGCTAAAACAAGAAAACTAAAATCAAGCACTAAGGTAATAATAATAATTGGGATCATATTGGGTAAAAGGTGTTTGCATAAAATAGTCAATGAACTGCTACCTAATACTTTTGCAGCTTGCACAAAATCAATTTCACGCCATTTTAATGCTTCGGCACGTAAAATTCGGCATAAACTGGTCCAACTCGTTACTCCCAAAATTAAACACAGCGCCATCAAACGCGCATCCGCACTTTGTGCAAGCGTTGGAAATTGCAGCGGATGATTAGCAATATAGGTTTGCATCGATAAGACCGAGGCGGTAATTAATAAAACGCCGGGTATTGAACTTAAGGTGGTGTACAAATACTGGATCACATCATCAATCAACCCACCGAAGTAACCTGCACAAACACCAAAAATTAATGCAAATGGCAGCATGAACAAGGTTGTCAAAATTCCAATAACAAGACCCGTGCGAATGCTTTTTATCGTGTAATAGAAAATATCCTGACCTATTTTCCCCGTTCCCAGAATGTGCAAGTGTCGAGATAAGCAATAACTGGCTATTATAACAAACACACATAGAAAGACGGTTAAAATAGAAAATCGTTGTGCCTGTCGGGTACCTTCCCTTACCCGCCCTACACCTAAAGAAAAAATCAGCCTAAGCAGCAAAATAATCAAACCCGTCAACAATACAGCAACACCCACTGCTTTTAACACCGTCATCTCAATAAATTGATTTCTTTCCTGCTTGTTTTTGAATCTAGCAGAAGAGTATTTAAGCGCTGGATAACCCTGCACCAGCTTCCCCTGCTTGATGATAATTTCTTGATTAAATGCCTTCAATGCAAACGGCGCGGAATAAGTCTTTTCATAGACAGTGCCCAATGGATACAAAATATGTTCTAAAATGGTTTGATTGCGAATTTGAACTTCACCACTATTTTCTGGATAAGACCAATTTAAATGAATCGAATCTAAAATACCAACCGCAAGAAAACACAAGAAAACAATGCCTGCAGAGACGGCAATAGGTTTTGCCAATAAACGCTTCCAGGAGACACGGGTATGTTCTTTCTGCACACTAATAACAATTAAAATTGCGCTAACACTTAATACGGATAACAAACACCAATCTGTCCCTAATAATGTCATCGTTACGCTGCCCCTACCCTGATCCGCGGATCCGCCCAGGTGTAAGCCAGATCTGTCAAAATTAATCCCACAATATATAAAATGGATCCGAGAAATACCATCGCACGGACGATGGCAAAATCTTGTTGATGAATTGCCTCAATAATGTAATTTCCAAGCCCTGGGATCCCAAAAAAAGACTCCAACACCAAACTCCCCATAAACAAAGAAGGAATAATCACCACTACGCCGGTTAAAATAGGCAGCATGGCATTTTTCAACACATGGCGAAATAACACGCGCACTTCGGATAATCCTTTTGCCCGTGCGGTTTTGACATAATCCTTATGCAACTCTTCTAAAAATAAAGTCCGATACCAACGAGCTCCTGCTCCCAGACCTGCCATCACGGCGACTAACACCGGCAGAATAATAAATTTAATACTTTGTAAACCACCCTCATAGCCTGAAATAGGCACAAGACGCAATAATTTACCAAACACATACTGACCGCCAATAATGAAAAACAAACTCGAAATGGACATTAAAATAATGCAAAACACCACACTCGCCAAATCAAGATACGTTGCACGAAAAAAAGAAATCATCATAGCAAACACAATATTAAGAAATAAACCCAACACAAAGGTCGGTAACGCAATAGCAAGGCTTGGCCACATCCGATGTGAGATGTCATAGCCAATGTCACGACCTGCATCTGAAATGCCAAAATCAAAGATAAAAAGGCAGAGCGATTTTTGGAAAAATAGCGTTTGCGTCAAGCGGTCTACTCCCGATTGCTCGGCATTATAAAACAGAGGTTCGTCATAACCATGCACCCGCTTCCATTGTTCAATTTCGGCCTGCTTGATGTATTTTTGCCCTAACTGCATACGCGCCATATCATCAGGGGAGTTCACCATAAAAAACAAGGCAAACGTAATCAGATTAATACCAATTAAGATGGGGACTGCATACAGCATGCGTCGAAGCAAGTAGTGAATCATAATTCCCCCCGCGAGGCACCTTGTTTTTCCTGCCGCCGATAGATCAACAATAAGGGCACTATACCCAGCATAATAAGAAAAACCAATAAAATTAATGGCCAAAACACCGCCTGATTCCAAAGTGTTCGTAACTGATTACGCAGGACAGCATCCACCGTCATGTATTTTAAAGTATTGTAACTGAAAGCGTTCGGCTTCACTGCATTAACCCACTGTTGGGATAGGGTTAACATTTCCGTGTTAATGCCCCAGATCCACGGCGCATCATGGCGCACTATCGCGAGCATCTCAGCAATACGTTTTTTCCTTAAGTCATCATTAGGATGATTTCGCATCAACTCGAACAACTGATCGTATTTTGCATTATGGTAATTTGCAGCATTTTCACCGCCATACTCTACTTTACTATTGGGGCCATACAATAAGTTTAAAAAATTTTCCGGATCGGGATAATCGGCACTCCAACCCCAATAAAAAATTTGCGCATTACCATAACGCATCTTTTCCTGGAAGCGATTGTATTCCGTAGCACGAAGGTTCAAATCAATGCCAAGACGAGCAAACTGCTTACGCATCCAATCCAATTGTGCTTTTTCATCAGGACGCGTGGTCATCGCGATATCGTAATTTAAAACCAATGGCCTGCCGGTATTCGGATCAATTCCTCTTGCATAACCCGCGGCAGCAAGCCAGTGTTTCGCTTCTTTCAAAGAACGTCGCTCAGGTTTATCATGACGCCACTGATACACGTAGGGATTAATTCCGGCAGAGCCCTTATCATGGCCAAAAATTCCTGGCGGGATAGGTCCTTGTGCTACTTGCCCGCGCCCATTATAAAAAATGGCAATGTATTCATCCAAATTAACTGCAATTGAGATGGCCAAACGAAGCCTACGTGCACGCTCACTATTCCCGCCAACCACCGGATCACGCATATTAAAGCCAAGATAAAAAATAGTTGACTCTATCGCCTCGGTTAAACTGATTTTTTTATCCTGCATCACCGAAGTCAGTGCCGGACGCCCCGTCGGACCAATCTGTATCACTTGATCAAAACTATCCATAGTCACGCCTGATAAATCATAATAACCCTGCAAAAACTTATTCCAACGCGGAATAGATTCTTTTTCTAAGGTATAAATGATCTCATCCAGAAAAGGCATTGGCTTACCAACCCCTTTTAAATAGCCAGCTTGTTCATCGTCAACTGTCGCAAACCGCGGTGAAAATACGGCGTGGTAGTTCGGATTTTTTCGTAATCTCATTTGCCGATTGGGGTTGTTTTCAGCCAACATAAAAGGGCCTGAACCAATGGGGTACCAATCAAAAGAGAGGTTATTCTTTCGCATTCCTTGTTGTGCATAAAACTGGTCGGCCTCCCAAGGAATTGGAGAAAAAAACGGCATCGCTAACCAAAATAAAAACTGCGGATACTGTCTAAGAATTGTAATTTGAAAGGTGTAATCATCGAGTTTTTTCAATCCGGCAAAGGGATATTTCCTTAAATCAATAAATCCATCACGACTCGATCGTTGCTGTAATTGCTGACCAAATTCTTTAAATCCTAAAATAGCGTTACTCATCAAACCATAAATTGGCGAACTGCTTGCCGGATCGGCTAAGCGTTTAATTTGGTAAATATAATCATCAGCAACCACCTCACGTGTCCCTGTGTCTCTAAAATCGGATAATTCGCTAATGTCTTGACTATCCAGATAATTGGGAGGCAATTGCAGATAGCGATAATGCCCTTTCTCATCACGAGCTAAGGCAGGATGCGGTTGATAATGCATGCCTCGTTTCAGATGCAGCGTATACACACTGTAAGCAATGGCTTGGTTTTCAAAATCAGTAATGGGTTTAAATTCTGCATCCAAATAGGTGATATCCGGCATTTCGGAAGCCGCTAGTGGCACTAGCTCATAAGGCCTGGCCAAATAATCATATTCCAATAGCGGCTCATAAATTTGTGCGATAAACTGGTATTCATTGCTGGAATAAGAACGAGCCGGATCAAGCGTTTTGGGCTGTTCGGCAAACGAGGTGTAATACACTTTTTGATTGGCTTCATTTTTGGGATAGGGGTTATTAAACACCCAAGCAAAGCCTGCTGCAGTCATCAATGAAAATAGGATGAATAGTAATAACTGCATGACTCGCAACGTATAATCCTTTAAGAAAAAATTCCTTATCTAAAAATTACCACAATTTGCAGAGGAGTGCGCGGATTGGAACACTATTTTGATATCGTTATCATCGGTGGGGGGATTAACGGCTGTGGCATTGCCGCTGATGCCGCCATGCGTGGCTTAAAAACACTCCTCATTGAAAAAGATGATCTCGCCTCAAAAACGTCCTCGAACAGCAGTAAACTCATTCATGGCGGGCTTCGTTATCTTGAACAATACGACTTTGCTTTAGTCAAAAAGGCACTGAGTGAACGACAAAAGCTACTGCAAATAGCGCCCCATCTCGTCTATCCAATCCCGCTTGTATTACCCTATAAAAAACAATTGCGGCCAGCCTGGTTGTTGCGAATAGGTCTTTTTATCTATGATCATTTAAGTCGCAAAAATAAATTACCTAACAGCCAATTGATTCGACGCAACTCGAACACTCATTTATTTGCACCGCTCACGACTGACTTTCAAAAAGGATTTTTATTTTATGATTGCATGACAGATGACGCCCGATTAACCATTAGTAATGCATTACAAGCCAAACACTACGGTGCCAAAATTAGCACTCATACCGAGTTACTTGCCGGAAAAGCACACAACGCTCAGTGGCAACTGACCATTCAAACCAAGAACAAGCAACCGCTTAACATTAACACACGTGTGGTTATCAATACCGCAGGCCCTTGGGTTGAGGAAGTCAATGATCGGTTGGAGATTGCAACGCACTATCACCTTTCACTCATCAAAGGCAGTCATATTCTCATCCCTAAACTGTATGAGGGAGAAAACGGTTATTTACTGCAAAATCACGACCACCGTGTCGTGTTTGTACTGCCCTATCACGACCAAACGATGGTCGGTACCACCGAGATAAAATTGACAACCCCACCCCAAGATCTGCAAATTTCACCCGAAGAAATCAGCTACCTACTTCAGATAATCAATACTTATTTTAACAAAACCATGACGTCGCAAGATATTCTGCTTTCCTGGAGCGGAGTAAGACCACTGATTGAACATAAAAATGAAACACCGCAAGAACTCAGTCGTGACTATGCGCTGCACTACGCCAAAAACCCAGCGCCATCACTGGTCGTGTATGGCGGAAAAATAACGACTTATCGTCAATTAGCCTGTGACGTTGTCAATGAGCTCAAGGCCATTTTTTCAAATTTACCGACGAGCCAAACTGACAAAATTGCCCTACCAGGTTCACAGACATCCAAAGGAATTAGTTTTGCAGTATATGCTGCGCAATTAAATGAAAAATACCTGTGGCTTAATCCCACAATTAAAAATAGATTATTAAAAAGCTATGGAACTTGCCTTGAAACAATTCTCGCGCATTGCAACACATTAAACGACTTAGGCCAGCACTTTGGCCACGGCCTTTATCAGGCAGAAGTGGATTATTTAATTAACCAAGAATGGGCAGAGAGCAGCAATGACATACTCTGGCGCCGCACCAAACTGGGTTTAGAATTTAGTGCGGAAGAAGAACAAGCGCTGAGTGAGTATATGTCTACTTATTTACACCAATCGCAACCAATAAACTCTTAAAAATAGCCTCCACATCGCCTGTCCCACTCACCCGATGAAATGCTGGAGCCGCTCTATCATCGCTCGCCGCCCACTCTTGGTAATAAGCAATCAACGGCTCAGTCTGGGTATGATACACTTCTAAACGTTTGCGAATGGTCTCTTCGCAATCATCATCACGCTGGACTAATGCCTCACCCGTCACATCATCAAGACCTTCCCGCTTGGGTGGGTTAAAACTAACATGATAAATACGATTAGAAGGCAAGTGCACTCGGCGTCCACTAATGCGTTTAATAATTTCTTCATCAGAAACAACAATTTCAAGAACATGATCGAGTTTAATATGAGATTCTTTTAATGCATCAGCTTGCTCAATAGTCCGTGGAAAACCATCAAATAAACAACCTGCTTTGCAATCATCCTTTTTTAGGCGCTCTTTAACCAACTCAATAATTATCTCATCTGAAACCAACTTACCCGAGTCCATAATTGCCTTGGCACTAAGACCCAATTCTGAACCTTCAGTGATTGCTGCACGCAACATATCACCCGTTGCAATTTGGGGAATATTAAAAAAATAAGCTAATTTGGCAGCTTGTGTCCCTTTACCAGCACCTGGCCCGCCCAATAACATTAACCGCATAACTACTCCAAAAAAAATAGCGAGACTTTATGATTTTTTTTAAAAACGCACATAACATAAACGACTTGGATAAAATACAACCTAAAAACCTTCGAAATACCGACGAAAGTCGGTATCCATTTGCACAACTTGTGGGCCCCGCGGTCGACGCCGCGGGGATTCGGAGCTTTTTTCATAAAGTCGAGTTATAGGAATATCAACACCTTCTCAGCTGTGCCTGATAAATCCGCGCCCTCACGTCCACTTTTTTAGCAACGTTCATCAACCACGGTTTATGCAAATAAGTCTGACGCTGATACCCACCAATTCCCTCATGATAAGCTAAATACAATTGATAAGCATTATGACGCGAAATCCCTGCTTTTAGATAGGCCTGATTGGCGTACCAACCCATAAAATCAACCGCATCGGCAAAATTATCGCGTGAAGCCCACATGCCACCGCTGCTTCGCTTATATAAAGACCAAGTTGAACGTAAAGCTTGCGAATAACCATACGCGGTCGAAGGCCGTCGCCACGGAATCACCCAGAGAAGCTTTGTACGCGGTGGGGTTGCAATCGCATTAAACTTTGATTCTTGATGCATAATGGCCATTTGCACAGGCACTGGGACTCGCCACCGTCGCTCAACATCAAACGCATCGGAGCGCCAACTACGATGTTCACGAAAAATATTGCATAAATTATTCACATCGCGTGGCGGGCGTGTTGCACAGCCTACTAACATAACGACAAAAATGACGAGTAGTAAATTATATAATGTCCTATTTTTCATACTTATCCCTATGAATCAAAATTGTGATGGTGCATTGCGTGTGAATTAGATTCGGCAATTTTTAATGCTGAATTGAGTGTGAACCATCACGTTATTTTATACCCAAGCCTCCAACTCATGAGCAGAATTCGGCGCATCATCTTCATCGCCTTGATCGTTTGGTTCAGGTTTAAAAAACAAACTGTCTGGGTTTTTAAAAAGACCTGTACGGCGCTTGAGAAGGGCTTGATAATTTTCATAGGTAAAATCACTTATATAATAACCATCTCCTCTTTGGAGCGCTTCAAGCGTAATCACTAAACCAGGATACATAGCTGTTAAATTTTCATTATACTCTGCAAGACGTTGCAAGAAATCATCATCACTTTTCAAGCAATACTCATTAAATTCCTGGCTGGCCTTAAGATCTTGCAATGAATGAGTTATAGATAGGTTTTGAAACTGATATATAATATCATTCGTACGCGTAGAGACAGTCCAAGACTCTTTTATTGTCTGTCCCTGGCTATTACGAAACGGTGGCAATGGATGATAGGTATTTAACATCTCTTTAATTTCATTTACATAATATACAAAAATTTTCATAGGATTAACAATTAACACACGAAACAATCCCTCTACTTGCGTTGATTTTACTGTTACTATTTCAGTGTCTGCTACAGTTGGGAAAAACGTTTTAAATTCATCACATAGTTTTTCAGCCTCCTGTTGACTGCTCAAAAGAGGAGAAACCATCTGTGTGAATGCCGCCGCACCTCGCTCCTCAAACAAGATAACTTGATTTAAGTGATAACGACATAATCCTCTAAAAAACCTAATTATTTTAGCTGTTTGCATTTAATTTATACACATCGACTTTATGATTTTTTTAAAAACGCACACAACATAAACGACGTGTCTAAAATACAACCTAAAAACCTTCGAAATACCGACGAAAGTCGGTATCCATTTGCACAACTTGTGGACCCCGTGGTCAAGCCGCGGGGATTCGGAGCTTTTTTCATAAACTCGAGTATATGTTATGTTAAATTATGCACACCGTACTATGGTTTAGCCCATTTTGCAACTCACACACCATCAACAATATATTTTTTCGTGAGTTCAAACTGAAGTGAAACTTTGGTTACTACAAATCTTATGATTAACAATTAGAGCTAATCCCAATACAACCTCGTACAAATTGCGCATCTCGTGAAAATACTGACGTCGGTGTATTAGCCTCATTAAAATTACCCCGTAATCTGGGATCATGATCAAGCATTTCCATCGATGGTCTAATAATACCGTGCCTATCAATTTTATTATGATAATAATTAAACTTAACGCATCTCGCAATTTTAGCCATAATTGAATCGGAAATACACATTCCATTTTTTTCAGTTAATTCAACAATAAATACGTTCATAATATGTTCCAATTCGCGCAGTTCAACTGACGTATTAGAAACAGCTCGGGACTTCGGCGAAAATACATTGGTTGATAAGTTCAACAAGGAATAATAAATGGGCAGTTTGTCTTCCTCAAAATTATAATGTGATGGCTGCAAAATAGTAGGAATATATTTTTTCAATCCATATGATTCAGCGTAGACATTCTGTAAAAGATCAAGTGGTAATGCATCATTATCTGATGCGGGAACATAACCTGGAGATGCACCAATAGTAATTGAAAATAAATGTTTAGCGATATCAGCTAGATACGGATTTGGTCGCAAATTATGAGTTTGTTGAATGATTGAAAAAATCATGTCGTACTCTACTCGATACATTTCGTACTCAAGTTTGCTCCATGCTTGTTCGTGTACATATTGTTTTAATTCATACCAGGAGTGTGAATTATTGATTATCTCTATCCATTTTTCTGAAAAATACATGACACAGCAACGCCAATCCGAATTAGCTTTTTCGCTATTGGCAATTTCTTTGAATATCTGCCAATGTTCATAGATTGATTTCGGGGTAGAGGCTTTCACATTAAAATCACGCTGCAAATTGGTGTGATTCGCTGTATCGCCTATGTTAGGCAGCATGTAAACTGATCTTGAACCTGCTGTTGATGTTAATAGGTTACTTGGCCCATATTTTCTGTTGTTATTATTTCGCAAGAGCGTAGTAAGCGGATTAATTGTTCCTGCTGTATAAATTACACGAGGAATAGTCATACCTGAATTTTTTAAATCAACAAAACATTCAATCTGTTTCTCTAACACCATCCCAAAGGGCGTGTCGTTTATGCTATAGCCAAGATGCTCAAGAACATCTTTTGGGACATCCGAATCCGATAATCGATAATATCCACCATTTGATTTTGGAAACAACGAGCTATTCGTATCTGCATCAATTGCGCCATAAGGATAATAGGCTAAATAAAGAGGAAACGATTTATCAGGATCAAGATTGTCCACAATTTCAGCAAATCTTGGTGCAACCTTGGCTACCTTATTGCGAATATCTCCCCAGTAAACCTTACTTAAACTTTTAAAATCAACCTGATCACAACTCAACACATCAACAACCTCAAGCATCCTGTGTATTTTGATAATGAATTTACGCGTATTTTTTTATGTTGATTTTCTATATATAAAAACACATTTAGAAAAGTAGGCAGGATTATCACATATCAAAAAAATTGCTTCAATGATTAAATACGCACCTTCTTTGTATAGGACAAAAATTATTTTTATCCTATACAAAGAAGGTGCATCGATCTCATGAGGTTAAGAAAAGGAAAAATACTACAGTCCATGCATAATGAATTGTATTTTAAAACATATCTGTTTAAGGAGTTTACTGAATGGAACAATTAAATTTAATCAAAAATATTATTAACAATACAAGTCATACAATTGAATCAATTGCTGAAATTTTAAGTTTAGAAGTTGATGAATTGTTATTAAATCTAGATGGAAAAGAAAATGACAGAATTATACAGAACAAAATTACTCTTTTCTCTGATTTTTTAAATAGTTACTCGTTGGAACCAGAATCTAACGCAGATTAATAAATCTTTTTCCTAAAAATAATTAGGGCCAAAATATAAGCAGGCCCTATTTATACTGCGGCTTGTCCGCGATGTTCATACCACTCACCGAACCAACATCGCCTAGGTATATTTATGTTAACCCCATCAATGAGACCCATCTCATGATGCCTGTTGTCCGTGTGAGTGTAGGTGAAATGGGAATTAGTTTGGATAAAAGAAATTTGACTTGTTAATTATCATATACGATAATTTCAAATATCATCAGTTGATATTTATAAGACGGGGTATGAAGCTGGACAAAGGATTAGAAATATTACTATCACTGGATGGTACTGAGTATACCGAAGAAAATGGCTATTGGTATAAAATTGAAGCATCTAAAGTTGGGCCATCAAAAGAAAGACCGCATGGCATTAGATATAACCTAACGCTTCACGACAACTATAATCAACGTATTTTAGGATTTGATAATGCCCATGCCGTTAAAACTAAAAAACAAGGTTACTACACAGGAACAATTGTGTCTTATGATCATATGCATTGTTCGATCAAAGATAAAGGAACACCATATGAATTTGAAAGCGCACAACAATTGCTCAATGATTTTCTGAATGAAGTGAATTCAATTCTGTGCAAATTGAATAATGGAGGCCAATAACATGAAAATTATTAAGGTTGGTATTATGCCACGAGAACATTTTCAAAAACGATTAATTGAGATTGCTTCCGGACGGTATATTCCTAGGAAAAATGAACCAAAAATTTGGTTTTCCTCCATTAAATCGCTGGGTTAGGTTCTCAGTGAAAATAATCTGCGATTACTACGCATTATCGATGAAAAAAAACCCGATTCAATAAAAGAATTAGCGAGCATTACACATCGACAGCCAGGCAATCTCAGTCGAACACTCAAAATGATGGAACGTTATGGGATTGTTGAATTCAAAAAAAGTGGCAAAAATTCAAAACCTATTGCAAAAGCCCTTGGCTTTAATATTGAATATAATGTACTTAATTTTTTATCTGCCTAAAATATCAATCAATGTAGCTTTACTGCTCACATCAACTGTCGACAATTTGAGTAACTAAGGTGAAAAAATGAACAGAACTAACACTCCTCAAAATGATGTTATTAATTTTAGGGCGTTTTTTTCATGCTTAGATGCTGAATTAGCAAACGTTGCAAGGCTACGTAGGCAGTAAGGAGTAATTGTCAACACGTCCTACTAAAAAAATAAAAGACAAGAAATAAAAAACACCACACCGCACAAATTTTGATATAATTACTCGCGTAACCTATTAATAAGCCATTAATTGTGGAGTAATCACGATGTTTATACCACTCACCGAACCGACATCGCCGCAGTATATTTCCATTAACCAAGACAACAATGAGGTCCATCTCATGATGCCCGTTGTCCGTGTGAGTGTGGGTGAAACGGGAATTAGCTTGGATAATACCTGTAAATCGGTGTATGCGCTTCAAGAATTTTTCGGTAAAAGTCAACGTCCCCAACAAGTCACGGTACAGAATGAATTACTCCACTACAAAGAGGCATTGAAGTTTGATATCAGCCTGTTAATGGACATGCCTGTATTAAAAGAACAAAAACAGGAACGGCTTGATCAAATAAATCAGTATATTGACCTCATCAAGACGATTCAAAGCAATGCGATATTAAATACCTTAGATAGTCAATTTCCTACTTACCCCGAACCACTACAAAGACTCATGCGAGAAAGAAACACCAATCTTTATAGTATGGTGCTAAGACCAACCGTCCAAGACTCGTACCTTCGTTCAGTCAATCCCGTGTTTAGCGTTAAGCGCACGAATGATTTAAGGGGAAATCCGAATTCCCGATTTTATCAAGCCTTGCATGACACTTATCAACGTATTCCTATTGTTCCCAAAGATGCACGCACTCATTTAACCGCAGCAGTCGTTAGATCTCTTGCAGGACAAACCATTACTTTCGAAAATATCCAACACGCTTTAAGTCAAAAAACCAAAGAATTATTGGGTGTACATGCTGATTTTACAAAAACCAATGACGGTAAAAAGGCTACCAAAGCATTTATTGATGAACAAATGAGATTTCTTGATAGCGACATGCCTGTTACGGCCATTGACTATGTGGATGCTCTTCTTGGATTTTGTGTCCCAGCCCTATTTGACACCCTGCTTGAACCCACTTTTTATACGATAAAAACCGCAGAAGAGCTGTCTATTTTAACGCAATTCTTTCTAGCCACCGTGAACATTTGGGGGATTGCAAGCGAAAAGGGACCTTAAGGTGATCTAAAAA
>Ga0155617_1104_pt1 | contig 22603 bp, 14 predicted proteins | sample RifCSPhighO2_12_FD_107274 | JGI IMG/M metagenome (GOLD analysis project Ga0155617, IMG submission 107274) | Legionellales bacterium RIFCSPHIGHO2_12_FULL_42_9
GTATTCGCGACATTTCCTTAATCGCAACACCACCCGCGAAACGTCTGGCGATCAAAACTTTTTGGCAAGAAAAAAGTGATGCGTTGCTTCGTGAAGCATTGCTTCGCGAAATATTACGCGGCGGCCAAGTGTTTTATCTGCATAATGACGTGCAAACCATAGCGCGCGTCTGTCAAGATGTGCAAAAATTAGTGCCTGAAGCCAAAGTGCACAGTGCGCACGGCCAAATGCGTGAGCGTGAACTTGAAAAAATCATGTCTGATTTTTATCACCACCGCTTTAATGTGTTGGTGTGCACCACAATTATTGAAACCGGCATTGATATCCCAACCGCCAATACCATCATTATTGACAGGGCGGACAAATTTGGCTTAGCCCAATTGCATCAATTACGTGGCCGCGTCGGACGTTCCCATCATCAAGCCTATGCTTATTTATTCACACCCAATCAAAAATCGCTCACGTCTGATGCCATCAAGCGGCTAGAAGCCATTGTTGCCTTAGAAGAGTTAGGTGCCGGTTTCACGCTGGCAACGCATGATCTAGAGATTCGCGGCGCCGGAGAGCTTTTAGGTGAAGAACAAAGCGGTAATATGCATGCCTTGGGATTTACTTTATTCATGGAAATGCTTGACAGGGCAGTGAATGACTTAAAAGCAGGCAAAACCCCGGAACTGGCAACTCCCATACAACAAGGCCCGGAAATTGATTTGGGCATGAGCGCTATCCTGCCTGAAACCTACATCCAAGATGTCCATACCCGGTTAATCGTCTACAAACGCATTGCCAATGCCAAAAGCAAAGCGCAATTGCGTGATTTACAAGTAGAAATGATCGACCGCTTTGGCCTGCTGCCTGAACCCGCTAAACAATTGCTGTTAGTGACCGAATTGAAGTTTGAGGCAGAGAACCTGGGCATCAAAAAAATAAGCGCCTCACAACAAACCGGTAAAATTGATTTTATCGAGCAACCAAAAATCAATATCCAAACTCTACTCAAGTTCATCCAACTGCATGCCAAACGCTACCAGATGGAAGGACCCACCCGGTTACGATTTACCTTGGATAAGACCACTAATGAAGAACGTATTCACGAAATCCACGAACTATTATGCGAACTAAGCAAATAACTCAGGGCTGTTTATTTCTTGATAGATCCTAATACATCCATTTTCCCTTCTAACTCTTCCCAACGGGCGTACAACTTCCGCAACGCTGCCTCATGTTGCGCCACTTGCTCGGTGATTCGTTTAACCTCATCCGCAACACGTTGATAAAAACTCGGATCAGCCATTTCTAAATGAATTACCGCAATTTTTTCTTCAAGCTTTTCAATTTGCTGCGGCAATACTTTTAACTCACGTTGTTCGGCTTGATTGAGTACAACAGCAGCAGGCGCTCGCAGAGTTAGCGGCGCCGCTTTCACCTTAGGCGTTTCCTGCTGTTGTTGCTTTTTAAAACTGAGGTAATCCTCATAACCACCAACAAATGCATTAAAACACCCATTGCCTTCAAAGACCAACACACTGCTGACCACTTGATTAATAAACTCGCGGTCATGGCTGATTAAAAGCAACGTGCCAGGGTAATCAATCAATAGCGTTTCCAACAATTCCAGCGTTTCAATATCGAGATCATTGGTCGGCTCATCCATCACCAACAAATTGGCCGAACGCGCTAATAATTTAGCCAACAATAAGCGATTTCGTTCGCCCCCAGAAAGGGCACGAACTGGTTGATTAAATTGTTCAGGATAAAATAAAAAATCACGCAAGTAAGACGCCACATGCTTGTTCTGGCCATTGATGGTGACATAATCTGCCCCATCGGCCACATTGTACATCACGCTTTTTTGAAAATCGAGTTGATGGCGAAGTTGCTCAAAATAAGCGACCTGTAATCCGGTACCACGATGAATACTGCCCGAATCAGCAGCAAGCTCGCCCAATAATAAACGGATCAGGGTTGTTTTGCCACAGCCATTGGGGCCAATGATTCCCACTTTATCGCCACGCGACAACAGCAAAGAAAAATCACGAATTAACTGCCGCCCATTGATTTGATAATTAACTTTTTCGGCCGCAATCACCACTTTCCCTGAATAAGACACATCCAAGGAAATTGTTTTCACTTTGCCGAGCTGTTCACGGCGCTGTCGGTATTCTTCTCGCAAGGCTTTCAGACGACGAACACGCCCCTCATTACGAGTTCGCCGCGCCTTAATTCCTTGGCGCAACCACACCTCTTCTTCCTTTAATTCTTTATCAAACAAATTATTTTCTTTTTGCTCGGTCAAACGAATGGCTTCACGTCGATCCAAATACGTTGGATAATCGCAATCATGACTATGCAGTTTTCCCCTATCAATTTCGACAATTCGATTGGCAACGCTCGCTAAAAATTGCCTGTCGTGGGTAACCACCAATAAACTGCCTGGATAGGTTCTTAACCACGATTCTAACCATTCGATGGCCGTAATATCCAAGTGGTTAGTGGGCTCATCCAACAACAACAAATCAGGCTCTGCCAATAAGGCAGCACCTAATAACACACGGCGACGCATCCCGCCCGACAAGCTATTCATCAAAGCGTCACTTGGGATATCTAAACGACTTGCCATGGTTTCAATCTTAGGCAACAAATCCCACGCTTGCAAAGAGTCAATTTGCTGTTGGTAGTGCGCCATTTGGTCGAGTAAACCGACATTGGCAAAGTGACGGTACTGCGCCAACACTTCACCCGCCGGCCCTAAACTGTTCACTAAGAAATGATACACTGTTTCGTCTTTGCTCACCGGCACGTCTTGCGTTAATCCCGCAACCCTCTGGCCATTTTGTTGGTGAATTTCGCCCTTATCTTGGACAATGTCACCTTGCAAGAGCTTCAACAGCGTTGACTTACCAGCGCCATTGCGACCAACAACCGCAATACGGTCTTTCGCATCAATTTGAAAATTAACCGCATCTAAAATGCAATTTTCAGCTAAATGCAGAGAAACATTGTTTAATGACAAAATACTCATAAAAAAATTCGATAGTCTAATCCAAAAAAAGAGGCAAGTCGTTATCAGTTTTCGGCGCCAATGCAAAGGCCGCGCCAAGAAAAACAAAATAAACGACCCCGATTATTGCGCAATAAAGACCAAAAATCCGATTGTTATGTGATTCATACAACACATTGGCAGTCTCAATTCCCAGTGCAATAATACACATGGTGAACATGCTCATTAAGGCCGACGTGGTGCCTTTTCCCACTGGCGTTGAAAAGAGAATGAAGCGATTCAACGGCGCTGCCGTAACCCCTAAGCCAAAAAAATATACGATTAAACCTGGCATTAACCAAACAAAATAACCGTTGATCGCATAAGGTAAAATAGCGGTCAAAATCAACCCCACCACCGTAAACACCGATCCTATCAGGGTAATTTTTTTGACAGTGCCACGATGGGTTAAGTGTTGCAAAAACAATGTACCCAAAATAAGCGCACCAAACACTGGAATTTGCCATAAGGCATATTCAATAATCGTCAGTTTTGCATCACTCACCAAGATAACCGGCGCCAAGGCAATCCAGATAATACAAGGCACATTGATTATTCCTAACGCCAGCGAACTCAACATAAAGGGCATGTTGACTAATAAATTTTTGTAATTAGTCAAAATCACTCGCGGCGACAAAGAAACTTGCTTGATTTGTTGGCCATCTCGCTTAATTTGTCCCACGGATTCGGGCATAAATTGCCACAATCCCCACAGTGCTACAAGTGAAAAGGCGCCAATAATAACAAAGAGCGTCCGCCAATCAAAATACAGAATAAAGATAGCACCGACTAAAGGGCCTATTAATGGTGCGATAGTTGACACGTTAGCCATGACCGCGATGAGACGAATCGCATCCATTTCATCAAAGATTTCTTGTAAGGTCGCGTAACCCACAACACCAATAAAACAAAGGCCCATGCCTTGAAAAAATCGCGCCATCAAAAATTGGTCAATGGAATTTGAGCAAGCGATGATTAAGGTACACAAAAAGAAAAAAGCAGCACCAAACAGCATGACTGGCCGCCGTCCATAACGATCGGAAATCGGGCCTAAAAAAAGTTGTAAACTCGCGCCACCTAAAATGTACGCCGTTAACGAAGTCGCGACCGCAGATTCTGGCCCGTGAAAGGAATGCACCACTTCCAACATGCCAGGCATAATCATGTCATTGGCGATATAGGTTAGAAATTCATACAACACTAAAAAAGCAGCAAAACCCAAGGCATGCTTATGAGTGATATTAATTAATGGTTGTGCCATGTCTGTTCTCTAAAAAATTTATTCTTTGCAGAACGGCCTTGGTCTGACTGATGCCTACGAGCAGGGCTAGAGCGCTGGCTGTGGCGTCGTGATAAACTAGCCAAAGGATCCCGACTTGCAGGCACGCAATGATCGGGTTCAAAATCATCAATTTCAATTCGCTCTAATTTGCGCTTAATTAATTTTTCAATGTCTTGCAATTGGTGATATTCATCGGCACAAACCAGTGAAATCGCTTGGCCAGAAGCCCCAGCACGTCCTGTTCGACCGATGCGATGCACGTAATCTTCGGCAACTTGCGGCAAATCAAAGTTAACCACCATACCCAACTCTTCAATATCAATTCCGCGTGCAGCAATGTCAGTCGCAACCAAAATTTGAACTTTGCCCGCTTTAAAATCACTCAATGCTTTGGTGCGTTGTGCTTGGCTTTTATTGCCATGAATCGCCAACGATTTAATTCGATCCGCTGCTAATAATTTAACTAGTTTATTTGCACCATGTTTGGTCCGCGAAAAGACTAAGGCCTGGTGCCAATTATTTTCACGAATTAAATAACTCAGTAAGGCTGCCTTCCGCGCTTTATCCACCGGATGAATCAGTTGATTCACCATCACTGCTGTGGTATTGCGTGTTGCCACATCAATCTCCACCGGATCGTGTAACAATCCCTTAGCAAGAGTACGAATTTCATCCGAAAACGTCGCTGAAAACAGTAAATTTTGCCGTTTTTTCGGTAATTTGGCAATAATTCGCTTGATGTCATGAATGAATCCCATGTCTAACATACGATCCGCTTCATCCAAAACTAAGATCTGAATCTTGTCAAAACGCACGGCATTCTGTTGAAATAAATCCAACAAACGCCCTGGTGTTGCCACCAAAATTTCAACGCCTGCACGCAAGGCAATCATTTGTGGATTAATTTTAACCCCGCCAAAGACCACAGTGGATCGCAAAGACACATGCTTGCCATAATGCTGAATACTCTCTTGAATTTGCGCCGCCAACTCACGAGTTGGTGTTAAAATTAACGCCAGTGCATGATTACTCTGCGCGCGCGGTTGCTGAATTAATCGTTGAAGAATAGGGAGAACAAATCCTGCCGTTTTTCCGGTTCCTGTTTGCGCTGTGGCGACTAGATCACGCCCTTGTAATACCGCCGGAATCGCTTTCTGCTGAATGGGGGTCGGGGTTTCATACCCCTGTTCGCGCACTGCTCGTAATAAAGGCTCGACTAAGCCTAGTTCATTAAAATTCATAGTAGTCCCTCAAAGTGATTGCTAGTACATCTCACCATGAAGACCCTTCTCCACTATGATCGATTGCACGTTTATAAACAATTTTTGGTTAAAATAATTACAACTAGCGCGTATTATAACATACAATTTGCGATGGTAACGACTTTAAGCAAATCCTGTTGTATAATTTGATAGCGCAGTGGACCCCGCGGTCTTCGCCGCGGGGATTCGGGACCAGGGAAAATTCGCTAAAGTCGAGTCGTAACTAGGGATAATAAAATGTGGCAACTGAATACAGACCATCTTTTACAATGCATTAAAACATATGATAAATAACAACAATTTTAACGGTGGCAATAATGGATAGGGATGAAGAAGTTCTGGAAATTTATCAGCGCGATATCAGTAAAGCCGAAAAAATTCGTTTACTCGAAGAAATCGCTCTCGATTTATTCAATGAAATGGAAGCACAAGATCAAAACATGCACCCTGAGCTTCATAATAAGCTCTCAGAAGGTGTAAGGTTAGCTACGGATTTTTTACGCGAATTAAAAGAAAAACCTTAGGCTCGACCTACGATAAAATACAATACGATGAAACACCCGGATTAAATAACCCCTTTAAAACCGCCAAAACAGTTTTCAACTCGGCTTGCAGCACATACGGCGGATTAATCACCCATAAACCACACCCATTCATGCCTCCCAAACCTTCTGCCGCCAACTTAAATTCAATGCGTAAATTATTAACTGCCCCTACATTTTTTAAACCGCGCAGTAATTGTTCATGGTAATGTTTATCAATAATGGGGTACCAAATACAATACACTCCTGTAGCAAATCGCTGATAGGCTGCTTTCACAGCAGCAGGAATTTGCCGATACTCTGTTTTGACTTCGTAAGAAGGATCAATAAAAATCAAACCGCGGCGTTCAACCGGTGGTAACAATGCCTTAAGTTCTGCAAGACCATCTGAATGTCGGAAAAACACACGTTTGCCATGCCCTGATAATTTCTGCAACGCGTCAAATTCTGCCGGATGCAACTCTGCACACACAATCCGGTCACACGAACGCAGCGTATTAACGGCAAACCACGGCGAACCCGGATAATAACGTAACGCTTTACTTTCTTTACTTTCATTTAAATCACTAATCTGTTGAATATAAGATGAAAACACTTTTGGCAATTGTTTGCGCTTCTCCCAAAGCAGTGCAATTCCTTGAGCAGCCTCACCCGTTTTTAATGCGTGTTTGTCACGTAAATCATATAAGCCTCGCCCCGCATGCGTTTCTAAGTACAATAAGGGTTTATCTTTGCTGATTAGGTAGTTCAGCAAACCTGTTAAAGTAATATGTTTAATCACATCGGCGAAATTTCCGGCATGATAACCGTGTTGATAACTGAGCATGATGGCTCATCTCCATTGAATAATAGTCGCCAAGACTATAACCTATCCAGGTACGGGTGCGAACAACCACTGGCTAAACTCTGATGAAAAGATCCATACACTACTTACACTTGCTCTTTGTTTTAGTTGTTTTATTGCTAGCTCCTAGCCTGGCAAACGCCTCATTGAAACCGATTGAAAGCAATTTTTTAGTTTTCAACGACATTCATTTAGATCAATCGGATTGGCTGCCCATGACGATTAATCCCTCTATACCGAATCCTTTAAATGATCTTGATCAAGGTCGCTTTGAAACGATGCTCAGCCTAATTAATACCAATATAAAAAACGGTATAGTGCCTAAGCCTCAATTCATTCTCATACTGGGCGATATTTCAGGACACGCACGCGTTATTCCTGACAGTGCGATAAAAAATGAATCCGTCGTGTTTAGCAAACTCAAAGCCCATTTTGAACATACGCCTATTTTCTATATTTTTGGTAATAATGACTCGCTAAAAGCAAATTACGGACCTTTTTATGACAGAACGCTTTCAGGTCGCGATAAAAGTCCATATGACGTTGCAATATCTCATTCTGGCTGGCTCGATGGTTTTTTATCCACTGGTGCGCATTGCAAACCTAAACACAGCCGTTATCCCTGCCTTATTTCTGAAGATCCTGTCAATGGTTATTATTCAGCCTATCTCCACAACAAACTGCGTCTGATTGCCTTAAACAGCGTTCTTTTTGCAGAAATACGTGGACCAATCACAAAAAATGCGGAAACAGATCAATTACAATGGTTAAGTGCACAATTAGAATCGGCAAAAATAAACCACGAATCCGTATTAATCGCCATGCATATTCCGCCCGGAAATAACGCCTATGATCATTCCAGTTTTTGGTTTCCGAGAGAGCAAGCCAATTTTTTAAAGAGTGTCAAAATATACCGGCATACTATTATTGGCCTATTGGCAGCCCATACCCATGCCGAGGAACTTAAGGTAATTAAAGCATCGCCTCATCAAATTATTGGCGGACTCTACATAACCGCCGCCTTATCAACCTCACATGGCAACGCACCAGCAATCAAGACCTTTTATTTCTCTAAGCGGAATGGCCAATGGCTACTATCAAATTATCAAACATTTAATTTTTTGCAAACTAATGGAAAGCTCACCCTGAATAAACTCTATGATTATCAACGTTATTATTGTAATCACCATGAAACGAATGTAACAGCATGCCTTGATCAAATCAGCATCGCTAAAATGAAAAAATACTATAGTGCGGGAAATCCGAATTTTGACGGTATAATCGGCTCGCCAAATGATATCAGTGTAGTGATAGAATGGGCGAAACGCACACAATGGCTCTGTTTTGAACCATTGTGTTCATTATTTCTATATTATGTGTATAATAACCATATTGGGTAATTGTTGAGAAATAGGGGGGGCAGCCCATGCCAAATCCATCAGATATAGTGTTCAGGCTGAGACAGCTTATCAAAGAAACAAGTGAAGATCCAAGCCGCCACCACGTGCCAACACCGGATACAGACTACGTGACGCTAGTTGATGCTATCGTGCAAAAAGATCTGACGGATGAGATGGCAAAATTGAACGCGATGATACGATTAGGTAGTATGGAGGAGATAAAAGAACGATTTTCAGCGCTTTGTCGTGATCGGGCAGAACAGAATCAAGGCACCTTTCTTCACTTTGGCGCCAATCCCCACACTCTCTGTAACACGCTCTATTTTAACATAGCTAAACTTCTTTATCCCGAAGCTAATTTTAAAGCGCTATTTAAGCTATTACTGCCTGAAGTCACCACACTGTGGCAGGTTGATCTGCACCAAAATGAACGCACCGAGATGCATAGTAGACCTGGGAAAAGAAGAAAAATGGCGGTGCCAATCCCAGAACTCTCAGAAACAAACCTCGATGATGTCAATAACCCCATAGTCTCAATGCCTTTTGCACTTCATTCCTTCAATCAACTGGTGTTTTCTGGCAACAGTGTGTTTCCTTTGACCGAGATAAGTCAGTTTAATTTTGAACTCCACCACCAGTTTTATCAACTCGCTTTAAGCAAACCAAATGGGCCGTTATTACTGCAAGCAATCCAACATCACAATCCTGAGTTGGGTAACCTATATGACGTTATTTGGTATTTAGAAGACGCAGCCCCTTTATATAACGTCATTTTACATGTGGGATTAACGGGAGAACGATTTGGATACGGTTATTATGATACTGAAGAATGGCTGCGCGTCACAGAGGCATTCATGGGGTACTATGACAGGTTACCCACGGAGATACAAACCCAACTGAATAACTGCACGAATGCCAACGGCCTGCCTTTTAGCAAGGTAATCGAACTAATTAAAGCGGACAATTGCATTGAAGAAGTCTCGAAACTGTCACTGGCGATTCTCGCCAATCCAGCGAATAAAGACGTGTTAAATATCAGTCCTTGGATCAGTGCACAAGATAAAGCCGAGCTCCTCAATCTCTACCCGTATGAACCTGGAAAATCAATCGTAAACTTAGACCACACAGTTACTTTAGCTCCTTTACCGCTTCGATTAAGCCAGTATTTTCATCGTCAAATCGTCATTGATGATTTTAATCAGCTCTATCATTACTTAACTCACTTCCCACCTGAAACCTATACTCTCTTAATGCAGGAAGCAACTATTAACAAGCAGATCGCTTATGAGCTACAGACGATATGGTCGCATTTAACCGAGCCTCAGCGTCATGGTATCTTAGAGGCGCTAATACAAGCAAAAAGCAAATGGGATCTAAGCTACTTGCTGATAACTTTAATACCATTAAATGAAAATCAAGTTATTGCGACACTACTCGAGACTTTCACTGCTGAAGAGACACTTGCCGCATTAGAAGACAATGACTGTTTTGTATTATACAAAGCTGCCGCATTAAACCCAGAAGTGGTTGATCTCCTGTTAAATAAAGTGTCTGAACCCCAGCGCAGCACACTAATCTTAAAAAAGGTGGGTGTCTATCATTATAGCGCCCTGCATTGGGCAGCAATTCAGAACACAGCATCCTTAAAGATAATGCTAGACAAACTGTCTGAAATTGAGATTCAAGCAGCAATTGACGAAGAAGACAAACAATCAGGTTTTAGCAACTTACTAAGCGAAGCAGCAAAGTATAATGCAGCATCTTTTGAATTATTGCTCAGTCATTTGCCTCAAGAAAGTCAACACCTACAACTAATTCTGAAGAAAAATTTCAAAGATAACAGCAATATGTTGTTTAATACTGTTCCCAATGCCCGTTCAGTACAACTTATATTAGCAATGTACCCTGAAGATGAACGCAAAACCGCACTCCAAGAAATCGTTATTAATAATGATATGGAAAGTGCCATTAAGAAGATAATCACCTACGCAAAGAGAAACACAAACCCCGATTGCATGATAGCTGCCTTAGCTTCTTTGCCTGAATGTCAACGCTTGCCGATGTTGATAGCAACAGTGGCTAATAGAAAAAGAAATATACTCCACCTCATGGCAAGCGATCCAATCAGCTTAGAAATAATCTTAGAGCTACTGCCTGAACCTATGCGTCGACCAGCGCTTCTAGCAAAAGATGCCGATGGTGTTAATGTCCTGGACTTGGCCGAAGAAAATCCCGAATCGATGGCTGTTATTGAGGAGCTTTGTCCACGGAAGGCTCGTAATCAGTGGCAATCCGACATCATGGCACTTATTGGTGAAGCCAGAACAGAAGCCCGAACAGAGCGAAACTTTCAGCAAATGCCACCTATGATTACGAATTGCTTGATGCTTATTGATGCAATCTATCAAAAAGAGTTGGCTGATGAAATGAGAAAGCTTCGTAAAATGGCTGAAACATACCCTATTGAAGCAATAAGAGAACAATTTTCAGTACTTTGTCGTACCCGGGCAGAACAATATCATGGCCCAATCCACGACTTTACCCAATTACCATACTGTTTTAGTAACAAACTCTATTGGAACATAGCGCACCTACTCTATCCCGAAGCGTCTACTCAAGAGCTAAATAAGATATTGCTGCCCAAAATCAAAACCGCTAGCACTATTATACCGGATAGCATGATAGGTGAAATAACCTTTCCGACGAAATTAGTCCAAGATTTCTATCCACAAATCATGATTACTAACGTTGATCTATTAATCAACTTTTTAGAAAGCATTCCCAACCAAGAGTACGCTCACTTTTTGCAGAAGGCGACTATTAATTTCAAGATATCCACATACCTAGGCACACTAAGTGATGCACTAGATGCCACTGTATTTCCAAGCGTATTAGATGCGCTAATACAAACTAAAAGTAAATGGGGTGTGGCTAACTTACTCGCCGCCTTTATATACACGAATGATGATTCAGCAATTACGGCACTACTTGAACATTTATCTGCTGAGGAGGTGTTTGCAGCACTGCAAGAAGAGATCTGTGTCGAGCCAGAAGACGAACAAAACACGACTAACAGCAATCTGCGTTATACGCTACTACAATTTGCGGTACAAGACAATGCTTGGGCCTTAGAACAGATGTTTGATAAACTGTCCGATGAGCAATATACAACGTTGATGCATAAACCCAGTAGATCCGCTTCTCCCAACCCTCATGGTTTATTTACGCCGAAACTTACTGGTGAACATGATAATGAGGACAAGGAAGAATCCGAGCCGAAGACCACCCCGCAATAAGCATCCAAGCCAGTGAGTATTAACAACTAAACCTTTAACTCGACTTTATGAAAAAAGCGCCGAATCCCCGTGGCTTGACCACTTGGTCCACAAGTTGTGCAAATTTATACCGACTTTCGTCGGTATTTCGAACGTTTTTAGGTTGTATTTTAGCCACGTCGTTTATGTTATATGCGTTTTTAAAAAAATCATAAAGTCGAGTTTAATACTTCACAAAATCAACTGCTGCCCATCCTCTGGTTTTAGTTGTAAAAATACAAACGTGGATAACAGTGTAAAAAAACCAACTGCAAAAAACGTATAATGAAAAACAGTTGGTGTTAATACTAAGTTACCAGAAAAAACGCCGGAAAATAAGCGAATAAATAAAGCGCTAGTCGCCACCCCAAAACTCTGGGCAAATTGTTGAAGTGTGCTCATGATGCTGGTAGCCGCACTTAAGTCCTCCGGCAATACATCCGCATAAGCTAATGAATTCATTGAGCTGTATTGCAAAGTCAAAATAAAACCATACACCCCCGTCAAAAAAGCAATGACATAAATTGGTGTATTGGCATCAATGCTCGTCAACATCCAAATCGATAAGCCTGCAAAAATGGTGTTCGTTATCAAAAATCGCTTAAAGCCAAAAATACGTAATAAAGGCAAAAATAACGGCTTGCCTATCAATACGCCAACCGCAATCGGCACCAACAACATTCCCGACACTTCAGCGGAGTACAAAAGCCCCACTTGCAATAACAACGGCACCAAAAAAGGCACGCCACCAAAACCCAAGCGTGACACTAAATTCCCGAGCACAGAGACGCGAAAAGTTCTGAAACTCAATAGATCCGTTTTAACAATAGGATGGGCAAGCCGTCGTGAATGCATCATATAAATAATCAAGAGAATAACGGCGAAGAGAATAATACTTAAGGCTATTGAACTGTTGACCGTTGTCTCACTGAGCGCGGCCAAACCAAAACTAATCCCTGCCAACGCACCGCCGAATAAAATAAAACCCAATTTATCTAACGGGGGAACCGGAAGCAACTCACCCTCTTCAAGCCAGAAATAAGCCAGGGTAATCGCAAACAAGCCGACTGGAATATTCACCCAAAAAATCCAGTGCCAAGTAAAATGGGTCGTGATGAAACCACCAATTAAAGGCCCCAACATAGGCCCTAAAGTCCCCACCGTCACCACGCGACTCATCGTTGCAATTAAATTTTCACGGCCAAAGCTACGAACTAGGATTAACCGCCCTACCGGCAAGCCCAAGGCACCACCAAAACCCTGAACAAAGCGCGCAAGGACTAATTCATTAATATCATGAGCGAAACCACACCATAGCGAACTCAAGGTAAAAATGGATAATGCGCTGATAAAAACTTTCTTGGCACCAAATTTATCGGCCATCCAGCCACTGATCGGAATAAAAATCGCAAGACTTAAGAGATAACTAATCAACGCTACTTTAAGATCCACTGGATCAACCAACAAACTGCGCGACATCGCTGGAATAGCGGTATTGATAATAGTACCATCAACACCTTCCATAAAAAAAGACAAGGCAATAATAAATGGAATCATTCGATGTGGGGGCAATACATTGGGCATGTCGTCTCAAGGATAATTATCATGAATTCTAAAAATCAATATCACGTCTCTGTTGAATTGGCAAAGAACGCGCATATCAATTCTGAACAATACCACGCATTATATCACCAATCCATTCACGAACCCGCAAAATTCTGGGATGAGCAAGCCAAGAAATTCATCACGTGGTTTAAGCCCTGGCAGACAGTTACTCGCGGTGATTTTAATTCTGTCAATGTCGAGTGGTTTATCAACGGCAAACTCAATGCGTGTTATAACTGCGTTGATAGACATTTGGCAACTCGCAAAAATCAAACAGCACTCATTTGGGAGGGCAACTCCTTAGGTGAGACGAAACACCTCACCTATCAGCAATTGCATGAACAAATTTGTCAATTTGCCAATGTGTTACTCGAACTTGGCATCAAAAAAGGGGATCGCGTTTGTATCTATTTGCCCATGATCCCAGAAGCCGTCATTACCATGCTCGCTTGTGCACGAATTGGTGCAATCCATTCAGTGGTCTTTGCTGGTTTTTCTGCCGACGCTTTAAAAAACCGTATCCTTGACGCCGATTGTCGACTATTAATCACCGCAGATGAAGGACTTCGTGGCGATAAAACCATTCCATTAAAGCACAGTTGCGATACCGCGCTTGAAGACTGCCCGGGGATAAAACACCTGATTGTCGTCAAACGAACTGGCAATCCCATTCACTGGCACTCATCACGCGATTTATGGTATCACGAGGCCATGCAACACGCTGCCAAAGAGTGTCCTGTCGAGCCCATGGACTCAGCCGATCCCTTATTTATTTTATATACTTCCGGATCAACAGGAAAACCAAAAGGCGTCTTACACAACACGGGTGGCTATTTAGTCTATGTAGCAATGACCCATCGCTATGTGTTTGATTACCATGATCTCGATGTCCATTGGTGCAGTGCCGATATCGGCTGGATAACGGGACACTCCTATCTGGTCTATGGGCCCCTCTCGAATGGTGCCACCACCCTACTTTTTGAGGGAATTCCGAACTACCCGACCTTTTCTCGTTATTGGGAGATTATTGACAAACATCAGGTGACTATCTTTTATACCGCCCCTACCGCCATTCGTGCCATACGCCGTGAGGGCGATGAGTGGGTAAAGCGCACAAATCGGCAAAGTCTTAAATTACTGGGCACGGTGGGCGAACCCATCAATCCCGATGCCTGGGAATGGTATTACAACGTGGTTGGTGAAAAACGTTGTCCCATCGTCAACACCTGGTGGCAAACAGAAACAGGCGGCATTCTGCTCACACAGTTTCCAGGAGCAACACCCTTAGTCGCAGGCTCTGTGGGTTGGCCCTTCTTTGGCATTGTGCCCGTCATTGTGAACAAAGACGGAAAACCGATACAAGAAAATCAACAAGGTAATTTACTCATTCAAAAGCCATGGCCTGGGCTCATGCAAACCATTTACGGCGACAAACAACGCTTTATTGATACTTATTTTAAACGATTCCCTGGCAATTTTTTAACTGGCGATGGCGCTTATCGCGCTACTTCTGGGGATTATTGGATCACCGGCCGCACCGATGATGTGCTCAATATTTCTGGGCATCGTATTGGCACTGAAGAAGTGGAAAGTGCCTTGGTGTCACACCCGGCTGTTACTGAAGCGGCAGTTGTTGGCATCCCTAATGACATTAAAGGAGAAGGCATTTACGCCTTTGTCACCACCCAAGTTGGCATCATTCCCACTGAAGCTTTAAAAAAGGAATTGGTGCAACAAGTCCGCGATAAAATTGGGCCGGTGGCCACGCTTGAAAAAATTCAATGGGCCAACGCACTGCCAAAAACTCGCTCCGGCAAAATCATGCGGCGTATTTTACGTAAAATTGCAAGCAATGAACTCGATGATTTGGGCGATACCTCAACCTTGGCTGACGAGCTCGTTATCGAGCAGTTAATTAGGGAGCGAAATTAAGTCGGCTAGAAAAAATAACTTATCGCAAACGTTCTGCTAACTTGGTCATTCGATTCGCCTCTTTATTATTATTCACAGCCATTCCTATTGCCTGTTTCTGACCAATTAACACCACCAATTTCTTGCCACGCGTAATACCGGTATACAATAAATTCCGTGCCAGTAAGGTGAAATGTTGTGTAGCCAGCGGTAAAACCACAATCGGAAACTCCGAACCCTGACTTTTATGAATGCTAATGGCATACGCAAGACTCAACTCATCCAACTCGTGAGCTTCATAAACCTTATTATTCTGATCAAAACGAATAGTAATTAGATTAGCTTCCAAATCAATGCGCTCAATAAAACCCAGATCGCCATTAAACACTTCTTTATCGTAATTATTAACCATCTGAATCACTTTATCACCAGGCGAAAAGGTCGTGCCAAAACGCGTTATTTTAGGCTCAGAGTCACCATTTAACTGCTGTTGTAACGCCGCATTAAGCGCACGACTACCAAGACCACCGCGATTCATCGGTGTTAATACTTGAATATCTTGTACGGGATCACACTGATAAAATTTGGGCAACCGCAGGCACACCACTTCAATCAACTGACTGTGAATGTCGTCCGGTGTTTCAGCATACATTGTAAAAAAATCACTGTTGTTGGGCTCATTGGGCAATGGCATTTTGCCTTGATTCACCCGATGCGCATTGAGAATAATTTTCGAACTTGCCGCCTGACGAAACACCTCCGTCAAGCGCACCGTCACAATCACTCCCGACGCAATCAAATCAGACAATACCGCACCCGGCCCCACCGACGGCAATTGATCAATATCGCCAACAAAAATAACTGCCGCATGCGTTGGCACCGCTTTTAATAAATGATTCAATAACACAATATCCAGCATCGACGATTCATCAATAATCAACACATCGAGCGGCAATGGATTATCATAATTATGTTTAAATCCAAACGTTTTTGGATCAAAATCCAGCAGACGATGAATAGTTTTAGCAGTTAGATGCGTTGTTTCGGTCAAGCGTTTCGCCGCACGCCCTGTTGGTGCACACAATGAAACCATCATTTTTTTAGCGCGGATGATTTTCAATACACTGTTAATGAGCGTCGTCTTACCCACACCTGGACCACCGGTAATCACGGCCAGCTTGCTTGTCAACACCGCTTTCAATGCCTCTTGTTGCGAACTGGATAATTTTAGAGTGGTTTGCTCTTCCACCCAGGCAATGGCCTTGCTCGAATCGAATTCCCCCCACGGCGGATTGCCGCGATTTAAGCGTTTCAGGTGTTCAGATGCCCTCAATTCTGCCTGATAAAGTGCAATGGGGTAAATACAACGCTCTTCATTAATCCGCTCGAGAACCAAACGCTCCTCAGTCAATTCATTGCTAATCGCTTGCTCAATCACTGCGATGGGGATTTCCAATAACTGATTACTCGCCGCCACTAATTGCGAAAACTCCGCTGCACAATGGCCTCTATCACAACACTCTTGCAACACATGACGAACCCCTGCTTGTGCGCGCAGCAAAGAATCTCTAGCAATACCTAATTTTTCGGCCAAAATATCGGCTGTTTTAAAACCAACTCCGTGAATATCCAACGCCAAACGATAAGGGTTTTCACGCACCTTATCAATCGCCTCATCGCCATAGGTCTTATAAATGCGTACGGCACGTGCAGTGCCCACGCCATAGGATTGCAAAAACACCATGATATTACGAATTGCTTTTTGTTCAGTCCAGGCGGATACCACTTGCTCTTTGCGCTTTTTACCAATACCGTCCAACGTCATTAATCGTTCTGGCTCAAACTCAATGACATCAAACACAGCCTCCCCGAAGGCTTTCACCAGCTTTTTGGCAAAATGCGGGCCAATACCCTTTACCATGCCCGAGCCCAAATATTTTTCTATGCCTTCTAGTGTGGTTGGCGCCACCACATTCAGCTGATTAGCCTTAAATTGCAGGCCATGCTTTTTGTCATTGATCCAAACACCTTTACATTCAATGTATTCACCAGCGGAGATAGAGGCAGCACTACCAGTCACGGTAACTAACTCGCGATGCCCTTTCACTTTGGTGCGCAAAACACAAAAGCCACTTTGCTCACTGTGAAACGTCACCCGTTCAACCGAACCTTGCACAGTCTCAGTAGCGTGTTCATTTACGTATTTATTCATTTTTTATTTGACATTGGAGGGGCTCGTATCCGATCATTTGGCAGCCCAAATGCTTCTAAGGAATAACCGTGTGGTTTAATAATATCATAGTTTATCAACTCCAAACTCCTTTTGCGATAAGTCCTGAAACCATGCATAACGCATTGGAAGAACTACGCTTAAAACCCTGCCCACCGCATGCACGACTATCGCAAGGCTGGATTAATCCATTCAATTTTCTCGATGAAAAACTCTATAGCATTAATAATTGCCATATTGTGGTTGCAGCAAGCGAAGTGCGCCTTTTGCCTGCGAGCGTTATTCGTACCGTATTGGATGAAAAACTCATTGCCTTTGAACAAAGCCAACAACGACCGATGCGCCGAGCAGAACAACTCCAACTCAAAGAAGAAATTGAATTTGACCTCTTACCGAAAGCCTTTACCGTGCAAAAGAAAGATTGGCTTTATATTGATACGTTTAAACAGTGGGTCGTTATTAATAATGCTAACCCCAATAAAGCCTCGGACATCATGGCGCTTTTAATCAAAGCACTGGGATCAATTTCAGCCGTCCCCTTGACTGTTGAGGTGAGCTTAAGTCATTTATTCAGCGGCTGGTTAAAAGAACATCACTCCCTTCCTGAAAGTCTTTCATTAGGACGCCGTTGTGTGCTTATCAAGAGTCAAGATGATAAAAGTCAGTACATTTGCAAAGACATCGAGCAAAATGGCAATGAAATTGATATCTTACTGGAAGAAGGCTATTGTGTCGCCTCACTGGAACTATCCTGGCAAGATCGCATTCAATTTGTCCTCACCGATAGTTTCCAATTAAAACGCTTAAAATGCATTGATTACCTAGAAGAAGCCTTCAAGGAAAATAGTAAATTAGGTGACGAACACGAAAAATTTGATGCTAATTTTTCCCTACTTGCCGGTGAAGTCAGAGAACTTATTTCGTTTTTAATCCGTATTTGTCAACAGACAGGGGCTGCGGCAACCACTACAACAAAACAGGCAATACTTAGCGAAAATTGATTTGAGGGTTAGTAAACCAATATTACGCGTACTGTTCTATTTTTTAATTTAATGCTTTATTTTTTTTCTTTACAATAGTATCCTTTCTCCTTTTCTAAATAAATGGAGAAGTAAGCTATGTTTCCGTCATCAGTTATCGATACTCTAAGAAAATATCCTCAAATAGAGCTTTTGAGTCGAGAGAAAAGCCACGCGTTGTATCAATTAATCACCGAATGTGAACGAAATAAATCCCCCTTAGCTTATTTGCTTGCTTTGGGAATTCCTGTTTTTTCGGCGCTCAATATTGCGTCTAAACTTACATCGGATTCTTGTCGTGCTATTGATACGCTGATACAAACGATTAGGCAAAGGGAATATGCCGGCGGCAATATACAAACATTAGGGGTTGATTTTGCAGAATACGGGCGTAGTTTTTCAGGTTGTCTAGCAGGTGCTTTAGTTGGCTTATATAGCCCAAGTTATGCAGCAGAAACATTTTTAACCATTGCGGCTGATCCTACAGTTGCCTTTCTAACACCAGATGAAGGGGCTCGTTTGTATGCGATGGCAGATGGACTACATGCTTTTTTTATTAAACATAGAATTGATTATAGAATATGCTCTGGCACCGCTTTAGGGGCTATCCGAGAAAAAGGGATCATTCGTAATGATGATGATATTGATTTGATGCTTCATCCTAATAGCGAAGATAGCTTTAGACAGTTGGTTGAAGAAGGTACTTTTACTAAGGAAACGGGAATTTCCATAGTAAAACAACCAATAACGGGCGGACTGCAATGTTTTTATTCGGACAGTCCAAAAGGCCAGCCAGGAACCCCTACAGAGCATGTAGGAAAACCTTTTATTGATATTTTTACTCCCATTACAAGATTGTTGGGTAATCAGCCTATTATTACCTATGGTGAGGAAAAAATGTATCTCCAATCGAAAGGGGATTATTTTACACCCCAGGAATGGGGAGAAGAGCCCACACTATATCCTTTTGGCCCTACCCAGCTTTGTGGTGTTGAGCCTCAAGCAATGAAGACTTATATATCGCGTTGTTATGGTGAGTCGGCACTACATTATAAAACACTGTTATATCCCCATGAAGTTTACTCTGCGATTTATGCAACGCCACTAAGAGCTTTCTCAATACTTGCTCAGCACCCTGTGCCACGTTATATGCGACACACCGAAGCGGCGCCCCTCGATTTTGATCACAGTATTTATGAAGCAAAAAGAGCATTGGCAAACCCAAACCTATCTACAGAGGTTACTGTAAGCTCTAATCCTGAAGAACTCCGTATTTTTGTTGATGGCGTTTTTGATTTATTTCATCAGGGCCATCAAAATATCATTAAAAATGCGATTAAGTCCGCTCAAGAAAAACACCCGGATCGCAAAATTGTCTTATTTATTGGTGTTTGCGGCGATGGGGCAGATGTAAAAGACTACAAACGACAACCTCTTATGACTCTTCAGCAGCGATGTGAGGCAATTGATGCGTATATGCAAGAGTTGATTAAAAATGTCTCTCTGAATGTATCAGCTTATAGAATACTTCCTAACTCACCTGTTACTCATACTCTAGAGTTTATAAAGCGCTATGGTTTAAATATTATTTTCCATGGTAGCGACTTTACTCAGGAAAAAATTGATCAATATTATGGTGTGATTATGCGTGAATGTGCAGGCACGTGTTCCTTGGCAATACTTCCTTATACTAAAGGTGTTTCAACTACAGAATTAATTCTCCATCTTTTACAAGATAGAAATTTTGGTGATACACCTAATACCACGGGAATTGCTATAGAGCTGCTTGCTGAACAAGTTCAACAAAGAGAAGAAGAGTTTACAGAAGAGTTGCAAAAAAAGTTTCCAGAAGCGTTTCAACCTGTGTACTCTAACAGCATGTAATATACAATAGTGTCGGGTATCCGGTGAGAATGCGAAAAAGACCGCATTCTCACCTCAAAATTATCCCACTTCGAAACAATTAAATACAAAATGACACTTTATTTTACTTGCTTTGTTGGTGATTAACAAAAACATAATCTTGTCAAACCCCTATCACCGGAAACTCACACAATAGTGGGTTTTTGATTCATTGCGTTATTATATTTTCATTGCCGCGTGAAGCTCAATACATTTCTTAAAACTAACCGTATTGACGCCGGTAATTTGTAATACGCAAATAAAACCTTTCTAAATACCCGTTGAAAATAACTGATTTGGCTAATATTTTTCATGTAAGATGCTTCAGTGTAACGCGCGTGTGTACGTTGTTTTTTGCGTGCACAAAATTCACGGTTTATCACGTGATCCACTGCTTCTATCCAAGTTTTATAGTGCCATGTTTGATTGAGCGCAATCTCTTGATAGGCTGTTTCAACCATGGTTTCAAGCAATTCGTTGTTGTTAATGGCTCGTAATACCGCATCGATATTACTAAAATCCTTTTGCAAGGGAATATAATGCCGCCACGGTTTTAAAACGTTTGAGTATTCTCCCTCATACAACACCAGTGCCGTTTTTAAGGCAATGGCCTCAAAACAACGCGGCGAAATTTGATTGAGCCGATATAAGCCTTCTTCTTCTTTAAAAAAGCGTTGCTGCACGTCTTGAAAAGAAGCTGTCGGATGCGTCAGTTGATACCTTTCTACTTGTTGTTCAAGGCTGCCTGTAAAATCCATAACACTGGCCCCACTTTCAACACCAAGTGTTGTTTTGCAAGTGCTTAAAAAATTGATCCAGGCATCACCATAAATCCGGTCTTGCTCACGATAAGAAATATCGACTTTCAAGTTTGGATCGCTCACCTTCTCATGCCATTGATCAACAATATTCCATTTTTCAAAGCCCAATTGCCCATACCAAAACGGCAGTTTTCTAGCACGGTATCCTACGTGCAATGACCGCTCAGCGGTTTTAGGCAAATTGGTTTTTTTTAATAAGCGCTCTGGCACGTAGCCGGTTAAATTGGTGTATTTTGATATGGTTGGCAAAACAGTTTCTGGATAGATTTTATTGATTTCACTTTCGGGAAAACACGTGAAGAGAACATCCATTTTTAAGAAATGGATTTCATCAATGAGTCGATTAATGGCTCTATATTCATCTTGCACAAATAAAATTTTTAAGCCATTAAATTGCCTTATTTTCTCTTTTGCTGCTCGAGATAAGTAATAATGGTTTAATAAGGATAAAGAATAATGAATGATCACAACATCAAAATGGCAAAGCAACAAATTTTTCGGAAAATGGCCGACACACGATAACGTCCATACGCGATGCCGCGAATATTGCTCAAATGCAGCAATATGATCAATCACGGTATTTGCGCTATGTCCCAAATTAGGTTTGTTGCATAAAAGGAGAATATTCAACAATGGCGTTTGCCTCACGTTATGAAAACTATAAAATTCATCACAAATGTTTTATGATGCAAATGAGGAAAAGTATGCCATATCAATTTGAACAAACAATAAAAATATTACAACAAAACCCCAAGCGCTGGCTGGTTACGGGTGCGGCAGGATTTATTGGATCTAATCTTGTCGAGTTTTTATTAGCAAATAATCAATTTGTGGTTGGTTTAGATAATTTTGCGACTGGTTTTCAACATAATCTCGATGAAATTAAGAGCAAGATCACGGCCAAGCAATGGTCTAATTTTTTCTTTATGGAAGCAGACATTCGCACACTAGAAGATTGTCACGCCGCCTGTGAAGGGGTAGATTATGTGCTGCACGAGGCAGCATTAGGCTCAGTGCCTCGTTCAGTCCATGATCCGATTACCACGAACTCAGCCAACATTAGCGGTTTTTTGAATATGCTGGTTGCCGCCCGCGATGCAAAAGTCAAAAGTTTTACTTATGCAGGTTCCAGCTCAACTTATGGCGATAATGAAACACTTCCTAAAACGGAAGACAACATCGGTAAACCGTTATCGCCCTATGCCATCACCAAATATGTCAATGAATTATATGCGGCTGTTTTTGCGAGTACGTATGGATTTAAAACCATCGGTCTTCGCTATTTTAATGTATTTGGGCCGCGGCAAAACCGCAATGGCGCTTATGCCGCCGTTATCCCCAAATGGGTGACAGCAATGATTTATGATGAAGACATTATCATCAATGGGGATGGGAAAACAAGCCGCGATTTTTGATAATGTCTTCATCATA
>Ga0155617_1187_pt3 | contig 20725 bp, 23 predicted proteins | sample RifCSPhighO2_12_FD_107274 | JGI IMG/M metagenome (GOLD analysis project Ga0155617, IMG submission 107274) | Legionellales bacterium RIFCSPHIGHO2_12_FULL_42_9
AAAGCCCTGTTAACAGAAATTCCCTCGGAAATTCCTGAGGGTCCTGTTGCTAATCCTGACCTTTTAAAAACCAGATTGCAAACCACGGCCGTACGTTCTGGACAGCAAATTGTTTGTAAGGGAGGTGATCTGGTGATCGCTGCTTCAGTGAGTCATGGCGCAGAGCTGTTGGCTGATGGCAATATTCATGTCTATGGCGTTCTACGGGGGCGGGCATTGGCCGGTATTTCAGGAAATAAAAAAGCACGAATTTTTTGTTTATCGCTTGATGCTGAGTTGGTTTCCATCGCGGGGTACTACCGTTTAAGTGACGTCATTGAACCCAATCAAGGACCTTGCCAAATTTATCTGCAGGATGAACACATTCATATTGAACCCTTAGGAGTGGTTAAATGATGAAAAGATTTTTTCGATATCGCCTATGTTAGATGCTGTATTTATTTCGGATTTACATTTAAATTCGTGTGAACCGCAACTGATCTCACGATTTGATGCGTTTATTGCTTGGGCTCTAGATAATACGCGCGCGGTGTATGTGTTAGGTGATTTATTTCATGTTTGGGCGGGTGATGACTGTGTCGATGCCTGGAGTTTGGCAATTGCTCACCAATTTCAACATTTGGCAGGCCGTGGAATTCAATTGTATTTTATGCCAGGTAATCGCGATTTTCTATTGGGTTCCTCGTTTGCAAAACAAGCGGGTTTTCAGTTATTACATGATCCCACGGTGATTACTCTGGATGGTCAGTCTATCTTACTGGCACATGGCGATGCCTATTGTATCCTGGATAAAGCGCATCAACGGTTTCGCTGCCTTACCCGCAATGCTTGGTTTATGTCGTTTTTTCTGTCAATCCCAGCAAAATGGCGAGCGCGATTGGTTGGAAAAGTAAGAGCGCAAAGTCAACGAAATCGCAATAAATCGCCTTTAGTGTGGGATGTGGTGCCGAAAGCGTTGATAAAAGACATGCGTTGCTATCATCTGCATACGTTAATTCACGGTCATATCCATAAGCCAGGGTTAAGGCAACATCAGCGAGACGATGGTAATTATCGTCAATTTGTCTTGAGTGATTGGGATGACACCCCGCAAATATTGATCTATAATAAAACAACAGGTTTTGAATTTATCCAACCGATTGCGTAGTTGAGGAGTAAATCATGGCTACACCCAAAGAATTACAAGGTAAAGAGTTACAAGACCTATTAAGGCGACAACAAGATTTAGCACGTTTTGAAAAATCCGCTCAAACGAGATCGACTGAGTGGTATAAGCAGCAGATGGAAGATGCGGAACAGGCTAAAAATTACGCAAAAGATCTTCAGGAAATGAAGGGGTCGTTCCGTAATCAGAGTGGTGCTGACTGGCTAACTGTGATGATGGCGATATTTAGGACTCTGACAGCGCTTGGTAAAGCATTGCATGCGAGTTCAAGTGCCAAGCGGGCTGAGGATGCACTATTAGCATTTCCAAAAGAACTGATTGCCGCAGGAAAGGGATGGGTAAAAGATAGCCTAAGCTGGAGCGGGAATCGGCTCCTTGAAAAAATGAAGTTGAAAGAGAGGGAAAAGTTACCCGATATTACTGTTAATATTAAGATTGATGATAAGGATGGCTCGTTCAAGTGTCAGGCCATGATCTATGGTTGTATCCCATTGAAGGATTATTTTATTAGAGATATGGGACAGCATAGTTTGTTAGGGGCGGCCGCTACCCAAGGAGAGGTAAAGGACATTGCAAATAAATTTGAGGAACATTTTCAAAATGGTTTTGAAGATTGGCTTAAAACTAAAGGCTGCAAACTTAACGACAATCAAAAAATTGTAAATAGCGATAATAAACCGCTTACCCAAACGGAGTTGATAAACTTGAATAAAGGCCCTGGTAACCTGAGTGAGTTTCTGTCTGACTCTACGCGATTAGCCGATGGACAGCAATTAAATGTGACAGCAGAGCCTAATGAGTTGCCCGACGCGAGCCCAAGCCCGTTACCAACAACGCCAAAACCATAATGACACAAGTTGGATGAAACAACATGGAAAAACAAGAAGCAACCACACAGGATAGGGATGATTTATCAAATTGGCTTTCTACTTACGGATTGGTCACGGTAGAAAAGCTTCTTGAGCGGTTTGGAATTAGGTTGTCCGGTGAAGATTTATTGCGTGCGGCAAAGAATCCGGAGTGTTTCTTTTTCCGCTTAATTCAGGTGCCGCTAAAGAATGTTTTTAATGGGCTGATTTTGCAGCAAGCCAAAGATTACCAAGTTTATGCTCAAAAATTGTTTATTGATTACTTGCTTTCGGGTGAGGCGAGTCAAGAAGGTTCATCGGTTCGTGATGATTTAGAAAATACCCGCAAAGACTTAGTGGCTCTGGGTGAGGTTTTTCATGAAGAAGACTTGGCGAATGACCGCTTGATTGCCAGAAGCCAAGCGCTGTTGTTTAAAGCCGCGCAGTTATTCAATAAGCAGGTGCTAGTTTCCGCGAAAAAGGTGAAGCAAGCGCTGCAGCACACCGGTTTAATAATTCACGATGAAACACTCGTTGTAAAGTCGCTTTATACTCTCTTGTGTGATTATGACTCGAAGACACGTTTACCGACACAGCATGAAGCTTGGCTTCGGGTTGGGCGTGTCATTGGGCAATCCTTTGACTTATCGTTGTGCCAACAGCTTCGTGATGAGCTAGAACGCTTAAGTCAAATCAATCCCGAAACAGAGACGAAGTTGCAAGAATTTCGGGAGCAAGCTGTGACAAGCAATGGAAATATAAAAAAATTCCGTGCTGATTTTTCAGCGACCATTGCGAAAACCAATGAAATGTTAGCCATGGTGGGTAGCTATCGTCTGGATGTGGGTCAATTAGCGACTAATCAACATGATCTTTATTTTGATGCAAAAATTGGTGAAGAGCGTGAATGAGTATATAATCCACCTCTCGGTATACGACAACTACTTTTACGCCATTCTCAACTTCTCGAATCCCCGTGGCTTGACCACGGGGTCTATTAAATGGTCGAGTATGAATGGATACCGTGGTCAAGCCACGGTAATACGTAAGTTTGGAGAAGTTGAGAATGGCGTTACTTTTTATAGTTTTTATGATGGAGTTTTAAATGGCACACGAGTTAACCTTATCAATTATTAAACCCGACGCAGTAGCTAAATCAGTTATTGGACAAATTTATACCCGTTTTGAACAGGCCGGTCTGAAGATTGTTGCCGCTAAAATGGTGCAATTGTCACGTAAACAGGCAGAAGGGTTCTACGAAGTTCATCAAGCTCGCCCATTCTTTAATGATTTAGTTAATTTCATGATTTCAGGCCCGGTCATGGTGCAAGTCCTTGCTGGTGACAATGCAATTGCCAAAAATCGGGAATTAATGGGAGCCACTAACCCAAAAGAAGCGAAGGCGAATACAATTCGTGCTGATTTTGCTGACAGTATTGAGGCTAATGCCGTCCATGGTTCTGACAGCGCGGACACGGCACATTATGAAATTGCTTATTTTTTTAAGCCAGATGACATTTGTGGGCAATAGGGGCATTGAACGAAACAACATGAAATTGTAGTGTTTAATTATGAGTGAAAAAGTTAACTTACTCAATTTTGATCGCCAGAAATTAGTTGCATTTTTTGAAGAAATTGGTGAAAAAAAATTTCGAGCTCAGCAAGTTCTGCAGTGGATCCATCAAGTGGGTGTTTGTGACTTTGCACAGATGACTAATCTGTCCAAAGCCTTGCGTGAACGCCTTGCTTTAACTGCCGAAGTTCATTTGCCTGAGGTAATTTCTTACCAACAATCAGCAGATGGGACACGCAAATGGTTAATTCAACTTCATTGCGGCAATTGCATCGAAACAGTGTATATCCCTGAGCGGAACAGGGGAACATTATGTGTTTCTTCTCAGATTGGTTGTGGTTTGAACTGTCGTTTTTGCTCAACAGCGAAGCAGGGATTTAATCGTGATCTCACTGTGGGTGAAATTATTGCGCAAGTGTGGCTGGCTGTGCGCGAACTCTCGGAAAATGAGGGCGCACACGATAAAAAAATTACTAATGTAGTGATGATGGGGATGGGTGAACCACTGCTGAATTTTGCCAATGTGGTGGCTGCAATGGATCTGATGATGGATGATTTTGCTTATGGTTTGTCCAAGTATCGCGTCACCTTAAGTACGTCTGGTTTAATTCCAGAGATGTTCCACTTAAAAGCGATAAGTCCAGTTGCTTTGGCAGTATCGTTGCATGCTCCCAATGATGAGTTGCGCAATGAGCTGGTTCCAATAAATAAAAAATACCCATTAGAACAATTAATGCAGGTTTGTAAAAATTATTTTAGTGGTGAAAAAAAGCGCCAAGTTACCTTTGAATATGTCCTATTAAAAGATGTGAATGATAAACCTGAGCATGCTAAGCAATTGATTCGATTATTGAGTAACGTTCCTTGTAAGGTGAATTTGATACCGTTTAATCCCTTTCCTTTTACGCAGTATGAGCGCTCTTCACAAGACACCATGAATCAATTCAGAGAGCTATTATTGGCTAAGGGAATTAATACAATTACGCGCAAAACACGTGGTGATGATATTGACGCGGCGTGTGGTCAACTCGCCGGACGGGTGAATGATAAAACCAAACGTTCAATGCGTTGGCAAAAATTACATTTCGTTCCAGTGTGATTCATGGTTATAATGCGAACTATTTGTTATGGATTAATTGCTGTTGCTGTTGTTTATTTACAATCCTGTCAAAGCCATATTGAAGCAAAACAGGAAAGGGTTAACAAAGAACAACGATTGCGCAATGCGGCAGTGTATAATACTGAGCTTGGTTTAGCGTATCTTCGTCAATCGGATAGGCCGCGGGCTAAGCAGAAACTATTAACGGCACTTGATCTCGCCCCTGATTCCCCCGATGTTAATGTGGCAATGGGGTATTTCTTAGAAAAGACGGGTGATATTGATAATGCAAAGGGTTTTTATAAAAAAGCATTGTCTTTAGCGCCAAATAGCGGGGCGCAATTTAATAATTACGGTACTTTTTTGTGTCGAACAGGTCAGTATAAGGAAGCAGAAACGTATTTTCTTAAAGCCGTGAGGGATGTGCATTATATTCATAGTTCTGGGGCCTATGAAAATGCAGGATTATGCGCTACTGTAATTCCAGATTATGCTAAGGCGCTGTTTTATTTTAAAAAAGCACTGACTGAAGATCCAAAAAGGAAACAATCGCTTGCTGAAATAGCGCAAATTGAGATGAAATTAAATCATCCCGATAAAGCGCTTAAAGTATTACAACAGTATAGACAACAAGTATTAAATGATGCGGTTTTGTTGGCATTGGCAATTAATGCAGCCCATCAAGCGGGGCAGTTCACTGTTGAGAAAACGTTTAAAGCTCGCTTAGCTCGTGTAAAGGATACTCTTATTATTCTGGAGAAAAAAAATGAATACGATGTCGTTCGTGAATGAGAAAGAGCATCAAGTTATTGAAAAACCTGGCGCGCAGTTGGCCTTCATCCGTGAAAAGAGGGGGTATACTCCGGAGTATGTGGCGGGCAAATTGCATTTGCGTAAGTGCATAATCGAATTTCTTGAAGCAGATGTTTATGATCAATTGCCGCAGGCGGTTTTTGTGAAGGGGTATATACGAGCCTATGCTAAATTCCTAGGCGTTGATGCGGAGCCGTTGATTACTTTGTTTGCTAATTCGTTTGTTGAAGAGCGAAAATCGGAAAGGACATTGTGGCAATCGCGACGCGAGCCCAGTATTAATGAGCGATTAGTGCGCTGGATCACCGCTTTGATTGTTTTAGCGGGTATTTTAGCATTGACTGTTTGGTGGCAAAAAAACAACAATTTTTCTGCAGCTATTTCGCATCACATTAAGAGTAATGGTGTAAAAACATCCCAAAAACCGACCGAGACGTATTTAGCCGAAGTGTCTAAAATACAATCTTTATTTAAGACAGAAGAGTCAACAAAAACGACAAGTACCATAAATGAGGCTCCGGGGGCAAACGGTGACTGAGTTAATCCAAGCCATTCGCGGGATGAACGATGTGTTACCCGCGCAAAGTCAAGCCTGGCAAAATCTTGAGCGTCGTTTTATTCGTTGTTTAACTCAGTATGGTTACGAAGAAATTCGATTTCCGCTTGTGGAAAGCACACAGCTATTTAAACGTTCAATTGGCGATCTAACTGATATTATTGAAAAGGAAATGTACACTTTCAATGATCTAAATGGTGATAGTTTAACGTTACGTCCTGAGGGGACTGCCGGCTGTGTGCGTGCGTGTTTGGAACATGGCTTATTGTATAATCAACAGCAAAAATTATGGTACATGGGCCCGATGTACCGTCATGAAAAACCGCAAAAAGGGCGGTATCGTCAGTTTACTCAGTTTGGTATTGAGGCTTTTGGTATTCCAGGTGTTGCCGTTGAGCTTGAGCTGATTTTGATTTGTCAACGTTTATGGCGTGATTTAGGTATAGAGAACGCAGTTGAGCTACAGATTAATACCTTAGGAGAGCTCGGCGAAAGACAACACTACAAAGAGAAATTGGTTGCTTACTTACAGAAGCACAGTGACAGTCTCGATGAAGACTGTTTAAGGCGTTTAGAGAGAAACCCCTTACGCATTTTAGATAGCAAAAATCCCAAAGTTCAGGAAATGTTACAACAGGCACCTAAATTAAGTGATTCACTGGGGGAGGCAAGTCAACAGGCTTTTGATGCTCTTTGTGTGGGTCTTCGTCAATTAAATATTAATTATGTGATTAACCCCCATCTGGTGCGCGGTTTAGATTATTATGGTCATGCCGTATTTGAGTGGATCAGTGATAAGCTAGGTGCGCAGGCGACTGTATGCGGTGGCGGTCGGTATGATGCTTTGGTGGCGCTCTTAGGAGGCAATGCCACACCCGCTGTGGGGGTAGCAATGGGCGCGGAACGGTTGCTTTTGTTGCTGGAGATCTTGAATCAGAATCGTTTAGAGATCTTACCGGTGACCTTTTTTATGATTGCAAGCAATGATGAGGCGCTGCACCTTGGATTAGCATTATCAGAAAAGTTGCGAGACAGCCTTCCCGATTGTCGAGTGATGACGAATGCTCGTTCCGGCAGTTTTAAAAGCCAATTTAAAAAAGCGGATAAAAGTGGTGCTGATTTCGCATTAATTATTGGCGAAGACGAGCTTAAAAATAAAACAATCGGTTTGAAAAACTTGCGGAAGCTTGAGGAACAAATAAGTCTTTCTGAAGAGGATTTGTTTATTTATTTACAACAGTATCTATATACTCACAGCAATTGATTCAGTATCTACTGCGCGCAGTATAATAAGGGATTCAAGCAGGTCGGGTATAGTCTTAGTGGGAGGGAGTGATGTCAGTATATATGACAGAAGAAGAACAGTTACAGGCCATAAAAAAATGGTGGCTGCGCTATAATACGCCGATTCTTGTTCTGCTTTCTGTAGTAATGCTCATTGTAGCTGGATATCGCTATTGGAACTGGCATCATGAAAAGATCCTCATACAAGCATCCACTGTTTATGAGCGTTTGATGGTCTCCTTTTCAGAACATAAGAATAAGGAAATTAGATCGTATGCTAATCAACTGATTACTCACTACGACCAAACAGTCTATGCTGATGTAGCGCGAATGACATTGGCGAAGATTGATGTCGCTAAGGATCAAGCTGAAAAAGCCAAACAATTACTTGAAGACGTAGTCAACCATACGACAGTTCCGGCATTTAAACAAATTGCTAAAATTCGTATAGCTCGCTTGTTGCTTGCTCAAAAAAGCTTTGATCAAGCGCTTAGTCAATTATCTGTGATTGATGATAATGCTTACATGACTATCGTTAACGAATTGAAAGGCGATATTTTTGTTGAGAAAGGGGATTACCAACACGCCATTAAATCATATAGACAGGCTATTAGTGAAGCAAAAACGCATGGAATTGGAAACCTATTTCTTGAAATGAAAACTAATGAGCTTGCTGCATTGACAGAATCCAAGAATGTTCTAAGGCAAAACATAGGATCTGTATAAGTGGACCTTGAGCAATGGCATGAAAAAATCATGCAGCCTTGTCTAAACGAAAAGCGTAAGAGAGTATTATTGCTATGAAAAAGTGTGTAGTTATGTTGTTAGTGTGTTGCTTATCGTCGTGTGCCAAGTTTGATGATTATATGCTTGGAAAAGACAATTCACCCGTTCCAAAGCAACTTAAGTCTCTCGATTCACAAATCACAATGACTAAAAAGTGGACCGTTTTAATCGGAAAAGGCCAGAAAAACAGTGCCTATTTTAGGTTAAAACCCCTATTGAGCGGTAATACTCTCTTTGTAGCCGATATTGACGGTCGGTTTGACGCAATTAACAAAAATACAGGAAAAATAATCTGGTCTCATAAGACTCCTTACGCATTTATTAGCGGACCCACTATTGGCCAAGGGACTCTTATAGTGTCGACTAACAAATCACAAATAGTCGCATACAGCGCGAAAGATGGTCATCAATTATGGCATCAAAAATTGTCGGGTGATGTCCTTGCAAGTCCAATCATTGCAAAAAATCAGGTTATAGCAAAGACAATTGATGGCAATTTATACTCATTTAATGCTCAAAGTGGTGAAAAAAGATGGCAATTGGAGCATGGCTCGCCGAGTTTGGTCTTAAAAGCCAGCTCGTCACCCGTGATGATGAATGGTCATACTGCGCTAATTGGCTATTCGGATGGTAAGTTAGATGCAGTAGATATTGATACAGGTCACGTTCTTTGGCAACGCAGTATTGTCTATGCAACGGGTTCAAGCGATGTTGAGCGATTGGTGGATATCGATGCCGATCCAATTATTTCTGGAAATAATGTTTTTCTGGGAAGTTATCAAGGCTCAGTCGGAGGGGTATCTCTAGAAAATGGTCAATTTATTTGGCAAAGACCCGCTTCTATCTTTAAAAATATGATTTTAAAAGACAATACACTCTATTTTACTGATAGTCACGATGTTATTTGGGCAATTAATAAACAAAATGGCCAAGTCAATTGGAAACAACCTGCGTTAAAGGCTAGAAATTTAACTGAACCCGCTCTTAAGGGAAATCGGTTATTTGTTGGGGACCAAACGGGATTACTGCATGGTCTAGATACGTCAACGGGTCAGTTGATTATGCGCGCACCGATTAAGGGGGCAGTTTACGTTGCGCCACTTATTTCAGGTAAGCAGATTTTTGTTTTAACAGCAGCGGGTGAACTGAGTTGTTATCGAGTGAGTTAGGGGATCTCCCTGAAATGAGTGTAATTACCCCAGTTGTAGTTTTAGTCGGGCGTCCCAATGTGGGTAAATCCACGTTATTTAATCGTTTAACACGCACCCAAAATGCGCTTGTTGCTGACTATCCTGGCTTAACGCGGGATCGGCAATATGGCGAAGCCACTTATGAAGATAAACCATTTATTGTCGTGGACACGGGCGGTATAGGTGTTGATGACGTGGCGGTGGATGAGTTAATGTCCAAGCAGTCCGAAGTGGCGCTTAATGAAGCAACTCATATTCTTTTTTTAGTTGACGCACAAGCAGGCCTTACCGGGATCGATGAATCAATCGCTGCAAGGTTACGCAAAATCAATAAACCCGTTTATTTAATTGTTAACAAAATGGACGGAATTGATGAACGTTATGTGAGCATTGACTTTCAAAAACTGGGTCTTTCGCTTGTGTTCTGTATATCAGCGTCGCATGGACGTGGTATCCATAACCTGCTTAGCGAGCTAACGGCCAATTTTCCGCTTGCAGAAGAAGAGGATTTATCAGCAATAAAGGCGACTAAAATTGCATTTGTTGGCCGTCCGAATGTTGGTAAATCGACTTTAATAAACCGTATGTTAAAAGAAGACAGGGTTGTAGTCTATGATCTGCCAGGTACAACACGAGATAGCATTTCTATTCCTTTTACTCGTGATGAGAAGGATTTTATATTAATTGACACGGCGGGAGTGAGAAGACGCTCACGAGTAAATGAAAAGATTGAGAAATTTTCAATCATTAAGACCTTGCAGTCGATTAAAGCCGCTAACGTGTGTATTTTATTATTGGATGCAAAAGAAGGGCTTACTGATCAGGATCTGCATATTTTACGTTTTGTGACGGAAGCCGGGAAGGCGCTTGTGGTTGCCGTGAATAAATGGGATGGCCTGGATCCTGAGCACAAAGAACATGTTAGAGAAGAGCTTGCTCGGCGTTTACAATTTCTCCATTATGCGAAGATTCGTTATATTTCCGCATTGCATGGCAGTGGAGTAGGGGTTCTTTGGGAGGATATTGTTGAGGCTTACGCCGCATCTATACAGGTATTATCAACCCCGCAGCTTACGAGAATTTTACAGGATTTGGTTACCGCTCATACTCCGCCTTTAGTCCATGGACGCCGTATTAAAATGCGTTATGCGCATGCCGGCGGGCATAATCCGCCAATTATTGTGATTCATGGTAATCAGCTGGACGCATTACCTGATAGTTATCGGCGATATTTAATGAAGTCGTTTACTGATCAATTGGGTCTTGTCGGAACCCCGTTGAAGTTAGAGTTTAAGGGTAACATCAATCCATTTAAGGACAAAAGGAATAAACTCACCCCCCGCCAAACCAGAAAGAAGCAACGATTAATGCGGTATGTTAAAAAGTAAGGCTTATATACTACAGCCTTACCGTTAACACATCACAAGGGGCATGATGAACGACCGCATGGGCAGTGCTGCCTAAAAAGGAGGGTAGGTGATTATTTGGATCATGACTGCCAACAATCAAGAGCTCGCAGCCTAACCCACGTGTTTTCTCTAACACGTGCATTTTTATGGAACCAATTTCAACGTGTTGTTGTGACTTAGGAATTCCTAAGGAATCGCCGAGAACGTTTAATACGATGAGTGCATCCTCTTTTACTGGAACAGCAAGTTCTGCAAAGCCTAAGCCTTGAGCCAGTTGCAAGGAGGCGGGTGGTTCAATAACATGGAGTAAGTGCAGTGTTGCCCCAAATGCTTTAGCAATTTCAACCGCTTTTTGACAAAGGTTGTAGTGATTTTCTTTAAGATCGGTGGCATGAAGGATTCGTGTGTACATAATTTTCTCATAAATTAAAGTTATATTCTTTCATCATATAAATGCTTGGGAGCGCAGGTGTACTCATTGTCCATCGAGCATTTTTCGAAGAAAGAACGTGCAAAGAGGACGGGACGATGGGATGTCAAAACTTAACATTGTGACCACAAGCAGTATATATCGATATATTGGGGCAAGTCAATTTTACCTTGTTCAAGTGATCAGCAATTCTAATGATAGATTTCATGTTGATTTTGTGAGCTCAAACTGAAGTGAAACTTTGGTTAATAGTGCGTCTTTGCGAAGCATTAGCGAAGCAATCCATCGGCCTCGTTTTAAATAAATGTCACTTGATTGCTTCACTTAGTTCGAAATGACGACACTTTTTTGATATCAACTTCACTTCAGTTTGAGCTCACAAAAAATTCATAATTAGAATTGCAGGGCTTTTGGGTTTTACAGCTAAAGCTACAGAGAGGTATTCGGGGAAGCGGATGGAAATTCATCCGGACTTGTTTGAAGTCCCTTCGCTCCGAATAACCCACGAGTTGACGCATGGGAGGCCAGGAATTTAACTGCAGTAACATATCTTGGATCTTGGTGCCCTGCGGCAGCCCTCCGATTTTCCTTTATAAGTGCATCAGCAGCATTTCTTGGATCTTGATGCCTTGCGATAGCCATCCGATTTTCAACTGTTAATATGCTTGCTGTATAAAGATCTTGAAGAGCATGAGCAACAGCTGATGGCCTCGTGTGCCTGACAACAGCATCAAAATTAGCTTGCAGTTCTGTCTTGGGCATGGGGGGAAGGGAGAGAATATCAAGAGCATCAATTAAATAGAGTGGACTTGGTGAACTCAGCAATGCTTCAAAATTAGCTTGTGCATTCACACCGGTTAATAGGCTAGAAAGAATGGGTCGTGTTTCAAGATGACAATCATATCCAACACGAATCACAAGGATACGACCGATAACCGGATCAGTCTCAGGCCTTATCATAGTATAAACATTACGTTCAGCCATCTCTCCAGCAAACAGGCCAGCCGTCTTTGCCGCAAGAAGCTTACCCATAACAGCACCCCTCCATGGATCGCAAGAATCAGGACTGGTGATAGCATCAAAACTAGCTTGCGCTAACTCCTTAGTTAGCATGTTTAGTGAAAGAAGCTCTATAAAAAGCTCAGCAATATGTCCTGGAGCAAGGGACTTTAATACAAGGGCATAATAAAATTGTCCGTTCTCTCCCTTGAATATTTCTGGCTTGCGATCCCAAATACTCTTACATGTTTGAATCAAAGCTGATTGACAAAATGTCAAAAGAAAGGGAAAGCGTGTTTGTTGTCGGCTAAATGCTCCCCTGCGATAGCCCCAAGAGTAGCCATGAACAAAATCATGAAAAAATCCTTCGCCATCAACAATGGGAAGATCCAGAAGTTTTCTCAAAACAGCATTACAGACAGCCAACGCGTTTTCCGCAGTAGGTGCTTGTTGATAAGCGATTACTGTCAGTCTTATTTTGTGTGGAAACAGTAATCTTTCGCTCCATGATAATTGAGTAACTCCAGTCACTAACTGATCAAACTCTCTTTTATTCTTCTCAGATAAAATCGGCATTTAACACCATATTGGTATAAAATCACCCAGCATACAGTAACATAAGGCTTGTTGAAATAAATTCAAACAAAAAAAGTTTACAAGCAACCAGATCGAATTCACTAACTCTAGGCTTGGCCTTTTAGATTAAGTATTTTTTTGGGTTCAAGAATGTTGTAAGATTGTCTCCGTTTTAAGAACATTTAAGAATGGATGAATGAATTATGCCTACTATGTATGACCCTACAAAAACAATTGTTTCTCAACTAATAATTCAAAATATTCAGGAAACGCACGGTAGAGAACATATTGTTCTGATACGTTTTTTTGGGGTTGGGTATAAACGTGTTCAAACAAATTATGAACCGATACTCTTACCCGATGGCAAAGTGTTGCAGGTAGTTGGATGCGGGGATAATCGAAGTAGTCAACAATATTACAATCTTTATATTAATAGTCAAATGATAGCTAGAGATCAAGATAGTGAAGGTGTTGACAATGTGGTTTTTAAAAAAAAATCAGTAACTGCGACCAGTGATGCATCAAGTATGCCCTCTGTAGCAAGCCAGAAATTTAGATTGGGGATGTATTTGATTAAAGGCGGTTTGCCACAAGAACGACAAGAAAAATTTCAAACAATACTTGCAGATATAACATCTAGATATACATCTGCAATTATCAGTCAACAGTATCCCGATGATGAAAATCAACAATTAGGTGTCGTAATTACGGATGATCTACTCGAGGGCCCTATTGTATTCAATTGTTTAACCATCGAAACAATACTTCGCAAAGTGAGATACAATCCATTTGATGTGCAGGTCTATGATATCAATGGCACTACCTTACAGAGTGCTTCGGGAGAACCTTCAAATCCAGTCAGAAATCAGGTTCTGTCGTAAAGAATTTTTTACCCTGGGATGATTAACACTTATCGAGATCAACGCCATTCTCAACTTCTCCAAACTTACGTATTACCGTGGCTTGACCACGGTATCCATTTATACTCGACCATTTAATAGACCCCGTGGTCAAGCCACGGGGATTCGAGAAGTTGAGAATGGCGTGAGATCAGATATAAGGGATAGATCGGGATTGATTTGTAGTAATGGAATGATGACGAAATCACGCTTGCTTAATTCAGGATGTGGAATTGTCAATGAGGGAGTTTGTATTCTCTGTTGTCCATAAAGCAGTATATCGATGTCTAACGTGCGTGCGGCCCATTTTGTACGGCGTATTCGTCCTTGTTTTTTCTCAATGGTTCGACAGCATGACAGCAACCGTTGTGGGGTCAGTGTCGTCATTACCTTGACAACCGTATTACAAAAGTTAGGTTGGGCTCTTCGTCCAACAGCCTTGTTTGGGAAAAAAGGGGCGATGGACAGTACTTGGATCCCAGGCGCTCGTCGTAAGGCATAAATTGCTAAATAGAGTTGTCGCGCGGGTGTTTTTAAATTACTGCCCAGGGCTAGATAACTAATAATCATTGTTTTTGAGAGTCACTTTTTACATTAGATAATTTGTCGATCATATTTTTTTGTTTTTCTTCAGGTACATCTTGGAAAATAGTCCACCACTCGGCAAGGGCTTTTGTTTCATCATTAACCAGTGAGCGTAAGATTAAAAAATCATAAGCAGCACGAAAGCGGGGATGGGCGAGTAAATTATAGGCTCTGTTACCGGTACGCTTTTGGAATCGAAATTGCAGCAGCCAAATTTCACGCATCATTTGAGTGAATCGTTTAGGAACAGTGACCACCTGATTTTGCAGAACGATAACGTCAGTCATTGCTCTTTCTAACGCTGCAAGTGGGGGACTATTTTCAGTGTTTTGTAATTCAATGGCACGTACTTTAAGTGGAAACCACAGAAGTACAGCAAAGATAAAGGCTGGTGTAATGGGTTTGTTATTACGAATGCGAGTATCCGTACTTTCTAGTGCCATGCCAAGTAAGGCTTTGACAGGATAGTCACTGTTAAGCAGACGATCGGTTTGTTTAAATAGGCAGGCAAAGAGACCATGTTCCATCATTAAATGAAAAGCACGTTCGACTTCACCGCATTGAGATAATTTGGTGATTTCATCAAATAAGCGTGAGCTGGATATATTTTCAAGGAGAGGGCTCAACGTTTTAATGGGTGCTGCAGTTTCAGGTGCGAGTGTAAAATGCAGTTTAGCGCTGAAACGAACGGCTCGTAACATTCGGACAGGATCTTCTTGATAACGAGTTAAAGCATTGCCTAAAAGGCGGACAACGCCTTGGCGGACATCATTAACACCACCTGTAAAGTCAATGATGGATGAGTCCTCTAGATTGTAATAAAGCGAATTAATTGTGAAATCGCGGCGCCAGACGTCATCTTCAAGGGTTCCATATACATTATCACGCACTAGCATGCCGCTTTCATTGGTAATTTGATTTGCACTTTCAATTTCATCGTTGCCTCTGAATGTGGCGACTTCGATGACTTCTCGGCCATAAAGAATATGCACTAGCTTAAAACGACGGCCAATGATCCGGGCATTACGAAATAGTTTTTTGATTTGGTTTGGAGTTGCGTTGGTCGCGACATCAAAATCTTTTGGGCGCTTACCCAACAATAGATCTCTAACACTTCCGCCAACCAAGTAAGCTTTAAAACCAGAGCTGTTTATGCGATTTAGGACTTTTAATGCATTGACATTGATATTAGTTTTCGAGACATTATGCTGACTGCGTGGAATAATATAGCTGGCATCAATAGGTTTATGTTTGGGCCTTGACCGACGCAGTAAATTTTTGATGAACTTAATGATTATAATTACCTCTAATTTTAGTGTATGACGCAGGAAATTATAGCTAACATAGCAATTAAAGTGAATGGATTATTAGGGGCTGTTTACAATTCTACTATAATGGCTCAAAAAACGTTGGTTTTTCTTTAAGGTAGCCTCTTTAATGGATTTATTAGATATTGTATCGAGTTTATTTGCCCTTATTCTGCTTGAAATTATTTTAGGCGTTGATAATTTAGTGTTTTTATCAATTCTTACTGAAAAATTACCGAAAGGGCAGCGAAAAAGTGCACGTCATTGGGGATTGACCTTCGCTTGGTTAACCCGGCTCGCCCTGTTAGTGTCGGCGTTTTATTTAACTCAACTTAAGAACCCTTTATTTAGTTTGTATGAACACGCTTTTTCCGTAAGGGATTTGTTTTTATTGTTAGGCGGTGTCTTTTTGATTGCAAAGGCAACTCAAGAGATCCGAAATGAAGTAATTGATGTGGCTAATGATACGGTTGTTGCCTCTGCTAAATTAGCCTCATTTGGAGTAATTGTTTTTCAAGTGGGTGTTATGGATATTATTTTTTCATTTGACAGTGTGCTCACAGCCGTGGGGTTGACTAACCAGTTTTGGATCATGGCAACCGCAATTACTTGTGCTATTTGGGTGATGATTTATGCCAGTGAGCCGGTGAGTCAATTTATTGAGAAGTATCCTACGATAAAAATGTTGGCATTGAGCTTTCTGATATTAATCGGGACAGTGCTTATGGCAGATGGCTTTTCATTTCATATTCCACGAGGCTATATCTATCTTACGATGGCTTTTTCGTTAAGTGTGGAAGCGCTTAATTTGTTGCGCCATCATCGACATAGAAGGAAGTAAACCGCTATGTTATGGATAAAGGCCTTTCATATTATTGGCATGGTGGCTTGGTTTGCTGGACTTTTTTATTTGCCGCGTCTTTTTGTTTACCACAGTGAAAGTAAGGATACGATTAGTCTCGCTCGTTTTAAGGTGATGGAGTGGCGTTTATATTATGGCATTACCTGGCCTGCGGCGATTTTAACGACTATTTTTGGCGTGTGGTTGCTGTCGTATAGTTGGCCTTATTATATGCATGCAGCTTGGTTTCATGCTAAGTTAATGGGGGTTATTTTTTTGTGGGCGTTTCATTTAGGTTGCGGTCATTATTTGAAGCAATTTAAACAGGACAACAATAGCAAATCAACGACATTTTATCGTGTGTTTAATGAGATCCCTACGTTGTTGCTAATCGCTATTGTTATATTGGTGGTGGTAAAACCCACCTACTCCATAGGAGTATATACTCACAGTGATTGGATCCCGTATCAAGTACGGGATTCAATCGCGAAGGTATATCACACAAGCTCAATCATCTCAAAATCTTCTTTAGATGCGCCACAGTCTGGGCAAAACCAGTTTTCGGGTACATCTTCCCATAAAGTTCCAGCTTCTATTCCATCGTCAGGCCATCCCTGGGCTTCGTCGTAGGTGAATCCGCAAATCACACAAATGTACCGTTTATAAGATTGCATAGTATTTTACAATAAGGTTAAAATGCGCCTAATTTAACGGGTGCTACCGCATTTGTAAAGCTACAATTGTAAGGGTTGTCAAATGAATAAGTCAGAACAATTATATCAAGCAGCACAGCTAATCATTCCTGGAGGAGTTAATTCTCCGATACGCGCATTTAAAGGGGTGGGCGGGATCCCCATTTTCTTTAAGAAGGGGCGAGGCGCTTATCTAACTGATGTTGATGATAGGGACTATATTGATTACGTGGGTTCGTGGGGACCGCTTATTCTAGGGCATTGTCATCCTGAAGTCATTGCGGCTGTGACTGAGGTCTTACATAGTGGCATGAGTTTCGGTGCGCCGACAGAACTTGAAGTGATGTTAGCCCGCAAAGTGATTCAATGTATGCCGGCGATTGAAAAAATTCGCATGGTTAATTCAGGCACTGAAGCAACAATGACCGCAATTCGCCTAGCGCGAGGATATACGGGCAAAACTAAAATTATCAAATTTAACGGTTGCTATCATGGCCATAGTGATAGCTTGTTAGTTAAGGCTGGCTCTGCTGTGCTGAACTTAGGTATTCCATCAACACCGGGTGTTCCTGCAAGCCTCGCAGAGCATACATTGACTGCCGATTTTAATGATCTGGATACGACTGCTCGTCTTTTTGAGCAATATAAAGGTGATATTGCGGCAGTGATTGTTGAACCGGTTGCGGGAAATATGGGCTTTGTGTTACCTCAACCCCAATTTTTAGCCGGTTTGCGAGCGTTATGTGATGCCAATCAGGCTGTATTAATTTTTGATGAAGTGATGACTGGTTTTCGGGTGGCTTTGGGTGGCGCACAGTCTGTCTACTCGGTTCTGCCTGATCTGACTACCTTAGGTAAAATTATAGGCGGTGGTATGCCGGTTGGGGCTGTCGGCGGAAAGGCATCAATCATGTCTTGTCTCGCACCTGAAGGCCCCGTTTATCAGGCAGGCACTTTCTCTGGAAATCCGCTAGCAATGGCGGCAGGACTTGCAACGCTTACTGAGCTTGAAAAACCTGGTTTTTATGACCATCTTAGCTTCGTTGCGACGCAATTGATTGCGGCGTTGTCTCAAGTGTGTCGTGATTTAGACGAGCCATTCTCTGGCGTATCATTAGGCGGCATGTTTGGATTTTGTTTTAATCAAAATCAAGACATCCGCAATTTTCAGGATATTGCCGAGTCTAATGAATCACTTTTTCGTCAGTTTTTTCATGGCATGCTTCAAGAAGGTATTTATTTTGCACCGTCGATGTTTGAGGCAGGTTTTGTGTCCTGTGCGCATGGTGAGAAGGAGATTCTTCGTACCAAACAGGCAGCCAAATCAGTGTTGGCTAAATGTAAATTGAGTAGACAAGTATAAATTGGTATGTCATATTTTATACCCCCCTCGAAAAAAATTTATTAAAACTCGATTCCGAAGTTTTTAATGCTTGACTTCTTCAAGTGCCGAATTCCCGCGGCTTGCCCGCGTTATCCAGTCCTGTCAAGCGCTACATAGATACCGCGGTCAAGCCGCGGTAATTCGGTGTTGCGGTAATTCGGTGTTTTTGAAAGTCAAGTATTAAAAACTTCGGAATCGAGTAAAACCGTTTCACTTTAACTGTGCATGTTCCAAGGGATAAACACATTCTGAGATGCGCAGTTAAATATAAGGAAGGCCACCATGTCGACAAAAAATAATACGGCTCATATAGCTTGGAAAAATTTACCTTCAGGGATTGTACCGCTCTTTTTTATTCAGATTTTTTCGACCTTAAGTTTTAGTGTTCTTTACTCAACACTTGTTCTTTATATTACTGCCGAGTTAGGTTTGCCCGCCAATGTCGCGAATAGTATTACCGGTGTCTTTGTTGCATTTAATTTTGCCCTGCATTTGTTAGGCGGCTATTGGGGCGGTCGCATTTTTTCTTATCGCGCTTTATTTTGCTTGGGCATGATTGCCCAAGCGATGGGTTGTTTATTGCTGGCAACTCAGCAAGTGGACTATTTATATCTGGGACTTGGTGCTTTTCTTACCGGCTCTGGTTTGAATGTAACCTGTATCAATTGCATGCTGACACAGCGTTTTTCACATGAAGATCCTCGCCGAGAAACTGCATTTTTATATAATTATGCCGGGATGAATCTGGGGTTTTTTATTGGATATAGTTTAAGCGGCTATTTTCAAATGCTGCAGAATTATCAGGGTTTATTTGTGTCAGGCAGTGTGGGTAATTTGATTGCGCTCTTGATTTGTCTTTATTTTTCACCGGTACTCGCGGACAAAGAAACGAATCATACTCGTTTAGAAATTCGATTGCGGCGACAATATTTTTTCATGGGCGTGTTGTTAATTGCAATGCTGCCCTTTGTCTTGAGCAAATTTCTGCATTTCGCTGATTTTTCCAATAAAATGGTGTTGGTGACTGGTGGGATCATGTTAATGGTTGCTTGTTGGTTGGGGATAAAACAAAAAAGCTGGCAAGCCAGGATGAAACTGCAGGCATTTACTGTACTGATGGTGATGGGGACGTTATTCTGGATGTTATTTCAAACCGCGCCAATGGGATTAACTCACTTTATTGATCATAATGTTCAGCGTCACTGGTTGTTTGTTACTATTCCACCGCAATGGTTTCAAAATATTAATACCATTTGCATCGTGATTGGCGGTCCTGCAATGAGCTTTATTTTGAATCGCTTGCGCAAACGAGGATTTGATGTGAATGTTCCTGCGCAGTTTTCTTTGGCGCTATTATGTATCGGGGTTGCTTTTGTGCTGTTGCCGGTGGGAATTGCACAAGCCGATCCTATGGGTTTAGTTGCGCCAAGTTGGATCCTATTTTCTTTTGTACTACAAAGCGTTGGTGAGTTGCTAATTTCCCCTATTGGGTACGCCATGGTTGGTGCGTTGGTGCCGCGATCTTTACAAGGTGTGATGATGGGCATGTGGATGTTGGCCAGCGGTGTTGGCGCAACTTTAGCCAGTTATTGTTCGAATTGGATGACGGATGGAGTGGAAGGAATTGATCCCTTAGTCACTAATCCAGGCTACGGCTATGTGTTTCTTCGTTTAGGATTGCTCGCGATTACCACAGGTTTTGTGCTCATGCTCTTGGTTCCCTTGTTGAAACGATGGATCCGTGAAGATAAAGCGCCGGAGACAGTAACGGATCAGTTTGACGGTCAACTCATTGCCGGAGTGGAGTGAGGACTCCTTCCAAATAACTTCCTTCAGTTTCCCTTCGCCCCGGACCCGGGGAGAAGGTGTCCGAAGGACGGATGAGGGGCTCTTGAACAGTTATTTGCTGTTGCAGACCGCTCCGAGGCTGAGGTGCTTTTGAGATAATCACTTACGGTCGCGATCCTAAGGGCAATTGACAGGCAATTGACTCATCACTTGCTTCAATACTAGTCATTCCTTTATACTGTATTTATTCAATTGAATTAAGGAAATGGGTCATGGGTTTACCCGCTTTTGACACACATGCTTTTGTAAAACGTTTGAAATTAGCTGGTTTTAGTGATGAACAAGCTGAAGCGCAATCTGAACTTCAAGCTGAAATTTTATCTTCACTGGTGACTGAAAAATTAGCGACTAAAGAGGACCTGCTAGATATTGCCACGGAACTCAAACACGACATAGCAGCACTCTCTGCTGAAACGAAACAAGAAATAGCAGCACTCTCTG
>Ga0155617_1177_pt1 | contig 19885 bp, 12 predicted proteins | sample RifCSPhighO2_12_FD_107274 | JGI IMG/M metagenome (GOLD analysis project Ga0155617, IMG submission 107274) | Legionellales bacterium RIFCSPHIGHO2_12_FULL_42_9
TTGGTTCTTGTATTGCGGTTAAACATCCCATTTAATACAACTCCTGAACTCGCTACATTCTTTAAGGATTGTTAGCTGCGCCATTCCACAACGCGGCTCACTGACCAATAAGAGTAGAACATAGGGACTTAAGCAAAAAAATTAGTATTTTTGCATAGAGAAAATTGATAATAAAATGCAAAGTTGCTCAATTTGAGTTATATGGCCTGATAAGAAAGGTGCGCGCTGAGTAAGTTAAACAGTAAATGAACTATCGTCATCATTTTTGGCTGGTTTTGCATTAATCAAATAAAACAAAGAGTTGAGAAAATATCCAGTCGGGTAAATTTGGAAATTCCAGAAAATAAAACACAGTCATTGAGCAAACTAAATCGTTACAGCGTACAGAAATGGAAATATATTAATTGGGGGAGTGGGCATACACTTTGTATGGCGTAATTTAAAATGCAGAATGCAAATTATTTATTCATTACCTGATGGTTTTGGTGTAATTTGAAAAGGAGAAGACGTTTTATCCTCCTCCACTGCCTCATCCCCTGCAATGGCTGTCGTCGATGCTGCTTCATTAGCTTTAAGGTCTTCTAAAGCACCCCTATATTGTTGATGCATTTCTCGAGTTGCTAATAACTCAGCAATTGATTCTACGGGGACAGGTTCCGAGTCTCTTGCTACAGGAACATCAGCAACCTCAGTAACCTGAGGAGACTCAGCTTTTCCAGCAGAGGGAGTGATTTCATTAGAGGATACATCAGTCCCGCTCGTTTCTTGACTTAAGTTCGATACTGGCAAAGTTCTTGATAATTTGTATTCATCGCCTTCGATAGAAAATTTGCTCATTTTATTTCCGTCAATGCGCACTTTGAAAGATTGATCCGTTTTGGGTAAAAAGTCGGTCTCTGATATTTGCACAAGTTCTGTTTCATGATTAGCTTGCTTGTATATTAAACCATCACCTCCGGGGTATATCTCTACCTTGTCGCCATAGTCGTTCTCATACTTTCCCGCAAATGCTTCCACAGGTTCACTAAATGTTTGCGTTTTTGGATTTGATGGATGTGCTTCATTAAACCATTCAAATCGATTTTTTGTTGTTACATCCTGGGGTGTCCACTTCAGCGCTTCTTCAAAACAACTTCTAGCTTCATCAAATTGGCCAGCTTCTTCTGCATTCTTACCCGCAATGGTTGCTACTTTCGCTTCTTCCGATCCTGGCACATCACTTTGACGGTATCTCAAGTCTTTATAGACATCTTGCAAGTCACCAATTGCTGGTAAATCAGATGAATTTAAAATTTGGTTTGCAATACTGCTCCCATTGATCGAATTTGTAAAAAATACGGCTCCTTTTTTATCGTTCACATTAATAGCAATAAACGATCGCGTATTAAAGTTTTCACCATACTGATAGGCGATGACCTCATCTTTATTTTTATAAATATGCCAACCTAAACCACATGTTCGTGTACCTCGGGTCATAAAATCCTCTTCACTCGTTGGCTTAAAAGCTTGTCGGGTGATTGAGTCTTTCGGATTTGCCATATCCTCTAACCAAGCAACCATGAGTTTCGAAAAATCATCGGCTGTTGTCAGTAGTGATCCAGCGGCATTAGCCTCATTAAGTTCAGGTCGGGTCTCATTGATTACCGTCGCTACTCCTGTCTCAGAATGAACTTTGACAATATTGGGATCGTCCTGAGGTTGTGGCAAAAATGTAGAACGTTCCATGTGAAGCGGTGTAAAAACATATTCTTTAGCTAAAGTTTCCAAATCTTGACCCGTTTTGGCCTCGATGGCTTTTTGTAAGTAAAGAAAAGCTTCACCGGAATAGGAATATCCCTCGCCACGTTCCGACGTGGTATCTATTTTTAGTGGTAAAGGTGAATCTGGCTCAACATTGGGCAATCCTGTGGTATGTGACAAAACATCTTTAGCCGTTATTTGTTTTGCCCTTTCGGGATAGTTACCATCTGCATCCCTAAATCTTTCATATACAAATTTTTCATCTCCCAAAATATCATATAGAGGTGTATCCAAATCAAAATCAATTGTGGGATCCTTGGCCAACTGCAACACCAAATAGGTAAATGCAATTTTACTCAGTGAGGATGCTGGAAAACGCGTATTTTCATCGACTGCAGAAGCTTCAGATTCTGATTTTTTGCCAACGGCCAGTGGGGTTCTAATGAACTGGGTCTTGTCTTCGTTTGGAAGGACACAAGCATAACTTACCGCTGGAACATGAGCAGAATCAATTATTTTTTGTAATGGAAGCCTATAGGGTGAATCATTAACTGGAATTAAGTTTTTATCAATTAATCGTTTAATTAAGGCATCATAAATGGCGGGCATGGGTGTTGGGAGCACTAAAGCTAAGGCATTTCCCTCGCGGGCAAACTTGATTTGATCAATTAACTCAGGATCTTCACCTTGTTCGATCAGCTCCTTTTTGAACGCAGTTAACTCATTTTCCATAGCACTGAAAAACTCATTCAAAGTCTCTTGTTCCTCTGCCGACAGGTCGTCATTACCAGAAAAAACAAGCGAACCCTGCTCTATATCGAGTTCCAACGTAAATAACGCTTCGGGATTTTCAAATTTAAATAGGGCATCTGAATCGTCTTGACTCTCCCAACCCTCATTTTGAGCAAGAAATTGAGAAATACTCAGGGGAGGAGCTGGAGTGGTTGCCGGAGAAAAGGTTGCGGGTAAGGCTCCTGGTGAAACAGATCCTGTTTCGGCTGCTGAGCTAGACAATCCGCCGCCTCCACCGCCTCCATGTCCCTTACAAGCAGCAGAGCCGGATGCTCGACATATACCACAAGGATTACGTGCAGCAGGACTTACTTTATCTTCTGCACCACTTTCAGTTGTTGAGGCAGTAGGCTCACCTTGAGATTCTGAGTTTAAAGGGTCGTTGTTTGCCATAGTGATAATCAGTGGATCAATTCATACTATTATAGTATATATTTATGTCTATTCTTATACTACCTTGGTCACTGTTGGTAAGCGCTTAACAGAGCTGCGTGCTATAATTACACACATGCAGGAATATTGCTGACTTGAGGGGACTTTGAGCCATGAAAGATGCTGCAATACAAATCTTAATATATAAACCAGCAGATCATTTTGTGCCTGAAACTCAAAGAGGTGTGGTGGTAAACCCTCGCCTAAAACAACGGTTTGAACAATTTGTTCCAGTTGGCGTCTATTTAGAGGGCTCCGCTTTGAAGTATTATTTTTTCGATCAGTGTGATAAAGACCCATATATAGCCCCAAAAATCTATAATAGTCTGGATGATCTCAAACAAGACTTACCCAAAGGACTAAAGGGTATATTCGAAAAAAAACCGAAATTATTTATTATGGGCCATGCTAGTGGTAGCGAATATGGAATGGCTAATTGCCATGGCCCAAGTGAGCAGTTATATGGTGATAATTTTGATAATATATTATATGGCTTTAAACAAGCATTGCCCGCACATCATGGTGAAATTTTTGTGACATTAGAAGGTTGTAATACAGACAATCAACTTAATGCGGCAGCGAACAAACAGGAAAAAACATTTTTAGAAAGTGTATCAGCGAAACATCCGGAAATCACGTTTGGTGGGACTGGACCATGGGAGGCTCAAGATCCACAGACCGGCTTCCGATCGCTTGCGCCGGAATCCCCCGTCACCTCGATGACAGGGAATGTTTGGAAGGCTGGAAACAGTGTTATTTTCTATCATGGTCAAGACACTGATCAATATCAAGTTGCTGTCCGCAAATCATTATTTGCCTCAACACAAACGGCAAAAGAATTAAAAGTTAACACTGTAGAATATGCACGTGCAATGCTCACAATGCTAGGTAAAGACGCCAGCGCTGAACTGATAGCGAAAATAGCTTTACGTCGAGATATTCTAACAATTAAAGATTTAAAAAAAATAGATGGTTTTCCAGAATTGCCACCTGAAGGACAGGATGTTTCAAGGTTTGTTGAACAGGAATATCAAATTTTAGGCAAAGAGCAAGAAAAGTATTTAACACGTGTCCGTAGTATCTTAGCAAGAGCCGACCATAGAGAACAACTGACAGATAGAGACGGAATAGAACTTCTCTTAGGTTTAAAAGAACAGTCTGTATTTAAAGGTCATGAAGACTTGCTAGAGTCAATTCTAACTAATAAAACCTTGTTACAGCTGGCAATGGTAAGTTGTGGAAAAGTCATTGTTGGTGGCCCAAGTCCAGGTAATGATAGTGTCATTGATTTATTATTAGAATGTGGTGCTGCTATTAATAGTGCTGATGAAAAAGGCATGACGGCCTTGCACTATGCGACACAGGTTTTTGATAATTATAGAAAAGAGCCGCTGCATCTCATTAAAAAGTTATTAGCGCATGGTGCTAGTCTTGAATTGCAAAATAAGCAAGGACAGACCCCTATCCAGACCGCGCAAGAACATAGTAAAGATAGCAGGGTGACTGCTAGTGATAAACTTCTAGCATCTTTGAAACCAGGCAATTCGCCACCAACTTCCTTAGAACTAAAGCAATCCGTTAGACAACTATTTCAGATGAGTCAACACAGGGCTGATGAGCTACTTTCATTACCTATTGCGACACGTGAATATAGCAAATGCAGTGAAGGTACTCTTTATATCCCTGAAGATATCGTGGAAAAACTGCATGAAGTCCTGCAATCGGCAAAGGGCAATACTGAACTATTATTGGAGTTTGAATCAGAGTTGAATCAGGTTACCAGCGCTCTTGAAGGAGGACGTGGAACTGGAGAGATAATTGGCGATGAAGATGAATTTACCCCTAAACGTTTTAGTGATGCGAAACACCAGTTAGCACCAGTTATAGACGCACTGGTTGAGATGAAACAAGAAGTGGCTGCTTCAAAAGTTGATAAAAAGCCTGAAATAGGACTGGACTAGCAGACTAGACAGATTAAGGCCATCTGTATCAACTGTTCTTAACAACAAGCCAGATACATTTGCAACTCCAGCCAATGAATAAACCACAGCATTCTCTTTATTTTTCAAGGTTCATAGAGGATTAATTTCGTTGTAATAAAACCATTTACGTTCTTTTTTGGTTATTTTTTGGTCTGTTTTGGTGTAAATTATGCTAAACTATAATGAATTGCAATAATCGGGTGCAACTATGCCAAACGATAATTTGGAAGGGCAGGAAATTCAAAACCAAGAAAGCCTTGGTGGAAAAGAGGACAATAAAGGCCAGGCGAAAAGCCCTGCTGAAGGAAACCCCTGTGGTATATGCCGGGCCTCTGGCTTCCCCGTTTGTAAAGGACATGGTGGCGGCGGCGGTGGAGGTGGAGGTGGAAGCGATTCTTCTGCATCTTCGGATGATACTAAATCAGCATCACCAGTCCCAGCCCCGCAACCGAAAGGTTCTGCTGATATTGTAGCTCTTCTTGCTCAAAATGGGGGTTGGACAAACCAAGATGATTTAGATTCAACCTTTAAATTTGAAAATCCAGAGGCATTATATACCCTTGAAATGGATATGGAACTTGGTTCGCTCATTTTTTCTGGTAATAAAGATTTATCGAAAGAGCAACAAGATACCTTAGATGAATTCTTTAGTGTAATTGAAAATGAACTAGTTGCTTTTAAAAACGAGCTAACCACTCGAGGTGAGAATCCCACATCACTTGCTCAAATCAAGTTTACTCGGGAAGGAAATGTATTAACCTTAAAGCTTCCTACGCCAACTCTTTATGATGCATTTGTACAGCGAGTGGTTGATAAAAATATACTTCCAGTTAAACCTGCGCCACAGCCAGGAAAAACGCAGGAGATGAAAGTTTCTGAGAGAGCATCGCACCCCAAAGCTCAGGATCCAGAAACATCCGAGCCCCCCGTTCAATCCACAGCGCCCACACCATTTGATATTAAAAATGGACCAACACCAAAAGGTTGGAAGTAACCTAGCTGATGTTACCAATTAGAGTAATTGATTTGAGAAAAATGAAATTAATGAAGAACTTTACACCTTTGCCATCTGAGGAAGATGAAGAGTTTTATCCCAATGGAATTTTTGTCTTTAATATCAGTAAACTTATTCAATACATTAATAAGAATCAGGAGGTCTTTCAACCAGAGGAAGTCCCAGTTAATATACTGGCATCGTTTAGATCCCCCAACATAGATGAGGCTACAATTAAAACAGCAGAGCTTTCAGTTCCTATTATTATGGCTGAAATTGCTCCTTACCAGTTTAATGTCATTGATGGGCATCATCGTTTAGAAAAGGCTCGTCGGGAAGAAAAAACCGTGATTTTAGCGTATAAAGTCCCTGCAGAACATCACGTCCGCTTTTTGAATTCAATTAAGGCATACGTGGCCTATGTTGAATATTGGAATAACAAACTGAAGGAAAGAAAAAAATATAATGCCATCTGAAAAGTCCAGGTATCGTAATCGTGGTCCCTCTGCTCCTGTGGGCATGAATCAATTGAGGAATCATTTAAATTTATTTACGCAGGAGCATTTGATTGAAATCGTTTGGTTAAGTGCGCAATCAAACTCAACATTATGGAAATCATTAAGTGCTCATATTGGAATACTATTGGCTAATGGTGATTGGGAAAAAACCGTCGCCGCAGTTGATTTTGCTCTTTATTTACCAGATGTTGTGCGCTATACGGAGCATGGGCATGGAATAATTATTTTTGAAATGATTAATGCGCTTGAAATTTTGTACGAAAAAGGAAACAAAGAATTTGCGTTACGTACAGGGGAATATATTCTTGAATCAGGACAAGCTGTGCATGAGTATTTTGAAGATGATTGGGAGTGGTCTTGTGCATTAGAGGATATGAAGAAGTGGATTTGTAACAAAAAATGAACTACTCCACACGGCGAGATCTATCAATAATTATGATTTTTTTTGGCTTACTGCATCTCTTTCATAAGCATGCGGCCATTAACTCTTTCAATGATGGGCTTATGCGCCCATGCCGTTGAAATGATCCTGTAAATTTGGTTTTATCACACGCCTGCATCAGCCGATAATTACCTAAGGCTGCATAGACGAAGAATAATGGGCGTGCTATTGAAATCGCGTCCAATAAATATTGCTCGGATGCCAACGGGATAAACTTTTTAAAACAATAATCCTTAAGTCGAAGATAAACCTCTGATGTTTCAGTTAAGTCATGATATTTTTTAATGACATGTAAAAAATTGAACAACGAAAAAAATGGATGCGAAATTGCTATTTCACCTAAATCAATGATTGTAATATTGTGCGTTTTATCATCAATAAGCGTATTATTATCATTCAAATCAGGTTGGACCAGTGTGTGCTTGATAAAATAGCTCGATAATTTTTGACATAAATGAACAACCGTGGCAAATAAGTCTTTTAATTGACTGATTTCTATTTCAGATAGCCCGTCCGCTATCAAGATATCTTTTTGTAAAAGTAGCTGCCTATATAAATCAGGCAATTTCTCTAAACGCCAATCAGGCACACCCATATCAAGAAAAACATCAACTCTCTCAGCGACTGCCAGCTGAAGTGATGTAAATTGGTCAATAGCCCTGAAAACCAAAGTTTCATCAAATTTCTTTTTAAGAATAACCCTTAATGCTTTGCCCGCATCTTTCATTAAAAAACAATTCAATTCCGCATTATGCGCAATTACTTCTGCAACAGGTGCATCAAATTGATCATACAAAATTCTAATAATGGGTGCTTCCAATGCAAGTGCATCTGGGGTGTTTTTCAAATAAATGACCCCATGTGTCGTTAAAAAACGAACCACATGAGACCAAGGAGTATTTTGTACTTCTTCAGGCATGGTGCTTTTTAATTGATAACCATGCGATAAAATGGTTTTAACCCCCCATTGGATAATTTTTTTGTTCTGATTGTCATTTCCTATTGTAGAATTAGTTGCCATCAACTCACTCCAAAACTTAGATTAACAAGAATGAATACAATCGTTCAGCGAAGGCCGTAAGTTGATGTGCTTTTTCAAGCATTTTATCCTCACAATACCAGCAGACACATAAAACTGCTTGTATTATGCACCAGCTCAACACTCTTTGCCGATCAAAACCTGTTAATTCAATAATGAGAGCAAGATTATCTGCGATTTCTTTGGTTTTTTGCGGATCTTCTACTACACGCAAAGGATTTCTTAAACAAGCACCTATCTCAAATTCTCTTTCGCCGATAATCCCTTTTGGATCGATTGCCAACCATTCTGATTGATGTTGTAGAATATTGTAGTGATGAAGATCACCATGTAACAGCACTTGTTCTCCTTGGCTTGATAAAAGTTCTTGGGATCGGCTAAAAATAAAATCTCGTAATGATTTTCTTACCAAGTGTTGTAACAACTCCTTACTGTTAAGCTGTTCTAGGCTTTCTAACCATTGTGCTAAAGGTGTAAAATATTCTGTATTTTTTATGGGGCGCCATAAGCGCTGCATCACCGATACTGCAATAGGGATCGTTTGTTTTTTATCATTGATATCAACAAGCCTCGCTCCTGGAATACAACGCTCCATGATGATCCAGCCATCAATTGAGTTAGCATCGATCAAACGGATACAGCCTTCACCATTATAATGTTCAAGTGAGTGAATTTCCCGTGTAAATTCATAGTGAGGCACACCCAATTTTAGAACCCAAGCTTCTCGATTAGGACCCAAAACAGGTAGGACATAATTAAAAGTCAATTCTTCAAATGGGGCTTGTAAAGTCAATCCATGAGAAAGCGCAAGATCATTCAGCAATTTCGGTAAAGTACGCCACCAAAAGTCACCTCGCTCACCGTGTATGGCAACAATAGTGTTTTTTAATTTGATTAGGTGTTTGCTGTTCATTGTTTCATCAACTTCCATTACATTTAAGCAGCATTAATTTTAACTTTGTCGGGCGCTGCAAAGCATCTACGCTATCAATGATGGCATGTTCTTTAAATTTCAGTTTTTTATAGCATCGAATAGCGACACGATTTTTTACATCAGGATCAACAATGCAATATTTAAATTCGGGACAAACGTAAGTATCTATGAACGTTTTAATGCTTTTGCTACCCAATCCTTTTCCTATCCACTCAGAATCACCAATGAACAAATCCAATCCAGCTGCATTTTTAACAATTTCTTCAGGTAAATTCTGATTGGTTATGCATTCTTGATTCTACAGTACCCATTCTGTCATGGTAGCTGTTGCTTCTATTTTTTAATCTTTCCTCAACTTGTAGGACTGACAGGCTCTCTCTATTGTACCATTCGGCAGAAAGTTGGCTTGTAAATATTCAAACGACTGCATCCTGTCTTCTCCACCGTCATCTGACAAAAAAATTTGTTCACAATACACGCCTATATCTTCAAGAATGCGCTCAAAGCGATAGTAGGCAATGACATCATGGTTTATATTTGTTGGGCCATATCCCTTATAAAATAGCCTCTCTTCCTCAGTTGGCGTACGCCCGCTGTCTCCAATGCCGGCTCCAATAAACATGAGATCACGTTCTTTAGGGGCAAATAGAAGCGTATCCCAATCGACCAAATACAGTGCTCCATTTTCATTAATTAACAAGTTCCATCCATGAATATCTGCGTGGCATAAGATATAGTCAAGAGGCTGTTTTTGTAATGTGCATGCAAGCTGTTCCGCACGTCTGACTAGCTCGAAAATTTCCCCACTTTTTGATTTTAAAAACAATGCCATTTTAGCAGCAATAGACTCTTCAAAAACCTCCTTTTCAATACGATCAAGAAATGTCTTTACAGTTTCTCGCCATTTTGGGGGAAATATTTCCCGTTGTAGATTTCTTGTTATTGTAGGATGAATATCAGTGCTATGAAACTTTTTCATGGTTGCACCAAATTCAACCCACTGCTGCTCTGACAAATGCTTTTCAATGGCATTATTTCCTTCTACATAAGCATATAAAATTGCCTTGAATGGTGCCAAGTTTGTCCAAAGTTGTCCTGTCTTAGTTGTGAGAGGCGGAATCACCTGTTTGAAACCTAAGTCTGCCAGGTATTTAGGAACCAACACCGCGGCGTCATTGAAATCGCCGCGCCTTAATTTTAAAAAATAATCCGTTGCACCGGTTGTGGTAATACGATAAACAGCGGTATTAAGATCAGAACCCCATGGAAGAAATAGAATATCGACCACATCTAATCCATACGTATGGTGTAAACATCTAACAATTTCTTCGTCTTTAAGATCAGGTTTTATCAGCATATTTTATCATCAACAAACTGCGTTTCTTTTTCATTACTAATAGCAATATTAAAACTCACCGCGGTTAATTTATTATTCATTTTGAAACTCCAAAATATCGCCGGGTTGGCAGTCTAATTGCCTGCAAATATGATCTAACGTTGAAAATCTGATTGCCTTTGCCTTACCTGTCTTTAAAATGGATAAATTCTGTACGGTAATGCCAATCAACTCCGCCAAGCCTTGCAATTTCATTTTTCTTTTAGCAAGCATCACATCAAGATTCACAATAATAGCCATAGTTACTCCTATATAATGAACCGTTGTCCATCCTGAAGCTTTGTTGCTTCACTCATTACCCACGAAATAACAATCACGACTACACCGCAAAAAACAGCAATAAGATTTGGAAGTCCTAAACTTATAGTGATATAGCGATGGCCTGGTATATTTGCAAATGTAACAGCCAAAACCATCAATAAATCACTCAAGGGTTTTGTAAAGACAGCGTTTAAGAAAAATAGCCACCCCAAGTATGAATAACAAGATGCGTTATTTAAGTTAAAAATAGCTCCCTTCTGATCGCCAAACTCAAACAAGCCTGGCGATTCATAACTATCACTGATGCGTTTCTAGTGCTTTACTTATCCAAGCTGAAGCTTCTGGATTAAACAGTAATTTAATATGCCATGGTTTTATCATCTCCTGAGGAGAAAGGTTTGTTTTTAAGCCTTTTACTTCATGATCTTGTCGTGAAATTTCTTGCCATAATAAAATACCCATTAAGTAATCTCTATTCCCCGCAGATAAATAATTGTTGATTAAATTTCTCCACTCTTCTGCAAGCCTTTTTCCATGCTCCCCTTCGGGTGAAAACTTCATGTTATCGATAATTTGGTTGTAAAGAATGTCCCAACGTTTCAATGAATAGGCCAGCATTGCTCGAGACAACCAATGGACACCTTCAGGCGTGACTTCCAATTGGGTTAATTTGCCAGATTGTATGCTTTTCATAAGACTAGCACTCAAGTGGATATGCTTAGTAAAAAATTTATTCATTTTTTTTGATAAATCTTCCAAAAACATAGCAATTCGTTCACCATCGGGACCTTCGGGGTCACCTACCTTTTGTTGATTAATTTCCTCAATAATACGATCTCTTTGCGCAAATTCTTCAGGAAATTGTTCATAAAGAAACAAATACTCTTCAAATTGAGAGGCAGTTAAATTTTCTCCAGCCCACGTTTTTTTTAATGTATCTCGTAAATTTTCTGTCATTTTATAACCATCAATAAGTAACAATAAATCATGCCAATCAGGAAAAGTTGTTTCGGCAGAACGGCTTTTTAGAATTTCTTCAAGCAACTGGCTCACTTTCAGTAAATGTTCTTTCTGTTTTCTGATTACTTGATGTTGTGCTTGCAGATGAGCATAAATATTGGAATGTTTTTGCAAAATATCCTTTATTTGACTTAAGGAAAAACCAAAGTACCTTAAAGCAATAATCTGCTGTAACTTTGCCAAATCAGGCTCGGTATAACAGCGATAACCGTTGGGATTACGATAAGATGGTTTTAATAAACCAATTTTGTCATAATGCCGCAACATCCGAACGGACGTTTCAGTTAAATCACTGATTTCTTTTATCTGCCATTTTGCCATTACATCTCCTCCCAAAATCGAGAATAGGGCATGACACTGTGTTAAGGTCAATAGTTAAATTGAAAAATTTTAATTAGGGGGTAAAGGAACTTTCGTCATCATCTTGCTGTTCTTTGGCACTATCGGCTGCAGGGGTGCTGTCATCGTTTATTTGTTTTATTGCGGCTTTGTATTGTTGAGTTGTTTGTCGGGATGCTAATAACTCTTCATCAGATTGTTGTGAAATAACTTGCTCCGAGCTTTTTACTCTAGATTTCTCAAAAGACTCAGTCATTTCAGCAGAGTCCGTGGATTTACTGGTTGCTACATCAGCAGGTTTAAGACTGCCTTTTGCTTGCAGACTAAGACCAAGCGCAGGCAAAGCCTCTTCTACTAATTGAGGGCTCCATCCTTCCATTTGATGACCGTGTGGGTATGAGTGTAATTCAACATTTAAGTATTCTGCTAATTCTTCAGCAAACGGCAAATTTAGATTTTTAGCATGAGCAGGACATTCTAATGTGCCACAACTAAGAAAAATTTCAGGAGAAGGCTGTTTTTTTCCAGCATTCATTATTTCTTCAATTTTTATTCTGTTATCTATTGATGGCGACTGTGCGACTACTTTACCAAACCACTCAGGATGACTCATCCCCATATAAATACTAGCAGTTCCACTTAAGCTGGATCCTACTAAAACTCTTTTATCAGGATCATCGGGTATTTTTATCCCACGTTTCACTAATTCGGGTAGTAGCTCATTGTGAATAAAGCCTGCATACTCATCAACCCTATATTTAAGATCAACAGTCCTTGTACCCATTCCTTCTAATGCATCAGTGGCAGAAAATTCAACGCCTTTAGCTTTCGCCTCTGCTTCTATACCGTCTTCTGGCGCAATAAATATAACGGCAGTATTTTCACTAAGCAGTTGCTTCATACGCTCAGCGGTATTCCCTAACAGATAATAATTACCATCATGAATAATAACTGCTTGATCAAGATCAGCATCACCTGGTGGTGCAAAAACATGTATAGAACGAGAAAATTTAGAAAGATCTTCTGGATTAACAGGATAGTCTAAAATTTTATCATCTTTACTGACAAGAGAAACTCTCGCTTTATTTCTTAGATCGGAAAAAAAAGTTCCTAAATCTGTATTTTCGACTGGTAACCCTAGATCGGATAGATCTTTATCTGGATCAACGCGAAAAAAACTGGATTTAGAATCATAAATTTTATGATAATTGCTAAATTCGTCTATTAGTACACTATTTGGGCGGGTATGACCTGCTTTTGATGTAATCGCTAATACAGTCTGTTTAAATTCAACGTTTTCTAGTTTTTCTTCTAAATTGGTTAAATCTATATCTTGAGGTAAGGTTGCTTGTTGTTGCATTCCTTTCACATAATATGCTTTGGGATCTTCAGATAAATAAACTACTCCATCTTTTGCATTGGCAATATCATCTAAAGATGACATCAATGCGAGGCCATACCAAGAACCATTAAATAATGCATCAGCTACTTGTAATTCTTCTTGTGTTTTTGCTGGTGGCTTATCAGCTGGGATTTCACTCTGTTTTACAGGGAAAAATGAAGGAGGTTGATAAGCGACATCCCCATAAAAATCGGTGGCTTTTTTATTGCCATATTTTGGTTCTAATTGCACATAATAATAGGTCACTAACGCATCTCTCGGCATGGTATTACTACGCCACATGATATCCGTACGTGGTAGTTGTGTTAACTCTTGAGTGTCTTTTAATGTAGAGCCATAACCATGGAAATCACCTTGAAGATAAAGCTCTTTTTTTGCCCCTGGATTGTCAACACTTTCTGATAATTTAGCTCTAGGAAATAGAAAATAAACTTCTGATTGACCATCTTCTCGTGCTTCAATAATAGGCGTACCATACGCTTTAACTTGATCCCAAAAAACTTTAGAGAACCAGTCCTTTTGTGATTGAGACAATGTTTTACAATATTCAGCATATTGGCTTAAAACGTCTTGAAATGTAGGACTGCGCTCATGGTCAGAATAATCTTCCCAGAATTTTTTGGGTAAGGGTTCCTTGCCTGTGGCTTCCTGAAGTTTTTTGATAAATTCTTGAGCAATTGTCATCGCAATACAATTATTGAGTATTAGATAATGTTCATTATAGCGCATTTGATTGCAGGCGCGCCTGTTAAATGTATTATTTTTAGACAAGATAGATTATAATGCATCCTGTTTGTTCATTAAAAATGACCATTTAAAATTAGCTTCTTTGTTTTTTGATTATTAAGATTGAGGGAAATTGTATGTGTAAGGTAAGTGTGGCTCATGCTCTTCACTCATATTGCAGTAACGGCGTCTTTGGCTCGACGGCACCACCCGTTTCGTACCTTTGTATGCCATTGGTGATCCGCCCTACTGACCCTATACGTGTTTGCCTTCCGAAAGAGATACAAACATGCATCGCCGAATTTATGGGGTCAGGATACTATGAAAAAGTCATGCAATCCAAACGTATTGAAGATATAGCAAAACATATACATTCATTGCAAAGTGCGTTTTATAACCGTAACTGGTTCAAGGGAACAGATCGTGCATGGATGCAGAGTCAAGAAATCAACTACCCTCAACATATGACAAAATCATACATACTAGATTTATTACAACAAGATTTATATGAGGTGGCGCAACAAAAAGAACAAGAGGCAGCAGCTGAACGTTTGCGCCAAGCCCAATTAGCTGAGCAAAAACGCCAAGCAGAACTACAAAGACAAGCGCAAATTGCCGCACAAAAAGAAGCTGAACGCCAGGCAGCCATTCGTGCGCAACAACAGGCAGCAACACGACAACAGCAAGAAGCTGCACGACAAGCTCAATTAGCTGAACAAAGACGCCAGGCTCAATTAGCTGAGCAAAAACGCCAAGCAGAATTGCAAAAACAAGCGAAAATTGACACACAGCGAGAAGCAGAACGACAAGCAAACGGTGATGTACTAGGAAAAGCGGGGAATCTACGAAATCGAGAAACAATAGCTGTAGGTAGCTATATTTCTATACGCTTGAGGCAGTTAGGGGACAAGTTTCAAGAAAATCAATTATCTGAAATTCAACAAAGTGCCATATTATCGGTTCAAACTACTTTCCCTGCCCCAGCAACAGAGTTGGATCCACAAGATCAAGAAGAAATATGGATCAAGGCTTATCTTTCTTGCCTAGCAATGTATAGCAAACTTTTCCAAACTCAGCCTGTTTGTCGCGGTAATCTGCTAGAAAGCCATATCACTGAACTTCAACAAGGCGCTAAATTAGCTTATCAAGCTGCCCGACCTGCACTACAATGTTCAAAACTACAAGACCAATTAGCCGAACTAAAACGTCAATCAAAATTAGAATGGCAAAAACAAGTACCAATCATCGCCCAACGAGAAGTTGAACGTCAAGCACCTTGGCGCGCACAGCTAGCTGAGCAAACACGCCAGGCAGCATTACAAAAACAAGCGCAAATCGCCGCCCAACAAGAGGCGGAGCACCAGGCAGCACTGCAACAACAAGCTCAATTAGACAGAGAAAGACCGCAACAAGCCGAACAAAGAATTTTGCCGCAACCTGCGTATAATCAGGCAAGATTATTTCCACAACAACCAGATAATCCAATGCCTGCAAATCATGCCGTGGCGGCAGGCCTTGCCCGAAATGAAGAAGAGTTATTACGATTATTTGATCAAATAAATATGTGATGTAGGTTATTATTATGTCCAGATTTAAACCACTATTTGATGCCATTCGACACGCTGAAAATCATTCATCGCAACTGTTGGCGTCTCAAAAAATCATTCAAAATTACGACATCAGCGATTGTATGCTTTGGGCACGAGCTGTTAAATCACACAAGGACAAGGCAAACGACCCTAATTTTTTGCCTGAAATGATTGCAGTAATCAGTCATGCCGTGTTTTTAACCACTCAGCATAAACCACGTATCACCCAAATTCTTTCTCTCCTCACCTTATTAGAGCCGCAAACCCATGGACGATTAGCTGAACTTGCGACCGGTGAAGGAAAATCACTGATTGTTGCCATGCTTGCGATTATTCATGTTTTACAAGGCAAAAAAGTGGATATTGTGACGAGTTCATCGGTTTTGGCCTGTCGAGAAACGATTGCACAAAAATCCTTGTTTGATTGTTTTGATATGTCTGTTTCGCATAATTGTTCCCAACACACGGGAAACTCCTATCAGGATGGCCCGAAATCTTGTTATTTAGATGATATTGTTTATGGCGATGTGGGCAATTTTCAATTTGATTTATTACGTCATGAATACAAAGGGTACGAAACACGCGCCGAGCGACAATATGACGTTGTCATCGTCGATGAAGTCGATAGCATGCTCATTGATGAAAGCATGAAAATTGCAGCCCTTGGTTCCTATAAACCGGCTATGGAACATTTGGAACCGTTACTCGTTGCGATTTGGGTAGAATTAAATCGATTATTACATGAAGAAAGCGATAGTGATAAGCTAATTAGCCTTCTGACTGAGTATACGCTTGCCTTATTAGAACATCCTGATTCACCCATTATCATTCCGCAGCATCTGAAAGTATTTGCTCAATTGCAAGCGCCTTATTGGGCACGCTCTGCTGTCATTGCGTACAGTGCCTATGAATTAAATAAACACTATGTTCTTGCCAATGACGAGCATAATCAAGTCGCCATCACGCCGGTTGATTATCAAAATACCGGCACTTTACATGGCAACTCGGCCTGGGACGATGGATTGCATCAATTTTTACAACTAAAACATGGGATCCCGTTAACGGCTGAAAACCTCACTGCAAGTTTTATTTCTAATGTGAGCTATTTCAAGCGCTATGGTAAAAATATTTTTGGATTAACGGGAACCTTGGGTAATCGTCAAACACAAAGCATATTGACCACATTGTATCCATTGGATGTTAAATTTGTACCTACGTTTTGTGATAAACAGTTTAAAGAAATCCCAGGATTATTAGCCGATGATGAGCCTGCGTGGTTATCTGCTATCGTCACGTCCGTGCAACATGAAATTGCACGCCACCGTGCGGTTTTAATTATCTGCGAAAGTATTTTAAATGTTGCCCAAATTGAGGAGGCTCTGAAAAGTCAAGGCGTTCAAGCTATTCGTCGCTATACACGGGCAGACACTGATGAACGAGACGCCATAACAACACCTCTTTCATCTAAAGAAGTGATTATTGCCACCAATTTAGCAGGTCGCGGAACTGACATTAAAACAATCGAGGAGGTTGAAGCACAAGGGGGGTTACATGTGCTGCTAACCTATTTACCGGATAATTTGCGTGTAGAAAACCAGGCGTTTGGACGCACTTCTCGTCAAGGGCATCAAGGCACGGCTCAGTTGATTGTGAATAAAATGGACGCCATCAACAAATTAAAATGCTATTTTCAAGAAGCACTTTGTCCTACAACGATTGACGAATTAAAAAAATGGCGGGATCAAGTAGACGAGCTGCATCTTTCGCGAATGCAAGGTCTGGAAATAGAAAAAATCTTGTTCAAAGATAGACTTTTTACGCAATTCTGCAAATTAGTGCAGCAATTACGTGAACAAGAACCCAATACCTTTAAACTTGATGATATCGAAGAGCGCTGGGGATTTTGGTTAAAACAGGTTGAACGAACATTATCAAAAGAAGATTTAACCGAGCAAGATGACATTTTAGCATCTTTTGAAACACTTAAAGCCGAAATTTGGTCTGAGTACACCCAAAATAATTTAAAAAATCCTTGTCAGTGGATTCATGTCGCCAATCATCATACAAAAAAAGCAGAATACGAATTAGCGCTAGCCGCTTTTCAACGGGCCATTTCAATTGATCCTTATTTTGCTGTGCAAGCCTATTATAATCGTGCATTTGTGAGAATCTTGTCAAAACAGGCCAGTTATAAGTCATTGGCCGTTGCCGATTTAAATCAGGCTAAAGAAATACTTCAAGATAAGCTCATCCCCCAATTACAAACCACGTTGCTGCAACTTAATTTATTAAGATCTCACGATGCTGAACAATCCACTTTTCAACAAATTCAATCCAAAATTAAATACTATCAGCAGCAAATTGAAAATATTGCTGCCGTTATTCAAAAAATAGTGAATTACGATGGGGATCTTGATGTTGACTACGATGCAAGCAGCCCCTTAGCCAATGCGCAGTCTTCAGATCACGTGATCCTCGAACTTCATCATAGCGGTTTAATATCGCTGTTTTCAGTTAAAGAAGTGATTTCTGAAGAGGATGATGACTTTGGCTGGTTTAGAAGATTCGCTATTTTAATTCTGGGGGTATGCCAAGTCGTTGCCGGTGTTTTTATCTCAGCCACTGGGAATGTTTATTTAGGTAAAGCGCTGATTGAAATGGGCGTATCTGATATGGCATTTGTTGTGCGCAGCGTGCTTCAAAATACTAATTGCAGTTGGAGTGAATATCGTTCTCATAAAATCATCAGTAGCGCTATTATTTTAGGAACGATAGGTATTGATATTGTACGCCGCAGCAAAGAGGCTCAACACACGGTAGTTAAGCCAACCATCAATAAAGAAGCTGTTTTGCACCTTGCCAAAGACAAAGTCGTTGCCGCCCTGTCAACCGCCGCTATCACCGAAACAATCAATTATGGGGTTTATCAATTAGAACAGGCTGCTATTAAAACCTTCAAATCAGATATTGAAAGCAATGTTCAATCCACCGTGACACAGTATTTTCAAAATGCCTACTTTATCAACAATCTTAATCGCTTATTGTCCGCAGACCAAAAAGAGGGAAACACCCACTATTATCAACGCTTGCAAGCATTGAGCATCGAATTAATTAATCCACGCCGCGATCAATTTGCTGCCCATAGCCACGCTATTTTAAAAGGCATTTTAGCAAATCAACATCCGCTGCTTAAAGGCGCAATCGCATTTGCAGACTTAAGCCAAGGTATTCAACAACTCATGGAATTATGTGATGAATTATGCAAGTCCTATCAAAACCGTGTTGCCCTATTAGCAAGCGATTTTGTAACAGACGGCCTTACCGTGATTGATTGTCATAACGAACGAGAAGCGTTATGCCAGCATGTCATCAATCTATTGACGCGCGCGATGATGACGACAACGCATCACCAGCTTGCTGCCCCTGTTGTTGATCTGACTATGAATGAACATTTGTCTGATTTGACAAAAAAAATGCAAACTGTTGTGCATGGTTCAATTCAATCAGCCATACCAACAGAAGCGGAAATGGCGCGTTGTCACGAACCTCAAGTGAACACGATCACAAAAATTGAAAATCTTGCACAAAGCATAAGCCATAAAATCGTTGCAAACGATCAAAACAAAGAGGATGACAGTCATGCGCTCGCTTTATATGGAAAAATGAATAGGTCACCAAGCGTACAACCCCTATTTTCTACACCCTTATTTCTTAACGGCACATCTAAACTAGATTTTTTATATCGTGGAGAGAGTAGACTTCCTGCAGAAATATTTGCACATGGATTCTCTGCGCGAGGTAACAATTTGGATTTATTATCTCACACACTACCTCTTAATGGAGAATATTCATCATCTTATAGTGCTTATATTTCAACCTCTGCCTCAAAAGAGGTTGCCGTCAGATTTCCAATCCAATCAAGCGAACCTACCCATTTTCTTTATGAAATTAATCCTCAACCCAAAGCCATTGATATAAGCAAAGCATTAAAACCCTACTATGCCGCCGATCTTATTGAGATTGAAGATTGGGAATATATTGTGCTTGGCGAAAAAGAAAGAGCGGTGCCTTTTAAAATACGTCCACAAGATATTAAAGGGGCTAATCCAATTGAACTCACTCGATTATTTGATATGGATGAGCCAATTATCGATGAGCGCAAAGTCCAGAACACATTTATCGAGAATCCAAATTATTGCACGCCTAAAAGCGTATTAATGTTTCAAACTGTCAAAACCTTAAGTCATACCGCTTCTGCGGTTGGTGCAATCATGGATGG
>Ga0155617_1143_pt1 | contig 19476 bp, 20 predicted proteins | sample RifCSPhighO2_12_FD_107274 | JGI IMG/M metagenome (GOLD analysis project Ga0155617, IMG submission 107274) | Legionellales bacterium RIFCSPHIGHO2_12_FULL_42_9
ACAAAAAGTGTACAATAACCACCTTTTGTAGAATACTAATTGATTTAGTCCACGAAATAAAGGGTTTTTTTAAAATAATTTTTTATTTGGTTTCGGTTTCTTTTGATGGGGGGGGTTGCATTGTGCCAAACCTAATTTTTCCTGTTGAGTTTCCTATAGTTAGAAATAGATTATTTCCCAAGAACGGTCGGTTTTTAATACTAAATTTAATGTCAAATTTTTTAAATAGCACAATAAATTTTCGACAGAGCAGAATGATTTGCTTGTGAAATTCATGTTGGTCATTTAATATGACTATATAAATGGGGGGATCATATGGCACAATTTAATATTCATACTGCAAAAGCACACTTATCCGAATTAATTCAAAAGTCCTTATTGGGTGAAGAGGTGATTATTGCGCGAGACAATAAGCCTATGGTCAAATTGGTAGCGATTCAACCGCAGAAATGTCAACGCAAGATTGGAATTGCCAAGGGATTGATTACGATTTCGCCTAATTTTGACGAACCCTTAGATGATTTTAGTGATTATCAATAATGCGTATTTTATTAGATACGCACGCGTTTTTATGGACCGCTGTTGGCTCCTCTCAATTGAGTGTGAATGCGACGAATTTATTTTTGGAGACCCAGAACGAATTGTATCTCTCTGTTGCATCTCTGTGGGAAATAGCAATTAAGTCTAGCCTTGGCAAATTAACTTTTCATAAGCCTATTGAACCTTATATTTTGGATGTACTACAAGAAAATGCAATTCAATTATTGAATATTGATTTTCGTCATGTCATGCGGGTTGCAGCGTTGCCTTTTCATCATCGGGATCCATTTGATCGATTGTTGGTTTCACAGGCAATAGAAGAAAAGATAGCGCTATTAAGTTGTGATGTCGCATTGGATGCATATGGTATTGAGCGACTCTGGTAGGCAAAAAAGGATGCAGCCTAATCACATACTGTCCTACCTGTGCGGGGTCATGGCTTCATATTTTCTTAATACGTCGTTTTTTTTCAATGTGTTTTTTGATCTGAGTGGCTGCATTGTCTGCTTCTTCTGGGCTGACAGGACTTATGGCATTTCCGTTGAGATCCACCCGCATTTCCTGTGCCTTAAGACACGTCAAGTAATCAAGGCGGCGCGTGAATAAAACCACAGCTGCACGTAACTTGCTGCGGGATATGCCAACGGCAGCCGCTTCGGCATTCAATTCTAAAATATCATTCATGATGCCAATTTTGAGTGGGCGAATGCGCTTTGAGTTATCAAATGCGTCTGGGAATCGTTCAGTAAGCCATGCTAAGGCTTGCTCACGAATTTTTTTGGATTCTGTTTTCTGGGCTTTGTTAATGATGGCCGTATGGGGATGCAGGGGGTGTTTTCTTCTCATAGGGTAGTCCTAAACAACGGCTAAAAATAATATTTATACTTTATTTAAATTAAGCTAATATTAAATTATCTTACGATTTGATCCAGTACTATTTTGCAAATTAATTTTATGCAACACTAGGGGCTTAAGCCAAGGTTGGTGAAATGTCAGTAGCTCCTACTCAAAGAGAGGGATTTCCTAATGATGAAGCGATTTTTTACTCTATGTCTTGTTGCGGCTTTTCCTTGGCTTGTTCTGCTTTATAAAGATAATCCAGCAGGAGCCATTTTGGCCTTGGTGATGCAGACTTCGATTATTGGATGGATCCCTGCCAGCATGTGGGCGCTACGTGTTCTCAACGAGGAAGAGAAAAAAAATAAATCTAAAAAATCTGAAATTGATTAATTGAATAAGGAAACTATCCAGATGGCTGTTCGTGTTATTGTGAACGGTGTCAATGGCAAAATGGGCAGTCTTGCCAAGGTAACTATCGAGGGTAGTCCTGAATTTGAGTTGGTCGCGGGCCTTAGTAAACAAGATAACCTTCGTCAGGCCATTACAGATACTCGCGCTGAAATTGTCATTGACTTAACTCGTGCTGATAGTGTATACGCCAATACGCTCACTATTATAGAAAGTGGCGCACATCCTGTTATTGGAACGAGTGGTTTGTTGAGTCAACAAATTAAACAACTGACTACTCTATCCCAGTCTAAACAACTAGGCGGTATTATTGCCCCCAATTTTTCAATTGCTGCGGTGTTGATGATGCGTTTTGCAAGCCTTGCTGCAGCGTATCTTCCAGACGTTGAGATTATTGAAGCACATCATCCGCAAAAACAGGATGCACCTTCAGGCACTGCGATGAAAACGGCAGAAATGATTGCCAAAGCGCGGGGGCGTGATGTTCCACAACAAGAAAACACCCATCATGAATTACTCGCTGGTGCTCGCGGTGCGGATTGTCGAGGCATTCAAATTCACTCACTGCGATTACCCGGTGTTTTGGCGCGGCAACACGTTATTTTCGGGAGCTCAGGTGAAACACTGACGATTACCCATGACAGTATTGATCGAGCGTGTTTTATGCCAGGGATCATTCGCTGTTGTCAAAAGGTCCTGCAACTAAAGACTCTGCACTATGGCTTGGATACGATCCTTGATTAGACTTTCATCAAATTGCCTGTGGCGAAATTGTTAGTGCAGTTGAGCGATGTTCTTTTTTGAAATCAAATGCCCACACTTTTATTTGTCTTAGCACCTCAATATTGGTTTTAAAGAGTGCATCTGCTGCCTTTGGATCATTGGGTGCATTCCTGAAATTCTCGAGCGTATTATAAAATAACTTGGTAATTGTGTGGCGAAAATGATTGCTGCTGTCGCGATGAAGAATGGCGTCGTAAATATCAGCCAATTTTTGGGTTAATCCAGTGCTACTTTCAGGGTTTTCTGATTGACGGGCTAGAATGTTGAAAATTTCGGTTACCGTATCAGGCATTATTTGATTGGCTGCTGCATCAGAGGGTGTGAAGTTAGGCTCCCCGATAAAAGTAGAGGCTTCTTGAAAAAAGCTGGGTAAATAAGAAGCTGCCACCGCAAGCGGGTTAGGTGTTGTTAGGCTCGCCCAAAATTTTTTTTCTTGAACAATAATTGCAAGTAGAGTGATTAAACATTGTGTTTGAGAGGGGGTTAAGCGAATTGCTTCCATAATGCGGGAAGGAAAATCGACTAAAACGTTCGCAACAGGAACAATATTTTCAACTTCATTATTGCTTGCTAATTGATCATCCTGCGTTAAGTGATTTGATTTAATTGAGTCGCAGATGTCCCTTGTTAAATAAGCCCCTGGATTTTTAATCCCATCAGAGCCTGGTGCATTGTGTCCTGAAAACAACTGGTAATGTTGACTGCAATATAGCGCTGTGAAAATGCGAACAAAATTTTTCCGGTCTTGTGAGAGCTCCAGATCGGTATACTTCGGCCAATAACCATATTGAAAATGAAAAAGCAACATGGCATTGGTATGAATTAATTGGATGGCTTTACGATCTTTGCCACTGACGCAGGAGCCGTAGCTGACGCCACCAATAAAAGAGACCAATAGATCTTCTAATGAACTTAAAAAAAGTTCACGGCCATTATAATCAGTAATCCATGCTGTGCCTCGTCCTGAATTTAATGTTTTATCATATTCGCTTATTAACTCATTGAGAGTTTGGAGCGGTTGCTCTTGCGTTGGATCGTCATGTCGCCGCATTTCGTTAAGGTGGTCTTGTGCGGCATGAAGAATCTCTAGACACTCAGGAGAGGTATTTTGCGTTGAAATAGCCACACGTGCATAGTTGAAGGGGTGATTTGTTGAGTAAATGGAGTTTTGCATATTTTTCGCACAAATAACCGCACACTGCCTTTGCTGTTCAAGCCAATAGTCTGGGTTGTGCAATAGTATAGGGCTGATTAAGGTTTGGATGAGTAGGGGGTGAGGCTTACTTTGGTCATCTTGGTTTACGTACTCTAGCAGTCTATCAACGTTTCGTCGTGTGTGTAGCTCATAGATTTCGCGTGGGTATTTCATAGTGTCACGGGAACCAAGGTGACTGGAACGCAAGCGTGGTTCGAATGTTTTGGTGATTTCACCTGTTACTGTGTTGATGATACTCGTTTGATTTGCAGCAAAATTAGCAAGTCCAGGTATAGTGCGTAAACGACTGCTCAAACAAAAGACTGCTTTTGGATCGTCTAAGTCTATTTTTTGTAAAGTATGATAAAGCAGTGTTTTCTCGACATCAGGTAAATGGAAAAACCAATCAGCAGGTTCAACTGTTGCATCGATCTCATTAAAATATTTCGTGTCGGGAAAATCTAATAAAAACAGGGAGCTTGATTGGTTTTGGTTTGATAGACGGGATCTGGCACGACTGGGTGATTTAATTCGCTTAAGCTCCTCAATCGTTTCTTTCGTAAAAGGGGCAAGCGGGTTGTCCACTGTTAATACGAAATTGGGGCTGCCTGAGTCAGTTTTGCTAAGTGTTGCAATGGTGGGGCGAGGCGTTTGTAGAAGAAAGTATTGTTCTGCCTTGTCAAGAAGCGCAATGGATTCTTTGGGAGCCAGATCCCACAAGTTGGCTATAGCATCAACCAAGAAAGTCGTATAATGAGTGAGTTGCTTCTGATATTGAGTTGCAGTCCAAGTCTTCTCAAAGTGACAATGTTGATGACACCAATCGAGATAGGGTTTTATTTCAGCTCGCTTTTTTTCACTCGGGGGATTTGCTTCGCATAAAAAGTCAAAAGCGTTAAACAAACTTGTGATGCGATGTTGATAGCTCTGTAAGAGATCGGGTTCGTGAGAATAATACTCAATAGTCAGTTTATCACCTAATAATTTATTAATGGTTGTTTTTAATGGCGCGGTAATTTCCATGCCTGCGGGTATTCGTAGTATTGTTGGTAGTCTCATGATTAAAAATTCCTGGCTTTGGTTTGCTTATTATCGAATAATTCGGTACGGTGAACAATCAAATTATGACCATCTGTAGAAATTGTACACTTTTCGCAGCCGCTCAACACCTGGCAAGTGAAGAAGTGCGAGAGTATATAGTATGATGAGGATTGCTGCGATTTAATAAAAAGGGATTTATATTTCTTGGATAAAGCAGGAGTCTTTTTTCATGCGTTGTCCAAAGTCCAATTACACGGAGTTTACAATGACTACTAAACCAGAGGATTACACAGGCTATTCGGAGTCAAGTATTGACGATGCGATTACGGATGCCTTAGAAAAAGTTGGTAACCACCGGCGAGTAGCAGTGATTGAAACACGCAGCAGCCAACAGGGTGAAAATCAATGTCAGTATCAAGTGACATTGACGACGCAAGATGATTAATTACGGAGTAAAAAATGGTTTATGACATTCCGCATTACATTGGCGGTAAAACGGTGACTCAAAAAAGTACGAAGACTCATACAGTGACAAACCCAGCATTGGGTGAGTCAATTGGGATTGTCCATCTTGCCGACTCGAGATTGTGTGACAAGGTGATTGCCGAGGCCAAAGCAGCGTTTCCTGCATGGGCTGCAACCACTCCATTAAAACGAGCTCGAATTTTATTTAAGTTCCGCGAGTTAATGGAAAAGTACCACACTGACTTAGCCCGAATTATCACGCGTGAACATGGTAAAACGCTGGATGATGCAAAAGGATCAGTGGCTCGCGCAATTGAAGTCGTTGAGTTTCATTGTGGGCTTGTGACGCAATTGCAAGGCACTCTTTCAGTCGATGTTTCAAACAACATTGATTGTTATACAATTCGTCAGCCGCTAGGTGTTTGTGCTGGTGTGTCTCCCTTTAATTTCCCCGTCATGGTTCCGGTGTGGATGGTGATTCCAGCCATTGCTTGTGGAAATACCTTTATTCTTAAACCGTCAGAGCAGGATCCGTCTGCTTCAGTACGCTTGCTTGAATTATTAACTGAGGCGGGTCTACCGTCAGGTGTCGCCAACTGTATTCAAGGCGATAAAACAACAGTTGATTATTTGCTGACGCATAAAGACATTAAAGCATTGACTGCGGTTGCCTCAACCCCAGTCGCAGAATATATTTACACAACAGCCACAGCCAACGGCAAACGAGCGCATACGTTTGGTGGGGCAAAAAACCATTGTGTGGTGATGCCGGATGCGGATTTAGAACAAGCTGCTCAAGCGATAGTCGGCGCAGCGTATGGTTCGGCGGGAGAGCGTTGTATGGCGATTTCAGTTGTGGTTGCAGTGGGGGGGCGTACTGCGGATGCGTTGCTTAACACCATGCGTCCGTTAATTGACGCGATGCGTATTGAGCCAGGTGAAGTGCCTGGTAGTGATATGGGTCCCTTAATTAGCAGCGCCCATCGTGAGCGAGTTTTAGCCGCTATTGATGAAGGTATCCGTGAAGGAGCCACACTTGCAATTGATGGACGACAATTTCAACACCCGCAACACCCCAATGGATTTTTTATGGGGCCGGTTTTATTTGATCACGTGAAAGAGTCTATGTCTATTTACCAAAATGAAGTGTTTGGGCCAGTGCTTTGTGTTGTGCGTGTTGAAACATTCGCAGAGGCGCTGTCGCTTATCAATCGTCACCAGTATGGCAATGGTACAGCCATTTTTACACGAGATGGTTATACGGCTCGTCAATTTAGTCAATACGTGGAAGTGGGTATGGTTGGAGTCAATGTTCCAATTCCAGTGCCGGTTGCGAATCATCCTTTTGGGGGTTGGAAACGGTCTTCGTTTGGTGACACCAATATGCATGGTGTGGAGAGCATTCATTTTTATACTCGCCGTAAAACAATGACCAGTAAATGGCCGACCACAACGCTAGATAATAATAGCTCGTTTGCTATGCCGATTCATGATTAATTTAGGAGATAGGATGACACGCATTGGTTTTATTGGTTTAGGCAATATGGGATTGCCCATGGCGACTAACTTGATTAAGGCTTCGTATGAAGTGACTGGGTTTGATTTAAATCCTGAAGTTCTCGCTAAATTTCAGGCTACTGGAGGGCATAAAGCAAACTCCGTCAGTGAAACGGCACTGAATAAAACAGTCATTATTACGATGTTGCAAACTGGCGAGCAGGTGAAGCGAGTTTGTTTAGGGGCGCAAGGGTTTTATCACCTCGTTCCTAATGCGTTACATATTGATTGTTCTTCGATTGATGTGGAAAGTACCCAACAACTGCATCAAGAGGCTACTGCACATAAACTTGTTATGATTGATGCGCCCGTATCGGGCGGAGTACGCGGTGCTGAAGCGGCAACATTAACCTTAATGGTTGGCGGGGAAAAAGAGGCGTTGGAGTTGGCGATGCCTTATTTGACCACCATAGGGAAAAAAATAATTCATGCGGGTGGTGCAGGAGCGGGTCAAGCGGCCAAAATTTGTAACAACATGATTTTGGGTATTTCGATGGTTGCTATTTCTGAAGCATTTGTTCTGGCGGCTAAACTGGGTTTGTCTGCTGAGAAGTTGTTTGAGGTGGTGACTAATTCATCAGGTCAGTGTTGGGCAATGACTAATTACGCACCTGTTCCTGATCTTGTTCCAGCAGCGCCAGCCAGTCATAATTATCAACCTGGTTTTAGTGCCGCTATGATGCTGAAGGATTTAAAGTTAAGTCAAGACTCGGCCAATGCCGTGAGTGTTCAGACCCCAATTGGTCAGCAGGTGACGCAACTGTATCAACGCTTTGTGCAGGCAGGCGATGGGGGGCTTGATTTTTCTGCAATTATTAAAAGTTTGGCCGCCGATTAGATTGTTTTGAGAAAGCGTTGTTTTTTTGACCTTATCTTTTTTAAAAGCGTAGCCTGGTTGCTTGCTTTTTTAAGAGCGTAGCCTGGTTGCTTGCAACCGGGTTGTAAGCTGATTAAGGATCCCGGTTGCAAGCAACCAGGCTACGGTTGATTAAGATCCCGGTTGCAAGCAACCAGGCTACGGCTTATCCCACTCAAACCAAGTATCCAGTTGAGTAATCAGTTCATCAATACCCTCTTTATTGAGTGAAGAAAAGGTTTGGACACTAACCCAATCGGCTGCATCTTTAAACTCATTCCTCACCTTGGTTAGGCAGTTTTTGGCACTGCCACGGCTTAACTTATCAGATTTGGTCAGTAGAATATGGATGGGAATTTCACGGGCTAATACTTGCTTAATTAGATTTTGGTCTAACTCTTGGAGCGGGTGGCGGCAGTCCATCAGCAAGACTATTCCACAGAGGCAAGTTCTTACTTCAAGGTAGTGAGCCAGGGTGCGTTGCCATTCTTCTTTAACCTTGATAGGTACATCGGCAAAGCCATAACCGGGTAGGTCGACTAAGCGACGTGATTCATCCAGCGCGAACAAATTAATTAACTGTGTTCGACCGGGTGTTTTGCTGGTTCGGGCTAAGCGTTTTTGAATGGCCAAGGTATTGAGCGCGGTTGATTTCCCGGCGTTTGACCGCCCGGCAAATGCGATTTCATAACCTTCGTCAGGGGGTAGTTGTTTAACAAGGGCTGCGCTTTTTAAAAAGGTAGCTAGCCGATAACGATTAATGACCATAGACTTTTCATTTGTAAATTTTTGGTCAGACAGTGTAACATTAATTGCCAAAAAACCACCGGGTGCTGTATGAAAAAATCAATTGTGGTCCGATTCTTCATTTTTGTAGTGATGATTTGTCTTGTGGATGTTACCGTAGCAAGTGTTTCTGTTGAAATAATGAGTAAAACACAAACATGTGCTGCTTGTCATGGTGCAGAGGGGGTAAGTTCTAATCCTGAATGGCCTAATTTGGCTGGGCAACATGCAACTTATTTGCAAAAACAACTCAATGATTACAAAACAGGGAAAATTCGCAATGCGGTTATCATGACCGGAATTGCGGCGAGTTTAAGTGACAAGGATATTGAGGATCTTGCAAAATATTACGCGGCATTGCCTCGCAGTAATGGAAAAACGCTAGAGAAATATCACGCTTTGGGTGAAAAAATATATCGAAGCGGTGATTTTGATAAGGGTATAACGGCATGTATCGCCTGTCATGGCCCGAAAGGAACTGGCAATGATGAAGCGGGTTTCCCAGTGCTTTCAGGTCAACAGGTGCATTACACTCTTCAGCAGCTTAAGGCATTTAAAGATAAAACACGTTGTAATGATTTGAATCACATTATGCAAGATATTTGTGGGCGGATGAGTCAAGAGGACATGGCGGCTGTGGCGTATTATATGCGGGGTATGGATTAAGCCGGGATTAAGGGCGATTTTTACACAAATCTAGCTGTAATGGTGTTAGAATTAAGACTTCGAGCCCTAATTTTGGATAACTTTAAATCATACTGAAAGATTACTTGTCATCCTATAATTAATTCAGTACAATTCGAAGCAACTTAACTCAGAAGTTGCTTGAAATGCCTCTAAATGAAGGCCCTAGCGATGTTACTGGATGTAAGTTTTCCTCTCAGGAAAGTGCTTGCGCGCGAAATAGCGCCAAAAGTAAAATTGAACGTCTCGCCGACGAGCTGAATCAGCATCGGGGTGTGCCCATTCTGCAAGCGGGCTTAGATGGCCTAAATATTTCGTATACCACCTTTAAATATTTTTTTGATGCGTTAAATACTGACGCGACGACCTCCTCCTCCGATACGATGCACTCCTGGATGTTAACTCCAGTAGGGCTTGCAGTGGCAGCCCTAGAGTCTGTTTTTCTCATTGCTTTCTCTATGCTGGCTAACTATCACACTCAACAACCAGTACAAAATTTGTTCAATAAATACCTGATCCAGAGTTGGCCTTATTTTCGCGATAGTTTGAAAGGATTAAAAAATAGTTATAAAGGGATCAGTAGTTTGCTTATGGCATCCAGTTTTCTGGGCGCATTAAGTGTGCAAGATTTGAATCTTATGTTGGTGCCTGTCGCTGTTGCCCTAGGGGGAGTGACGATATTGAATCGGATTTGGTATCGACGCATGAAAAATCAACGCAAGGAGAAGCAGGAAGAAAATGCACGTTTGCTGAAAGAGATTTTAGCTAGAAAAACCTTGACGGAACAAGAGGCGGCTGAGTTTGATCGGCGCAAAAAGAAAGCGCAGGAGAAAACAGAGTGTGGCAAGGCTTTTGGCTCAGCGGTTTTAGCAGGATTTACTGATGGCCTTTATTTGTATATCGGTGTATACACTCTGGCTTCGATAACCGGGCCGTTGTTTATTGCTATTTGTGTCCTCTCTGCGGTGTATGTATTGACCTCCATCGTAACACGCATCTATGAAGAATATGATTACCAAAATAAATTGAAAACATCGCAACTTAAAGTCGAATTGGCTCTGTCCATGCAACTGCTTAAAACACAACTTCAAGAATTAGATGGGCTGTTAGCGACATCAAGTTGGTCGGTTGAAGAAGATCAACTTCGTGCCAACATAGTAAAAAATTGGGAGCAATTCACTACAAGTCGTCAAAAATTGGAGAAATTATCAACGATATTCAATACCGCTGCATTATTGGGGGGGCTCAAAAATGGGTTGAACGCATATGGCGTTCTTGCGAGTCTGTTGTTTGCTGTTGGCGCAGTTCTGTTATTGGCTTCTGTGGCTTTCCCTCCGGCTTTCTTGATGACCGCGATTTTTATTGGAGTGGCGTATTTAATTGGATTTAGCATTCATTCGTTAGTGGCGAGTTATTATTATCGGCGTGAGCAACGAGAATTGTGTCGCAGTGCTGATGAATTATTGAAACAATCGAAAGTGAAAGTGGATTACTTACAAGTTGCTTCAGTAAATCCAGAAGTGCGGCGTAAGGAGCGAGAGCTTGTGCAATTAGTCCATAAAACAGTGGAAGATAAGGACAAGAAATTAGTTGTTAAACCGTCGCCGCACTATATTTTTGAAGAGTGGGTAGGAAAATGGTTGGAAGTATTTCGTTCATTTTTTACTGGTGTGAAGCAGTCTACCAAATCAGAGTATTTTACGATAGGCACATTCTGCCAAGAGGTGATTGTCACGATTATTGTTACCGCAGCGCTCGGCATAGTGTCTGCAATTAGTGGTGCTTTACGTGCGATAGCAAAGAATTTTGGTCGCAAAGACAACGATGTGTCCGATCACTCAGCGCTGGTGCCGCCGCCATTGTCTGCGCTGGATTTATCGTCTACGCCGCCTTCTTCGCCAGAGCCTGTACAATCTACAGAGGCTCTCGTTCCAGAAGGTTTTACCCCGCCTCCACTTGCAGTACCAGCATACCCAAATGCGGCTACTCCGGAAGTACCGCGACCAGCATCGCCTAGAGTAGTGTCCAGCACGCCGCAGGTGTCGGTATCGAAATCCTCGTTATTCAAGGTTGTGAGGACAATCCCTGCGGGCAGTATAACTCAGGATTTAATTCCGGATCGTTATACATTTTAAATTGGTGATAAACGCGAAACGTGCGCTGTTTAAGTTTTATTTCATTCAATAGGTTATCGAGACACTGATTGAGATCCCCGCGTTGGGCTTTTAAAACATGACGTTTGCTCTCACAAAGTTTACGGTGCTCCTCCGGAACGTCTTGTCGCAAAACCTGCAGATTCATGTGATAGACTTTCAATGCCATAATTGATAAGCGATCGATGATCATGCCCGGTGTCTCAGAATGTAATGGGCAGTGGGCGTCTTGGCTTGGTTTTAATTGTTTGAACAGCCACTCATCCATCGCTTCCATGACATTGTTGCGTTGTTGATTGAATCTATCAATCTCACGTTTGGCATTATAGACAAATTCAAAGCCTTTATCTTCGCGACGTGCCCGGTCTTCAGCAAGCCACAGTTGAAAATTCCAAGAGTGATTTTGCTCGACTAAAGCATAAAAGTCGGTGGCTTCTAAAACCACCCCACTAATTTTCCAGTGTACAATACATTGGTCATGGAGAGTGGTGATTTTTTCAGCTAAATTATAATCTAATGTCATTTTGCTACCATTTGAAAAAACAACGTTTTTGGGCCATTACAGTAACTCGACTTTATGAAAAAAGCACCGAATCCCCGCGGCTTGACCACGGGGTCCACAAGGTGTTCAAATGGATACCGACTTTCGTCGGTAATTCGGCATTTTTTTGAGTGTAATTTAATTCAGTCGATTTTATTAGGTGCATTTTTAAAAATTTCATAAAGTCGAGAGTAAAAGTGTTTGAAAATAGAGATTATACAGTCTTAAGTAAGTTCCGTCATTTTCCATACTAAGAAGGGCGTTATTGATTGAGTTGATTAAGGCGAAGTTGGTTTTGTTAGCCATTATTCCATAGCCGAGCCCAACATCGATGTTGTTGCCAATTAATTTAAATAGATTACTGTTGTTGGCGACCCAGTATTCGGCGGTGGCGGTGTCTAATAATGCGGCGTCAACTTCATTATTACCTAATCCTTGCAGTAGATCAGGCTGAGTTTTGTATTCAACCACGGTCGTCGCTGCATTCAGTGTTTTACTAGCTAATTCTTTAAACAGAGAGCGGTGCTCTACGCCGATACGTTTTCCATTGAGATCATTTAAATTTTTGCTTTTAGAGGCAGTCGGCACGATAAATTGTCCACTGCTGGCAAGATACGGCAGGCTGAAAAGAAATTGATCACTGCGTGCTGTGGTAATGGTGATCCCCGCTATTGAAGCGTCGATTTTGTTATTCATTAGCTCGGGAAATAGCTCATCAAAGAGGTATACTTTAAAGGAACACGACCTATTGATTCGAGTACAGATTTCCTTCATTAAATCAATGTCAAATCCGGTGAGTGCATTTTTATTATTTGCGACCATTTCAAAGGGTGGGTAGTATGAGGTTGTACCGACAACCAAGGGGCCCGCGAAAAGAAAGGAGCTGAATAGTAAATTAATCAGAAAAATAAACTGTCGTGGCATGGAGTGATCTATAATAGTTTTCTAATGGTATTCTATAGACTACTTGACTAAAATGAACTTGCCAAGGAGTAACTGAAATGAGAGCTGGAAAAAGCGTAATGAAAAACAGAATAATGATGATGTGTCTATTGTTGGGTGTAGGCGCTGTTGCTTTTGGGCAAGATAATGCCCCGTCATCATGTCGCCCCTTGCCCGTAACTGGTGAATCTATAATGCTCAATGTCAAAAAACCAGTCTTAATACTTCTTCATAATGTGTCAGACGGTGATCTTTGGATAACTCATCCAGTGGCAGATCCCGGCGCTAGTGCGGGTTTTACTAGTCATTTGATGACGAAGAAGTGGTCTGCATTGGTTGTGGATAAAAAATCATTGGAACTGAATTGCATTGAGTCAAAACCAGGGCATGAACAGCAAATTTCTTGTGAAGGACAGTTGGCAGTTTGTAAGTGGCCGATTGTAAAAATAGCGCCAAAGCAGCTTGGAACCTACTGGGCTGCTGAAAATATGAATTGGTCTGATCTCACAACCTATTTAGGTGGGCGAGGTTTTTCATTACCGGCTTCAACTAAAAAATGATACACTAATTGGAGTTTGGATAAAGACATGCCTTTATCCAAACATCAAACTTACTTGATAACGTGGTTACCGTGAGCAAAAAACGAAAAGATCCTTTTTATAATAGAGAAAAAGAAAAATATGCTCTGCCAATACCGAGTCGTGAGTTGATCATGCAAATTTTGGAAGAGCAGGGTTGCCCAATGTCACGAAATGAGATGTTTGATGCCTTAGAGGTTAAAGAGGAAGAACAAGAAGCCTTGAGCTATCGTTTGAAGGCGATGTTACGTGATGGTCAACTCATGCAAGATCGGCGTGGGCGCTTTTGCTTAGTTGAACGAATCAATTTGGTGCGTGGGAAGGTACAGGGACACCCAGATGGTTTTGGTTTCTTCATTCCTGAAGGTGGGGGTGACGATATGGTTCTCTCTCCGAAAGAAATGCGTGGCGTGATGAATGGTGATCATGTGTTAGCTTATCAGACCGGCGTTGATAGGCGCGGGCGGCCTGAGGCTAAAGTTCGTGAAGTGATTGAGCACGCTAACCTGACTGTGGTGGGGCGTTTTTTTACGGAATACGGTGTTGGTTTTGTTATTCCTGATAGTAAACGGCTCACTCAGGATATTTCGGTTCCCATCGAGTTTGCCGGTGGTGCTAACAATGGGCAAATGGTATTGCTTGAATTGGTTGCTTTCCCGACTAAACGCAGTCAGCCTATTGGTAAAGTTGTTCAAATTCTTGGCGAACATATGGCGCCTGGTATGGAAACCGAAGTGGCGATTCATGCCTACGGTATTCCTTTCGAATGGCCCGAAGCCGCACTTGCTGAAGTCTCAAAAATTTCCATGCAAATAGAAGACAGTGAATTAGAAGGGCGAACGGATTTACGTCATTTGCCTTTTGTCACTATTGATGGTGAAGATGCCAGGGATTTTGATGATGCAGTTTATTGTGAGCATAAAAAGAAAGGCGGCTTTCAACTCTATGTAGCAATTGCTGATGTAAGCCACTATGTCCAGCCTGGATCGGCTCTCGATCGAGAAGCGGTTAAACGAGGCAACTCGGTTTATTTTCCAAGTAAAGTTGTGCCAATGTTGCCTGAGGCCTTATCCAATGGCATTTGTTCATTGAACCCGCAGGTGGACAGGTTAGCAATGGTTGCCGAAGTTGCAATCAGTGCGGAAGGCAAAATTATTCGTACACGGTTTTATCGTGCGGTGTTTCATTCCCGTGCCCGTCTGACCTACACGCAAGTTGCAGATTGGTTAGCGAAGCAGGCGACATCGCCTGAATACAAAGGAATTTGGCCGACATTGCAGTCACTTTATGCCTTATTTAATGTGCTGCTTAAGTCGAGGAAGGAGCGCGGTGCCATTGACTTTGATGTGATGGAAACGCGCATTGTCTTTGATGAAAACAGTAAAATTAAACAAATAGTCCCCTTGGTTCGTAATGAAGCCCATCGCTTGATTGAAGAGTGTATGCTCATTGCGAATGTGGCTGTGGCGCGTTTTTTGGAAAAATCAGAACTACCGATGTTGTACCGGGTTCATGGGGCGCCAGACGTTGAAAAAATTAATACCTTACGGCAGTTTTTGGGGGAATTTGGTTTACAATTGAGTGGTGGGAAAAAGCCTTTACCTAAAGACTTCCAGAAAACATTAAACGCTGCATCGCTTCGCCCTGAAAATCATTTAATTGAAACAGTCATGCTGCGTTCATTGAAGCAAGCTCAATATGTGGAAGTTAATGACGGGCATTTTGGCCTTGCGTACTCTGCTTACACGCACTTTACCTCCCCGATTCGCCGCTATCCTGATTTGTTGATACATCGTGCTTTGGGTTATGTCCTGGATAGACGGCCAATTGATGAGTTTATGTACAATCATGAGGAAATGGCGCGTTTAGGCAAGAGTTGTTCGGTTACTGAGCGTCGGGCTGATGAGGCGACTCGCGAAGTGGTTTCATGGCTTAAATGCGAATATATGCAAGATAAATTAGGTCAAGTTTTTCAAGGAAAAATTTCGTCAGTGACTAGTTTTGGAATTTTTGTGGAGTTAGATGAAATTTATGTTGAAGGATTGGTTCATGTGACGTCGTTGCGCAACGATTATTATGCCTATGATCAAGTGAAGCATCGCTTAGTTGGTGAGCGCAGCGGCCAAGTCTATCGTTTGGGTGATAAAGTGACCGTCTTGGTTGCTCGAATTGATCTTGATGAACGTAAAATCGATTTTGAACTCGAAGTTGCAGAGAAACATGACTGATCATTTTGTTTATGGTTTGCACGCGGTCAAGGCAGTTCTAAGCAATCCATTGCGAAAAGTTGAAATAGTGTACTTAAGCAGTGAACGCAACGATGATAAAATCAAGCAAATTGAAGCCTTAGCACGTGGCCAGTCAATTCGCATCGAAAAGCGACCAACTAAGGAAATGAACCAACGGTTTACTGAGGTGACGCACCAAGGCGTGCTGGCTGTAGTTAAACCACTTCCTGAATTAGGGGAACCTGATTTGGTGTCGTTGCTGGCCGTAAGTCAAAAACCTTGTTTTATTCTTATTCTTGATGGTGTGACTGATCCACATAATTTGGGTGCTTGTTTACGAACTGCGGATGCGGCAGGTGTTGATTTTGTGGTGATCCCTAAAGATAAAAATGCGAGTATCACGCCGATAGTGAGTAAAGTGGCTTGTGGTGCTGCGGAGCTTATGCCTGTTGTTCGTGTGACTAATTTAGCACGAGCCATTGAAACCCTGAAGCAAGCAGGAGTATGGGTATATGGGGCCGCAGGTGAGGCGACCCAAAGCCTTTATCAACTCGATTGTCAGGGCGCGCTTGCTGTTGTGATGGGCGGAGAAGGTGATGGCTTACGACACCTCACTCGCGAGCGTTGTGACGGGCTTTTTGCCTTGCCTATGCGAGGAGGCGTTGAGAGTTTGAATGTCTCGGTCGCAACGGGAGTGATCCTGTATGAAGTTTTGAGGCAACGCGCCATACCATAATGTTATTGATAGATTTCTTATTTCAGGCTCATTTTGAATTGGAACGCGTTGAGTTGACGATAGACCTGTTTTCAGAGTACGATCATGGCCGGATAAAAATAATAATCCGATGCTTCGTACAACAGTATTTTTTAGCAAATTAAAGATGCTGGTGTGGAATATCGGATAATGAAAGGCCGTTGTCAAAAACGGGGTACATATAACAATGAAAAAAAAACTAAAATGGATTATTGCTAATAGCTGTTTACTTCAAATTTCTTTTGTTTCTGCAGCACAAAATTTAACTGACTCTGGTGGGTTTAATAGCACAGCCTCTGATCCGCTTTATCGCGACTTCAAGTTTGATTCAGCGAGATTGCTGCAAATGAATTCGGCACCATCATTGTCACCGCATTTAGTGTTTAATGGCTTGGGTTTTGGATCAAATTCTGAAGAAGGAAGTGCATCGAGTCAATCGCCAGTTAATGGATTTTTTCTCTATAAGCTGCAACAGACGGATTCACGTCTACCTCTTCCGTCGAATCCCTTCGCAAATACTGAAAATAAACCAGCGAATAACAGCCTGTATGGCCATTTATTTCAACGTTTAGTGCAGCATTTATTTGTTGATTTAGCAGGTGGGTATGAGTCAACCGATAATTCGGTAACACGCTTCACACCCGATTCAGAACTTTATAAATACAGCACTAATGGTAATTCGTATAGCAAAAATTGGTTTGCCAGTGCCTCCGCACTTTTTACACACACGTGGAAAGAATTTGCTTTTAACGCTAATTTGGGACTTACTCACGCGGAAGCAAATCAGGATCCGTATAACCTTTATTTTGCTCAGACACGGTCTTTCGAGTTAGCTTCTTCTTCATTGCAGAATAAAGTGTCATTTTTGCATGAGAATGCGGAGTTGAGTTATCGTGTCAATTCATTGGTTCAGCCCTTTGTTGGGGGCGGATTACTGCAGGTGATGACTCCTAGTAACGCTGCTACACAGTCAATGGTCGATTTGGCATTGCCTGACTCATTAAATCCTAGCCTTGACAGCTATGGGTATAAATTAGGCGGTGGCTTATCACTTAACTATAAACAGTATGCACTTCGTCTTGAGCAACAGTATTTTCAGCGCGGTGAACTGCATCGAAATAATCAATCGACTTTATCTTTTAAAGTCAATCTTGGTTAGACGAGGCACTAAGGCGATTTTGATAGTCAAAGAGAAACGTTGAATTATGGTTCGAGCAAACTATCTGAGAGCTATTGGAGCAATTTTTCACCTTGCTATCTTGTTGGTAAGTGTATTCTTTAGTGCTGGTATAGCCCCTGTAACGGCTGCAACTCTTCCAATCCAAAAACAAACTGTGCTTAATAAAGTCTACCGTGAGGGCAATGTTTATACGATGCGTGGAGGGCTGTTAGGGATTTTTAGTACGGGAATGGTACTATTGGCTAATACACTTAAAAACGACTATAACGTGCACGCGGCCCATACGGTCTATCATGAGGCCAGCGGCTTAAGTAGTTTTATTATCCAGCATTACAAAGCGCACGATCTACAAGGGCCAATTATATTGGCTGGTCATTCATTAGGCGCAAACGAGCAAATTAAAGTAGCAAAAGAGCTCGCTATGGAGCATATTCCCGTAACCCTGTTAATTACGGTTGATGCTGGTTTACCGCTTAAGATCCCGAGTAATGTGCAACAAGTTTTAAATTTATATCAACCAACCATTGATCCTGTATTTAAAGGGGTTCCGTTAGAGGCTTCCGATCCCAAGTTGACTTATGTTGAAAATATTAATGTTTCAACGATTAAAAATATCCGTGTAAACCACTTTACCATCTCCCAAAATAGTGAAATTCAAAAAATAATGCTGAAGAAGATTTTGGCTGTGTTAGATCCCAAAAAGCTGTAGCCTGGTTGCTTGCAACCGGGTGCTTGCAACTGGGTGTTTGCAGCCGGGTGTTTGCAACTGGGTGTTTGCAGCCGGGTGTTTGCAACCTGGATTTCCGGAGTGTTCCTGGTTGCAAGCAACCAGGCTACGAGGCCAAAAACTCGGTCAGGGTGCGGCCAAGGCGTGTGGCTAGTTCGCGTACTTCAGTTTCACTGATGATAAGTGGCGGTAAAAGGCGGATCACCGTTTCTGCGGTGGTGTTGAACAATACGCCATGTTTTAAGCCGAGTAAGCGCGCATCATTGGCAGGCTTGTCCAGTTCAACTCCGAGCATGAGGCCATAACCGCGAATCGCTTTGACTCCTGGGTGCTGCCCTAATTCGGCCATTAACAGCTCTTTAAGCAATTTTCCTTGTTTGGCCGCGTTATCACACAGTTTGTCGCGTTCAATAACCTCGAGTACGGTGAGTGCGGTTGCTGAGGCTAATTGATTGCCGCCGAAGGTTGAGCCATGATTGCCAGGCTTAAATAAATTAGAAGCACGATGACCCATTAAACACGCGCCAATGGGAATGCCATTGCCTAAACCTTTAGCAGTTGTCAGGATGTCGGGTTTGATTGAAGAGTGCATGTAGGCAAACAATTTTCCGGTGCGGCCGTTACCCGTTTGAATTTCATCGAGGATCAATAACCAATCTTGCTCTTGACAAAGTTGAGTGACTGCTTCTAAATAGGTGGGATCAGCAGGATGAATTCCACCTTCGCCTTGAATTGGCTCGAGCATGACTGCAACAACCTCAGGGTGTTTCTTTGCAATAGCGCGCAATGCTCCAATATCATTAAAAGGGGCACGAATAAATCCGGGGACGAATGGCTCATAGCCTGTCCGTATTTTTTGGTTTCCAGACGCAGTTAATGTCGCCATCGTTCGGCCATGAAATGCTTTTTCCATCACAATAATTGAAGGCGTGTCGATGCTTTTTTGATGACCATAAAGTCGGGTTAATTTAATGGCGGCTTCATTGGCTTCACCACCCGAATTTGCAAAAAAAACTTGTTCAGTACCTGTGAGAGTGGTTAATTTTTCAGCGAGTTGTTGTTGCTCTGGGATAATAAATACATTGGAGCTATGTAATAATTTAGCTGCTTGTTGTTGAATGGTTCTGGTCACGGCGGGGTGGGCATGGCCTAAGCCGCAAACGGCAATGCCACTTAACCCATCTAAATAAGCACGACCTTCCGTATCATATAACCAGA
>Ga0155617_1149_pt1 | contig 18690 bp, 18 predicted proteins | sample RifCSPhighO2_12_FD_107274 | JGI IMG/M metagenome (GOLD analysis project Ga0155617, IMG submission 107274) | Legionellales bacterium RIFCSPHIGHO2_12_FULL_42_9
ATTTTACCGAGTCGATGTGGTTAGCGAATTTCTTTGAAGATTAATCCTGCGCCATTTATTGGCGGATTTGTAACACCGTTAACAATTCGAGAACCTGCAGCCTGAAACGGTCTGGAGGCCGCGGCAAACTCACTTATCTGATTAAACTTAACTTTTTGCCAACTAAAAATACTATACCAATGAGGTTTAATTTCTATCACTTCATCTTTCATATACTTCGCGATTTTATTTGCTATTTCGGGAATTTCCAGAGGATTTGTTGATTTTTTTTCTGTTGCTCTTTCTTTACTCGGTGTCTTGTCCATTATTTTACTGCCAACCCAATATCGATAGCTAATTATCCAGCATGATTTTATTTTTGTCAAAAATTATAAAAAAATTACAAAAAAAATGCACTACGTCACAATTGAAGTGCAAGATATTTATACAATCTGAAATAAATTGCTCATTTGATTTCAGATCCATGCTGTTTAATTGTAAATATATCCGGCAATGTACCGGCAATGTACTAGTCCATTCATACGCTTTTTCATGCTATACTGCACGCGGTATATTATTGCCGGTTTTAACGTCCTTAATTAACGCCATTCTCAACTTCTCGAATCCCCGTGGCTTGACCTCGGGGTCTATTAAATGGTCGAGTATGAATGGATACCGTGGTCAAGCCACGGTAATACGTAAGTTTGGAGAAGTTGAGAATGGCGTTTAATTATTAAAGTTGATTAAAGTTGGAGTTTTAAATGACATTCGAAAAAATTAAAGTGCCAGCACTTGGGCAAGTCATTACCATCAAGACTGATCTTTCGCTTGAAGTGCCTAATAATCCAATTATTCCATTTATTGAAGGCGATGGAATTGGTGTTGATGTGACTCCAGCGATGCGACGCGTGGTTGATGCAGCTGTGGCAAAAGCTTATGGTGGAGAAAAAAAGATTAGCTGGATGGAAGTCTATGCCGGTGAAAAAGCGACCAACGTTTATGGTGCTGATCAGTGGTTACCTAAGGAAACGCTGCGGGCGATGACCGAATTTGTAGTATCAATTAAAGGGCCTTTGACAACGCCAGTCGGTGGCGGTATTCGATCGCTTAATGTAGCCATTCGCCAAGATCTGGATTTGTATATTTGTTTGCGGCCAGTGCGTTATTTTAAAGGTTCACCAAGCCCGCTCAAAGAACCTTGGAAAACCAATATGGTGATTTTCCGTGAAAATTCTGAAGATATTTATGCGGGCATTGAATGGCAAGCGAATACGCCTGAAGCAAAAAAAATCATTCATTTTTTATTAAATGACATGGGTGTTAAAAAAATTCGTTTTCCAGAAAATTGCGGTATCGGCATTAAACCCGTATCTAAAGAGGGAACAACCCGTTTAGTGAAAGCGGCAATTCAATATGCGATTGATAATGATCGTGATTCAGTGACATTAGTCCACAAAGGCAACATCATGAAGTTCACTGAAGGCGCGTTTAAGGAGTGGGGCTATCAAGTGGCTCGCGAGCAATTTGGTGCCAAAGACTATCAAGGCGGTCCTTGGATGGCGTTTGAAAACCCTAACACGGGTAAACAGATCCTTATTAAAGATGTCATTGCGGATGCGTTTTTACAGCAAATTTTGTTACGTCCTGAAGACAGTTCAGTGATTGCAACGCTTAACTTAAATGGTGATTTTATTTCTGATGCATTGGCTGCACAAGTCGGTGGCATTGGTATTGCACCCGGTGCGAATATCGGTGATAAAGCGGCAGTTTTTGAAGCAACGCATGGCACCGCACCAAAGTACGCAGGGCTTGACCAAGTCAATCCGGGTTCCTTGATACTCTCAGCTGAAATGATGTTGCGTCATTTGGGTTGGACTGCTGCTGCGGATTTGATTATTAAAGGCATGGAAGGTGCAATTGAGGCTAAAACAGTGACCTATGATTTTGAGCGTGTGATGAGTGGTGCGACCTGTGTGAGTTGCTCTGGTTTTGCAGAGGCTATGGTTAAACATATGTAACTTAATATTGAACACTCGATTCCGCAGTTTTTAATACTTGACTTTCAAAAACACCGAATTACCGCGGCTTGACCGCGGTATCTATGTAGCGCTTGATAGGACTGGATACCGCGGTCAAGCCGCGGTAATTCGGCACTTGAAGAAGTCAAGCATTAAAAACTTCGGAATCGAGTGAACAAAGTGACATGAAAAAAAGACTCTTGTCGCTTTGTTCATGAACGCTTGGTTCATCGAAAAAAACGTTCTATCCGTTTTCTACAGGGCATGGAGGCGGATCCCCCATTTTTTTAATCTATTTTTGATATTTTTACTGGTTAATTTTTCAAGACAAGTCTATAAATTTAATATGGGGTATCAAAAATGAGTAATCAATTTATTGAAGATGCCTTTGACTCAATTTTGGAAGAAGGCAAAATTTTGGTACAAAACGTACTAGAGCTTAAGCCGCCCAAAAAGTACAAGGTGATTTTGCTAAATGATGATTATACCCCAATGGAATTTGTGGTGGTGGTGCTGATGCGGTTTTTCCATTTAAGTGGTGAGGCTGCAACTGAAGTGATGTTACAGGTGCATTTTCAGGGTAAGGGAGTGTGTGGGGTGTTCACACGAGATGTTGCAGAAACGAAGGTTATGTTGGTAAATGATTATGCGCGATCGAATGAACATCCATTGTTATGTATTATGGAGCCTGAGTAAGAGTGGTATCAGGTGAAAAGGAGCAACCATAATGTTAAACAAAGAACTTGAATTCACCTTAAATCTGGCGTTTAAAGAAGCCAAAGAAAAACGCCATGAATTTATGACAGTCGAGCACTTGTTATTGTCATTGCTCGATAATCCAGCAGCCGGTAATGTGTTGCACGCCTGTGAGGCAAACATTGAAACGTTACGAAATGATTTGATTGCGTTTATTGATGAAACCACCCCCAGAATACCGGATGAGGAGCTGGATCGAGAAACCCAGCCTACTTTGGGCTTTCAACGCGTGTTACAACGTGCTGTGTTTCATGTGCAATCCGCAGGAAAAACCGAAGTAACCGGCGCTAATGTTTTAGCAGCCATTTTTAGTGAACAAGAAAGCCAGGCCGTTTATTTTTTAAGACGGGAAAATGTGACCCGCTTAGATGTGATTAATTATATCTCTCATGGGGTAACAAAACACCATGGTGATCAAGATATGGATGAACATTTTAATGCCGCTCTTGATGAAGACATGATGCCCAGTGAGATGAACGAATCACCCTTAGAAAGTTATTGCTTGAATCTAAATAAACGCGCACGTTTAGGCAAGATTGATCCCTTGATTGGTCGAGACGAGGAAATTCAACGTACTATTCAAACGCTTTGCCGTCGCCGTAAAAATAATCCCTTGTTAGTGGGTGAGGCAGGTGTTGGTAAAACTGCGATTGCCGAAGGATTGGCACGTCGTATTGTGGAAGCGGGAGTCCCTGAAGCCATTAAAGATTGTGTGGTTTACTCGCTTGATTTGGGCGCATTACTGGCTGGTACAAAATATCGCGGTGATTTTGAAAAACGATTGAAAGCGGTTTTAAGGCAATTGAGTCAACAAGAAGGTGCTGTGTTGTTTATTGATGAAATCCATACCATTATTGGGGCAGGTGCTGCGTCTGGTGGTGTGATGGATGCCTCCAACTTGATTAAACCGTTGTTGGCCAACGGTGAATTAAAATGTATTGGTTCAACGACTTATCAAGAATACCGCGGTATTTTTGAAAAAGATCGTGCTCTCGCTCGCCGTTTTCAAAAAATTGATATTAAAGAGCCTTCGGTTGATGAGACCTATGAAATATTGAAGGGGTTAAGAGGCCGGCTTGAAGAGCACCATAACGTCAAATTTTCATTACCTGCGCTACGAATCGCAGCTGAACTTGCAGCTAAATACATTAATGATCGGTTTTTGCCAGATAAAGCCATTGATGTCGTTGATGAAGCTGGCGCCTATCAAAACTTGCTCAGTGCAAGTAAGCGCCGAAAGATTATTGGGGTCACTGAAATTGAAACCGTGGTGTCTAAAATAGCACGGATCCCACTAAGTAAAATCTCAACCCATGATAAGGATGCCTTGAAAAATTTAGACAGGGATCTAAAGCTTTTAGTGTATGGACAAGATCAGGCTATTTCTGAATTAACCTCCGCAATTAAATTGTCGCGTTCGGGCCTTCGTGATCCGGATAAACCGGTTGGCAGTTTTCTGTTTGCTGGACCCACTGGCGTTGGTAAAACCGAAGTGACAAGACAACTTGCGCGTGTGATGGGTGTTGAATTACTGCGTTTTGACATGTCTGAATACATGGAAAAACACACTGTGTCTCGTTTGATTGGAGCACCGCCAGGATATGTTGGCTACGATGAAGGTGGGCTATTGACTGAGGCTGTGACTAAACATCCTTATTCGGTATTGTTGCTCGATGAAATTGAAAAGGCACATCCCGATGTCTTTAATTTATTGTTGCAAATTATGGATCATGGCACCTTAACCGATACCAATGGACGTCAAGCTGATTTTCGTCATGTCATTTTAGTGCTGACCAGTAATCTTGGTGGCGTTGAAATAAATCGCAACTCCATGGGATTTTCGATGCAAGATAATGCCAGTGATATACTTGAAGCAGTAAAACGCCAATTTAGTCCCGAATTTCGTAATCGTCTGGATGCGATTATTAATTTTGCGCCGTTAGATATCGGCACAATAGGATTGATTGTTGATAAGTTTATTATGGAACTGGATGAGCAATTGGGCAGTAAAGGGGTTACTTTTCAAATTGAAAAAGCAGCGCGAGAGTGGTTGATTGAACAAGGGTATGACAAAGTGATGGGAGCAAGGCCTATGGCTCGATTAATTCAAGATCAGATTAAAAAACCGCTCGCCGATGAATTGTTGTTTGGTAAACTAAGCCACGGTGGACATGTTACTTTGAAAGTTAAGGATGGCAAGCTGCATTTTGATAGTCATGATCACATTGAGGGAGTATGTTAAGCGTTATTATTATTACTAAAAATGAAGCCCACAATATTGAACGTTGTCTTAAGTCAGTACAATGGGCTGATGAAATTATTGTCGTTGACTCAGGCAGTACGGACGACACGATTGCGATTGCGAGTCAGTATACGAACACTATTCTTTCAACCGATTGGCAAGGTTATGGTGTGCAAAAGCAACGCGCCTTATCTATGTCAAAAGGTGACTGGGTATTGAATATTGATGCAGATGAAGAGGTTGGTCCTGAACTCAAGCAAGCTATTTTAGAGGTCATGGCAGCGAATGTTGCTGATGCTTATCGTATTCCAATCCGCATGAATTTTTATGGCAAAAATTTATGCTACTCTTCCAGTCCAACGCGTCATATCCGTTTGTTTAAGCGGGATGGTGCAAAATACAGTAATGATGTTGTTCATGAAAAGATTGTTTTACCGAACAATGCTGAGATCAGTCGTTTATCCTCTGCAATAACCCATTATTGTTATCAAAATGTCAGCCATGCCCTGTATAAATTAAATCAATATTCGTCGGCCACGGCACAAATCCGCCTAAAACAAGACTATTGTCCTACATTCGTCGGAGTGTTAGCTTCCGCGGGTTGGATGTTTTTTCGATCTTATCTGTTGCAGCGCGGTTTTATGGATGGAAGAGAAGGATTTGTGTTGGCAATGTTCAAGATGGAAGAGGCTTATTATCGTGGAGTGAAGCAGATCTATCCAGATAAAGAATCCAATGAATTGTAATGGGCATTCACTCTTGTTAATATCTTCCTACCTGGTCTATACCTGTAGTCTTGGAGCACCGATTGATCAAAGTATTAATTGTTGATGATCACGCCCTTGTAAGAATGGGAATTCGTCGATTGTTAGATGATGTGCCGGATATTGAAGTAGTGGCTGAGGCAGCGAGCGGGGAACAAGCCTTAATCTTGGTCAAATCGCATAAGCCTGAAGTGGTGTTGCTTGACATGAAGATGCCCGGTATTGATGGCTGGGAAGTGACACGCCGACTTAAGAAATCAGCCCCTGAAATTAAAGTGATTGCCGTCACTGCGCTTAATTCAGAACCATTACCCACGCGTATTTTGCAGTTAGGTGCGATGGGGTATTTAACCAAGGATTCTGGTGTTGACGAAATGGCTGCGGCAATTCGCAAGGTGTCTAAAGGAAAAAAGTACTTAAGTGCCGAGATTGCCCAAAAGATGGCAATCAATAGCCTTGCTGCTATTGAAGATTCTCCGTTTGAGCGACTATCTGAACGTGAAATGCAAGTGATGTTAATGTTAACCCGTGGACAGGGTGTGCAGGATATTGCAGCACGTTTATTCTTAAGCGCTAAAACAATTAATGGGTATCGCTATCGGATGTTTAAAAAATTAGGCATTAAAAATGATGTCGAATTAACTTACCTTGCTATGAAACACCGGGTTATCGACGGCCCTGTCCATGAAAATGAATCAAATACCTGACTACTTAACTGATTTTCTTAGTCAATTAACCAGTGAACCCGGTGTTTATCGGATGCTTGACGCCGAGGGGATAGTGCTTTATGTCGGTAAAGCGAAGAACCTTAAAAAACGAGTCACGAGTTATTTCGCAAAACAAACTACGGGTGCAAAAACAAGGAAATTAGTTAAACAAATTGCCACAATTGACGTGAGCGTGACGCGTAGTGAGACGGAAGCGCTGCTCCTTGAAAGCAATTTAATTAAAACCTTACACCCTAAATATAATGTGTTGCTGCGTGATGATAAGTCCTATCCTTACATTCGTGTCACCGGTTCTCATCCTTTTCCACGCATGGAACTGATACGCTGCAAGAAAAAGCCTTCTGACAAGGACTTTTTTGGCCCTTATCCGACGATAGGGGCGGTGAAGGACACATTAAATACTATTCAGAAAGTATTCAAAATTCGCAATTGCCGTGATAGTTATTTTAATTCGCGCACAAGACCTTGTTTACAATATGAAATTAATCGATGTACCGCGCCTTGCACGGCCTATATCTCAAAAGCGGACTATCAACAAACGGTGCAGGACGCTGTCCGCTTTCTGCAGGGCAAATCTCAACAAATTATTGCTGATTTGGAAGTGCGTATGGAGGAAGCAGCCCTTCATTTGGCTTTTGAAGAAGCCGCATTGTTGCGTGATCAAATAAAAAGTTTGCGTTTAGTGCAGGAGCGGCAAGGGGTGGTGCAATTACGCGGTGATGCAGATGTCATTGCAATTGAGTCAAAGCCTGGTTTTGCGTGTATTCAGTGGGTCAGTATTCGTGAAGGTCAAGTGATTGCAGCTCAACATTTTTTTCCTGCAGTGCCAACAAGCATTGTTGAGGATGACAGTTTAAAAAATAGTCTACTGCAACAAGTACTGGAAGCGTTCATCGCTTTTTTCTACGTGGACTCACCAGAACGTATTCCAGCCTTGATTCTTCTTGATAAGGAAATAACCGAATTACCTATTCTAGCTGAACTCCTCAGTCAGTTACGTGGAAAAATATGTCGTCTGCAAACTAATCCTCGTGGAAATAACGCGAGATGGCTTGATTTTGCCCATAATAATTTGCGTCTGGCGGTGAAAGAGTATTGGCATTCCCGGCAATCCATACAAGAAAAGTATGAGGCATTGCACGAGTTGTTGGCCTTGGAAAATCCAATATTACACATGGAGTGTTTTGATATTAGTCATACGCAAGGGGAAGCAACTGTGGCCTCTTGCGTTGTTTTTGATTCACTTGGGCCAAGCCGTTCAAATTATCGACGCTTCAATATTAGTGGTATTACGGCAGGCGATGATTACGCCGCGATGGAACAAGCCTTGCGTCGTCGGTATAAACGACTAAAAAGTGAAGAAAAAAATTTGCCCAACATCTTGATTATTGATGGTGGCAAAGGCCAGGTGACTATTGCAAAACAAGTACTGGAAGAGTTGGATATTCATACCATTTCTATTATTGGCATTGCCAAAGGACCAGATCGAAAGGCCGGGTTTGAACATTTAATTTTAGTTGCACAGAATCGCGAGATAACGTTGCCGTCTGATTCTAAAGCATTGCATTTGTTACAACACATTCGCGATGAAGCACATCGCTTTGCTATTAGCACGCATCGTCAGAAGCGTCATAAAACACGGTTTGAGTCGTCATTGGAGTTGATTGAAGGGGTTGGGCCAAAGCGGCGACAAGCGTTATTGCGGCGTTTTGGTGGAGTGCCCGAATTAACTAAGGCGCCCATAGAAGAAATTGCTAAAGTCACGGGAATTAGCCAAGAACTGGCTCAGAGAATTTTTAATTATTTTCATCCTGATTGGACATTGAACAAAACAACGTGAAAAAAGACTTGTGTCTAGCGAATTCCAAATTCGCAAATTAAAATTATGCTAATGCCAGAATGAATTTTAAGATTTTATAGTATAATAGACAATATAATGAAAAGAGATAAATAATCATGTCACGATATCTAGATCCAAAAGCGGACGTAGTATTCAAAAAAATATTTGGTGAACATCCCAAATTATTAATTAGTTTTTTAAATGCATTGCTTCCGTTACCATCCAATAGTCCTATTGTGGCGCTAACCTACCTTCAAAATGAACAAGTTCCGGTTATTCCTGAATTCAAACGAACAATTGCTGATGTCAAGTGCACCGACATCCAGGGACGCGTCTTTATTGTTGAGATGCAAATGAATTGGACTGATAATTTCAAACAACGATTATTATTCGGAACCAGCCAAGCCTTTGTAAAACAACTGGAGAAGGGCGAGGAATATAAGCTTCTGCAGCCGGTTTATGGTTTAGGATTAGTCGCTGAGATTTATGAAAAGACGACACCTGATTGGTATCATCACTATCAATTGGTAAAAAAAGGTGATGCTAATCACAGTGATGTGATTGAGCATTTGCAGTTGATTTTCATCGAATTACCTAAGTTCCCCATTCAATCAGCAGATGAGAAGAAACTTCGATTATTATGGCTACGGTTCTTACGTGAAATTGATGAAAAAACAACAACGGTTTCAAAAGATCTTCTTGCGATACCTGAAATAGCGCAGGCTGTAGGGCTTGCTGAAGAATCAGCTTATACGCCAGGCGAGCTTAATTTGTATGAAAGCTACTGGGACCAAGTGAGTCGAGAAAAAACACTGATTATGGACAAGTATGCTGAAGGTAAAGCTGAAGGCAAGGCTGAAGGTGAACAAATAGGCATCGAAAAAATAGCCATTAACATGTTAAGAGACAATGAGTCATTAGATAAAATTAGTAAATTTACGGGCTTGTCTCAAAATGATATAGCAAAACTTAAAAACAAATTGTAAACACGTCCTAGTCTTTTTCACCCCGGCAATTCTAATTATAGATTTCATGTTGATTATGGATTAGCCGGAAACTCACATAATTTCTAAATATTGTCTACACTTAAGTTAAGGGACGTTTTACGTGATGCGTAACCCACATTATCGATTAGTTGACGATCGCTTATAGTTAGACAAGGCGGCTACAGGTGTCTTTTTGCATGCAGCACAAGTCTAAACGTCTAAGCAATAGGAATCATCATGACAATAATAAGAAAATTCGTGTTGGTTGTAATGTCAATCGGGATTGGAATAAGCCTTGGATGGGCTGAGTCCGCAGAGAAGGATAATGACAATCGAAACCCAATAGGATGTCGCGATGTAGGTTATCGATTTGAGTTAGAAACCTTGCATTTATTGCCACAGGAAGCCGGCCCGCAACAATCCATGTATTTTCTTTTTAACCAATTAAATCAATCAGTTAATCTTTATCAGATGCGTGATACGGATGGGCGTACTCTTTATCTCAATCACAGCATAAATCAGCATCAGTGGGGTGTATTTTCCACAGGGGAAAAGGAATTAAAATTTATTTGTACTGTGAATGATCCGAAGTTTCATTTTGGACGAATCGTAGATTGTGCAGAAAGTTTACGCGTGTGTGAGTTTACTCATGTTATTTATGGGATGAATAACCGCGGTAATTATTGGTTAGTAAACAGCTATGGAAGAAATGCAGCAGTGAATGCAGTGATTCGTTACGGCATTATTCCGGCACTGTAGAGGCAGAAAAATAAAAGGGGAATTTCCATGAAATCATTATTACCATGGTTTTATGTGGTTGCTGCTTTCGGAAGTCAATCATTGTATGCCGCAGGCGCAAGTGGCCAGCCTGAGGAGGGCATGGTTGATTATCGTCAAGGTGACTATTTTCACGCCGCTCAAAATCTTATTAAGTATAATCAAGCGAGTCATGACGAACCCAGCAATCCATTGATTAACTATTATCTAGGACGTATGCGCCTCTATGGTTATGGGCTGTTGAAAAACAATGATCTTGCCTTGCGCTATTTAACTAAAGCGGGCGATCAAGGGTTATTGATAGCGGAGCAGTGGTTAGCAAAGTATTACTTGCAAATCAACAAACCGGATTTAGCCCTCAATTGGTTCAAAAAAGCAGCCGCACAGGCCGATTATGACGCGCAAATGTATTCGGCTGCTGCTTATTTATTTGGTTATGGCACCCCAAAAAATCCGGATGCAGCACGACGCTACTACATTGATGCGGCAAGGAGTGGTAATGTACTGGCGCAGTATACGCTTGCGATGGATTTTTTAAGTAGTCGCGACGGTACTAATCGTAAGATGGGCGTAATATGGCTTATTAAGGCCGCAGATAAAGGTTATGCAGAAGCCGAATATCAATTAGGTGAACTTTATGCGGTAGGTAATGGTGTTGCTCGTGATCCACTGAAAGCGGAGGCTTTGTTAAATCAAGCAGCAGAAAAAGGCGTGATTCCAGCCCAAGTTGCTTTGGGTAAGCTTTTTGCCGATCCTAAAGGCACACGATATGATCCTAAACTTGCTCTACAGTGGATAAAAAAAGCAGCTCTTTCTAATGATGTTGAAGCAGAACAAACACTGGCTAGTTTTTACAAAGAGGGGAAGTTAGTCCTTGTTGACGAGACGCTTGCAGAAGAGTGGCAAGAAAAAGCCAAAGCGAACTTGGCATTGAAATCAAACCAGATTGACACCCCCCTAAGCTTGGTGGCAGCTTGGTTAAGTCATGATAAAAGTCAGGATCTTGCTCATACCGTGTATGGATTAGGCGGGATATACAGCGCTTGGAATAATAAAGCGGCATTGCAGGAAAACAATTATAATCCATCTCCGAAAATGCACCGAATAACCCGACAAGAACTCTACAAACCTGAATTTGTCTTGGTTTCTCCTAAAGAAATTCCTATTAATGATTATTTTGATTTTTTGGCACCGACAATCAGCGGCAGAGAAGCCGGTACGTGGTCTTTTCCATTTTATCCAATTGATTTTCAAATCCAAGCACTGCTGGACAGCCAGTCACCTGTTTTAGCGGAAGACACTTGGCAATCGCCAGTGGATGATGGCCGTACTTACCCTGTTATTACTGAGGAGCCTGCCAATTATTTTGATGACATGACAGTTGGTTGGCAAAGCAAGGCTAATTTCCAACAAGTGCTGACCTACTTGTATTATCGCGCTATTTTGGGGGATGCTGATGCTCAGTTTAAGTTGGGACAACTCTATGAATACGGCATTGTGGTTGCAAAAAACATGGAGCAAGCCATTATTTATTATGAGTTAGCGGCATTACAACAAGACGTTCGTGCTGAATATAACCTCGGTGTCCTCTATTTGAAGGGTAAAACAGCCACAGTAAACTATCAGAAAGGGGTTGATTGGATGATGGATGCGGCCTTCAAGGGGAATGCCTACGCGCAATATGCTTTGGCCAATATTTATGAGAATGGTTTGGTTGACCCATCAGGGGTGAGTATTGTTGCCGCAGATCATAAGCAAGCGCTGGCGATGCTTTATCTTGCCTCAGCGAATCATTATGCAGAAGCGCAATATCAGCTTGCTGAATGTTTAGCACGTGAAAATAATGGTGTGTTAAGTGTTGCCGCCCGCCAAAACAGAACTCAATTGGTTAATCGTTTATTTCAAGACGCTGCCAAATCAGGGGTTGCTGATGCAATTTTACCAGCGGCATTTTATGAGGCGATGGATAGTGATCCGATAAAGCAAAAACAAGCATTTAGTGTTGCTGAAGAGCAAGCACGCGCTGGGAATTCGTTAGCGGCGCTATTGTTGGGAATAATGTATGAGCGTGGTATTGGCGCGCCTAGCAGTCAGGAAGATGCATTGTACTGGTACCAACAAGCTGTTTCAAATCCAGTCAGTGATTTTATTTTGGGGACCTATTCGATTGTTGAAGATGGCATGAGCAGTCATCCAGAAAAAGGACGAAATTTATTAGAGCAATCGGCTAAGGCTGGTTTTTCCTATGCCAATTACAATTTAGCGATCGTGAATAAAGAACAAGGCATGCCATTTCTTAGCGAGTTAGATCACGCACGGGAATTAGGTAATAGTAAAGCAGGGTTGCTACTGGCTGATTATTATTTATTACAAGCCAATGATCCTGACAAGATGCAACAAGCCCGCGAAATTTATCAGCATTTTGCCGACAAAGGGGATAGAAACGCTCAACTTAAGTTAGCATTTTTATATGAACGTGGTTTGGGTGGGCCTGTTAATTTAGAAATGGCAGCCAATTGGTATACTGCATCTGCGAAGCAAGAACAGCCAGTTGCCCAGTATCTTTTAGCCACAATGTATCAACTGGGCAAAGTGGCTACTGCCCCTGATTATGAGCAGGCAAAAAAATGGTATGGTCGCTCTAAAACAACGTATAATCCAGCAGCGGTCGCACTCGGATTTGTATTTGATACGATGGATGATAACTATGCAGAAGCTTGGGACAATTATAAATTGGCCGCAGACCGCGGTGATGCGCTCGGCCAGTATAACCTTGGTTTGATTTATGAAGAAGGTAAAGGACAGCCGGTGGATCAATTGAAAGCACAGAGTTTATATCAATCGGCAGCTCTTCAAGGGTTTAGTCCAGCTATGGCGCAATTAGCAGGACTTTATTTTCAAGGGATAAATGGTCAACGTGACGAAGAAAAAGCCTTAGATTGGTATAAAAGATCCGCAGATCTGGGTAATCGCGAGGCAAATTATCAACTGGGTCTATTCTCTGAAACGGGTGTGGGCATGACCCTTGATTTCGCTAAAGCAGTACACTACTACCAACGTGCCGCTGATTTGGGGGATGAGAAAGCGACACTTGCTTTGGCGCGCATGTATCAATATGGTTTAGGCGTTACCAAAGATTTAGCGCATGCAGCCCTGTTGTATCGTTCCTTGGCAATAGGGAATAATGCCTACGCACAATATCAATTAGCCGTTTTTTATTATGATGGCAGCCTTGGGCAACGGCTTCCTGACGAAGGTAAGAAGCTCCTGATGTTAGCGAGCAGCAACGGCAGTATCCAAGCCAATCATAGATTGCTCTGGATGAGCGCGCAACTTGAACAAGACCACAGCTTTATTGAGCCAGTTGTAGTGAATGCTTTACCAGAAGTGGACGGCCAATCCGCCGATTTGATGTACCTTGACGCATTAAGCCAGTGGAATAGAGGGGATGAGCTCTCTTCTCGCACCATATTAAATCGACTTGTAAATCAATTTCCCTACTTTACGCCAGCGCAGTGGGTAATAAGAAAATATTCCTTTTTTAGATTGGCTAAATAGCCTTAAGGATCCTGTTACACGTCATCGAATTAGAAGGCGCCTGGACAGAAACCGGAGTGAGAATTAATTTGAAGATCGAGCCAAATAATAAAGATATTAAGGAGTTAAGGCTCGGATATAACGCACTCCCAGTGTATTAAACTTGCTAGCCACGAGGTGGTATCAATAACATCGATGCCACCTTGGTGACTGTTATGCAAGGCGAATAATGTCTGTTCATCGCTGGTTAATAATAAACTTGGATTCAAATAAGGCGGTACTTTGATGCGGTCAATGATTGCTTTTGTGGTTAAATCAATCGCCACTATTCATTTTCTGTCTCAAGCGAAAAGACTTTGAACAGGTTCTAAGGCAGAGTTAAAAAAATAGAAACCGAACCGAGTGACCGGTTCGGGGTGTTGCATTAGAGCGAGCGGGATGGAAAATCTAGATTAGGCAGCCATTGCCTTAATATGAGCGCTGAGTCGGCTTTTGATTCGAGCGGCTTTGTTTTTGTGGATTAATCCGTTACCCGCAGCTTTATCAATAACAGGTTGTGCTTTTTCATAAGCGCTACGAGCTGCTTCTTTATTTCCTGATTCAACTGCTTTAATTACATTTTTTACGAAGGTGCGATACATAGAACGAGCACTTGCATTATGCTGACGGCGCTGCACATTTTGACGAGCGCGTTTGATCGCTGATTTAATATTTGCCACTTAAAAAACCCCTTTCTTACATCTACATAAAAATCTAATGGTGCCGAATTTTAGTCTGTTTGTCAATACATACTTATTTTCCTTGCAGACGTGTTTCAGGCCTGTGTGTGTTGACAGGTGTCGGACAGGCCCTTAATGTAATTGATTTTAAAAAAATACAATTTCAGCTATGCTTATGGTACGAAAACAACAAGGAGCAGTTATGGCCGAAATAGTTAGAAAATTATCACTGATCTTAGCAGATACTTATGCGCTCTATTTAAAAACGCAGAATTATCATTGGCATGTTAAAGGGCCTCAGTTTAAAACTTTGCATGAGTTATTTGATGCACAATATCATGAATTGGCAGACGCAGTGGATCAAATTGCCGAACGAATTTTAATTAAAGGGCACAAAGCGCCAGCTACTTTTAAAGACTTTGAACAATTAAAACGCATTAAAGATGGCAATTCGGCTCGGTCAAGTAATGAAATGGTAATAGAATTAGCCGACGATCATGGACTGTTAGTACAAGATTTGAATCAGGCTTTACATTTTGCCCAACAGCACCAGGATGAAGGTACTGTAAGTTTATTGGCAGAGCGGATTGCAGCGCATGAAAAAGCACGTTGGATGTTGGCTGCTTCTAAGGAATAGCCAGTAAATGGATAAGCGTGTGTTGGATAACTCGAACATTGCGCATCCCCTCTTGCCGTCATCTTGGCTCGATCGACGCTTCAAAAAAGCTCGATGGATACTGAGTACACCTGCGCTTTTTCGACTCTTCAATCGAGCTAAGCGAACAACAATCTGGATGACGGGCCTGTAGCGACAAGAAATCTACTTATCCGCCTTGTCATCTTTTGCTTCAGTTTTTGTTGTTTTTGCTCCTGTTTTACAAGAATCGTCTTGACAGGCGTGTTTTTCTTTATAATCACTCACAATTTCACTGACACTTTTTTTGACGTCTTTAAATAGCTTATTAGCTATTGAGGTCACGTCTTTAAGGTCAGGAAGCATTGATTTCATATCGGTCATGATCTTCTCCTTGAAAATTTAAAATTCAAACACTTTGTTTTAAGTATAGTACTAAAATCAGCACTAATGGTGTTTTTGTCATTCTTTTGTCATTCTTTTATTTTTAACGCATTTTTTCATGCCCAAGGATGCAATAATTTCATAGCAGGTTTTAACAAGCGGTCTATGAATGGTGGTTTTATGTAAATGGAAATTTGAAATACATTGAAATGTGTCATTTTTTCTAGGATCCAATCATCGCTTGTTTGTAACGAGTCAATAAGTTTTAAATCGTACGCATCACTGGCTAACCAGTGCTCGCCTGTTGAAATTTTGTCAATATCGAGTTGTTGGCGATTAGTGAGTACGTAATCACGAAAGGCTTGATGAATGTTTTCTAAATCTTCTTGAAATTTCTTGCGGCCTTTTTCGGTGTTTTCGGAAAAAAGAGTCAATGTACGTTTATATTCACCTGCGGTGACGAGTTCTACGTCAATATCATTTTTTTTCAAAAAGCGGTGGAAGTTTGGAAATTGCGCGACAACACCAATGGATCCAATGATGGAAAATGGTGCAGCAACAATGTGATTGGCTACACAGGCCATTAAATAGCCACCACTGGCTGCAATTTTATCAATGCAAACAGTCAGTGGAATGTGACGCGAGCGGATCCGTTGCAATTGTGACGCTGCAAGGCCATAGCCGTTGACAGAGCCGCCAGGGCTTTCAACCTTTACCATGATTTCGTCTTTTTTGTCGACGACGCTTAAAATGGCGGTAATTTCATCACGCAGCTGCTCGACTTGCGATGCTTTAATGTCACCATTAAACTCAATGACGTATAAACAGGGTCTGTTTTTAGCCTGTTTCTTTTCTTGTTTGATTTTTTTCTTATCTTTTTTAGTCCCTTTAATCTCTTCGTTCATCTGCGATTGCAGCGTACTATAGTCTTTATTTAAAGGGGTTATTTCCAATTTTGGCTTTTGTTTGCGGCTTAATGCTAAAATTCCCGCTACTGCTAACAGCAAACTAACGACTAGGGTGATGGATTTGAGTAAAAATAAACTGTATTGTGTTAAAAATTCCATTATCAAGCTAATTAAAAATAAGTTGTGTCTGGATTATCGCCGCCTCATTTCTTGGATGCAAGGATTTAAATGCTAAAGGTCACTGCGCTGTCTTTTGATTACGAAGATATTCCCTTATTGAATCAGGTGAGTTTTACTGTGGCACCCGGGCAATTATTGCATGTGCGCGGTAACAACGGGGTTGGCAAGACCACTTTATTAAAACTATTGGCCGGTCTTTTGCAAGCAAATACAGGCCATATTTTTTGGGGCGAACAATTCATTCAGCACGGTCTTGCTGCCTATCAACAAAACCTGTGTTACTTAGGTCATAAACCCGGTTTAAGTGCGTTATTAACTATTCGTGAGAATTATCGTTGCAGCTGGTATGAGCAAGATAAAATTGAGAACTTTGACAATTTCTTACACCAGTTTGATTTAATTAAATCTGCGGATAAACCCTGTGGTCAACTGTCTCTCGGGCAACGCCGGCGCGCAAGTTTACTGCGCCTTTTGATGACCAATGCTAAATTATGGTTGCTTGATGAACCGTTCACGTCGTTGGATAAAGAGGCTATTGCCCTGATGATGAAAAAAATAAGAGACCATTTAAAAGAACAAGGCATGGTCATTATGACCTCGCATCAAGATTTAGCAAACACTCATTTCAAAATTAAAGAGTACTGTCTGTGATGAGTTTAATGCGCATTTTTGTTAAGCAAGTTCGGCGTGAGTGGCTGTTACAAGTTCGTGAGCCCCGCAGTGTATTATTTTCAGCCCTCTTTTTTGCTATGGTTATCGTTTTTTTTCCATTGACTATTTCACCCAATCCAGTGTTGTTAAGGCAACTTGCGCCAGGTGTTTTTTGGATAGCGCTGTTGTTGGCTTTATTAATGGCTTCAGAGCGACTTTTTCAGGAGGATTTTAATGATGGCGTGATTGAGCAGTGGCTTGTTTCAGGGATCCCCGTCTGTAGTTTAGTGTTGGCTAAACTCGCTGTGCACAGTGTTTTGAATCTATTACCGATTTTGATGTTGAGTATTATCCTTGCTGCATTATTTGATTTGTCCCTCTTTGAACGCTTGGTGGTGATGGTTAGTTTTATATTAGCAACACCCGCGATTTTGTTTTTAGCAGCACTTTCGGCTGCGTTTTGTACAAGTATGCAACAAAAAGGAGTGTTAATTGCGCTTATTTTGTTGCCCTTGGTTATACCGGTGATGATCTTTGGCAGTGGGGCATTGAATGCGGCAATGCAACAGTTACCGGTGATGGGGTATTTTGCAATACTGCTTGCGTTATCTATTCTCGCAATTGCTTTCTTGCCGTTCGCAATCGCTCAAATTATTCGGATTAGCCTTACTGATTAGGGCGTGGTAAAATCTGCGACCATTTATTATGAAACTTAAATCGTGATCTCTATTTTTTTATGTGGCGATTTTTATATCAACTAGCGGTGCCTAAAAATTTTTATTATCAAACCCAATCTATTCTAACTGCACTTGGATTTGGTGCATTACTATTTCTGCTCGTGGGGATTGGCTTGGGGTTATTTTGGGCGCCACCTGATTATCAGCAGGGCGATGCGTTTCGCATTATTTATGTGCATGTCCCTGCTGCTTTTCTATCCCTCACTTTGTATACTGCTATGGGTTTTCTGGCGGTTCTTTTACTGATTTGGCGGATTAAACTGGCGGGCTTAATGCTCACAGTGGTTGCTCAACTTGGCGCATCGATGGCTTTTCTGGCCTTGGTCACCGGGAGTATTTGGGGTAAACCGATGTGGGGAACTTGGTGGATTTGGGATGCAAGGCTAACTTCAGAGTTGATTTTGTTTTTGCTTTATCTGGCAATTTTAGCGACAGAATGTGCATTTGAAGATCCTTTGAAGGCTGAGAAAGTCATTGCGATTTTAACGTTAGTGGGTCTGATTGATCTGCCGATTATTCATTACTCGGTTTATTGGTGGAATACCTTACATCAAGGGGCAACTTTGTCGTTGTTTGCTAAACCTAAAATTGCATCGGTGATGTTTTATCCGCTACTGGTCACGTTAATTGGGTTTAGTCTTTTTTGTGTTTGGGTGGTTTTACATCAAACGCGTACGGCATTGTTGTTACGAGAACGTCGGCAGCGCTGGGTTTTAGAGCTAGTTAGTGGAGAAAAGGGATGAGTCCACTAATTAATTGCCTGTCGATGGGGAAGTATTCAGCGTATGTTTGGCCCTGTTATGGTTTAGTGGTTGTCGTTTTGTTGATGCATTGTGTCGCCATCAAATGG
>Ga0155617_1150_pt1 | contig 18307 bp, 11 predicted proteins | sample RifCSPhighO2_12_FD_107274 | JGI IMG/M metagenome (GOLD analysis project Ga0155617, IMG submission 107274) | Legionellales bacterium RIFCSPHIGHO2_12_FULL_42_9
CTTAACATCAATCGTTGGTTCTTGTATTGCGGTTAAACATCCCATTTAATACAACTCCTGAACTCGCTACATTCTTTAAGGATTGTGAGCCGCTATATGCTACAACGCGGCTCACTGTTCAATAAGCAGTAGAACATAGGGACTTAAGCAAAAAAATTAGTATTTTTGCATAGAGAAAATTGATAATAAAATGCAAAGTTGCTCAATTTGAGTTATTTCATTCAATTAACATCTTATAACACTTCGATAAACGATCATCCTTAATTAGTAATTCTCCCAAAGAACAAAAATTGGATACCAATTAGGCATGATTTTTATCACTTCTTGGCATCAAGTTTCTATGAGTCTGTGTTCTCAAGCATTAAACATAGTATCAATTGATTGAATCATAAGATCCTTTAAATCAATCTCGTTTGAAGCATGCACAATGGTATTACAAGTTACAATTTTATCTGGACCTGCTTTTAGTAAATCATCATAAGCATTTCCAGAAAATAGGGCATGTACCCCAATACATATAGGGGCTTTCATCTTTAAAGATTTTAAATGGTTGATTGTTTCAATCATAGTGGCCGCTGTTGAAATAATATCATCCACTAAAACGGGTGTATGATTTTGGTACAATCCAATAGTGGGAATAGATACCTCAACGAGACGGTCCCCTTTTCTTATCTTTTCCAGGATTAAAAAGGGTGAGTCTGTTTTTTTAGCTATTTCAGAAACCCATTGTGTGCTTTCGATATCTGGCCCAATGAGAATGGCATTAGGTACGTTGATTTTAATCCAACTAGAAATGGGCTCTATTGCATGCAAGGCTTTTGCGGGGATAGAGTAAATGTCATTTAATGAATGCCAACGATGAAGATGTGGATCAATGGTTAGCAAACCTTCAAAATAGGTTGAAATTAGTTTCGCAAAATATTTGGACGTGATGCTCTCACCTAATTGAAACTGTTTGTCTTGGCGCATATAAGGAAGATAGGGAGCAATCAGCCCTATTTTTTTTGCGCCAAGTTCTCTGACTGTCTCTGCGGCAAATAGAATAGGAAGGAGTTTGCTATTAGGATACTCTAAATTGGCAATCAATATCGCATCCCTGTCTTCTACTAAAGATTCAATGTTGATAGCTACTTCTTCATCAGGAAATTGGTGAAGCGTTATTTTCCCAATGTCATAACCCAGCTCCTGGTGAATAGCATGCGCAAGATGGTCGCTTCCAAAAAGAGCAAATACAATGGGGGATTGCTTCATATTGCTTCCTCAATATGGATGATATTCGGTCTTTGTTGATGAAATGTCAGGGCATAAGACAGCTCACCTTTCGTTTCAGCATGAACAATAAATAACGGTTCGCCTTTCTCGACCAGTTTGTTTAATGGGGTTAGTAATTCAATGCCCGCTGATTTTGATTTTGGCGCACCTGCTAGTTTGGCAAGTCGTGCTAATAATCGATTGTCGATACTTGCGACTTTGCCTTTTACCTTAGCAACAATGGTTTTTGTGTAAGGTGCGGATGGAATATCAAATAGACCGCCTTGTGCTTTACAAATAGCCTGAAATTTTTTTAATGCATGACCATTATTTAACAGGGATTCCGCAGTTTCTTTTCCACAACCGGGTTGAACATTAGGAGAAAATTCCAGTATATGCCCTGCCAGAGTTAGCGCGCGATCTCTTAAATCCTGTGGCGCTGCTGGATCGCACGAAAGAACAGCCCAAACATCCTTTGCTTCCAGTGCAGGTCCGATACCACGACCAACGGGCTGGGTTCCATTTGTAAAAACAACACGAAGTTTTATTGAAAATTGTGCGGCTATACTCTCTAGGTAATTTTTCAAAATATCTGCTTGTGCAATCGATCTAACTTTTGCTGTAGGGCCAATGGGCATATCAATGATGATATGGGTAGCTCCCGCTGCTATTTTTTTGGAGAGAATTGATGCAACCATTTGTCCTTCACTGTCTAAATCCATCGAGCGCTCAACGCGAATTAATAAATCATCTGCGGGACTTAAAGAGACAGCCCCTCCCCAGACGATGCAACCATTTTCTTGGCTCACGACCTTTTGCATGGCTTTAACATCTAAATTTACGGGTGCAAAAACCTCCATTGTGTCGGCTGTTCCTGCAGGAGAAGTAATTGCTCTGGATGAGGTTTTAGGCATCATTAAACCGAATGCAGTTACAATGGGAACAACAATGAGTGTAGTACGATTACCAGGTAACCCACCAACACAATGTTTATCAACAATGCATTGCGATGGCCATTTAAGACGTTCCCCTGTTTGTACCATGGCTTGAGTTAAATCCTGCGTTTCTTTTTTATTTAATCGATTTCCAGAAGACGCCGCCAAAAACATCGTAATGTGAATATCAGAAAGTTGTCCGCTTACAACATCATCAATGATCTGATTGATTTCAGCGGTTTTTAATTCATTTCCATACAACTTGGAGCGAATATAACTTAATGAATCAAGTGGCGCAGGATGTGAAATCGAGATCTCATCACCCACGTTCGCTGCGAGTAAATCCCAAGCATGGCGTGAGAGACTTGCCTCATGTGGTTTGAGTAAATCAGAGGCCAATTCCGTCGTATTGACTGTTGCAATGATTGAACGGTTATTGATGGTCACTTGTACCCGTGTTTCGGCCACAAATCCTTCCGAGCGGCAAATATGACAGTCCTCACGCATATAGATGATGGCAGATTTAGACGTGTTAATCCCTATATATTTTAGTTGTAATGTAGCATGGCTTTTCATCATGCCAACGTCTCGGTTTGTTGATATTGAGGAACGACACAGGTCCAACCGAATTGTTTTTCTATTTTACTTTTTAAAGAAGCAGCAGCTTCAGGTTCACCGTGGGTAATGAATATTTTTTTGGGCGGTTTTCGAAAGTGCGCTAACCATTGCAACATTTCTTCATAATCAGCATGGACTGACAGACTGCTGAGTGATTCAACGTGTGCCCTAATCGGTATCATCTGCCCGTGTATTTTAACTTCCTTTTCGCCATGCATCATACGCGCACCGCGAGTGCCCCCCGCTTGATAGCCAGCGAAGAGGATTGTATTTCTATGATCCGGTGCATAAGTTTTCAAATGGAATAAAATGCGTCCTCCTGTTGCCATGCCGCTTGCTGAGATAATTATTTTGGGAAAATGATTCATATCGAGTTGTTTTGATTCTTCTGGCGTTCTAATGTAAGTCGCGGTATTGCATAGCGCGCTACACTCACTGTCGGATAAGCGATGATCCTCTTTATGTTTGCAAAGAATATGTGTGGCGTTAATTGCCATTGGACTATCCAAATAAACAGGAATATCTGGAATGGATTTCTCTTTTTTTAATAAGGCGATGTAATGAAGCAGATTTTGTGCTCGTGCCACGGCAAAGGCTGGGATAATGACCGAACCACCTCGTCGAACGGTTTGATTAATGATTTCTTTTAAGCGTTCTTGTGGCGCTTCTTTTTCATGGAGACGATTCCCATAGGTCGATTCAATCACAAGATAGTCAACTTCATCAATTATGCTGGGTTCTTGCATGATGAGATCATGCGGCCTGCCCATATCACCAGTAAACAATATGGATGTATTATGGCAATGAATGCGAACAAAGGATGAACCAATAATATGACCGGCCTTAATAAATTGGAAATGGATATCATCAAATAGTTGGAAAACCGTATCATAAGGTTTTGGAATAAATTGTTTTAACGCGGTTTCTGCATCTTGTACCGTATAGAGTGGTAAGGCAGGATGATGCTTTGAGTAACCATATTTGTTAGCAATGTAGGCTTCTTCCTCTTGAAGATGACCACTATCTGGTAAAAGAATAGAACATAAATCTTTTGTTCCGGTAGTCGAGTAGATGTCACCCTTAAATCCATTCTTAACCAGCAAAGGGATATAACCTGAGTGATCAATATGAGCATGAGTTAAGAAAACAGCATCAATGGTTTTAGGGTCAACAGGAGGGGGACTCCAATTTCGCAATCTAAGTTCCTTGTAACCTTGAAAAAGACCGCAATCAACCAGTATTTTCTTTTCATCACATGACAAAAGATATTTTGAGCCAGTGACAGTACCCGTCCCACCTAAAAATGATAATTGCATTGAGTATCCTTCTCCTATTTTATCTTTTAGTTATACCATAGTTAGATATGATTTCCTTCTGTTGCAAATTTAGCAATATGAAACGCATTGGATGGAGTCCTAATTTTAAAACGAAAAACTTCGAGTGAAACTTATCACGAGATGCTCAAAAATAGGAATAGGTGAGCTTATGACGCATGAACAACATGGACGTACAGAAAGGCCAAAGGAAAAAGCTTGTTGCCATCATCAGACGCATAATGAACCCAAGGTTCCTGTTGCAGAAAGTGAAGCTGTTATTTACACGTGTCCTATGCATTCGGAGATCCGCCAATCCAGCCCTGGTCAGTGCCCGATTTGTGGTATGGCGCTAGAACCAGTCGCGGTGGCGACAATGGATGCACCTAACCCTGAATACATTGATATGCGGCGTCGATTTTGGATAGCACTAATACTGACTTTGCCAGTATTTGCCCTGGAGATGAGTGGGCATGGGCAAATCAATAGGATATCAGCGAGCGTTTCTGCGAAGATACAGATGATTTTAGCCACACCGGTGGTGCTATGGGGCGGCTGGCCTTTCTTTCAGCGTGGCGTAAAATCACTCAAAAGTCATTTAAACATGTTTACATTGATTGCAATAGGCATTGGTGTGGCGTGGCTCTATAGTATGGTGGCAACCTTGTTTCCTCAATTATTCCCGGCGGCTTTTCGTAATGAGCATGGTGTGGTGGCCGTCTATTTTGAAGCAGCAGCGGTAATTACGACGTTAGTCTTGTTAGGACAAGTTTTGGAGTTAAAAGCACGAGAGCAAACGGGTAGCGCTATTCGCGCTTTATTAAAATTAACGCCTGAGAGTGCGCATCGAATTGCCAAGAACGGCAGCTTAGAGGAAGTCTCCCTCGATGAAGTTCGCCCAGGTGATTTGCTGCAAGTACGTCCAGGCGAGAAAATACCAGTCGATGGTGAAGTTCAGGAAGGCCGTAGTCATGTTGACGAATCCATGGTTACGGGTGAGTCCATGCCAGTTGTTAAGGAAATTGGTGCAAAAGTAATCGGCGCTACGATGAACCAGACTGGTAGTTTTGTCATGAAAGCGCTGCATGTTGGCAGCGACACGATGTTGGCGCATATCGTGCAAATGGTGAGTGATGCCCAGCGCAGTCGCGCCCCTATTCAGAGATTGGCTGATACTGTATCTGGTTGGTTTGTGCCCATTGTAATCCTTATTGCCGTGGTTACTTTCATAGCATGGATGATTTTCGGTCCTCCACCCTCGTTCAGCTATGGTCTTATTGCCGCTGTATCCGTATTAATTATCGCCTGCCCTTGTGCGCTGGGTTTAGCGACACCGATGTCGATTATGGTCGGTGTGGGCCTTGGAGCGAGAAATGGGGTGCTCATTAAAAATGCAGAAGCCTTAGAGCATATGGAGAAAATAAATACCTTAATTGTGGATAAAACCGGCACCCTTACAGAAGGCCATCCAAAGCTTACACGCATTGTGACAATGGATGGCTTCAAGGAAGATGAGGTACTAGCTCTTGCGGCAGCACTTGAGTATAACAGCGAGCATCCACTGGCCAATGCGATTGTGCTTGCTGCAAAAGAAAAAAAGATATCACTGGCTAAAGTTGAAAATTTCGACGCGCCTACTGGAAAAGGGGTGATTGGCACTGTGAATGAACGCTCTGTTGCTATTGGTAACACTAGACTAATACAAGAGCTTAGTGCTCAAAATGACACTTTGTTGACTCAGGCAGAAGAGCTGCGCGCTGAAGGCGCGACAGTCGTATTCATGGCAGTGGATAGAAAGTTAGTCGCTATTTTGGCAGTGAAAGATCCAATTAAAGCAAGCACGCCAGAGGCTATTCGTGAGTTACAAGCCCATGGTATCAAAATTGTTATGCTCACAGGGGATAGTAAAAAGACGGCAGAAGCAGTCGCTACCAAACTTGGAATCCAGCAGGTCATCGCTGAAATTAGTCCGGAGGATAAGAGTCGTATCGTGGATGAATTAAAAGGTAAAGGCCGATTTGTTGCAATGGCAGGTGATGGTGTCAATGATGCACCGGCGTTGGCGAAAGCCGATATTGGCATCGCCATGGGCACGGGGACTGATGTGGCAATAGAGAGTGCTGGTATTACCTTGTTAGGTGGGGATTTAAATGGCATTGTTAAGGCACGCCGTCTGTCAAAGGCGACCATGCGGAATATACGGCAAAATCTATTTTTTGCTTTTGTCTATAATATGTTGGGGGTGCCCGTGGCAGCCGGGGTTCTGTATCCTATAACAGGTGTGCTTTTAAGCCCGATTATCGCCGCAGCGGCTATGTCGCTGAGTTCTGTTTCTGTCATCACAAATGCTTTGCGGTTACGTCTGACGCATTTATAAAAAAATTCATGTGTGTCTGTGTATACCCATTCCACCTGAAGATACTAGAATTCCGAACGGAACGAAAAGTGCTTGCCCATTAATTTGTACTTGAGCAAACAATTTAATAAATCCTGCTTTATTGGGCTCAATATGAAATTGTAACTCGGGTCCTCCTCGCTCAAATTTGTTGGTGGGTTCTTTGCCCATTGGATGAACATGAGTAACTGTTTTAAAGTCCTCATTAAACCCAACGATGTGAGCATAGGCACCCATAATTGGCTCTAACGTATGCACTGGGTTTCCCTTGGCATCAACAATATCTATTTTACCCATGGCTGGTTGACCCACTTGTAAGGGTGTTTTATCAAAAGATAATTTAAACTGATAACCATCAACTGTGCTTTCAAATAAAGGTCGGCGATCAATATGGCGTCCTAATGATCCCTCAATGTTTTTAGGAGATGGAAAATCGGCAATAATGTACTCCTGAGTTTTTGTATTCGCAGGTAATAGATCGGCCCATGCACGATAATAAGCATTTTTAAGGATAGGCTGCCACTCAAATTGGTAAACACCGGGTGTCGTTGTTGCAACTGGATGAACATGGCTGTAGTCCATGAGATTATCATCAATAATCAGTAAGTGAATTTTCTGAGTATGTGCCTCAGTAAGGTAATTGAGTGTAATTGGTTTATTGCTTTTAGAGTCAGTTAGCTTAATTATTACCAGTTTTCTGTCCTTTTTATCAATTATTTCCTGAATTGATAATTGCATAGTAGGACTATTATCTGATTTCGAAGCATGTATTGTAAGATTTTTCATCGTATGATGATGCGAATTTTCAGCAAATGTAATCTGAGAATATAAATTCATCATTGATAAGTGGATTAAGATAATAAGCAATTTTTTCACAATATTGAATCTCCATAACAGACCATTATTCCCACAGTTGTTTTGACTGTTTGCGGTTGAGTTTAATTTTTAAGCAACATGATATCATGAAGCTCTTTGAGTTAGGTTATAAGGCTTTGTTATTAAGATGGCAATATTAATAGATCTGCTGAGGTGCTAAAATTTGGGGTAGGATGAAGCTGAAGTAAATGCTGGAAAAATGCAAAGGATGGCTGTCATGGCAGAGTTATGGTTTGAGAAAACAATTGAGGATATTGCATTTCAGTTTAAAACCAATTTGACTTTGGGCTTAACTGAAGCTAAAGCCGCGCAGCGATTAAAAGAAGTAGGTCACAACCTTCTCAGCAAACAGAAAAAAACATCACCGCTCGTTATTTTTTTTCAACAGTTTAACAGTGTGGTCACCTGGGTGCTTTTAGGTGCAGTTATCGTTTCTTTTTTATTGGATGAAAAAGCCGATGCCATCGCGATATTTTCGATTGTCATTTTAAATGCCATCATTGGCTTTGTCTTAGAATACCGTGCTGATCGTGCCATGCTGGCACTACAACAAATGGCCGCACCCAAAGCCACTGTCTTGCGTGACGGTCATGCAAAGAGGATTGCCGCTTCTGAAATCGTTCCCGGTGATATTATTCTTTTTGAAAGTGGCGATTTAATTGCTGCAGATGCCCGTCTTTTTGAACTGTCATCCCTTAAGGTCAATGAAGCACCGCTCACGGGAGAATCCATACCGGTTGCGAAAAATCTTGGTATTTTTGCTAAAGATACACCCCTAGCTGATCGCAAAAACATGGTATTTACGGGAACTTCCATTGCCGATGGCACAGGTCGTGCCCTAGTCGTGGCAACAGGAATGCAAACAGAAATGGGTCATATCGCCAAAATGCTTGGAGAAGCTTCTCGCGATGAAACGCCTTTGCAAAAAAAACTCAACCAAGTGGGTTCTCGTTTGTTGTGGCTTTGCTTTTTCATTGTCATCGCTATTTTTAGCTTAGGGTTATTACGTAACATTCCCCTTTTTAAATTATTTATGAGCTCAGTGAGTCTTGCTGTTGCGGCAATCCCTGAAGGCTTGCCTGCTGTGGTCACGGTGGCCTTAGCTCTTGGTGTGCAGCGCATGGTGCGGCGTGCTGTGCTGGTCAGACGATTATCGGCAGTAGAAACGCTCGGCTGTTTACAGGTCATTTGCACTGACAAAACAGGAACATTAACAGTGGGCGAAATGACAGCACGAAAGCTGGTTACCGCTGAAGACATTTATAGCATTCGCGGAGAAGGCTACAACCTGACAGGAGGATTTACACTGCAAGGACAAGAGGTTAAGTCTTCCGACGATGTACTACTACAAACTACCTTGCGTGCCATGGTTTCTTGTAACAATGCTGAGTTTAGTCAAGAAGACATGCAATTAGCAACAGTAGGTGATCCAACTGAAGTGGCGCTCTTGGTTGCTGCGGCCAAAAGAGATATTTGGAGAGGCGAACTTCAATCCTCTCTTCCTCGTGTCAAAGAATTACCGTTTAGTTCTGAACGCAAACGGATGACGGTCATATGCCAACAAGACAATGAATTAATGGCTTTTGTAAAAGGGGCACCAGAAATTATTTTGGAGCGTTGTACCCATATGTTGACGAAAGATGGCATAAAAAAATTAACGCCCAAAGACAAGGCGCGTATGCAGCAATCTTGTGAACTCATGGCGAGCGAAGCATTACGGCTCTTGGCTTTTGGACAGCGTCAATTAGAGCCCGTCTTATTAGAAAAAGAAGACGAGATTGAACATAACCTGATTTTCTTAGGTCTTATTGGTCTGCAAGATCCTCCTCATGCCAGTGCCAAGGAATCAGTCAGTCGTTGTAAAAAGGCAGGTATTAAACCGGTGATGATTACAGGGGACCATCCTGATACCGCAAGAGCGATTGCTCAAGAACTTGGTATTTTGGAAACGGCTGACCGATTGCTCACGGGTAACGAACTTGAAAATCTGTCAGAGGATGAATTTAACCATTGCGTTAAAGAAATCGCAGTCTATGCCCGTGTGACAGCTGGGCATAAATTAAAAATCGTCCGTGCTTGGAAAAAGCAGCAAATGGTGGTGGCGATGACCGGCGATGGGGTCAATGATGCCCCTGCTTTAAAAGAAGCATCTGTTGGCATTGCGATGGGGAAAACCGGAACTGCAGTCACTAAAGAAGCAGCAGACATTATTGTGATGGACAATAATTTCACCTCGATTGTGGCTGGCATTGAAGAAGGACGCACGATTTACGACAACATTGCCAAAACGCTCGCTTATTTGTTAGCAGGCAACAGTGGAGAATTACTGGTTGTTTTTATAGCACTGCTAATCGGCTGGCCATTGCCTTTACTGCCTATTCAATTATTATGGATTAACTTAGTGACAGATGGTTTACCTGCAATCGCTTTGGCGACCGACCCATCTGAAACGGGGATTTTGGATAGACCACCACGAGCCACACAAAAATCCATGATGGATATAGCTTTTTTCAAACGAGTGACGTTTATTGGATGCCTAACCGCTTTGGTAACACTCTGTGCTTTTGCTTATGAATATTTAATTGATGGTGATTTAATTCAAGCACAAGATGCGGCGTTTTCAGTATTAGTTACTGCAGAATTGCTAAGGGCTTTCGGCGCACGAAGCCAAACCAAAACCATTTGGCAAGTGGGTTTATTTTCTAACCTGCGCCTGTTTTTTATTGTAAGCATTAGTTTTTCACTGCAAATAGCGATTCATCATAGTTCGATATTGCAAGATTTGTTTGGCATTGCTCCAGTTTCGCTCACACAATGTCTTCTTTGGATAGTTTTAGGATCCTTGCCTGTACTTATTTTGGAATTAAAGAAAACGATCATATTAAGGAATTCACCTCATGAGGCGTTCTAATTTTAAAAAAGGCTTCTGGGTTATCCTGATTACAATCTTACTCAATTATTCGGCCTTCTCTTTAGGCCATGCAGCTTCAATACCATTTTTAGCACATCTGATTGACGAGGCTAAGGAAAATAACCCACAAATTAAGGCGGCAGAAGCTCGTTGGATTGCTGCTAATCGTGTTGCACCCCAAGCTCGCTCACTACCCGATCCAAAAGTCAGTGTTGGTTCTCCGATGAATATTGATCCCATGCGCTTACAAATGATTGGTGCAAGTCAGGAAATTCCATTTCCCGGGAAACTAGCAGTTCGTGGGAAAATAGCGCTGGAGAAAGCGAAGCGAGCTGCTGCTGACTATCAAGCCACGTGCCTGGTGGTTATTGCCCAGTTAAAGCGTATCTATTACAATCTTTATGCGGTTAATAAATCAATTGAAATTCTGCAAAAAACCCTACTGCTTCTGCAAGAGCTTGAAAAAAGTACCCAAGTGAATTACAGCGTAGGAAAAGTGCCGCAACAAGATATTTTTCGGGCGCAAACTGAAATCGCTCGCCTGGATATGCGTTTGGTTATTTTAAAGCAAGAGCGAGAATCACTTGAGGCTGATATTAACCATCTTTTAAATCGATCCTTGGATATTGCAATTCATACCCCATTGCAATTATCTGTAACTCATCGTCGCCATAATTTGGCATTTTTGAATGACCTCATCAAACAGCACTCTCCACAATTAAAAGCACGTGAACGCGGTGTTGAGCAAAGACGCCAAACAGTTAAATTAAGTAAAATGAATTATTTTCCTGATGTTGAAATTGAAGGAGGAAAATTACATAACACTGTCCTAAACAATGACGGATATATGGTCAACTTAAAAGTCTCTATTCCATTATATTTCACGGAAAAGCAAAATAATGGTTTGCGAGAATCCCTTTCTCGTTACCATGCTGAAATAGAAGATTTGCATACCACCTATCAAGCGCTGCTTTTTCAAGTTAAAAACGCTTTTTTAGTGGAACAGCGTTCTGCACGGTTAATTGAATTAATTCAAGGCACCATCATTCCTTTGGCAATGCTAACGTTTAATTCATCACAAGCCAATTATGGCGTTGGGAAAGTGGATTTTTTAACCTTGCTTAACAACTTGCTGACATTACAAGAAAATGAAATTGAATTGCATAATGAGTTGGCAAATCATGAAAAAGCCATCACGCAGATAGAAGAAATTACAGGGAAGCTAGCATGAATCCTAAAAAGTCACTCGTCTTATTTATTGTGTTATTAGTTGCTGTTCAAATAAGTATTGCGCAATCGACAAAAAGTACTCATGACATGATGGATATGAAAAAGTCTGCTCAAGACAATTTAATCATGATAGATCCAGCACGCTTACAAGCCATAGGTATTACATCGGAGCCTGTAAAAAGCCAATGGATTGAAAAAACGATTCGCACGGTGGGTTATGTTGAAGCGGATGAACGGTTAATTGCCCATATTCATGTGCGTTTTGACGGTTGGATAGAAAAATTATTCGTCAATTTTACTGGAGAGAAAGTTAAAAAAGAAGAAGCGTTATTTACCGTTTATAGTCCTGATCTAGTTTCTACTCAACAAGAGTATTTGCTAGCTTTGCAGGCCAAAAAAATTCTTGGGAAAAAACAAAATAGTTCGATTGCATCAGGCTCAGAAACTTCCTTTGAGGCGGCCAAACAAAGACTTTTGTTGTGGGGGATTTCTGAAAAAGAAATTAAGCAATTAACCCAAAGCGGTAAAATTACCAATACGATGACTATTAATTCTCCGATTAATGGAACGGTGACTCATAAAACAGCATTGGTCGGTATGCGAATCAGACCGGAAGATGAACTGTACACTATAGCTGATCTATCTCGCTTGTGGATTTTAGGTGACATTTATGAGTATGAATTACCCTATATTAAACTCAGTCAAACAGCAGAGGTCACCTTGTCGTATTTGCCCAATCAACTATTTCAAGCCAAACTTGATTTTATTTATCCCACTGTAGACATGAAAACTCGTACTGCGAAGGTTCGTTTTGTGATTGATAATGCTAAAGACCAATTAAAACCAGGGATGTATGCCAATATTGACTTGAAAATTCCTTTAGGCAAGCGACTTGTTGTGTCCAAAAATGCTGTCTTGATAACGGGCGAGCGTGCTGTGGTGTTTATTTATCATGGTGATGGAAAAATTGAGTGGCGCAATGTGACATTGGGTGTGCGTGCTGGTGATTTGATCGAGGTGGTACAAGGCATCAAAGAGGGAGATAACATTATTACGTCAGCCAATTTCCTCATTGATTCCGAGAGTCAGTTAAAGGCTGCTATGGGTGGTATGCAGCATTGACGCATTAACATGATAAAGGGATTTACATGGTTGAGAAAATAATTGAATTCTGCGCGAAAAATCGATTTATCGTGTTGCTATTTGTCGTGGGGTTCTCCTTAGGTGGTTGGTGGTGTTTGAAAAATACCCGTATGGATGCTTTACCTGATATTTCAGATACACAAGTGATTGTTTATACCACTTGGATGGGTAGATCACCGGATTTGGTGGAAGATCAAGTCACTTACCCCATCGTCACAGCATTGTTATCCGCACCGAATGTTGTAGCAGTGCGGGGTTTTTCTGATTTTGGTTTTTCTTATGTGTATATCATTTTTAAGGATGGAACGGATATTTATTGGGCTCGGTCACGCGTATTAGAATACATGAGCCAATTGAGTGGAAAACTGCCTGAAGGGGTGACACCTCAATTAGGCCCTGATGCAACACCAGTAGGTTGGATTTATCAATATGCCTTGGTGGATGAAAATGGGAAGCATAATCTGGCCGATTTACGCACTTTTCAAGATTGGTATTTAAGTTATTGGTTAAGAGCACTACCTGGTGTTTCAGAAGTCGCCACCGTGGGTGGTTTTGTCAAGCAGTATCAAATTAATTTAGATCCGGTCAAAGTACTTTCTTATAAACTTTCTGTACCCCAAATTATTGAAAAGATTCGCATGAGTAATAATGATACGGGTGGACGTGTCATTGAATTTTCAGGAACAGAGTACATGGTTCGTGGACGAGGGTATATCACGTCGACGGACGATATTGAAAAAATAGCCATTGGCACGAATGCCAATGGTACTCCTATTTTGTTACGTGATGTCGCAACGGTGCAGCTTGGATCGGATATGCGTCGTGGTGTGGTCGATTTAAATGGCCAAGGGGAGACAGTCGGTGGCATTGTCATCATGCGTTTTGGTGAAGACGTTTTGGAAGTGATTGGCCGAATCAAGGCTAAGCTGAAAGAATTGGCCACTGCCATTCCAGAAGGGATAAAAATTGTCAATGTGTATGACCGTAGTCATCTGATTCGAGAAGCCATTTCAACGGCCAACTGGAATTTGATTGAAGAGCTTGTGGTGGTTGGGTTATTAATCATCGTTTTCTTGGGGCATTTCCGTTCCGCTTTGATTCCAATTATTACGTTGCCGCTTGCTATTTTGATTTCGTTTATTCCCATTTATTTTTTCAATATCGGTCTTAATATCATGTCCATCGGTGGCATCATTGTGGCGGTTGGGGATATGGTGGATGCGGCTATTATTATGGTTGATAATGCCCATAAACGGTTAGCCGATTGGGAAGCACAAGGAAGCGTAGGCGATCGCAGCAAAGTTTTGATTGATTCTGCAAAAGAGGTAGGCCCTGCCATTTTTGCATCATTAGTCGTTATTGCTATCTCCTTCATGCCTGTTTTTACACTGGAAGCTCAAGAAGGACGGTTATTCTCACCCTTGGCCTATACCAAAAATTTAGCCATTTTTATGAGCGCCTTGCTCGCCATTACTTTAATCCCCATGTTATTACCCATTTTTGTGCGTGGTCGAATCATCCCCGATCAAAAACATCCTATCACCCGCGTGATGCAAAAAATGTACGCACCCGTCCTGAAATTAGCACTGCATTACCGTGGTGTTGTCGTAGCGATTGCTGTGGTAACGGCATTAGCCACGGTTCCCCTCTATAAACTCATTGGCTCAGAATTCATGCCGCCTCTGTATGAAGGTACGATTTTATATATGCCTGTTACTTTACCTGGCATATCGGTCACACAAGCCACAGAGCTACTTCAAAAAATGGATAAGCAATTAAAAGCATTTCCTGAAGTGGCTTATGTGTTTGGAAAAACGGGGAGAGCTAATACATCAACGGATCCTTCTCCTTTCAGTATGATGGAAGTGATTGTTGAGCTAAAGCCCAAAAAATATTGGCGAAAAGGAATGACTTATGACAGTTTGGTCGCTGAGATGGACAAAGCCTTGCAATTTCCTGGCGTAAGTAACGCCTGGACTATGCCAATTAAAGCGCGTAATGACATGCTCACCACAGGAATACGAACTGCTGTAGGGATTAAAGTTTTTGGTCCCGACATTAAAAAAATTGAGACTATTGGCAAAGAAATCGAAATGGTGGCTAAAGAGGTGCCGGGGACAAGTACTGTATATGCAGAGCGGGTGGCTGGAGGTTATTTTCTTGATTTTGACATTCATCGTGACGAGCTGGCACGTTATGGTTTAACCATTATGGATGTCAATCGTATCATCGAATCAGCCGTGGGCGGAGAAAACATAGCGACCACGATTGAAGGCCGTGAACGTTATCCTGTTAATGTGCGTTATTTGCGAGAATTACGCGATGATCCGGATAAGCTCAATCGTATCTTAGTCAAAACACCAAGTGGTGCTGAAGTGCCTATTGCTCAATTGGTGACTTTAACCTTTCGTTCAGGCCCTGCCATGATTCGCGATGAGAATGCCATGTTAGCAGGTTATGTGTTCATTGATATCAGTGGACGAGACATTGGCAGCTACGTGGAAGAGTTAAAGCAAGTGGTCAAGGCAAAAGTCAAATTACCTCCAGGCTATACGCTTGCTTGGTCAGGTCAATACGAGTTCATGCAACGCGTGTATGAACGACTTAAAATTTTTGTACCACTCACCTTAGCCATTATTTTTATTTTATTTTACTTTACCTTCCGCACCATCACAGAGACATTGATGGTGATGTTAGGTGTACCTTTTGCTCTATTTGGCGGATTTTTGCTGCTCTATTTATTGGGCTATAACATGAGTATCGCGGTCTGGGTAGGGATGATCGCGCTTGCTGGGGTCGCTGCGGAAACCAGTGCGGTGATGTTGGCTTATCTTGATACAGAGTACAATGAGCAAAGGAAAAAAGGGTTACTTAAATCCTTACCTGATTTAATTCAGACGGTACAACTTTGTGCTGTATCACGTATTCGTCCTATGGTTATGGCAGGATTAGCAAATATACTTGGTCTATTACCGGTCATGTGGGCTACAGGCATTGGTGCGGATGTGATGAAACGGTTAGCCGCTCCAATGGTTGGCGGGGTATTTTCTGCTTTGTTATTGACTTTAATTGTCATCCCAGTGCTTTATGTTATTTGGCGCTGGCAGGTTGATATGAAAAAGAAAAATGACACAAACAAAATTAGCATCAAAATCAATTAAAATGTGTGTGGTGGAAGCAAGTAGCTTGATTGTCCCAGTAGACAAGAGCCCATTCATTAAGGAAATATTCGGTAAAATCGCCCCAATACTAAACCAACAATGGCAATCATAGAAAATGATGCACCCGCATAAAATGTTAATGCAGCTCCAAACTGATCCCATAGAAACCCTGCAATGCCACTGGCAAATAACATAGCGATTCCGCTCATCAAATTGAAAAAACCATAGGCTGTGCCACGTAAATCGGCAGGCACCGAATCAGCCACCATTCTGGCTAATAATCCTTGAGTCACCCCCATATGAATACCCCATAAGGCAACACCAATGATGACAGTACTATCATGATCGTTAATGGCAAGCACTAGATCAGAGATAATCAAAATCAACAACCCAAACATCAATAATTTGGTATGACTGATCCGATCGGAGATTTTGCCAAATGGGTATGCTGACAGGAAATAAAGAACATTCATAACCACCAGTACCAACGGCACTAAAGCTAAGGCAATACCTACTTGCTGGGCACGTAACAACAGAAATGCTTCGCTAAACCTAGCCAATGTAAATACTGCCCCGATACAAACCACGCACCAATAAGATACGTCAAGACGCTTGAGATTTTCTCGTTTAATTGGATTTGAGCGTTTAGCATCAACCTGTTGTTTAGGCTCATGAATTCCAAACAAGAGCAATACCACCGCGAGTAACCCAGGGATTACAGCGATCCAGAACACAAAACGAAAATTGTTGATAAATAGCAGCATTAAACCAACGGCAAATAATGGCCCAAGAAAAGCGCCTAAGGTATCAAGGGATTGACGTAACCCGAATGCTGCTCCGCGCAAACGCTTCGGTGCCATATCAGCAATCAAGGCATCACGTGGAGCCCCCCTTACCCCCTTGCCTATGCGATCTAAAAGCCGTGCCGCCAGTACAACTTCGATAGTCGATGCCATAGCAAACAACGGCTTAGTCAAAGCCCCTAGGGCATACCCAAATACGGTGAGTCCTTTACGCTTACCCAAGTAATCACTTAAAACACCAGAAAATACTTTGACAATCAGTGCTGTTGACTCGGCAAGACCTTCAATGAGACCGATTGTGAATGCACCTACACCAAGCGACGTAAGCATAAATAACGGGAGCAGACTATGGATCATCTCGGAGGAGATATCCATCAACATACTGACAAATCCAAGCATCCATATACTGGAAGGGATCTGTTTCAAGGTGCTCTTTGATAACACTTCGGGATCACTTTGTTCTAAGACAATAAGAAAATGGTTTTTTATCTGTATTGAACATTAAAAATCGATCAATTTGATGAAAGTACCAACTCAGTTCTTCACTTACTTTTAATAACATTAAGCGAATTCTGTTTAATCAAACCAGCCTTCTTTTTTAATTTCGCCTGTTTTAACATTCACTTTTAGCTCAACTTTTTTATTGTCCTTATTCAACGCTTTGATCTCATATTTACCATCTTCTGATTTTATTTTATAAATACCATGATAACCAGCAGCCTCCACTTTTTGAGCAGCCATAAGCATTGATATTGAATTATTTTGTGTCTTTGAATTGTTGGTAATTACACCGGTTTGTGGATTAACATTTAGTTTAACCTTTTTACCTTGAGCACTAATGGCTTTTACCTCATAAGTCCCATGTTCAAACTCAACTTTTCTAACAGAACTGTAACCCTTGCTCTGTAAAACTTGCAAAATTTTGGACATTGGCAATGAAGTCGTTGGAATGTCATTCGCTAGAGCAGTTTGTGCAGCAAACACTAAAATAAATCCACTGCACACTGATAAAATAATTCGTTTTTTCATGGTTGGTTTTTCCTTTAGGGACTAGTTAGTGAAAATAAAGCCTCTTGTATTATAGCACTGCATTTTTAAACTGCATTTTTAAAATGTAGAGTGTTAAAATGTAGAGTGTAGTGTTATTTATGTGCAAATTCATTATTTTCAGGTGGTTAATGCTCCTTGATAAATAACGTTGTAAAAAACTATCAATTTAAGAGGTAGCCATCTCTTGTGAATCATTCTTAACCTCATCCCCACTATCAATAAAACTGCCAATTTTATTAGAAAGCAAATATAGGAATAGAGCCCCGCCCAACGCCCAAGCACCCAACTGTTGAAATACCAGCAAATAATCAGCATTGGTTAATAGTGGATCAGTTGCGGTGGTCTTCATCATGGCATTAGAGAAATAATGCGATATTGATGCAGCAACTCCTGAAACCATCATCCAGGTTCCCATCAAGATCCCCTGCAAGTGGGCAGGTGCAATTTTACCGATCATCGCATAGCCAACTGGTCCAATGAATAACTCTGCGCAACCTTGAGCAATAAAATAGGCGGCGACCCAATAAATACTGGTATAACCATGACCATTAGCAAAAATTATTCCGCAAGCTAATAGCCCGAAAGAAAGAGCCAGAATTATAAAAGCCGATACAAATTGCA
>Ga0155617_1021_pt2 | contig 18069 bp, 13 predicted proteins | sample RifCSPhighO2_12_FD_107274 | JGI IMG/M metagenome (GOLD analysis project Ga0155617, IMG submission 107274) | Legionellales bacterium RIFCSPHIGHO2_12_FULL_42_9
AAAAGCGCGAACTTACTTGGAGCATTTAAATCCAGAATATTTACGTTACTATTTTGCGGCCAAACTGAATGGTCGTGTTGAGGATTTAGATCTGAACTTTGATGATTTTACTAATCGCATTAATTCAGATTTAGTAGGCAAAGTAATTAATATTGCCAGTCGTTGCGCTGGATTTATTAACAAAAATTTTGATAATAATTTAAGCGGCGACATTTACGAGCCCCAGTTGTATCAGGATATAGTGTTGGTAAAACCTAACATCATTGAGGCCTTTATTGCACGCGATTATGCATTAGCTGTACGCTTGATTATGGAGTGTGCGGATAAAGTGAATAAATTTATTGATAACAATAAACCCTGGGTACTGGCTAAAAATCCAGATAGAATCGCCGATGTGCAAGCTATTTGTAGCTTGGGGTTAAATTTATTCCGCATCTTAATGACGTATTTAAAACCAATACTACCATTGATGGCAACTGCATCTGAGCAATTTTTAAAATGCGAGCCTTTGATGTGGGATAATATCGATACGCCCTTACTAAATCACCAAATTGATCGTTTTATACCCCTAATGGTACGAGTAGAAAAAGAGAAGATTAACGCAATGCTGATGCCTTAACTCGACTTTATGAATTTTTTAAAAACGCACATAACATAAACGACGTGGCTAAAATACAACCTAAAAACCTCCGAAATACCGACGAAAGTCGGTATCCATTTGCACAACTTGTGGCCCCCGTGGTCAAGCCACGGGGATTCGGAGATTTTTTCATAAAGTCGAGCTTAACAGGTTAGAAAAAATAACTTGATAATTTGATTAGTTCCCATTGAATCTTTATTGCATGTCGTGACATTATCTTGAAACAAAAACGTTTTGAAGGATTTAAATATGTTTAAAAAGCTGGTTCTTTTTTCCATAAGCACTGTTTCTCAATTAGCGTTTGCAGCTAATGCAGTTGATCTCTATCAAGCGCCTTTAATCCGCCTGATAAACTATTCGTTTATCCAAAATCCAGCAAAACCAAGTGATGCTCATGCCCTAGTTGGTTCTAAGCCGAATCAATTACAATGGATTAATCAAACCAATGCAGGACCTAAAATAATAGTGCGTTACCAGCAGTTATATCAAGGTATTCCTGTTGTGGGTGCAGAGATTATGATAACCAAGGAGAATAGCGCCGGCTTATCTGCAACTCATGTTGAACCCAAAGTGAATGGTCATTTAATTGATGAAATTGATTTGGATACAAAAGCATCTATTAATCCAGAGACAGCAATCGATCTGGCCAAAAAAATGTATCTTACCGAACATCCACAATCCAAAACCACTGCCGAAGAGAGTCAATTACAAATTCGTGCTACGAAAAAAGGCACGATGCAACTGGTTTATCGTGTTTCTTTCAAAAGTACTCACGCTACTGAGCGCTTTGCTTTGCCTATCTTCATTATCGATGCTCACAACGGAACAATCATTAAGCAATGGAATGACATTAAAACATACAGTGACTTAGGCCCTGGTGGCAACGACAAGGTACACGAGTATTGGTATGGCAAAGATGACCTGCCGGCACTGAATGTGACCAAGAAAGGCACTCAATGCGAGATGGATGATACCGTCGTAAGGTTGGTTGATTTAAAATCACGCGAGGATTGGGATAGTAAGCTAATCACATCGTATAAATACGCGTGTGACAACAATAATGGAAACCGGGTTAATGGTGCTTTTTCTCCCATTGATGACGCCTATTATTTTGGTCATACAGTTGTTGATATGTATAAAAAATGGTTTGATTTCAATGTGTTACAGTCACGTGATGGTAAACCAATGCAGTTAATTATGCGTGTTCATTTTGGAAAAAACTATGACAATGCCTTCTGGGATGGTAAAACCATGTCCTTTGGCGATGGCGACCGCTTTTATCCTTTAGTCTCGCTCGACGTGGCCGGCCATGAAGTCTCCCATGGTTTTACCGAGCAACATTCTAACCTTGAGTACCACGATGAGTCTGGCGCACTAAACGAATCATTTTCTGATATGGCAGGCCTTGCTGCACGTGCCTATCTGCTGGAGACGAATCCCCAACTTTACAATAAATCCAATATTGTCGCCAACACGTTAACTTGGGGTATCGGTGAAACCATTGTTAAGGATGACTTTGGCTATAAGGCCTTACGATTTATGGATTTCCCGTCTGCTGATGAATATTCTGCAGATTGTCTGGATAAGACGCTGGCTAAACAGACTGGTTCCACCTGTCTAATCAGTTATAAGGAAGTGGTTACCATGGCAACAAGGATTTCCCCTGATCCTGAAGAACAACAAAGTTATATTGTGCACACAGCCAGTGGCATATATAACAAAGCATTTTATTTGCTGTCTGAAAAATTAGGGGTTAAAAAGGCTTACCATATTATGCTACTCGCCAATTCCGCTTATTGGACACCCACTACCGATTTTAAAAATGCGGCTTGCGGTGTAATGTATGCTGCCGCGGATTTAAAATCCGACATGGATACAATTAAATCCGTGTTTAACCAAGTTGGTATTGATACTCACTCTTGTGCTATAAACCACTGTTAGAACAAGGCTGTTAAGGCGTATTAACAAACCCTTAATAAATTTTCTGCTATACTTTACACATGCAATTTAACTTTATATATAGGCCCACTTTAAATAAAGAGGTGTTTCATGGCTAATGAAAAAACAGGTCATTACAGTCCAGAAGGATTTGCTGAAACTGTACAAAACAAGAAAGGCGGTCTAAAACTACCCGAGGGGGTCAAAGCCACCACTGCCGCGGCAGATTATGAAAAAAGTCGAAAGCCAGACTTTTATCAGTCCATTAAAATAGGTGACACAACAGTCGAAACTACATTCAAAAATTCAACCAACCAAGCAACGGTTACCAAGTTAAAGGAAGCCATTAAAACCGCGCTGGAACTTACTCAAGCGACTAAAGACGCTATCCTCAAGTTTGAGAAAGATATGAATAGACTCGACAAGGTGTGTAAAAGCAAACCAAATGGTGTTGGGCCCTATGCTCTTGTTCATCAAACAGCCAAATATAAAACGGAATTTCTCAATGCAATAGAAGAACAACAAAAAAATGAAATCTCGCATTTAGAAACTATATTGGATCAAGATAAAATTAAAGCCGCTTTTGGGGTCAATGACGAGAAAGAAGTGACTGCAATCAAGGATCAATTTATTAATGCTTTAAAAAAAGAGCACGGTAATCGTAACGATGTGAAGAATAACAGTCAAATGAAAGCATTCTTAGATCCGCTCAATACAGAGCAGGAGAGTCAGTTCACACACATTAAAAAGGAATATGACGCACTCTACGAAAAAGTGACCATGGCGAACTTCGTCAATCCCGATGATTCAAAACTCACGACTTGGTTCAAGCGATCATTTTTGTTTAGTCAAAGCCGATTAACCCCCTTTGAGCCGCAAGCTCCCGGAGCGATGCAAGAAGAAATGAAGAAAACAATGGAAGAGAACAAGAAAAAAGAAGCAGCAAATGCACCCCCAGTTCCAACACAAGTAAGCAATCTGGTAGACTCAGACGTTAATAATGATAAAGGTATTGGTTTTAAAAACTTAAATATCAAAGAGTTGCAGAATATACAGACCACCACCGGTCGAAAAATAACGAAGATAGCTGATAACCATTATGAAATCAAAATACCGCCCTTAAGCGCTTGGGACTACTGGAGCCCTCACAATAAAAAAGATGTCACCAATGATATTCAAAGCCTCGCACAACGAATTAAGGCTGAGGGGCATGACTCAATTAAATTTACGCTTGATCATAAGGATGAAGACGTTGCGAAAGATCTTGCTGGTATTGCGTATGCTGAATCTCTAAAAGCAGGATTTGAACCGAATAAGATTACCGTTATCATTAATGGTAAAGCGTACAAAGGGGACGAACTTAAACAGTTTTTAACGGGTGATGCATTAAACAACGCAATGGAAGCACAAAAGCGCACAAAAGAAGTGTATAAGAGCATCAGGAATCAACATGCTGACGAGAAAGAGATAGGTGCGTTAGATAAAGAATTAAAGAATATAGAAGAAAAGGAAGCGGAAGCAGCAGCAGCGAAAGCCCCTGGTCATTCATAAATATCAAAGCGCACGGTTTTGCCATAAATGGTGCGTGTTGGTTCTTCGATGGCCGCTAAGCGTTGCGGCCATTTCATCACCACTTGCCGGGTTGCTTTTTGTTTTGCAATCGTGAGTAAATCTGCAATATCCTGTTGCGGGCCAATAAGTTGCTGCAGTACTTGCAACTCACGTTTCACCAATGCTTCCTTTTGCCGCAATGGGTGCATGGGATCAAGATAAATAATCTCCGGACAATCCGCTTCTTGCAAACCACGAAGATAATCTATTGCCTCCACCTGCAACAGTGTTAATTGTAAAACAGCTTTGGAACGATCATCTTGCCTTGCCAAGCCATCGGCTAATAGTGCAGCCATCACCGGATTTCGCTCAAGCAGTAACACGTGTGCACCAAAACTTGCAAGCACTGCGGCATCGCGCCCCCACCCCGCTGTCGCATCAATAATTTTCATGCCGGATCGAGGTTTAACTGCGCGAACCAAACCTTGCCGCCTACCTGCATCACGCCTACCTTGCCACATTTGAATAGTGAAATCAGCAGACAACGGTAAGAAAGGCTCAATTTTTAACATTAACTTATCTGCTGCCACAATTAAGCGTCGCGGTGCTTCATTGTTGAAGGGTAAATTCAATTGGAGAGATAAGGCGTTAGCTCGTGCGTATTCAGCAGAGCTATCGTAAGCGATAGCTAGATTGGTTCGATTCATATCAACGACATATCAGCAACCGACTGCAACAACCCCTGCAAACGCTTAAGTAGTGCCAAGCGATTACGTTTAAGCGACACATCGTCAACAAGAACCATCACGTGCTCAAAAAAAACATCAATGTCTGGACGTAAACTCGATAATAACGTCAAAATAGCCGGATAATCTCCGTCCTCATGGAGTGAATGGACTTTAACCTCCGTAATGTCGAGTTGCTTAAATAAATGGTGTTCGGCCTGCTCATGGAACAACGCCGTGTCAATTGAATTGATTTGAGCCGCTTCTTGTAAAGTTGAATTGAGTAAATTAGTGACTCGCTTGCAGGCAGCACTTAAAATTTCAGCTTCAGGCCGTTTTACAAAGTCAGTCAATGCATGCAAACGTTGATTTAAATCAAAAAGACTATCATTTTGACGTGCAAGCACTGCATTAACGAGGGAAGTCTTAATACCCTGCCCTTGATAATAGCCCACTAAGCGTTCAAGAATGAACGGGTGTAACTCACTTAATTGCGATTTTTCTGAATTTAACAAGGACTCTTGATAATTAAGAGCCGCCTTTTGAATCAATGCCGCTAATGACAATGTGGCTTGGTTATTGACTAACAAACGAGCAACCGCTAAGGCATGGCGACGCAGCTTAAATGGATCTTTGACGCCCGATGGTTTTTCACCCAGAAGAAAAGAGCCCGCGAGGGTATCAAGACGATCGGCTAACGACAAGGCTGTACCTAAAGCAGACTTTGGTAAATCATCTCCTGCAAACCGTGGCAAATATTGCTCTTGCAACGACAGCGCAACGGCCAAAGACTCACCATCGAGCTTGGCATAATAATAGCCCATCACGCCTTGTAGCAGCGGAAACTCACTGACCATTCCGGTCAGCAGATCGCATTTACTGAGCAAAGCCGCACGAGTTGCCTCTGTTGCGTTTAATTGCAACGGTGCCAGCAGATTTTGCATTCCCTGTTGAAGTCGTTGTGCTTTATCGTGAAGACTGCCTAATTTAGCTTGGAAAATGACTTTTTCAGTTGCCGGAATATGGCTCGCCAGTGGATTTTTTCTATCTTGCTCAAAGAAAAACGCAGCATCACTAAGACGCGCCCGCATCACTTTTTCATTGCCCAGGATAACTTGCGCTGGCCTTACACTGTCAAGATTAGCAACCGTAATAAAATAAGGTAATAATTTGCCTGTCGGATCTGCTAATGGAAAACACTTTTGATGTGCTTGCATCGACGCCACTAATACTTCTTGTGGAATTAACAAAAAGTCCTTATCAAACTCTGCTCGTAGGGCTTTTGGCCATTCCACGATCGACGTCACTTCATCAAGTAAGGCGTCCGGAATAACCGCTTCTGCATGCACTTCTTTCGCTAACGTTTGAATCTGCAGAAGGATAATTTCTCTTCGTTTGTGAAAATCAACAATCACACAGGCGGCATGCAACAAAGACTCATAATCAGCAGGGCTCGCAATAAATACAGGATCTGGATGGTGAAAGCGATGCCCATAACTGACTTGCCCGCTTACCACACCTAAAATTTCACCTGGAATTAGTTTGTCACCATACACCATTACCAGCCAATGGACTGGGCGTGCGAATTCGTAATCGCCATCCCCCCAACGCATTGGTTTCACGATGGGCAATGCGGCAATCGCCTCTTGCATAATAGTCGGCAATAATTGCGCAGTGGCCGCGCCTTTCGTCGTCGCTTCAAACGAAATCCAATCCCCCTTATCGGTTTTTATAACTGATAAATTAGCAGGCTCTATACCACAAGACTTAGCAAAACCAAGCAATGCCGGAGTCGGTTTTCCTAATGAATCATAGGCAGCCGCTAGGGCAGGACCACGGCGAGAAAGCGTTTGCAGAGGTTGTTCGGCCGCTAATTGGGTCACTCGTAAGGCCAATCGCCTCGGTGACGCAAAGGGAATGACTGCTTCATAAGTGAGTCCCAATCGCGTTAGAATTTTCATGACATTCAGAGTTAACGCGCTCGATAAGCTCAAAACCGCGGCAGAAGGTAGTTCTTCACAACCTAATTCAAATAGAAAATCGGATTTTGATGACGATGCTTTGCTCATGGTGTTACCTTCAACAGGGGCAACATCGGGAAACCTAACGCTTCACGCGCCTCATAATAAGCCTGTGCAACTGCTCGTGAAAGTTGTCGTACCCGCAAGATGTACCGTTGCCGCTCAGTCACTGAAATTGCCCGTCGTGCATCGAGCAAATTAAAAACATGCGAGGCCTTAATCACCATTTCATACGCTGGCAGTGGTAGATTCAATTCAATTAGTTTTGTGGCTTCTTGCTCGTAACAGTCAAATTGGTTTAACAGCATTGCAACATTAGCCTCATCAAAATTATAAGTCGACATTTCAACTTCATTTTGATGAAACACATCACCATAAGTCACCATCCCATACGGCGTCGTGCCCCACGGCAAATCAAATAAGTTATCCACCTCAAGAATATGCATGGCCAGACGTTCAAGACCATAGGTTAATTCGCCAGTCACCGGTTTACAAACCAAACCGCCAAGTTGTTGAAAATAGGTGAACTGTGATATTTCCATGCCATTTTGCCACACTTCCCAACCTAAACCCCAAGCACCTAATGTGGGAGCTTCCCAGTTATCTTCAACAAAACGAATATCATCAACCAAGGGATCAACCCCTAAGGCACGCAATGAATTTAAATATTTCTCTTGAATATCAATGGGTGAAGGCTTTAATACCACTTGAAACTGATAATAGTGTTGAACACGATTGGGATTTTCACCATAACGACCGTCTGTGGGTCGTCTTGAAGGTTGCACGTAGGCCGCAAACCACGGTTCTGGCCCTATTGCACGTAAAAATGTAGCGGGATGAAAAGTGCCAGCACCGACTTCCATATCCAGAGGTTGTAAGATAAGACAACCCTCCTTCGCCCAGAATTGTTGCAAGCTGAGGAGGATATCTTGGAAAGTACGAGGTTTATTCATAATTAGACTTTGAACAAAGCATGAAAAAAGACTCATGCCTTGTCCAAGAAAATGCTGCCATTTTAAGCCATCGAAACATCTATAACCTTTAGTTTATGATGATATATGGAACTTAATCAAACTCGACTTTATGATTTTTTTAAAAACACACATAAAATAAACGTCGTGGCTAAAATATAACCTAAAAACCTTCGAAATACCGACGAAAGTCGGTATCCATTTGCACAACTTGTGGACCCCGTGGTCAAGCCACGGGGATTCGGAGCTTTTTTCATAAAGTCGAGTCAAAGGTAGATTTTTTAAATAAAACCACATGCGTCTTTTTGCATGTGGTTTTTGTTTAAAAACTCCAATTAATTAGCGCCTGCTTTTTTGATCAAATCTTGCAGTGAGGTCAAGCTAATTGCACCTGGAATAAACGTAGGCTGACTACCTGATTTAAACTGCCCTGCTGGGGTTGAAGCGACAATAAACGCCGGAGTGCCCATCAATTTCAATTGCTCAGCAAGTTCACGATTTGCATCCAATTGGTCGCTGACACTCTTACTCTTCACATCCGCATCAAATTTTGTCATATTTAAGCCAATGGACTTAGCAACCGTATTAACAATCTCATCGGTTAAGCTTTTATCCTGGCCAAGCAATGCATCATGCATGGCTTGATATTTGCCTTGCGCCGCAGCCGCTAAAGCCGCCTTGGAAGCCATTTCCGAGCTTTTTCCAAAAATAGGGAATTCTTTATAAATAACACGTAAGTTAGCGTCTTTTTTAATTAACTCACTCACAACTGGAGACATTTTTTTACAGTGAATACACTGATAATCAAAAAACTCAACTAAGGTGACATTGCCCTTCAAGTTACCTACGGAGGTCATGTTGCCGCTAAAGAGTTGAGCAGCATGATCAACAATGGCCACTTTAGCCTGTTCTGTCATCGCTTCTTGTTGTTTTTTCTGCAAATTTTGTGAGGCTTCTACTAATACTTCAGGATTCTTAACCAAGTAATCATGAACAATGGTTTGAATCGATTTAGTTTGAGTAGGATTAAATGACTCAGCCGCCATCACTACCTCTGCAGCCATGGTCATCATAAATGTACTTGCAGCACATACGGTAACTAAGCGTTTTAATTTCACATTATTCTCCAATTAATTTGAAACTCGATTCCGAAGTTTTTAATGCTTGACTTCTTCAAGTGCCGAATTACCGCGGTATCCAGTCCTGTCAAGCGCTACATAGATACCGCGGTCAAGCCGCGGTAATTCGGTGTTTTTGAAAGTCAAGTATTAAAAACTTCGGAATCGAGTGAAAAGAAACGGTAACATCAGACCGTTAAAAATTCAAGTCAAATTTGCATAAGCCAACACCAACCACTTGGTATCGTGGTTCACAAATTTAACTTGTACTCGTTTATGCGCGCCACCCCCTTCAAAACTTAAGATAGTGCCAGGTCCAAACTTAGGATGCGCCACGCGCTGTCCTAAACGAAAACCCGTGTCATTATCCACGGTAGAGCTTAAGGAAGTCTTAACATAATCTTGTTTTTCATAATGCGCTTTAACCCGAATTTCCTGGAGCAACTCACCTGGAATTTCTCGCAAAAAACGGGAGGGTCGATGATATTCTTCGCGCCCGTACTGCCTTCTTACTTCAGCATAGGTTAAAAATAACTTTTCCATGGCCCGCGTCATACCGACATAGCATAATCGCCTTTCCTCTTCGAGGCGGGAAGGCTCTTCAACTGATTGACGACTTGGGAAAACCCCTTCTTCCATTCCCACCAGAAACACAAAGGGAAATTCTAAGCCTTTAGCCGCATGGAAAGTCATCAAGTGCGTGGAATGCTCATGCTGAGCTGCCTGCATTTCGCCAGCCTCAAGAGAGGCGTGTGTCAAAAAGGCCACTAACACGGGTAGCTCATCTTCTGGATCGCTATCATAACGAAATTGCTTCGCGGCATTCACTAATTCTTGCAGATTTTCTAAACGCGATTCTGACTTATCCTGTTTTGTTTTTGAGAAATGAGCAAAAAGTCCACTGCCATTAATCACCAACGCAATTTGCTCATCCAATTCTTGACCTTGCGTGTTGCTCTGTAACGCATCAATCAAATGAATAAACTGCGTTAATGCCTGTGCGGCTCGAGTGCTCAATCGATTTTCCCTCAACACACGCAATGATGCATCCCACAATGAAATTTGGTGGGTTTTAGCCAATAAACGTAACGCTTCTAGCGTTTTCTCACCAATTCCACGCACAGGAAAGTTCACTACCCGTTCAAAGGCTGTGTCATCGGCTCTATTTGCCACCAATCGTAAATAAGCCAAGGTATCTTTAATTTCAGCCCGCTCAAAAAAACGCACGCCCCCATGAATTCGATAAGGAATTCCTGCACGCAATAACGCTTCTTCCAGTACTCGCGACTGGGCATTAGAACGGTATAAAATCGCGACATCACTGGGTTTACGACCTGCTTCACTCATTACCATACTAATTCGTTCAGCAACAAATCGCGCTTCATCAAGCTCATTGAATGCACCATAAAGCACAATTTTTTCGCCTTCTTTGCTCTTTGTCCACAATTCTTTCCCTAAGCGCCCCTGATTATTGTTGATTAGAGCATTAGCTGCATTCAAAATTGTTTCCGTAGAACGGTAATTTTGCTCAAGACGGATGATCTGGGTGTTCGGAAAATCGTGTGGAAATTTTTGAATATTTTCAACTTTAGCACCCCGCCAGCCATAGATGGACTGGTCATCATCACCCACAGCCATCACAGAGGCTTTATCCCCAGCAAGCAATCGGATCCAGGCATATTGAATCGCATTCGTATCTTGAAACTCATCCACTAAAATCGCTTGAAAACGCTGTTGATAATGCGCTAATAATTCCTTGTTATCCCGTAACAATTCGTGAGTACGCAACAATAATTCAGCAAAATCAATGATCCCAGCAGTGGCACACGCCTGCTCATAGGCATGATAAATCGCAGTCAAAGTGCGCATTGGGCCATATTGCCATTGCCCGCCCTGTAAATGCGTTGATCGCAACCCTTCATCTTTGCGACTGTTGATAAAAGACTGAGCTTGTTTGGCCGGCCATCGTTCCTCATCAAGATTTAAGGAGGTAATCACCCGTTTAATCATACGCAGCTGATCATCGCTGTCTGCCACATGAAATTGCTCGGGTAAATTAGCTTCACGATAATGACGACGCAAAAAACGATGGCAAAGACCATGAAACGTGCCAACCCACAAGCCACCAAGCGGCATGCCCAACAGTTGATTAAGCCGCACTTTCAGTTCACCGGCGGCTTTATTCGTAAAGGTCACAGCAAGAATGGATTGAAGCGGAATATTTTTTTCCTTAACTAGGAACGCAAGGCGACTCACCAACACACGCGTTTTGCCGCTACCAGCCCCTGCTAACACTAAAGTACTGCCAAGAGGTGCAACAACTGCTTCGCGCTGCCGCTCGTTCAAGGTATCAAGTAACGTTACAATCATATGAATACTAATTCCATTAAATAATTTAGAGGCTGTTGACAATTATAACGAACTAATTTTCAAGCGCCACAATCTCGTGTAACATTTGGTTTTATCTATAAAAATAATGAAAAAACACAATGCGTCAATTTGCCCGTTGGTTAACCGTTGCAAGCCTCTTTTTGTTGGTTTCTTGTATACCGAAAGGCACCAACCCAGACGATCCTTATGAAGCCATCAATCGTAAAACACATCAATTCAATAAAAAATTAGACGGCATTTTACTAAAGCCAATCGCCGTCGTTTATAAAGTCGTATTGCCAAAGCCTGTACGCGCCAGCATCAATAATGCCTATGATAACATCAACATGATTCCAAGTGTCGGGAATGATTTACTGCAAGCCGACTGGCGTTGGGCCATCAAAGATTTCTGGCGATTTTTCTTTAACTCGACTTTTGGCGTTGCCGGACTATTTGATATTGCATCCACTCGTTTTGGACTGCCACCGCACAGCAATGATCTCGGTTTAACGTTTGCTAAATGGGGAAACCCCTCATCGCCTTATATTGTATTGCCGCTTTTAGGGCCAAGCACTATACGCGATGCAATGGCCGACATGTTTGAATACGCCATTATGACGCCTTACCCTTATATTAAAAATAACGCTATTTTGTATAGTTTATTGGGTGTGCGTTATGTTGATTTACGTTCACAGTTTCTTGATAAAGAAGCCTTGATAAAAGAAGCGTTGGATCCTTACTCTTTTGTACGCGATGCTTATCTGCAACACCGTAATTACAAGATCCAATTGGTCCTAGGTAAAAACCCGGATGATGCAACGACGAATGCAAATTCAGAGGCTGATAAGACACTTGGCACTGATTATGTGGGTGAGTAATGTCCCCTCTTCTATACTGCGCGCAGTATAAGTTACGATGCAGAAAACAAATACTTCACCATCGGATCTAGTACGTGATAGCGGCCTTGCTCATCGAGATACAAATAATCTTTTTTGTGCAGAGCTTGCACGGCTTGAGAAGCACTTGATGATGAAAACTGAGCGAGCCCCAAAAACTCCCCGCTCATCGGGGGAGCGTAATCGCCATATTTAGCAATCGCCATGAGCATCTTACCTTGATTACCACTAAGCAATTCAAGCTCATTCATCACATTCGATTTCTCTTCAAAACAATAGCTGCACCAAGAAGCTTCAACTATTTTAAGGTTTAGCGTTAACCCTGCAAACCACAAACGATGACACAGCAAATTGACATAATACGGATGGCTCTGTGTCCACTCCAAAATCGCATCAACAACCTCTTCATCCAACAGTTGCTTCCACTGCAGCTTCGCTTTTAATTGCATAAACGGCAAATAATGTTCTTTCAGCATACGATCGAGCGTAATCCGGTCGCATAGTTTATAGAGTGGTTTCGCACGATCATCAAACATTTGAGCCAATAAATGACGATTACTCCCTGAAAAAACAAAGCTAATGTGTTTTGATTCTTGTGCCACGTGACGAATCGCACCTTCGAGTGCGACATTGTCGGTAATCTGGCACAAGCGCTGAAACTCATCAAAAAACAATACTGCTTTTTTGTTTTTCTTCTTTAAAATAACATCCAATTTCTGCAATACACTCAACACTGTTTTGGCTGGAGTTTGTCTATTTTGTGCAAAATCAACGCGAATTTGGGCGTTAGAAAATTTAAAATTAATACTCAAGTCTGAAAAAAAATCCGTCACAAACTGCAGCGCTTTTTTTGGTGCGGATTCCAGAGCATACAAAATATCTCCCACCGCACTCAAAATGGCATTCTGAACTTCCACTTCATTTAAATGTGAATACAAATCCATGCACGCAAACGGTAAACCCATTTTATGCAAGACCGTAAGGATAAGGCTTGTTTTGCCATAACGCCTGGGGGAAATCACCAGGACGGGTTTGGCGAATGCAATATCATGCGTCAGCCGAGCCTGCTCATCCACGCGGTTGCAAAAGTTGTCTCCAAGTGCCAAGCCCTGGGGGAAAAAATCTTCTGACATAATGGCTATTCTCATATCATAGTTTATGAATCATATTATATGAATCATAAACTATGAAGTCAATGAGGGTGATTTAAGCCCCTCTTCAATATTACTTGATGCCTTATCTAATTTTGACGCAGGTATACCGTTCATGAAGACACCCCCTTCCTATTGAGAGCCAGAAGGGTACCCAAAAACCGCATGTAATCGCCGGTTATATCAATCCCCGTCGCCTTACTAATCTCACAAGCACAGGTGGGGCTCGTCACATTCACTTCAGTCAAATAATCCCCTATAACATCGATTCCGACAAAATAGAGGCCTTTCGCTTTTAATGTTAACGCAATTTGAGCACACAACCAGCGATCACGCGCTGTTAGCTCAACCACTTCACCCCGTGCCCCGGCAGCAAGATTGCCTCGTAACTCACCTTTGGCAGGAATGCGCGCCAGTGCATAGGCAACAGGCTCCCCATTGATTAAAATAATTCGTTTATCGCCACCTTGACTAATCTCAGGAATGTAGCGTTGTGCCATAATACTTACCTGATCATTGTTGGTCAGCATTTCAAGAATAACCGATAAGTTCTTTCCTACCTCATCCACGTGAAAGACTGAACGTCCTCCCATCCCGGCCAATGGTTTAAAAATTACATTGCGGTGCTCTTCCCAAAAAGCACGCAGGCATTGCCTATTTTTACTAACTAAGGTTGGCGGACAACACTCTGGAAACTGTTGAGTAAAAAATTTCTCATTGGCATCGCGCAAACTGTGCGGCTTATTAGCAACCAAAACACCGTCCCGCTCAGCAAGTTCTAAGGCATAGCTTGAATAAATGTACTCCAAATCAAATGGTGGATCTTTACGCATTAAAATAATATCAAACTCGGCCAAAGGCTTTTCGCCCAATCCGGTTGTTTTGGGTGTTGTTTCTGGTTGTTTCTCATTGAATTTTAACGCCGAAACAGTCGCATACGCGTGGCCATCACGACAAACCAAATCATTTTGAGTAAAATAAACACAGTCCCAACCCAAATTTTGGGCGCTTTTAATCATCGCCAAGCTCGTGTCTTTTGCAAGTTTTAAGTGTTCAATCGGATCCATCAACACGGCTAGTTTCATGAACGTTCCTTCACTTGTGCAATTTCACGAGCAGCTGCAAGCGCTGCCAAACGAGCAATGACGCCATAACTGTAAAACCGATTAACACATTCACTTGACGCACGATTAGGACAAGGCATATTACACGGTAGGGCAAACGCAAGCGGCTCAAAATACATGCCTGGTGCATTTAAATTTTCATCTTTACCACGTCCCTCATGCACACGATAAAAACCGCCCACAACAAATTGCCCAATCATGTAAATCACAGGCTCAGCCACTGCACCATCAGCCATTGTTTCAAAGGTGTGCACGCCTTCCTGAATTAAGAGTCGTTCAACGCGTTGACTGCCTTTGGTTGCCGACATCTTTGTCCGCTGTTTGCGGTTTAATTGCTTCAGTTCACTGGCATCATGAACCATCATCACACTCATGCCATAAGTGCCATTATCGGCTTTAATGACCGCAAAGGGTTTTTCTAGAATGCCGTACTCTTTATATTTGACTTTCACTCTATCTAAAAGTGCTGACGTTTCTTCAACAAGCGTATCAATTCCGGCAATCGCCATGAAATCAACGCCATCAACAGCAGTTGAATACGGATGAATAAACCAGGGATCAATGCCGGTCAGTGCCGCAAACTCATGTGCCACTTGAGAGAATAAGTTAAAATGGTCTGATTTTAACCGAGATGACCAGCCGAGTTGTTCACTCGGCCTAATTGTCTGAGTTAATCCTTGTAAAATGTCAGGAATTCCCGTCGATAAATCATTGTTCAATAACAACATACACGGATTAAAATCGTGCAACCGCAAGCGAGTTCCTTCGCGCAGCAACGGATCAATACGCAACACCTCACCCTGCTCTAACGCTATTTCTTGCACGTCTCGGATCGCTGGATCCAAACTACCAATGTGCACATCAAAGCCTGCTTTGATAAAAATATCTTGTAACACGCGCACACTTTGTAAATAAAAGCGATTGCGCGTATGACTCTCAGGCAATATTAAGATACGGCGGCAACTCGGCGCAATATCAATGAAGACGGCTTGCGCTGCTTGCACACAAAGTGGCATAAAATCAGGATTCAAATTATTAAATCCTGCTGGAAATAAATTAGTATCCACCGGCGCAAGTTTAAATCCAGCATTGCGCAAATCCACCGAAGAAGTAATCGAAGGCGGCGTTTTTTGCCATTCTTGCCGAAACCATGCCTCAATACTGGCAGCTTGCTCAAGAATAGTATTTTCTAACTCATGCAGTGGGCCAATATGAGCCGTAGTTAAATGGGGGACCATGACATCTTGCGCTCGCATGCTTTCTCCTTTAAAACAAAGGTTAAATTGTGCGACAATTCACGCAGTTCATCAACTCAAATAAATTATCCTAAAAAAAAGCAGTTGAATCGTAGCGAGCGCTCCGATTCAACTGCTTTTTTTTAGGATTTATAGACACTATGCTTGTTAAAATTGTTGAAACTAAACACGTGGCAAGTTCGTACTACTCGCAGAAAGTGGGGGAAAGTCCTCTTTTTTCAAACTTGTTGACGCCACGCTGGCCGTTTCGCTTAGAACATCCTTGCTAGACGCTTGAGCACTTGACCAAAACCTTCCCAAATACGAAGCGCCTGGCTCCGCTGGTTGTTGCTTCGCTTGTTTTTCGGCTAGATTTAATTTTGCATGTTGTTCATCTTTCAATTTACTGCAAGCAGCAGCTCTCAAATTAATCAAGCGTTGAGAAAATGAATTCAAATCAAAATTGGGAATAGCAGCAAATGGATGATCGAGGCGTAGATCGTTACGTAACTTACTCCCAACGTGGATATTAAAAATCATAAATTGATCCAATAATTCAAGCATATTACGTTGACTGAACGCATCCATGGGGTTAGCCGTAGTAATACCCATGGCTACTTGCAATCCTGCATACAAACCACTATGGTACAAGGGATCTCTAAGACGGTAGGTCTCAAGTATTTCATCATAAATAACGTACATTGCCCCAGTGAACACTTTAGCCCTGTTAATGGAAACATCTTCCGATTTATCTTTAGGCGTATAATTCTCTAATAGAGCTCGGCACTGCTCCAAAAACAAGACTTGATGCCGGCGCGGCTCCTCTAAATCCTCAACTTTAGTTTTACCTACCTTAATTTTGTCATTGACTGCTAATAATTTTTTAACTTGTGACTGAAAATCCTGCTTCATTTGAGTGTAATCACTGAATGCAAACATCTTTACTCTCCTTAAACTTCATTTATTACAGACTAGTAAACCTCGACTTTATGAATTTTTTAAAACGCACATAACATAAACGATATGACTAAAATATAGCCTAAAAAACTCCGAAATACCGACGAAAGTCGGTATCCATTTGCACAACTTGTGGACCTCGTGGTCAAGCCACGGGGATTCGGAGATTTTGTCATAAAGTCGAGTAAACTTAACTATGCGAAATTAGTGTAACTGAATTAATCTCATCCGTGGATCACTTTTATTGAAAAAAAACCAACTGGAAATGCATGTGCTTGAACTACAAAAGAAATCTTTCCAAAATTATGCAATATACTGCTTGTAATCCAGCAAAAATAACGCATGAATAGTATTTGAATTTTTTCCATTAACCACTTAAGATTCAAGCCAATTTAACGAACGACGTCATTCATGAAAAAAAAAGTGATTATCATCGGTATCTCTGGCCCTTCTGCTTCTGGTAAAAGCTTGCTTGCCAACACAATTATCAACGAACTTGGTTCTGACCAAGTGGTTGTCATCTCAGAAGATTCTTATTACAAAGACAGCAGCCACATGGCTTTCGAAGAACGTGAGAAAATTAATTACGATCACCCCGAAGCGTTTGATCATGCCTTACTCTGTGAGCATTTGCGCGTCTTGCAGTCAGGCAAAAGTGTCGAAATTCCAATTTACTCTCACTCTGAACATATTCGCTTGCCTGAAACACGTGCTATTGGCAACCATACTATTATTGTCCTCGAAGGCATTCTTTTATTCTCGGATAAAGAATTACGTGAATTAATGGATATTCGTATTTTCATGTCAACACCATTGGATATTTGTTTGATTCGCCGCTTAAAACGAGACGTAGTCGAAAGACATCGTTCTTTTGATTCGGTATTATACCAATATGAAACCACAGTTCGACCGATGTATCTGCAGTTCATTGAGCCATCTAGTCGTTATGCCGATATTATTGTACCGCGCGGGGGTGAGAATCGCATTGCTATTGATATGATTCAAGCTAAGATGCGAGAATTACTCGCGAGCTACACTACTGATTAAGGAGTTACGATGGGATTTTTAAAAGGTAAAAAAGCCTTAATTGTTGGCTTGGCAAGCCCACGATCCATTGCTTATGGCATCGCTAAAGCCTTGCATGCACAAGGTGCTGAGCTCGCCTTTACTTACCAAAATGAAAAATTACAAGAACGAGTAATCAACATGGCGGTGGAGTTCGGATCAGATCTTGCTTTTCCTTGCGATGTTGCCAGTGATACGGATATTGAAGCCGTATTTACTGATTTAAGCGGTTATTGGAACACACTCGATATTCTCATCCACTCGGTTGCTTTTGCGCCCATGGAACAATTAAACGGTGATTTTATTG